>Ga0134125_10000457_pt1 | contig 55304 bp, 39 predicted proteins | sample KB31751_FD_96464 | JGI IMG/M metagenome (GOLD analysis project Ga0134125, IMG submission 96464) | Terrestrial soil microbial communities with excess Nitrogen fertilizer from Kellogg Biological Station, Michigan, USA - KB3-175-1 | ecosystem: Environmental > Terrestrial > Soil > Unclassified ... | reverse complement strand
TGAAAGAGTACGCTACGACGGATGCTGTTGTTTCTTACGCAGCCATCCCTGCCTGCTAACGTAGTGGCTACTCAATAAGATTGAAAGAGTACGCTACGACGGATGCTGTTGTTTCTTACGCAGGCAGGGATGCCTGCGCTCCCACTTCTCCGGACGGTGTGATTTCTAACCAGCCTTACGGCATGCTCGTGTCAGTTGTGGTGCGAATTCGCATCTTCTGTCCGCGAGCCAGGCGGACATCTTTTCCACGCGAGCTAAGCACACCAGCGGTACCGACCGAGCCGCCAATCGCAGCGCCAATCGCTGCGCCTTTACCTCCACCGGCGATTGCACCGATGATCGCGCCAATACCCGTCGCAGCTCCGACCTTCGAGATATCATCCTTGGTCGAATCAGTTCCCTTCACACCACCTTCGCGATCAACTTCACCGACGCCACTGCTACCCGCGTCCTGAAGAACTTCGATCACTTCGGCGTGCAGGTTGGTGGTGCGATTGTCGGGCATTCTCAGCTGTTCAAACGAAAGCTGCAATTGCGCAGTACCCTTCAGCTTTCCTGCGCGTTGAACATTCGTAACCCGACCGTCGATCACCGCGCCGGCGTATTCCCTCGGTTCGATTACGCGCGCCTGGAAACGATCGCCTCGTTGGCTGACGTCAGTTGAAAGTGAGCTATCCAGCTCCACCAAAAACGTCGTGTCGCGCGGTATCGAGAGATTTCCCGTTGACGCCACCGTTGTGTTGTCTGCGACGCCGGTGTTGCTTGTTGGAGTAGTCGTCGTCGAATCGACCGGAGTGTTTCCGTCACTACTGGAGTTTGCGTCACTAGCGGAGTTTGCGGATCCGCGTCGTTTGAAGCCTGAAGGAAGCGATGAATTGAAAGCCTTCTGTTCAAAGCCCGAGCCATAGCCGACTTCAAAACCCTGTTGATAACCGTCGCGGTAATCTTCAATTGGGCCCCACGCGTCAACATAGGCACGATCGGCGCGCTTGTAGTCTTCTTTACTGGCGTAATCGCGAGCCGAGCGTGATGACTGATCACTAAACCCTGCCTGATAACCATCCGAGTAACCCGTTCGATACCCTCGTTCAAGGGCTGTCGAACCCTGGTTCTGGACCGCGACTGAATGCGCGCTGGTTGGCGTAACGACCGCCCAGCTCGCAGCAGCAACAGCCACTAGTACAACTAAGAGGAACTTCATAATATTCATAGTCTTCATCTCCGGAGATGCATGCGTTAACGGCAAGGCCGTTGCGTCCGGGGACCCAACCACGTAGCGAGCAGATGCTATCACATTAACTTCGTTCAGCGACAAAGTTTATGTCCTTGACGGGTCCCTGGGTGCATCCTAGACTCGCTTAGCAATTTAACGAGCTGGATGCGGGTGCTTCTGGGAGAGTTTAAAAATATAGCCTCAAAAAGCGGCCAGTTCTGTCCGCCACCTCAGATGCCGAAAATTGACCTGTGGTTGGCATCGAGATTATTGACGAACAATGTTTTCAGTCCGAAAAGTCTATCTGGATCACAGTGCCACGACCCCGGTTGATAGCCGGGTGCTCGAGGCGATGCTCCCGTACTTAACTGAGAAGTTCGGAAATGCTTCCAGCGTCCACTATTTTGGGCAAGAGGCGCGGGCGGCAGTCGATAAAGCGCGCCGCTCGGTTGCTGCCTTAATTGGCGCGAAACCCAATGAAGTGGTCTTCACTTCCGGTGGCACTGAGGCGAACAATCTCGCCGTGCGCGGTCTCTGCGAAGCTGCCAAAAGTCACGGTCAACACATCATCACGTCACAGATCGAACATCCATCGGTACGCGGCGCCGTCGATGAATTGGAAAAACGCGGGTGGGAAGTCACGCGACTGCCCGTCTATAGCAGCGGAATTGTCCGCATTGAAGACGCGCGGGCAGCATTGCGACCGGATACGGTTTTGATAAGCGTCATGCTCGCCAATAACGAGATAGGCACGCTCCAGCCCGTGGGTGAAATTGGAAGGCTCGTACGCGACGAGCGGACTGCGGGACGACGACATCTGTGGCTTCATACTGACGCGGTCCAGGCGGCGGGAAGAATACCAATCAGTGTCGAAGATCTCGGCTGTGACCTGCTTTCCCTTTCAGCTCACAAAATGTACGCACCCAAGGGTAGCGGCGCGCTGTTCATCAAGCGTGGCCTCAGGATGATGAGTCAGATCGTGGGTGGACATCAGGAACGTGAACGACGCGCCGGCACGGAATCAGTTCATAACATTGTCGCTTTCGGAACTGCAGCGGAGTTGGCGCGACAAGAGTTGGCCCAGCGAGCTGATCACGCAGCAGCCTTGCGCAACAAATTTGAAGCAGAGGTCAAGGCTCGTATCGATGACATTGTCTTGAATGGCGACCCGAACGCGCGCTTGCCACACTTGTCGAATATTTCGTTTCGCTTCATTGAAGGCGAAGGACTGCTAATCAACCTGGACTTGCAGGGGGTGGCGGTCTCGACAGGCTCGGCGTGTTCGTCGGGAACGCTTGAACCTTCACCGGTGATTCGCGCGCTCGGCCATGATGATGAGTTGGCGCGAGGCTCGATTCGCTTCAGCTTCGGGAAAGACAATACGGAAGAAGACGTGGATTACGCTGTGGATGTGCTGCAACGCGCCGTGACTAATCTACGGCGGCTCTCACCGCTGGCTCGCAGCGGGAGCGCAGGCATCCTTGCCTGCTGACTCGGTGGCCACTCAGTAAGATTAAGCAAGAAGATTGAACGAGTACACAACCTTGGGTGCTGTTGTTTCTTAAGCAGGCAGGGATGCCTGCGCTCCTTAGGACTTTGCTGCGAAGCTCTTGCGAATGAGGTAAGACATCTTGATAAAGAATGTCCTGCTGTTACGCCGAAATCCTGGCACGATCTGCCGTGTGAACGGATTAGCTTCGTTGTAGTTCAAATCGTCGTTATAGCCGAGGTAGAAGGACGTGCCGGGGCTCGGAGTCCAGCCCGCGAGAAACTGCGCCCTCACTCTGGAACTCAACGTGTTGTAATCCACGATCGCTCGAGCAAAAGTCGCGCGCGTGAACTGATACGTGCCGCGGAAAGTCAAAATGTTGACGTCGTATGCGGTCAGGTGAGTATCTTTGCGAACGAGCCTTTGCTTCACCAGATTCAACGACATACGCAATTCGTTAGTCGGCTGGTAAGTCACGCCTCCGGTCAATTCAAACAAGTTTCCTGCTCCTGGATCCAGCAGCGCCTTGCAGACTGGGGGTGTGGGAGTTCCGTTGCACAACCCGGCCGCTGTCGCTTCCGCCGCGGCAAGTGCCGAGGGACTGACACGCGGGTATTTTCGCCCGCCACCGAAGTCCAGATCGAGGTGATTGACGCGCAAGACCCCGCGAGCATTGAATTGAATCTTTTTGCTCCACTGCGAACTTCCGGCGATGAAGAAGTGGTTTTTGCGTACTGAGCGCTCGTCGTCGGGACCGTAAAAAGTACCCGCGCGCGTAGCCGATCGCTTCGGTCCAAACTCTTCTTCAAGGATGCGCTCGTACGCAGGTTCCCAGGCCAAACTGAAGTACGAATTACGGGGCAGCCGCCACTCAACGTAGAACTCACTCTCCCAGTTTTGAATTCGCCCCTGGAAGTCATAGCCAATCCAGCTGAAGTTATGAACGTGGCGGCTGATGATCGTTTTCTTCGGTTTCGGATCGCTGTTATGACGGACATAAAAACTGTTGAAGTTGGTATTCGTGCGGCCAAAGAACCCAACATCAGCACGATAGTCTTTGGTGAAGCCTTCTCCGTATAATTCCCAGCCAAAGTTGCGACCAGCAACGTTGTAATCCACGGAATAGCTCATCCCGTTGCCGGTGCGGTATGAAGTCTTGTCTTGTTCAGGATCAAAAAAGAAATTGCGCGAAGTAGTGCCAAGTATCTGAAAAAAAGCCGTCGTTTTCTTATCAAAACGAAAACGCCCGTCAACGCCACCGAGCTGGTTATGTTTCTCAATGAAGTTGTAAGTCGTAGCCAGCATGCCGATGGTGTTCTCGCCTTTACCGATGTCGCGCTTCAACCGCAACACACCCACGTAAGCATTCTTGTCAAGAATGCCTTCGTTCCGGCATGGGTCTGTCGTATTAAGCAAGCGTCGCCTATCAAGACAAGAGAAGAGGGCGCCACGGTCGTCTGCGCTCAGATTGCCTGGGCCATTGTCACTGGCAAGCATCAGCCCAAACGTATTTCTGCCTTGCTTCCCGGACAGCTTTACCGCCACGTCGGGATCGACGATCGCGCGGGTGTGCACTGCCTGGATTGGAGTGCGAAAGATATCGATGCCTTCCAGGAAAAATGGCCGTTTCTCAGAGAAGAAGATTGGAAAGCGCTGATTCGTCGTAACCACCAGCTGATCGGCTTCGACTTGAGCGAAGTCAGGATTGATCGCGAGGTCGAGAGTGAGCGCGGAGCTGGGCGTGAACTTTGCCGTCAGACCGGGATCGAACTTAATAGGCTCGTTCACCATCCGACCCGCGTCGGTCACACCCACAGGAGGTGAAAACGAACGAACAAACCTGCCACTTTCGGAAAGCGTCAGACTTGGAATCAACTCGAGTGTGCGTTCCTGCGCGATGCCCTCGAGCCCGGTGAGGTGTCCTGCCTGAACCAGGTTACTGGAGACGCCACGTGAAAAAGGCATCCATGAATCAAGCTCGCGGTTGAATCGTTGAATGCGACGAAAGAAGTGCGCCCCCCAAAGTTTTCCCTTGCCCGCCTCGTAACGTAGTGACTTGAAAGGAATCGCGATCTCGACGACGTATCCGTCAGGGTTGATTACTCCTTTTGATTCGAAGAGCAGGTCAACGCTGAAGTCTTCACCTCGACCTTCGGTGAGAACACCATCGCCCTGAATGCCGAGCGGGTTGAAAAACATCTCAAAAGCTTTTCGTTGATCATTAAAGGTATCAATATAAAAGCCGACGTAATCGTCACTAAAAATGTTGTCGCGTTTCGCAACGGTCGAACGAATCTTGTCCGGTTCATCGTAGGCCTTGAAGGCTATGTAAAGAAACTTCGGATCGTAGCCAACCAGGACTTCGGTCGGTTTGGAAGGCTCGGTATTGTCGCCGGGATCTATCTGATAAAAATCTTTGAGTACCGCGGCCCTGGTCCAGACCTCTTCATCGAGCTTGCCATCGATTACGGGGGCCTTGTCGAATTTCACGACGACTACTGGGCTGGCTTTTTCTGGTGGCAACGCTACGCCGGATTTCGTCGGTGCGGGGGCAGGCGGATTGACCGGCAATGGAGTTCCTGACGCGACGGGTGATGACGAGGCGGCGGGACTGCTCGTGGCCTTGGCTGCGTCTTTTGTACCGGGAGGCACCAATGGCGTAGCCGACTGCGCGATTGCAGAGCCCGTGATGCTTAGGATGATTGCAAAAACGCCTGGGATGCTGTTGAGGCAGAAACCAAGCCGACGCCTGTGAATTGAAATATGAGACAAGACCCGAACCTCGTACTTTTTTGGTTTTCGACTTGCGCTGGTGCAGTCAGCTGTAAGTTACACGCGCGTGATAAGCCTGACCGCACTAGTAAGTGATGTTTGCTTTGTTTTGGTTGCGATTATTTCTGTCCACCCGTCTTTAGCAACATAGCGCCGTTTTTGCCGGCGCTATGTCTTAGACGCTTCAGTATTGCTAAAGCTTCCCGACAGTCATTCGTGAGATCGAATGATCACGTGACCGTCACCGGTGCTCAGCGTGAAGACCTTACCGCCCTTCCCTATTTTCCAACGCTTCACACGCGCCGAGGAGCCGGTCTCTTCAGAAATACTCAAGCCTTCATTGCTTACTTCTTCAGCATTAGTTTCGACGACAAAGTTTGAGTCAGAGGGAACACCTAAGACGATCGATCCGTCACCAGTCTTCGCTTGCACGCTGGTGAAATTGCCTTCCAACGTGATCGAGCCATCGCCCGTCTGCGCGTCAACTGCGCCGCTGAAACTCGAGATGCGAATCCTTCCATCATTGGTTCGTGCCTGGAGATTGCCTTGTCCTCCGTCAATCTCGACCGCGCCATCGGCAGTCTTGGCAACTAACTGCCCCGACACACCCTGCACCGAGATTCGCCCGTCTTCCGACGACAGCTGAAGATTTGAATTACGCGGAACATAAATCTCGAGCGCAGCCGATCCATCCTCGTTCTCTTTCGAGCGGGCAATGATTGAGATTTCAGAACCCTGCTGCGTGGCATCAATGATGATGTCTTTGAGGGTTTCTTCGTGATTCGCGCGCTTGATAGCGGTATACGAAACCTCGGGCTTGTCCCACGCGCGAATAGTTACCGAGCCGTCATAAGTGCTGATCTTTACATTGGGAGTGCCGCTGACAGGAAAACTCTTCGATTCGCGATCGACAAACCTGCCCCAATCATAATTCTTGCCGTATTCTTCACGGCCGTTGCGAACTTCCTGCCGGATTTGATCGCGCATCGCGCGCTGTATGTCTCGCTGAATTTGCTGTTGAGCGCGCGCTACTTCGCGTTGAGATTCGCGAATTGAACGTTCGATCTCTCGCTGGGCGTCCCGTTGTGCGTCGCGAGTAATACGCTGCGACTCTGTTTGTTGACGGGCCGCTTCGCGCGCGTCCTCCGCAGCCTGTCGGATCTGCTCGTTAATCGCCCGCGAGCTGACTACGGAACGTTCATATTTGGTTGTGTCTTTCTCAGCCAGCAGATTTGTGACTGGACTGACGGTCTTTCCATCAGCAGCGTGCTTGATAGTGATGCGGCCATTAACGTTGCCGAGCTTGATGCGCGTGCCGCCATTTCCAATCTGACCATTCAGTTCGTGACCCACATACTCACCGTGGACCACGGGAAGACCAAAGTCATTAGTGATGCCGCCATGAACCGTGCCGGCGCGCACCTGCGCATTGGCATCTGAGGGAATGATGATAGTGACGTTCCCGTTTACTGAGCTGAGATTGACGGGCTTGGTACTCTCCAGTCGATTCAGCGTCGCTTCAAGGGTGCCGTTGATAGTCGATAGCCGCACATCTCCGGACAACGAGCGCGCCTTCACATAACCATTGATAGAAGACGCCTTCACGTCACCTTCTGAGCCATCGATGTCGAGAGCTCCATTAATCAGTTCAATCGAGTCCAGCCGCGCGCGCCGCGGAACTGTCAATGAGTATTCAACTGTCGCCGGGTTGTTGAACCTGCGATTTTCGTCATCAGTAAAAGTCTGATCTCGGTCCGGATAGTCAGTTCGAATCCTAACGCTGTCACCGGTGGAGTTGATTACGATCTTTGCTTCGTCGAGTCGCTCGCGACGATTGGCTTTCTTCACGGCATCGACTTTGACTTCGTTTTGGTCCCAGACTGCGATGCGTACGCCGCCATTAATATTCTCCAGGCTAACTCGCCCGTTCGCTGACAATTGATAGGTTTGATGAAATTCCTCGCGAACCTCATCGCCGCTGCCTTTTTGCGGATCCGCCAAATCAGTGGCTTGCGGACCGTGCACGGGATCCTGAAATGCGGCGCGTCCTTGCCCGCCAGCCAGTGTCGCCAGCGCGACCATAAAAATGAATGCTGTTATTAAAGTTCTCTTCATCTGTTTCGTTTCCTTAATGATGTCCGACGAGCTTCAGCTTGTCGTCATTCATAATCTTACTCAGTTTCGTATGACTCGATTAGCCAACCCGCCTCAGTCGAATGCTTCCATTCAGTGTCTTGAGCACCAGGTCGCGCCCGCCTTCGCCGATTGTTCCATTCATATGCTTGCGACTGACCCGGCCCAATACTCTCAAAGGAAAATCTGACGCGATTTCACCGTTGAAAGTCTCCGCATTAATTCTCGTGCTCAGTGAAGGAGGAAGATCAAGGTCGATGCCGCCGTTCACAGTTTTGAATTCGACCGCATCAGTCCAATCTGCCTTACCCATCCGGGCTGTGATTTCACCGTTCACTGTTTTAGCGCGCGCATAGCCCTTTGTAGAAATATCGATGCTGCCGTTTACGGTGTGCGAATCAACATTTCCACCAAGAGACCTGGCGCTAATCTCACCGTTAATGGTGCGACCGATGAATGCAACGCCAGCCGGCACCTTGACTTTGAAATCTACTGTGACGTCGTTGTGAAGCGCGTTGAACGTCGTAGAAGGTTCCTGCCTCTGCTTCGTTGAGCTGTTGATGGACCAACTTCGCCCGGGCTCGCAGGAATTTATTCTATCGCCGTACTCGTTTGGATACACCGCGCAAATCGTAACACCCGACGCGTGTGGCACTACCTTGATCTCGACATCGGCAGGATTGCTGCGATGAGCTTTCTTGAAAGCGAAGACTTCAATTTCACTACTTCGCGCCGGCTCCGCTGTAATCCCGCCGTTGATACCTTTTATCTCTAACGCCTGGCCATCCTGGACCTGGCCCACCCAATGAAACTCCTCTGTCTTTTCCGCCAGGACTTCCGGACAGCTGCTCGATACCGGATCGACTTCACTCGCATACACAGTCGAGCCTTGCATCACCGACGCGGTCATAGAATGAATGCGACGAGTAACACTTTGCAGCCGATCGAGATCTTTCACCGCGCTCGAGAGTAAAGCGAAAGCCAGCAGCAGAACGAATATCCCGTTCTGTGCCGACCGCGGAGCTTTTTGAGATGTCCTTTCGTTAGCCATGATCCTAACTTCCTTCCCTGTTTCCTTGTTTCCCCGGGTCGAGGTCGGTCTCCCCTTGGTACTACTGCTACCGACCTCGACCCGGTCTGCGTTGCTCTACTACCAAAACACCGGCCTATTTGGGTTTGTGGCAAATAAAATCAGATAGATCAGGGAAATATTGTGAGGGATTTCTGTCTAATGTTTTGTTCTTTGTACTTGGTCCTTGGTCCTTTGTAGCTATTTTTCCGGCGCGCACTCTTTTTTCCATTGAGGAACGAGTCAACTCGACAAATCGTCAAGCACAAAGAACAAAGCTCCAAGCTCCAAGAACAAATACCAAAGATCAAAGAACCCAATCTCGGCCAAAATGTTCGGAGATTACTGCTTCTGGAGATGGATGGTGCCGGAAAAAGAGGAGAGCTCAAGCTTGGCATCGCCGCTGCCGTGAATGCCCTCGAGCCGGCGCAGTGAAAGCGCGGAAAGATCAACCACGACGGTGCCCTTTTTAGTTTTTATCTTGGTGACAACATCGGGGTTAACTTCCACAACTACTGGAGCTGGCACTACCGGTTCCGAGGAAGACGCACCAGGTGCTGGCTTGGGCGCGGGCGCCGGAGTTACAACTGGAGCCGGCTTTGCATTTGTTTGACTCAAGACCGTGATCGGAAAGTCAGTGATAATCTCAGCTTGCTGGGAATATCTTGCACTAAGTTGGAATGAAGAATTCTCCGGTATTGTCAGAGTCATATCACCTGACATGGTCCGAAAATTATAGCGGCCGCCCGCAGCCAAGGGCCCGGATACACAAAGTCCGCCGTTCAAGGTGTTGGCCGTCAAATGGGCGTGCGTAATGTGATCAAGAGTGATATCGCCGCCGAGACTCTTGGCATCGAAAGTGTCACTCGATTCAGCAGGCTTCACGTCCGCCGCATCAATTGTTCCACTCGCAGAGTGAAGTGAAATGCGCCCTTGTGAATCTCTTAAGGAGATGCCGCCGCCGATCGTAGCCGCCTCAACTATCTTGGAAGCGCGCTCGATAGTTACATCACCATTTTGCGTTTGTACGTAAACCACCGCTACGTCGGACACTTCGATATCGCTGTCACGAGTTTGTAGCTGAACAGTCGCGCCCTGAGGCACACTTAACACCAAATCGCTATAGGCCTCACAAGGGTCACCAGAACTCGCACCGGATTCTTTATCTGTCACTCGCACTTCCATTTTCGTCGGGGGACCAGCTCCAGCGTCTTTCCGCCTTAACACAATATCGGCGGCTTCAGACGAGCGCGCTTGTACTTCGTTTCGATCCCACCCCTTAACCGTAATGCTCCCTGACGAAATACAGACGGACACAGATACCTGACTATCGGCGGGTGATTTTCTGTCAACCTTCTGTCCGCGACGCCTTTCGTCTCGTTTGGTGTCGGCTTTTCGCGGATAACCCAACGCTACCGCAGACATGAACAGCAGGGTGAGAAGGATTAGAGTAGTTCGCACTTTCATTACTGCTTGAAACCTGATCCCTTTCACTGCTGCCGATTGGGAAGCCGCGCATCGGCTACCTGATTCAGCAAATCTACTTTGGTCTGATAAGCCGCGTACATAAACTCAGCCGCATCAGGATCGTTCGGATTGCTCTTGGCCGCATTTCGCGTAGCCGCAATCGCGCGATCAACCATCGCGAGGTTCCGCTCATATTCAGACTGGAGCGCGGGCCTCATCGGCTTGTTGCGACTGGATTTGATCGATGAATCGAGCGCGGCAATTGTCTTCAGATAACCCCGCTCGCCTGGAAGCAACTTCACGTTGGAAGCTAAGCCTCGATCCTCTTCAGCACGATTCGCCGGCTTGGGACTATATTTGGCTTGTACATAGCGCGGCGGGTTTGGTTTTGAAACTGGAAGGCGATCAACGTTCGGTTTCACATCCATCGTTCCCGTCGAAACAATTGGGCCCGGCGCCGGTGTCGCTATAGTCTTTGGAGGTTGACTACCTGAAGCGGTGAATTTATTGGGTTGAGGCGTACGAGACCGCCATGAGATGAACGCGAATGTGATCGCCACCAGGATAACTGCGGCAACGCCGGCGTACGCAAACGCGCGCTGCGGCGAGACTGCAAACAACTCCGCCACCGCGTCCCACCAACGGCGAGCCAATGGCGCTGAATGTTCGACAGTCAGGATTGGGCGAGGAGGATTCAACAAACTACGCTCAGCAACCGCTGCATCGATGCGAGCGCGCAGTCGTTCAGTCGGCACGCTCATCGCGAATTCCGGTTCGAGAGCCTCCGACAGGATCAGGCTCTCGGCTTCCAACTCGCGTGCTTCCCGTTTGCACGTCAGGCAAGCCGTCAGATGTGAGCTGACTTTCTCCATCATGTCGATGGAAAGCTCGCCATCAAAATAACTTTGAAGTGTACCTTCGTCTAAACAGTCTTTCATCGAACTCCTCCGATCTTGCCGTAAACCCTTGCAAATTGCTTTCTCCCTCTCGCTACCAGGCTGCCCACGTTCGTCTCTTTCAAAGACAGCGTCTCGGCAATTTCCCGATACGAGAGTCCCTGTTGCTTGAGCATCAGGCAACTGCGCATCGGTTCCTTGATTTTATCGAGCGCTCGACGAGCTTCCTCAATTTCGAGGCGTCGCTCATAGTCCATTTCGGGGGCCGTCCAGCCTTCGCCATAGGCTTCCTGCGAGTAGACAGTGTCACGTGCCATCGATCGGCTTTGTCCGCGGATCGTGTTACGCGCCACATTCAGAGCCACCCGCAGTAACCAGGGGCGAAGCAGTTCGTCACCCGGTGTCGAGTCCTGGTTTCGATACAGTCTGAGAAAGACCTCTTGCGTTACGTCTTCAGCTAAGGCGGCATCGCGCAATACGGCGCGAGCCGTCCTGAATACGGCACGGTGGTGGAGCGTAAACGCCTCGTCAAAACTGAGCGAAGACGCCACAGTCGCGATTTGATCAGGCATTGAGTCGACTAGGGCTCTAGCTTGTCCGCTCATTCACTCACCGCTCTCTCAGTGGTATTAACACCATAAAAGCCCCTTCTGTGGCAAGTTTGTTTGCGGTAACGAGGTCAGAACCGCGAGCCGTAGCGACCGGGTCTTGGCTGACTCTGACTGGGAAACTGGAGTTGCTGGGGCTTCAGCTTGCTGTGCAAATCAGGCCACTACCGCTTTCTTTTCAGGTATTGTAGGCTGAAAGCGCAGTGACAATTCAACACTCACAGTCGAGCTTGAACGATCAGTCAGGACGAAATGTTCGGGGCTACGACGTCAGAAGCTGAGGTAATCATTGGCTGAAACCACTCAGATGGCGACTGAAGCTCTACAAAATAGCGCTTTCATGCGTGCCTGCCGCCGCGAACCAGCCCCGTACACACCCGTGTGGCTGATGCGTCAGGCTGGTCGTTATATGAAGGAATACCGGGAGATTCGTGAACGCGTTGGGTTTCTGGAGCTTTGCAAGAATCCAGAACTTGCTGCCGAAGTCACTGTCACGGCCGTCCAAAGGCTCGGAGTGGATGCCGCAATTATTTTTGCTGATATTCTTTTGATCCTGGAGCCGCTTGGTGCCCAACTCGAGTTCGCCAAAGGCGACGGGCCTGTGATTCATAATCCGGTTCGAACCGCTGCGGATGTCGACAATCTGCGCGAACTTGAAGATCCCGGCGCGCTTCAGTTCGTTTTCGAAGCCATTCGCCAAACTCGGGCCTCTCTGCCGGTGGATATTCCGTTGATTGGGTTTTGTGGAGCCCCTTTCACGCTGGCCTCATACATAATTGAAGGCGGCGGCTCGCGAAACTATGTTCATACCAAGCAGCTCATGTATGACGACAAAGGCGCCTGGGATGCATTGCTGTCGATCATTTCTCGCGCTCTGGTCAAATATCTGAATGCGCAGATAGATGCTGGCGCTCAGGCGGTGCAACTGTTCGACTCGTGGGCCGGCTGCCTTAGTCCGGATGACTACCGAACTTACGTTCTGCCCCATACACAAAGCGTGATTAGAAACGTGCGTGCTAACGTCCCAGTTATTCACTTCGGAACCGGCACAGCTGCGTTGCTGGAATTAATGCGCGAGGTAGGCGGCGATGTAATTGGAGTTGATTGGCGAGTGCGGCTTGATGAGGCTTGGTCGAGGGTCGGCCACGACGTTGCGGTGATGGGTAACCTGGATCCGGTGGCGCTGTTTGCGAGTCAGGATCACATTCGAGCTGAGGCTCGTCGGATTCTTGACTATGCCGCCGGCCGCCCCGGACATATCTTCAATCTCGGCCACGGGATCTTGCCCGGCACACCAGTAGAGAATGTGATTGAGTTGGTTGAATTTGTTCGCACTGCGAAGTAGCGCAGACTTCAGTCTGTGTTCAACTGATCGAGCTCTCGCCAACGGAGGCAGGTCCACTCTATTGACGATTAAGTCATGAGCGACAACATCTTTTTCTATCGACGAAACCTTCCTCACTGGCATCCACCCGGAAAACCTATCTTCGTAACCTGGCGATTAAAGGGTTCGCTTCCGCAAACTGCGATCAATCGCCTGCGTCGAACTCATCAACTATTGCAGCGTGAGGCTAATCGACGGAATTGTTCAGTTGAGGAATTGAATATACGAATTAACAAGAAGCTCTTCGCGATGTTAGATGAAGTCCTGGATCGAGCTGAGCACGGACCCACCTGGCTTAGGCAACCAAAGATTGCTGACATGATCCAGAATGCTTTACTCGTAATTTATGCTCATCTCTATCGCCTCTGGGCGTATGTGGTGATGCCGAATCACGTTCACGTTCTCTTGAAAGGAAAGCAAAGCTGGCATCCAATGTTGCTGATCCTGAAGAGTTCGTGTCGCTTAGAGAGATTACCAAAGCTCTTAAGGGTTACACGGCGAGAGAGGCTAACAAAGTTCTTAATCGGACAGGTCAAACTTTTTGGCAGACTGAATCATTTGACCATTGGCCTCGCGATGCAGACGAATTCTTTCGGATTGTGAAATACATTGAAGACAATCCCGTTAAGGCTGGCTTGGTTGTTTTTGCTGAGGATTGGCCATGGTCCTCTGCTGCCGAAAGAAGGCGACGCGGTTGGAAAGAAGTAAAAGCGCTTACGTAGTGGAGTTGAATCCTCGGGCGCCTTTCTAGCGTGAGTGGCGTGATGTCAGGCAAGGAGAATTTGGTTTCGCCGAAAACAGACTGAAGTCCGTTCTACTATGTACGACGCAATCTTGATCGTGTCTTTTGGGGGGCCGGAAGGGATGGATGACGTGATTCCCTTCCTTGAGAATGTCCTGCGGGGGCGGAATGTGCCGCGTGAGCGAATGCTGCAGGTGGCAAAACATTACGAATTGTTCGGCGGTGTCAGTCCCATCAACGAACAGAACCGGAAACTAATCAACGCGCTGAAGCTCGAGCTTGAAAAGAACGGACCGCAACTCCCAATCTACTGGGGCAATCGAAATTGGCATCCGCTGCTCGTCGACACGCTACAGCAGATGGCGAAAGACGGAATCAGGAATGCACTCGCATTCGTGACCTCGGCCTACAGTTCTTACTCGAGCTGTCGCCAGTATCTCGAAGACATCGCGCGGGCACGAGAAGCAGTCGGTCCGAACGCGCCGCGAATTCAAAAGATTCCAGCTTTCTACAATCACCCGGGATTTATTGAAGCGAACGCTGCGAATCTCAACGACGCGCTAAATCGAATTCCGGAGGAACGTAGACAGGAGGTGCAAGTCGCCTTCACTGCCCACAGCATTCCCAAGTCAATGGCGGACAACAGCAAATATGAATCGCAGCTTCTCGAAGCAAGTCGACTTGTAGCTGAAGCTGCGAATCACCCCCATTGGCGTTTGGTGTTTCAAAGCCGAAGCGGTCCACCAACACAACCATGGCTCGAGCCAGACGTCTGCGATTACTTGAAAGAGCTGAAACCAGGCAGCACGACCGACGTTGTGATTGCGCCGATTGGGTTTGTTTCGGATCACATGGAAGTTGTTTATGATCTCGACACTAAGGCGCGGAAAGCTTGCGAAGAACTCGGATTGAATATGGTACGAGCGAGTACGGCAGGAACTCACCCAGCATTTGTCGGCATGATCAGAGAATTGATTAATGAAAGAATGAGCAGCGAGCGAGAATCGTGCGTTGAAGGGTGTTGTCCAAAAGGAGAGCTTATGAAACCGGCGGGTGCAAGCGATCCTTCCAGACCTTGAGCTGATCAATGCAGCCTCTGAAAGCGACGCTTGAAAGCCTTCGATCGAACTGGTCGGCGCGACTTGAATAATCTCGAGGTCAGGAAGGGTCGCTTGCGCCCACCTCAATTAGCCCAGCCATGCAAGATCAAAGCAAACCAAAACGCGTTGTAATTATCGGTGGCGGTATCACCGGCCTTGCAGCGGCTTACAAACTCCTCGAATTACAAAAGCAGAGCGGCCAGCAGCTCGATCTCACCATCCTTGAATCCAGTCCACGCCTGGGTGGCGCTCTCAAAACTGAGGAACGCGACGGTTTCCTCCTCGAAGGTGGCGCCGACTCATTCATCTCCGAAAAGCCCCAGGCAATCAATCTCGCCAAGCGACTCGGCATCGAATCGCGTCTAATCGAAACCAACCAGCAGCATCGTCGCAGCTTCATCGTTCGCAAAGGAAAACTTCTGCCGGTCCCGGAAGGCTTTCAATTAATGGCGCCGTCACGCTTGTGGCCCTTCGTTACCACCAACATCTTCAGCTGGCGAGGAAAAGCTCGGATGGCGCTGGATCTTTTCATTCAACGCCGCCACAACCTAAACGGCGGTGACGATGAGAGCCTGGCAAACTTTGTGAGAAGGCGTTTGGGCAATGAAGCTTTTGAGCGCATGGCGCAGCCAATGATTGGAGGAATCTACACCGCCGATCCTGAAAGACTCAGCCTACGCGCCACCTTGCCCCGCTTTCTCGAAATGGAACGAGAACATCGCAGCGTTATTCGCGCAATGTGGCGCGCGCGCCGACAGAGCAAGCAAACAGCGAGCGGTGTGAGCGGTGCTCGCTACAGTCTCTTCTTATCGTTCGATCGAGGCCTGCAGGTTTTGGTTAATGAGCTGGCAGCTCACGTTAGTAACTTCACGCGTCTCGACTGCAAAGTCCAGTCTCTTCGACGAGAAGACAACGAATGGATCATCGAGCTTAGCGACAAATCTCGAATCAAAGCCGATGCGGTTTGCCTCGCTGTCCCCGCGTACGTTGCCGCTTCTTTGCTCAAAAATGCCGATGCGGAGTTGGCGGCGTTACTTAACCAGATTCCCTTCGCGTCTACCGCGACGATCAATCTCGGTTTTCGGCGCGCTGATGTGCCGCATCCCCTTGACGGCTTCGGATTCGTGGTGCCGTTCATCGAGAACAAATCGATCCTGGCTTGCACTTTCAGCAGTATGAAGTTTCCAAACCGCGCGCTCGTTGATCACGTTTTGCTGCGCGCGTTCGTCGGTGGGGCACTGCAACCAGAGCTATTTGAATTAGCCGAGCCGGAATTAATCTTGCGCGCCCGAAAGGATCTGAAAGACCTGCTTGGCATAACCGCGCCGCCGCTAATTACAAAAGTCGAGAAGTGGAAAAACTCAATGCCTCAATATTACGTGGGCCATCTGGACCTCGTTTCACAAATCAGAAAGCTCGTGGCCTCGCAACCTGGCCTGGAACTGGCGGGTAACTCCTACGACGGCACCGGAATTCCCGACTGCATTCGCAGCGGCGAAGCTGCTGCTGAGAAACTTGTACTGCAGGCTGCCAGCCTGCAGATGACACGATAACGACTCTACTTTTTTGGAATGAACAGATCCGCTTTTCACGCTCAACAGGCTGGCAGCCTGTTGTACAATGGGCCCGATGCACGCAGTACGATACGTCGTGCCGAGATTCACTGGTTCGAAGCGCATGGAATCGGAAAGCGACTTCTGAGAATCAAACGCTATCTCGATTAAGTTATGGTTAAAGACAATGAAGCTTCGAGATTTGCAGTCTGCATTCACGCGGACGATGGCGCCTTGTTAACTCCACGGAGAATTTACTCCGTCCTGCCCGACGCTAACGCCGCGCGCTCGAATTACATTCGCGTAATTGACGACGAAGGCGAGGATTATCTTTATCCCGCCGACTACTTTCTTTTTATTGAACTACCCATGGAGGTAGAACGCGCGCTCCTGCAAGTCTGATCGTCTGACCAACAGATGCCCGGGATTCTTTTAACGAGATTCAGATAAGGATTAATGGAAGGCGCACCACAACAAAGTCACATCGAAACTGAGCAGCTACTCCGGCAGATGAATGACGAATGGGTGAAGGCTCTGGTACGCCGCGATTCTGCAACGCTCGACCGCATCATGGCTGACGATTTCGTCTTCATCTATCCGATGGAGGGGGACGACAAGAAAACGTTCATCGACGATGTAGTGGCTGGTGGATTGAATGTGCAACAACTCACGCGAGCAAACGTGACCGTGCGCATTTGGGGACACACGGCGGTGCTGAGCGCGCTCGACACAGCAACCTGGTTTTATCAAGGTCGCGACTTTTCAGGCCAGTACAAGATCGTTCACATCTACGCTAATCGTGATGAAGAGTGGAAACTCGTAGCCGTCCAGGCTTGTCCGATCACTTAACACCCTCGCGTCGATCCACAAGACCGTCAACCCACGCATCGTTAGTTAGCCGCAGTGGAAGGAACGCTTCGCGCGGAGCCGTAGTCTCCACGTGCATGTTGTCGTCAGTGTTTATGACCGCTCCCGCGATTGCCGGCGCCAATTTTGTTTCGTCGCACACAAACCAGGTGCGCACAGCACTGTCGCTCTTGATGTTGACGCGAGCGAGCTCGGCCGCAGTACGCGGATCGCGCATCCGCTCAGCGATACGATCCAACGTCAGTTGTGTCTGGCTGCCGACCAGAATCAAATCTTTCCCTTTCGCATCGCCTCCCACCCGAAAGACCATCACGCGCGGAAACACTTTGTGGAAGGTCGCCAACACTGAACGAAGATTCTCGTTGGAAAGCTGGTAGACCTGCAGCCATTGCACAAACACGCCGTCTCTATTCAAACGCTGCCGACCCAACTGAAAGAACTCCTCCGTGAACAAGTTGGCAACACCCGGCACCCAGGGATGACTGGGTTCACTCATAATTAAGTCGTACTGCGCCGGATTTCCGCGCAGATAAGTGCGCGCATCGTCAATGACGAGATGCAGACGCGGATCTTTGAGTGGTTGATTGTTAACGTGATCGAAGTAGTGAGAAGCTTTGACAGTAGCCGGCTCGAGCTCAACACAAGTAACGGACTCAATTGGAGACTGCAGTATCGCTCCGGCACTGACTCCCGACGCGAAACCTACAATCAATCCATTTCTGATCGAGGGAGCCAGCAAAAGTGGAATCTGCGCCAGCATCACCTGTGTAGACATGTCTTCGCCGTCAGAAGCATTCGTGCGTCCGTTGATCGCAAGTGACGTGGTGCCCCAGTCACGCCGCACCGTGACGGTCGAGGTTGGGCCCTCTTCATAAAGGAGCAAATCGTGTTGCTGCGGTCCCGTGCGAGTTGGTTCCTTTTCCGTCGAGGCCTCGCGCGACTTTGCCAGTACACGGACCAAACTGTCGTAAGCACCAATCGAAAGCTCGGCCAGGTTCAGTCGCGGGGCGGCGATGAAAGTTACGATTACGACAACGACGGTAGCACCGGCCACCAGCGCCCGAAATAGATCTCGATCCCTGGCGGTCTGTCTTCCGGAAAAGGCGAGCCCTCCGAGCGCAAAGGAAAAAGCAGCGGCAACACAAACAGTGAAGCGGGTGCTCATGAGAGGTATTAATACGAAGCCAGCCAGGAACGCTCCCGCGATGGCGCCGACAGTGTTGATAGCGTAACTGCGACCAACGTAAGCAACCGAGGCTTCTGAGCTCTTTCGCCCGGCCCATACGAGGACCAGCGGCATGACCGTTCCCATCAGATACGCTGGAAACAAGATCAACAACGAGGCGCACGCAATCTGAAGAATGAGTAGGCCACCCCAACTTGAGACATTTGACTTGAGTCCGAAGTTAACCAGCAGCCACGGCATTTGATTCGTAACCCACAAGCTCAGCAGCAAAGCCACGCCTGTGCCTAACTCGACTTTGAAGAGCGTGCTGCGCAAGTCTTTCGTCCTCGGCTTACGACCAATTTCATAAGCTCCAAGTGAAAGTCCAATCAGAAAGAGCGCGACGACGATGCTGAAAGCGTAGGTGCTCGAGCCGATTACCATCGTCAACACTCGAGTCCAGGCTACCTGCGTACTGATCGTGACGAAACCTGAGACGAAAGCGGCTGCTAGCCAAAACGCGCTGGAGTCGTGGCTAGGATTAATAACCTCACTAATCGAAGCTCCCGACTCAGAAACCTTCTGCTCAAGACTTCCCCGGTCCAGCAGCACCGCAACCAGGCCGATGGCGATATTCGTTAGCGCGGCTACGACAATCGTCTTGAACAATCCCAGACGCGGAAGAAGAAAGAACCCGGCCAGTATCGTTCCAAAAATTGCTCCCCCAAGATTGCACGTGTACAGACGCGTCACTGAAGTCGAAGTGAATGCTTTTGTGCGCACCAGGACCGCTGAAAGGATCGGCAGCGTGGCGCCCATCAACATAGTTGGAACCAGCAACGTCACGCCCGATAGCACAAAACGCCAAAGACTAAAAATGAAAGGGTTGGGATGGGCCTGTTGCCAAAGCAACGCGTAGAGGTGATCGACCAGCCGGAACAACCATGGAACCATCAGAGCGTAGAGAGCGACTGCGATCTCGATGAAGCCGTAAACTCTCAATGGATGTTTGAGACGCGATGCGACTCGGCCTGCCAGAGCGCTTCCCAATGCCAGCCCACCCATAAAAGATGCGAGCACAGTACTAACTGCGAGCGTGGTAGCGCCAAAAACTAATCCGAGCATCCGGGCCCACAACACTTCATAAATCAATCCCGTCATGCCGGACAGAACAAAGCAGAGCGCCACAGCCTTCGCTCGCGCTCGGGAGTATTGAGCTGATTCGCTCGAGTGAGGCTGCGCAGAAGTTTTCTGATCGATCATCAATCCTCAAAACCAACCGTTCATTTTCCTACAAATAGATGACGTGCGAGTTTCGCCAAACGCGCGCCGGTATCGAACCTGGTGTCGCCGCGGTAACCAGAATGCCAAAATCTCCGGCGGCAGCAGGCTCGTGTTCTCCTTCAAAATCGTGAACGTGATTAACGAAAGCTCGCTCACTGGTTTCAGGCCCGGCGAGGGCCAGCCGGCGCAGACAGTCATACAGGTGCTCAAGCTCGGAACCAAAACGTCCGGTGTCCGTGCCCACGATCAATCTGACTTCCGCGCGCTCGTCGATAAAGTGTTTCACGAGTGAAGCTGCGAGCGTAACGCCCCGTTCAAAAGTCTCACGGGCCGCATCCGTGTCTGAATAAAGATTAGTGTCGAGAATGACGCTGATGCGCCGCTCGTCTTCAGATGTGAATTCGCGGACGGTCAAGCGTCGAGAACGCGCGGTAGCCTTCCAGTCGATGTGTCTTAGATCGTCCTGCGGCTGGTAGTCTCGAAGCGAGAACAAGTCGTGACCTGCTCCACGCCGCAACGAAGCGCTCCGGCCCGCATTCATCGGCAACAGGTGAAGCTCGTCACCTATCGGCTCAGGCTTTGGATACACGATCAAATCCACATTGCGCGCTCCCAACCGGCGACGGCGACGCACAAACCCGAACGGAAACTTCGTAGACAATTCAAAGCCGGTGACCAGAACGTGGCCCCGAGTTGAAAACAACTGCTCGACCCGCTGTTCCGCGGCTGTATCGTGCGGCACGTAAACAAAGTAAGCCAATGTCCGCTTTTGAAAACGCGCCCGCTTTTTCCTTCCCTCATTTTCAAGATCGTTGGAAGTCTCCGGACCTCTCGCTTCAACGAGAGTTGAAAATGACGGCAGCAATTGTTTCTTGTTGCGCAGCGTAACGATCACCGGCGCTTCTTCGCCCGCGAAAATGTGATCAGGAAACCGCGCTGACACCGTGAGCTCTCGTAGCGACGCTCTTGCGGACATCCAGCCGACGAACATGGTTGAAACCAGGACTGAGAACACCAGGAATAAAAGATTGTTACCGGTGTTCCAGGCAGCGAATCCGACCACTGCTACGAGCACGAGGAAGATTCCGCCGCCACTCGTGAATTCAACGGGCAGTTCAAGTCGACCAAGCTCCAGCCGCGCGGAACGCGCCAGAGGCGGCACAATGAAGATAACGATTAAGCCCGCGATGATTAGCGAGAGGACAGCTGCTGCAGCTGCAAGTCCAGCGTTAGCCGTGCGGCGCGCCAGCACCGAAATCAAAGCCGTGAAGAGCCCGGAAAGAACAAGGAGAGTTCCTAGAATGGCACTGCGCCATTGTGCGACAAACGTCCGTTTGTCGTTCAGTCGAGCAGATTTTGATGTGGGATCAGCGACAAACTGAAGTTTGTCGGACATTCTTCAGCCCTCTCAGAGCGGCACGCTCACTGTCTTAATAATCTCGGTGAGAACGGCTTCAGCCTCCTCACTGCGTCGAAGTGAGGAGGAGAATCGGGAGCTGACGAGAATGCGATGGGCAAAGACTGGAAGCACCAGCCTCTTGATATCGTCGGGGATGCAGTAGGATCGATCTTCAGTTAGTGCCAACGCTTGCGCGGCGCGAAAAAGAGAAAGTGTCCCACGCGGGCTTACGCCAAGGTCAAGCATTTCAGAATCTCTGGTCGCGTTTACTATGCGCATCAAATACTCGACCAGGGCGTCGTCCACAGTCACAGCGGACACCATCTCCTGTAACTCAACTACATCTACATCTGAAAGAACTGGCTTAAGAGAGTCCAGCGGATCGACAAACTCCCGGTCGCGCAGCATTTGCTTTTCCGCGGACGTTTCGGGATAGCCGATACGCAAACGAAGCATGAACCGATCCAGCTGAGATTCAGGCAAAGGATAGGTGCCGTGATGTTCAATCGGGTTCTGGGTCGCGAGCACAATGAACAGCTGGGGCAGCCGGTGAGTAATTCCTTCGACGGTCACCTGGCGCTCCGCCATCGCTTCAAGCAGAGCCGATTGTGTCTTGGGCGTTGTGCGATTAATCTCGTCGGCAAGAACAACATTTGCAAAGATCGGGCCTGGCTTCCACTCGAAAACTCCTGAATGTTGGTTGTAAATCGAAAGGCCAATGACGTCCGAGGGGAGCAGATCCGACGTGAATTGAATGCGCTGAAAGGTGCACGCGAGAGCTCGCGCCAAAGCGTGCGCCAGGGTGGTCTTCCCTACGCCGGGAACGTCCTCAACCAAAAGGTGCCCGCCAGCCAACAGCGTTACAATGGCCAGCCGAACCGATTCCGGCTTACCTTTGATAACTGTTTCAATCGCCCGCTGTAGACGGTCAACGCTCTCAACGGCATGAGCCGTGAGCACTGCAGACCGCCCTTCGATGGATTCGACGTTCCTCATAAAAGCTCTCTAACCCGGTTTCATTCTACATGTTGGCTGTCGGTGCCGCACCTTAAAAGTATCGATGGACCGCGCATGACGACGGACTCTCAATGGTGTAGAATTCAGCTTCCATACTGTGGCGCCAGTTCCGGGAACAAAAGGTCTGCCGGTGCGTGAATAAATGCTTTGTGAGGTGCACTTATGAAAAGAGACCATTCCAGACGTACCAATGAACAGGGTTTTTCCCTAATCGAGTTGATGATCGTTATCGCGATCATCGGCATTTTGATTGCGGTCGGTGTTACCGGATGGAAAGCAGCCGTTAAGCAAGCGAATGAGGCCGCAGCGGTGAAGACCCTTCGCACTATCTCAGAGCAGCAGATGCTCTATTACAATGGCCACAATCGATCCACGTTCGGGACCTTTGAGCAGATGTTGAAGGACGGCATGCTCGACCAGCGCTTCACAGGCAGTACACCGGTTGTGGAAGGCTACATCTTCACGATGAAAGTTGTGGCTAAGTCAACGAACCAGCCCGCCAGCTACACCATAAACGCAGACCCACAGCAGAGCGAGGGTGTGGGCGCCACTGGAAAGAACCACTTCTACGCGGATTCAAACTCAAGCACGATTCACGTGAATGCAGATCAGCCGGCTTCGGCAACCGATCCGCCACTGGGGCAATAGAAGTAGCCTAGACTTCAATCTGCGTTGGCGCAGAGCATAGTGCAAAGGGGCGTCATTGAACGCGAATTGCTAATGTTCGTCGCGGAGCGACGGCTGACTGTAGCCCGGCCTTTCAAGGGCAATAATATATTTGCGAATCCAACGTCAATCGTCGAAACGCCGAAGGCGTTAGCAAATTCCAGCCTGGGGTAGCGCCCCAGGATAAAAGGAACCAAACTGATAGGGAAACGCTGTAAGCGTTCGCGAGTTGAGTTTGGGGTGATTCGTGACGCCGCGCCGCACTACTCGCCAACGCTTTCAGCATTAGCGAAGCAAACACACTTGCGTTATTCCTGGGGCGTTGCCCCAGGCTGTTATTCGCTAACGCCTTCGGCGTTCATTGGGAGGATCGTCAAGCATGTTAATGCCCTTTCAAGGCCGGGCTACACTCAGCCGTCGCTCTGCGACAAACTAGCAACACACTGTTAACCCACGACCGAATACCGGCGTTTACACGCAATGCCGCTTGGCTCTTTGCGCTTTGCCCTTTGCCGTCTCAGTCTGCGCTACTACGGTGTCTCAGCTTGACATAAACTCATTTGTAACTAAAATGGTTACAGACCAAGCGGTCCCGAAGTCGTTATATGTCAACGAGTAGCCGATTTGCAGTCGCCGTACATGTCCTGACCCTGATGGCGTGGTCCGAGGACGAGCCTCTGAAATCCGAACAGTTAGCCGAAAGCGTAAACACTAATACGGTTGTGATTAGGCGCATGTTGTGCGAATTAGCTGAAGCAAAACTGGTCGTTTCTCAGCCTGGCTCGATGGGAGGTTCGCGACTTAGCCGAAATCCAGCTGAAATCACGCTACTCGATGTTTACCATGCGGTCGAATGTCCCGGAGTTTTCTCTCTTCATAGACAACCGGCCAGCCAGGCATGTCCGGTAGGAATGAGCATTGAATCCGTCCTGGGCTCGGTATTTGCTGAAACTAATTCAGCGGTTGAACACGTATTGGCCGGGATTACTGTCAGGGACGTCATGTTGCGATTGAAACCGGCGAACGGCAAATCAAGGATACATACCCGAGCGGCCAAGCTTCCGGGGGAGATGTCTCCCGATCAAGCTCAAAGTATTCGAAAACGTATGAGATCGGGAACAATCGCAAAAGAACATTGATGCATCTATGGTAAGGAAACCCCAGTAGAGAGTTTGCGAGCGGGAGGCTCTCTTGAGGATTAAGAAATCTCGCACGAAAGGTTGGGGCTAATTGAGTAGGATTAAGAAAGATCAGGATGTTGGCTTAATGAACTCGGGCAAAGACGAGTTTGTCAGCCCGAACGAAGAACTCTTGGAAGACGCAATATCAATTGAAGATATCGATGATGTTCTGCTCAAACTGCAAACTGCGGGTATCGTTGGGACCGAAACCGACGAGCCTTTGATCGAGCAGGACTCGGCTGTCAGTGTGTCCGCTGACGACGGCGATGAGCCTTTGGCTGACGACGTCGAACTTGACCTCTCGGCCGGAGCTTTGGATAAGACTTCGGACCCGGTTCGCGTTTACATGCGAGAAATGGGCATTGTGCCCTTGCTCAAGCGTGAACAAGAGGTTGCTATCGCCAAGCGAATTGAGTGGGGACAGAAGCGAGCTCACAAGGCAATCGCTCGCTCACCAATTGCGGTGGTCGCTTTGCTCAACATTGGCGAGGAACTTGAAGCAGGAAAACTAAACATTCGTGACGTCGTCACCTTCTCGGATCAGATGGAGGCGGAGGAGCACGAGGATCGCAGCGAGGAATACCTCCAGTGGACAATCGAAGGTATTCAGAACATTCGTAAACTTTACAAGCGGGCTTTGAAAGAGCTCGCCGCGTTGCGCGCTGAGCAAAAAGTTGCCGGTCGCGCCACCAAGAAGATGTCGAAGAAGATGTTGCGCTGCAGGCGCAAACTCTCTCGCACTCGACTGGAGATCGTGCAGGAGATGAGCAACCTTCATCTCAAGGAAGGAACGCGGCAGCGCTTAATCGAATCGATCAGCGGCGTGCACAAGGAAGTTCGCACGCTCGAGCGAGAGATTGAGAACTACAGCGAGAAGCTTACGAAGAAGCGCATCAAGGCTGACGAGAAGAAGGAATTCAAACGTCACGTTACGGTCGCGCGTCGTCGTCTCAAGGACATCGAAGAGGAACACTATGTGGCGCCGCTTGAAATCAAGCGCTCCTATCAGAACATCGTCGCCGGCGAAGCTCAGGCTGCGCAGGCAAAGCATGAGTTGACCGAAGCCAACTTGCGACTGGTAGTCTCCATTGCCAAGAAATATCAGAATCGTGGGCTGCAATTCCTGGATCTGATTCAGGAAGGTAACCTCGGTCTGATGAAGGGCGTGGACAAGTTTGACTGGAGACGTGGTTACAAGTTTTCCACTTACGCGACCTGGTGGATTCGCCAGGCGATTACGCGAGCCATTGCCGATCAGGCACGTACCATTCGTATTCCGGTGCACATGATCGAAGTTATCAACAAGCTCAAGAATACTTCGCGTGAGCTTGTTCGAGATCTGGGACGCGAGCCTACTACGGAAGAGATTGCGCGTCGCATGGACACGTCGGTTGAGAAGGTGCGAAAGGCGTTCAAACTGATGCAGGATCCGATTTCACTCGAGACTCCGATCGGTGAAAGCGGTGACTCGCAACTGGGCGATTTGATTGAAGACAAATCAACCGAAAGCCCTGCAGCTCGAGTGATCACGTCGAACCTGCGCGAGATTACCGGCGACGTGCTTCAGACGCTGAGCCCGCGCGAGGAAAGAGTAATTCGGCTGCGCTTCGGTCTCGACAACGAAGGCCACGAGCGTACGCTGGAAGAAGTTGGACAGAACTTCAACGTGACTCGCGAGCGTATCCGGCAAATCGAAGCGAAGGCTTTGAGAAAGCTGCGTCATCCATCGCGAGCCCGCGTTCTCAAGAACTTCATCGAAAGCGAAGCTCGCTAAGATTGAAGTAACTCCGAAATAAACCTCGCCAGCTGTCAAAGCTGGCGAGGTTTCTTATTTTAGGACTCACTCTGGAACGCGGCAAAGCCGCAAACACTCTTAATGGGGTTCCACTAGATAAAGGTCTCGGCCGGCTCGTTCCACCACCAGAGTATCGGGGTCAGATTCATAATCCTCCCGCCGGAACTCGCGATGATCCATGAATCCGAGATTGACTCTTTGGCAGGTAGCCTCGTCGAGCGCCGCAGCCATCGTGATGTGGAAGCGAGGAACGACGCGACCGCTTTCGTCACGATGTCCAGCATACGAGACGTGCGCGAGATGCGCCGCCACTGCTAAATTCGCCTGCAACTCACTCGACAGGGCGACCATCTCGCGTACCCGATCCAGCGGAGCATAACCATACTTCTCAATTAGCAGTCCATGAGTTTCTGAAATAGCTCGCAAGTGCGGCGCGTAAATTATTAGCTCGCCGCCATCCGCGATGATTCCTCCGAGTTTATAGCTCGCCTTACCACCAACCCAGAGCTCGTCGTAATGCTCATCCAACAAGGCCACAACTCGCTTGTACTTTCGACCCGTGTAGCGAATGTGAACTTCCCTGCTTACTTCGGCGGCGCGGCGAAATGCTTCGCGTACCTCTCCTGCGAAAAGAGCATGGGTACGTAGCCGATTATCGTCGTCGCGGCTGACTACTGAGTTCAGCGAGATAATCCGCGCCGGAACAAAGTCTGCGGCAGCCTCGATCATGTGACGTGTCGGTGTCTCGATGCGGCCAATTACATTTTCGATGGAGGCCAGGGCGCCGAGCCAGTGTGTCGCGTGAGTTAGATCCGGACCGGCAACGCCGGGAAAGAAATACTTCGCGCCACCGGCAAAACCAGCTACTTCATGCGGCACTGTGGCGCCAAAAACCAGCACGGTGTCGTAAATGCCGGGTCCAAGCAGGCGATTGAGATTGACGGAGACGGCGCCGGTGATGAGTCCGCCGGTCAATGCCGTTACCCGCTCGGCGCTGAGCTCGCCTAACGTTACAAGTTCTTCCGGAGAGTTCCACTGGTGATCGTAGATTTGGCCCAGCCCGCTCAGTTCGGAACCGTTGGAGATGCCTACCTTAGCTCGCTTTTCCGCTTCGGTCATGGGCATGTGAGTGCCCTGGGCTACAAGTGCATCGAACTTCGCGACCTTGCGAGCGGCCAGGACCTCGGCAGCAAAAGGAAAAAGAAGGTCAGTATTGTCGTCGCGAGTCTTGTCCGGGATGATGGCCAGCACTCGCGCGTCGGGGCCGATAGTTAGCAGCGCGTCCTCCACGATCGCGCGGAGCTCGGACGCTGAAAGATCGGCGTTAGGACCGCCATGACCGATTACTGATGGTGCTGGTTGAGTGCTCATTTTGTAGCACAGACTTCAGTCTGTGTTGTGATCACGCTATCTGCATTCTTAGATATCCAATGTCACCCGGATTCAAGTCGATAGATTCAACTAGCCTCTATCGGCGGGTCTCCCATCGAGAGAAGTAGCAGCTCAATTCAGTTAGACCTATTTCACGGAGAACACAGACTGAAGTCTGCGCTACCTCTGAATCCGGGCGGAGCCGCCTTTCGCGAAGGCGCGAACTTCCTCGACGGTTGCCATCGTCGTATCGCCGGGAAAGGTCGTCAACAGGGCCCCGTGCGCCCAACCTAATCGCAAAGCCTCTTCCGGAGACTCGCCATTCAACAACCCGTAGATGAAGCCCGACGCAAAACCGTCCCCGCCACCCACGCGATCGACAACATCCAGATCGGCAGTCGGTGAAGTAAAAGTCTCGCCGTTGACCCATGCCACCGCAGCCCACACGTGTCGGTTCGTGGCGAGAACTTCGCGCAGAGTCGTAGCGACGATTTTGACTTGCGGATGTTTGGCAATTACCTGGTCGATCATTCCGAAGAACGTACTGGGATCGAGCTTGGATGTAGCGGCAACCTCAGGGCCAGGTATTCCCAATCCTTTCTGGAGATCTTCTTCGTTTCCGACCAGGACATCTACATTCTCGACTATGCGAGCAATGATTTCGACCGCGCGCTCTGCACCGCCTGAAATCTTCCAGAGCTTTTCTCGATAGTTCAGATCGAAAGAGGTAACGGCGCCCTGGGCCTTGGCCGCTTTCATCCCTTCGACGATCACTTCGGAGGTAGTCTCGGACAACGCCGCGAAAATGCCGCCGCTGTGAAACCAGCGCACACCGTTTTTGAAGATCGAGTCCCAGTCAAAATCACCGGGCTTGAGCTGCGCAGCGGCCTCGTTGCAGCGATTGTAAAAGACGACCGGGGCGCGCACGCCGTGGCCTCGATCGCTGTAAACAGCCGCGATGTTCGGACCATTCACACCGTTATGCGCGAATCTCTTGAAGAAGCCTTTTACTCCCATCGCGCGCACACGTTCGGCTACCAGCTCACCGATGGGGTAGTCGACCATCGCCGTGGCGATGCCGGCTTCAAGACGAAAACAGTCGGCGAGATTGGCTGCGACATTAAATTCACCGCCGCTCACGTGAATGTCGCATTGATGAGCTTTGCGAAAAGGGACTATACCCGGATCGAGACGATGAACCAGGGCTCCCAGCGAAACAAAATCGAGCGCTCCGTGCGCGGGAATGTTCAGACCGTTGTTCATATATTTGCTGCTCGAAGCAGGTGTTTAGAGTTCGCCGGGAGCGCAGGCATCCCTGCCTGCATAACTCGCGCAAAATACCCTCAAGTATCAAAAGTAGTGCTTGCCGAATCTGAAGCAGGCAGGGATGCCTGCGCTCCCAGATTGAATCTGAAGCAGGCAGGGATGCCTGCGCTCCCAGATCTGAACGCCTGTAATTCACACACCGCTGAAGGCGGAGAAGCCGCCATCAACAGGGACGACTATGCCGGTTACAAACGCCGATGCCGGAGACAACAGCCACATCACCGCGCCGAGGAGATCTTCCGGCTCTCCAAATCGATTCATCGGAGTGTGACCAATGATGCTTTTGCCGCGCGCTGTCAGCTCACCGGACTCCGCATCAGTAAGTAAGAATCTGTTCTGCTCAGTTAGAAAGAATCCAGGCGCGATCGCATTCACACGAATTCGCGGCGAGTATTCCTGCGCAAGATGGACAGCAAGCCATTGCGTAAAGCTGTTTATGCCAGCCTTGGCAGCCGAATAACTTATCACTCGCGTCAACGGCCGAAAGGCGCTCATCGAAGAAATATTAAGGATCACTCCTTCGCCCTGACTCACCATCTGTTTGGAGAAAACCTGGCTGGGCAGGATCGTCCCGAGGAGATTCAATTCGAAAACGTAGCGAAGCGCTTCTTCTGGAATATCAAAGAAGGATAAATCCGGCCGAGTGGTTCCATTGGGGTGGTTTCCGCCGGCGCCATTGATCAAGCAATCGACTCGTCCAAATTCTTTGAGTACTACTTCTGCCGCCGCTTGCAGGCTCTCGCGATTCTGAACGTCTCCATCAACGACGAGCGCTCGATCGGACTGCTCCATTTTTGAAAGGATTTCTGTTGCTTTGTCGCGATTGCGAGCAAGCACGGCGACGTTTGCTCCGGACGCAAGCAACGTCTCGAGGATTACCCGACCCAAGACACCGGTACCGCCAGTGATAACGGCAGTGCGACCGGAAAAGTCATAAAGCTCAGCGAGGTTCATCATCATTTGTAGGTGCGGACGTATGTGTCCGCCCGCAGTTGCTCACCGAAGGGCGAACACGCAGGTCCGGCCCTACATCAAACTGAAGTTCGTCGGACGCTAGGCGATGAATAGTGGTTTCAGGTGCCGCTCGAACAAGTTGTCGGTTACGTTTCTGCTAACCGTGTCTTCGCATTCCTGCAGCATGTCCAGGTAACGGTCACCCATCTTAGCAGCAACCTTGTAACCGACGTGAAGTAATTGTCTCAAGTGCGGATTGTACTCCGGGCAGGTTTGGTCGTGACGCAGAGCGGAAACAAATTGATTTGAGGTCCAATCGCGGACTTCTGACATGGCCGGCAACCGGTTCCGATCGATATCGATCACCGTGGCATAAGGAGCGCAGAGCGCCTCGATGTTCTCGAGCGCCTGCTCATAAATCTCCTTCGCCATTGCTAATCCCTGGCCATTGCTTTCAGCCAGTCCGATTACCTCTTCGAGCCAGTTGGTTCCCGCCGTCTTAACATGGATGCCGGCGCCGGTGCGCGCGAGGGCTTCGCGAATTGCTGGATAAATGGAGAACTTGTCACTCCCGGAATGCACGCTCAGTTTCAAGTTCCGCGGCAATTCGTAGGTCTTGACGGCGTGCGCAATTACGGCCAGGTCTTCATTGAATTCTCGCGAGAACTGATTCACACAACCGACGTAATCAACTCCCTTGTTGAAACGGCCGGTAAATTTAGGCGCAATTGTCTGCGCCGGGATTTCCGCGTCGGCAATCGCGGCGAGGATGACCAGAAGCTCAACCGGCGTTTGCGGCTTGTCAGTCTCGTCCATCGAGACTTCGGTAATGAATGAAACTGAATCTTTAGCGGCTACGATGTGACGATAAGTCCCAGCCGCCTCGTGAACTGCATTCAGATACTTGGCTACGATCTCTTCGATTTCCGCTTGAGTGGTAGTAATTGCTTCGTCGATGCCCTCAATCCTGATGTCTCCAATCAGCTCCGGATGACGAGCGACGAACTTCTGCACCCCTTCCATTTCAGCCGGTTGACCAATGGCATCAGCAACGTCGAGCGTATAAAAATCGGATGAAGCCACAAAAGCATCCACGGTATCGAGCCGAATATGATCGGCATCAATGTGGAACGGTTTGTTCCAATCCAACTCCCTGACCGCATTTTCCGCAGCCGCCCTGACACTGGCGGGTTTAGAACCCACGATTTGATGTTCCCGGTGCGACTTATTCCAAACCGGGATGATCTCAACTCCAGCGCTTTCCGCCTGCATGCAGGCCCGTAGTTGGGGCTTGGCCTGATGCGCAAATCGATCGCCAACCCCAAAGGAGTACTTTTCCAGTCGCAGCCACCCGTTGTTCATTCGCTTCTCCTTAACGTGCTCCTGCCATTCACGGTTGCTGAACGGTCCTGCCATGCTGCAGGGCATTCACCTGATCTGACTTCGGTGTTTGGGGTTTCAATAACTTTGCGAGTTTCACATGCTGTTCTCGTAGTCCTTCTATCGCCAGGCCAGCCATGACTTCTGCACCTTGCGGCGAGAAATGAGTGTTGTCTTCAATACCATTCGGATAGTTTGCGTTTTCGCCAGGCTTCAACTGTAGGAAGAGCTTTCTTGAGGGCTCGGGACCGAACTGCTTCAAGACTTGCTCGCTCTTGCGATGCATATCAATCAGCGCGACCTTTTGCTCCGCAGCTAGTGAGCGAACAATATCAGGGTAAACGCCGTGCGTGTCGTAAAAACTTCCGCTGCTGTCAAAGCGCCGGCGCATCACCGGAGTTAAAAGCACCGGGATAGCTTTCTTAGCCCGCACCTCGCTGACAAAACGCAAAAGGTTGGCGCGATACTCCTCAGGAGGCGTGTAGCGATCGACTTTGTCCTTTGAACTATCGTTGTGACCAAATTGAATAAAGACGTAATCGCCTGGGATCAACTTCCCGACGATGGTGGCCCAGCGGTTTTCCGCTATGAAGGTTCTGGTGCTGCGACCATTCTGGGCATGATTCTCGATCTTCACGTTCTTTTCATCGAAGAAGGATTGCAGCATCTCGCCCCATCCCGTTTCTGGGCGTTTCTCTGGAAGCTTCTGAGCCATGGTCGAGTCGCCAGCCAGGTAGATTGTGATCGGTGTGGTGGCACGGGTGTCTCGGCCGTGCCGAGGCAGGCTCGTATCACTTGCAGCCTGCAGCACACTGGCGCACATCATCAACGCGGCAACAAACTTCAAGCGGCCTCTTCGAATTGCTTTACCAACTTTCCGTTAACGCGCACCTGACGAAGCTCGAGACCGGTTACGTTTTTCACGATACTGGGCGACTCTGCGTTTTGGAAGTCGCAATTTGATAGCTTCAAATTCATGATTGGCGCTTTCTCGAAGCCCTGCACGTCGAGCGCGTACTTACTCTTTCCGCTTTGCAAATTGTTGACAACAAAGTTACGGACGACTGGAGTGTACTTTCCTTTTGCGCCCTCTTCGTAATTGAAGTCGATCGTGATTACCGCGTGAGCAACCTGCCCGACGCGAATGTTTCGAAAATAAAGATTCTCGAGTAAGCCGCCTCGCATGGCGTTATTTTTGACGCGAAGCGCGTGATCCAGATTCACGCTGTCCATGCGGCAGTCCTCGGCAAAAAGGTTTCGCACGCCGCCTGAGATCTCGCTGCCGACAGTTACTCCGCCATGACCGTCCTTCATCTCACAGCCTTGAATTATGATGTTTTCAGTCGGTGTATGCAGTCGCCGGCCATCACCATTGCGGCCTGACTTGACGGCGATGCAATCGTCTCCGGTGTCAAAGTAGCAGTCCTTGATCAGAACATCTTTGCAGGATTCTGGATCGCAGCCGTCATTATTCGGACCGTGACTACTGATGCGGACGCCGCTTACGGTTACGTTCTGACAAAGCACGGGATGAATTTCCCACATCGGAGAATTCTTGATCGTCACACCCTCAATAAGAACGTTGCGGCTCCGGTAAGGCTGGATGAACTGGGGGCGAAGGTAATGCCCTTCTCCAAAGATCCTTTGGTTGACGGGAACGTCGCGCTCGATCATCTCGACCAAAGAGGCGCGAGACTTTCGTTGATTGGGTTGGCCTTCCTTCCAGCCATATTGAGCTCTGCCGTTCCAGGGCCACCAGGCGTCATTTCCAGCCTGACCGTCGAGCGTGCCCTTACCAGTGATCGCAATATTCGTCTGTTCAAAGGCGTAGATGAACGGCGAGTAGTTCATCAACTCCATGCCTTCCCATCGTGAGAATACGAGTGGCAGGTAAAGGTTGGGATCTTGTTGAAATTTGATCGTCGATCCGGGCAGCAGATGGAGATTCACATTACTGAGTAAGTGAATCGGACCGGTAAGAAAGTCTCCGGCAGGCACAACTACTCTGCCGCCACCAGACTTGTTGCAAGCAGCGATCGCCTCACGAAAGGCATTGGTGCATTCCGCTTTCCCGTCGCCTTTCGCGTGGAACTTCAAGATGTTGAAATCGCGTCGGGGAAAAACCGGCGGCTTGATTCTTTTCAGAATCGCGGGAACTTGTAACCACGGATCCGCGCTGGCTGAATAAGCACTAGGACTATAGAGAAAGTCAGCGGCGACTGAAGGTGCTACTACCGCTGCCCCACCGGCAGCGATTAACGCTTTCATGAATTCGCGACGAGTATTCATTCTTGTATGGCAGTTGCTAGCCCGTCGCCTGCACTATGCTCATGCGGAAGGCAGCGACAGCTGGCTCTTGATCAATTCCAGAAATGCGGTATATTTGGAAGCCAGTTAAACGCTTAACTTTTACAGCTAAAATAACCGCCTACAAAATCGAGATGCGTGTAGGCGTAATTTACGTTCAAGGCTCGGAGCCTTAATAGCCAATGTTCCTGGTGCAAATAACTGCGTGGAACAACTGCGCATACTAAGCCATGAAGCAGTTACCGTCAAGTTTTGTGGCTCGATGAAGTTTTGTTTGGAGTGCGGGATGACCTGTCATCGCTTTCGCCCGCCGTGGCTCGACGCCGCGCGGGTTTGATAAGAGGCTTTTTCGACAACTTGCTGCGACAGGTCGCAGCGACGAAAGCGCCGACAGGTCGGCGCACTCAGAATTAGGGCACTAGCCTCCAAGCATTTTGTTGACTTATTAACTTGGATGGTTTAGAAAACCTAGTTCCCTTTCGTCCGCTCCAGCTTGTTTGAATCAGTCGAATCGTTTGCCTCGGAGGGTTGATAAATGAGCCCGACTAAGTTACGGCTTGCCTCGATTTCGATCTTGCTACTCTCAGGCCTTTGCCTGCTCTCACCGGCTGGAAAGACTTCCAGCCAACCTGAAAAGAATGTCGGCAGGCTTTCTCATTCGCTCCTTCCATCTGAATCCGCATCTTTGCTGTCGGAGTATCACGGTCTAGTCTCGAATCTGGATCGTCCGGCTGGTAAAACAAGTTCCAGCGAACCCGGCGGAATTCGTGAAGTCGTTCCGGATAAATATCGAGCTCGTTACGAGGAGTGGAAGAAGGAGTTTCTCGCCACCAGCACGGGAAGGCTGCAATGGGAATCCTATCTTAACAACCCTAACTTCACGTTAACTGTGGTTGTGGCGCGGGAAAATGCTGAAGGTGGAACCACCGGTAACTACAAGTGGAATGACTCAGGCAAACTCGTGGCAGCCACAATTACGCTGGGATGCCGTCTTTTTGCGGGAGTTCCGAATCCTGTCTACTTCCCGGTTATGAATTCATTGCTGCCAACGGATACGACCAGGAGGATTGAAGGTGAGACGCTGGCGGCTACGAAGATGGCCCACGAGTTTGGACATGTGAACCGCACTGCAAAGGGTGACTCAGATTTGTACCAACTTCAGAGTCAACTTATTCCCAAATACAACCAGATATTCTTGAGCAACGGTCGTGACGCCAGCGATCCGCGCTTGCTGGAGATGGTTGAGGAGATGAAGGGCACTCCGGTTGAGATTTGGGAAGATCGGGAGTACTGGGGCGAAACCAACGCCATGCTTTTTCTCCGCGATCGATTTGCTAACGACGGGTTCCGCTGTCAGTTATTTAGCAGAATCAAGCGCAGCGTCGACTTATACGCGCCGAGTTATGAGGCCCGATTTGTGGATATCGCGCAGTCGGGATCTTCGGGTCGTCAATGTGGCTGGTAAGGCGGCAGCACTATGCTTCGTCGCGTGAGCGACGGCTGAGTCGTAGCCGCCACTGCTTATTTTCGGTTTAGCTTTTCCGCAATCCAACTTACAACTTTATCCTTGTACCCCGGATCGTAGCCTTCCCAGCGCGACATTCCGTGCACGCCATCGTCAATCGTGATGAGCTCGCAGGAAACACCAGCAGCCCTTAATTTCGTTTGGAACTGCACCGATTGGCTGTAGAGCACACTCATGTCAGCCGTGCCATGGACCAACAGAAATGGCGGCAAGCCGGCGTGGACATAGTTAATCGGCGAAGCCTCGCGCAGAATCTTCCCAGCTTGATCGTCCACTTCGGATGAACTGTTGAATAGACCACGCAACGACAAGCTCAAGCCACCTCGCCGTTCAGTGTCAGCTTCAAGGTCAACCGGCGCATAAAACGGAATGACCGCGGCAACTCTCGTGTCATCTTTGGCTCGCACCGCCGTTAATGCTGCCAGGTGTCCACCCGCCGACTCGCCCAGCAAAGCTAAACGATTTGGATCGACATTGAATTCTGCTGCGTGTGCCTTCACCCAACGAATCGACGTCTCGATGTCTTCAACTGCGGCTGGATGAGGGTGCTTCGGCGCAAGTCGATAGTTAATCGAAAACCAAACGAATCCAGACTTCGAGAGTGGTCCAAAAAGCGGAGCAACCCCGGATGTCTTGTCCCCGCCGCTCCAACCTCCACCGTGCACCAGGATTATCGCGGCAAATGGACCTTCGCCATCAGGCACGCAAGCATCCAGCAGCAAACTTTCTCCGGCCGCGCGACCGTATTCCAAATTCTTTCTGCTTCTAAACTGGCACGAGCCTTTTGCAGTCGCTTGCTTCGAAGTATCAGGTGCTTTGTTTTTGGCGTTTGGATCCCATCGATCGCTCCCGCCCAGCACGCGAGTGATGGTTATCACTTTGGCCTCAGCCGCCGACAACTGTCTCGCCCATTGAACTCGGTTTTCTTTTTGCGCCCCGGCACCCGTGCTTTTGAATTCAGCGTAGCGTGAAGTCTTTTCTCGAGCCGGCTTGTCCCAGTTATGCCAGCCCACCGGTCTAACAACGGATGACATTTCAGTGTTCAGAAAAACGACATTAGCGAATTCGCGCCAGGGTCTGCCCAGATAAGTCTTCACTTCTTCAGACTCGCCGGTGATCTTGCAGTGGGAAAAGACAAAACCGAACGGCTGTTCGGTTGGAGTCGAAGCAGCAGTGATGTACCCATTCCGGAGACAATGAATGTGGCAGCGTTCAAAGAAAGCGGTAGCGCCGCCAAAAATAAAATCTACGTGACCCGCGATGTAGCAGTCGGTGAAATAGTGGCGGCCTCGATTTGCCAGAATGGTGTCTTGCCAGCTGAGAAATCTACAGTTGCGGAACGCCACTCGGTCGCCTTCAATACGAATGGCGAGCGCCTGGCCCACGGGGCCGGCGGAGTTCTCAAATGTCAGGTTAACAGCGGTGAAATCGTCGGCATCGATGAACGTCGAGGGCGTACGAAAAGTGCCGATGATCTTGCCGTCCTGGCCAAGCATGTTAGCGTTCAGGTTGTAGGTCAGAATTGTCTTTGCAGGATCTTCACCCTCAAGCGTAATGAAACGCTTCTCACGCTGGATGTAAATTAGCTCTTTGTAGACGCCGGGCTTGATGTGAATGACCCATGGCCGGTCGCGGCTGGTTCGTTGAGGAGCGGCGTTGATAGCGTCCTGAACTGACTTGAATTGACCGTCGCCGTTTGGAGCTACGGTCGCGTCTGCCGCTTTCGCGCTCTCAACGCGCGCAAACACTCCCACCAGCAGCAAAACTAACAGCGTTAGAAATAATCGACGAGACAATCCTGTTCTCATACTTTGGTTTTCGAAAAATCAAGATGTGGCACGGGCGTCCGGCCCGTGGTTTGGGGCGAGACTAAAACGCCCACGGGCGGGACGCCCGTGCCACCTTGAATCGATCAAAGCGTCGACAAGATCGATTCGTTGAAATTCTCTGCCCTGACTTTCCATGAGCCATCACCGGGAAACCCGGGAGCGTTTCGACGAGGTGCGCCTTGCCAACCCTTCACCATCATTGCGGTGGCGTAAAGAACCCCTCCATTGCCTGGCAGGTAGCAAGGCAAGTTCTCCCTTTGCCAGTTATGACCGTTGGGCAGGTACCGATTCGTAGCGGTGTCCATCAACAAAGCGTCCACTGCCACATTCGGTTCCAGAAGGCGCGCCGCTGTCATTGCAGTCAAGGGATAATCCCAGCCCCAGGTCCTGTCCCACTGCCACTCTTTCATTACTTTCCTGAGCGTGCGCCGCATGGTCTCGCGATCGACGCCGTCGCCGGACAGCATCCCGAAGGCGGCGAGCATCGATGGATGATCAGCATTTCGTTCTGTGTAGGTCTGCGGGCAGTTCTCGTGGGCAAGGTACACGCCATCTCGTTGAGGCAGCTTCGACAGATTCGCGATTACCCGCTCCCACTCGGGGTGACGGCTCATTGCCAGTCGCTCGCGCCAGAGTTGGGCGGTGCGCAGGCCATAAACCCAATAAGCCAACTCAAAGGTCGGATTCCAGGTCTCTGAAGCCGGATGATTCTCCTGGGCTGGAATTACGGGAGGGCCAAGTACAAATCTCTGTCGCTCACTTTCATAATATGCGTACGAGGCCATGAACTCAGCCGATTCAAACACGATGTTTCGAAACCGCTCGAGAGTGGCGCGATTCGGATGAGTTTGAAAGCAAAGCTCGGCATAAAAAATCGGATGCGGTTGTTGCCAAATCAGCAAGGGACCGATTGGTGAAGGACTATCATCGCCCTCCGGTCCCACCATCTTGGGCCAGCGAGCGCCACGATAGCCTTGTGACCGGGCGCGATCGCGCGCTTTAGGCAAAACGCGTTCGTACCAATCCAAACTCTTTTCCAATAACGGCGATCGGTTCCACAATGCGAAGTGGGCCGCGTGCCACCAATGCATCTCCAGATGGAACTTGCCGTACCAACTGTTCACCGTCAACCCAGTCTCCTGGGGTGGCGTGGATCCCGCACATTGAATCGCGGTGAGGTATTGAGACAGAACCACGCGTCGTTCGAACTCAGGAGCTCGCACATCCCGACTGTCAGAAAAGTCGACGGCGCCGCCGGTGCTCCAAAACTTTGCCCAATGGTTCGCGCTGGCTTTGAACGTCGCGGCGGCGTTAGGAATAGATTCGCGGGATACACGCGCAGAAAATGAGACGGCCAGGTTGAGGCTCTTCTGTCCGTGACCAGGACTGAGCAGGAATTTGTGAATCCCTTTCGCAGTGAATGACGCACTGCCGCTCCACTGAATTGCTGCGTAGTATTCGTCGGTCTCGAACCTGCGATGTAACTGCGCGGCATTTCTCGATTGGTTTGTGATTCTGGTGTGGTGGTGCTGGACTTTGTCCCAATCTGCAGCTGACATTTCCGGTGAGCCGTAAGGGAACGCAAACGTGACCTCCAACCGCCCTTCCGAGATCAAGCTCGAGTAGACCTCGACAGCCAGGAGATCGAAATGAGGATGGACGGCGGTCTTAACAGAGACTGGTGTACCTTCGACGCTGAAGCGACTTCTGAGCACGCCAGCCCATAGATCAAGCCTCTGCTCGACGCCGGAGACGTCTGATAGCTGTGCCTCTCGACCGCTCACCAATCGCAGCCGAAATCCAATCATGCCTAGATGCAACCGATGAGGATTCTGGCGGAGCCAATTGTAGAGCTCCGTCTGACCTTCACTGCGAGTGTGATAGCCCACCTTTCGCCCATGGGTCTCGTATTCAGTGAGACGCAGTGTTTCGTTCGCCAGGCCGCTGGGCTTAGGCGTTGTGTGCCACGCCCATTGGGCCATCGTGCAAAGCGGCATTGAGCGTTCATACGACTCGGGAAACGTTTGCAGTCCCGTGATATCTGCGGTGAAAGCGAACTCGCCATTGCCGACGGATAACGGAGAAAGTGGATCAAAGCCACGCAGCAAAGGATCATGCCTGGTCACCAGTGCTTTGCGATCGATCCGACCAACGGTCTCTAAACTGCGCTCCGCAGATGCCGCTTCAGCTTTTGTTAAGAAATGGCCGCTGCCGCCAACGAGCGTGCCGATAGCCAGGGAACCCAGAAAGCTTCGACGTGAAACTGAATTCTTTTGGTTATCCTTGCGACGCTGATTCATCTCTTTCAATTGTGTTAAGCCGGTATCGAACCTCGTAAAACAAATCTGGGGAGTTTGCGACGCAAACTCCCCAGATAAGTCACAGGCAAAGTTTCTCGGGTCCTAGAAGATAAACTTCGCCATCAACTGAGCGCGACGCGCATAGTTTTGTTGGTTTGAAGCGACGACCTGACCGAACGTCGACGAGCCCGGCGTGACGATAGTGCTGGCCGTTCCCGTGTTAAATAGCGGATGGTTGAAAGCGTTGATGAATTCCATTCGCAGTTGAATCTTCATGCCCTCACGAAGGCGAATATCCTTCCTCAACCCGAGGTCAGCATTATTAATTGGATCGGACCTCACTGAAGAGAAGCGATATGGCAGGGTCCGCAGATGGTCCACGGGACTCGCGCAATTCGCACTTCCCGCCGGGACTGCACCGCAGGTTGGATTTCCTCCCACGACTGAAATGAATGCAGCCGGGTTGAACCACTTGGACGGGCTCTGGTTGGATACCGCGATCTGGCCACCAGCGTAGAATAGATCGCCCGTAGTGGTTCCGTTCCCGGCGTTGTACGATCCAAAAGCAATCGGGAAGCCGCTTTGATAGGTGTAGGTCCCTTCTATCTGCCAACCTCCGATAATAGCGTCAACCCAGCGATTGGCATTCGCGCCGAAATACTGCCCTTTGCCAAACGGAAGTTCGTAGAAGCCACTCATTGAGAACCGATTCGGAATGTCCTGATCAGAAATCATCTTGGTAGGCTTCGCGTCGGCTGCGTTCAGGTACTCGGTAGTCTGTAACCACTTCGACCAGGTGTAGGACGCTTGGATTCCGTAACCTTTGGCGAAGCGCTTATTCACGCTGAACTGACCCGAATGATAGATGGTACTACCATCGTTATTGGTGGTAGTGATGGTGCCAAAGTGCGGAAACGGCAGCAACAGTTGCCGGCGCGAGATGGTGCCACCGGCGCCAGTAAACAGAGCGCCGCTGGTGCAGACGCTGCCAGAAACATTTGTGCAGAACGGATTCCTGACGGTCGCATTCAAGTTACTGTTGTTGGTGTTCTGCGCCGCGGTGCGGGTATTGTCCGCGTTCAGGAACTGATTCGGCAGGGCGTTGATATTCCTTGCCATCTCAATGTCATAGCCGCGGTCTCCGACGTAAGTCGCCTCAAGTACCCAGCCCCCAGGCAACTCGCGCTGCACGCCGACTGACCATCGGAACTGCTTTGCCACCTTCGGATTCTGATTGAAGAAAGTGATGGTCTGACCTAAGGCGGTCTGCTTCCCTAAAGAATTACCACTTGGCTCAGTGATTCCACTTGGGAAAGTGTTGTTAATCAAGAACGGCAGAGAAGCTCCATTAGGACCAGTGGTTAGAGTCTGCGTAGTAGTTTGCGAGTAACCGGGCTGAAGCACGTCTCCTCGACGCTCGCCAAGGAAGCCCTGGTATAGACCAAAACCACCGCGGATTACGGTCTTGTCATTCCACTGATAAGCAAATCCCGCTCGAGGCAGGAAGCCGTTCTTTGGCGTGTGGTAAAGCGCGGAACCGGTGTCCTTGCCTGCGAACAACAAACCGCCTTTTGTAGTGATCGAGTTGAGCCCGTAAGTTGTCCTCAGAATATCGTTGGCCGGGATCAGCGCGAAATTCGTTTGGGCTTGTCCTTCAAACGGTTGGGTATAGGCAAGATCGAATCCCGAAATACTCTTGTTTTGTCGCTCTTTCAGGGCGCTCTCAAATTCCCAGCGTAAGCCGAGGTTCAGGGTTAATTTCCGCGTCAGTCGCAAATCATCCTGGGCAAAGAATCCCCACGTCTTCGAATATTCGGAATAATCCGACGCCCGCACGATCGTAGTCGTAGACGGATATCCCAGCAGGAACGCTGCAAACGCCTGCAATCCCTCGACGTCATTGCTGGTCGCGCTGCCAATTCGCGTGTAGGTGTTATCGAAAATGAACTGGCCGGACTGCTGATTGCTCTTGAAGCTGTCGTCCTCACGATAGATACGCATTTCACCGCCAAATCGGAACGAGTGGATGCCCTGTGAGCGATTCACAACTGCAGTCACAAAGTGACTACTCACGGGCCGGAACTCATTCGTGTGGGCGTTGCTTAAAGGCGTACCGGTGCATCCCTGGCAGTTAAAATCAAAGCGCGGGAAGCGTCGATAGTTTTCGCCTACTGCATTATTAAAAGAAGCAGGAAAACCGAGCGTAGTTAGGTCAAGCCCATATTGCCCTTCGGGTGCGTCGGAAGCGCGGATGAAGCGATTGAAGCCGTATCTGACATTCAGGACCGTGGTGGGATTGAACGTGTGGACTTCATCTACAACAGCCTGCTTGGAAAAGAAGCGGAACCGATCACCAACATAAATTGAGTTGGTGTAGTTATTGTAAGAACTGGCCCGGTTGTACCAACTATAACGTCCAAACAGTTTGTCGTTAGCAGTAACACTATGGTCGAGCCGGATCGTGTAGTTCCGGTAGGGCGGCTTTAGCACCTCCGGTAGCGTTGAGTCTCTGATGTTGTTGTTGAGTAATCCGGAGGGCGACGGCTGCTTGGGCGAGCCAAGATACGTAAGCACCGCCTTGGCTACCGGATTTATTCGGTTAGCAGGAATGATGTTGTTCGTGAAAGCGGTGCGATTCGTAACTGCTCCGCCGGCGAAGGTGCCGGTCAGCGGATCGTAAATTTTGATGTTATTTATGTAAGCCGAGAAATCGCCATTCTTCAACGCGTCGGTTGGCACCCAAACATTGTTTGCATCGAAGCGCGGGCGCGAGTCGTCAATACTCTCATACGAGAAGAAGAAGAAGGATTTGTCTTTTCCGTTATAGACCTTCGGAATGGTGATAGGACCGCCGACGCTAAAGCCCGGACGATTTGAGTAAGTGAACGGGCGCCCCTGACGATTCGCATTTCCGAAATAGTCGTTGGCCGCCATGCCGCCCGGTTCGATCCAGTAATAAGCAGTGCCATGAAACTGGTTGGCGCCGCCCTTAGTTACAATACTGGTTACGCCACCTTCGGTATTTCCAAATTGAGCGTCGTAGGTCACAGTTTGTACTTTGAATTCCTGAGTGGAATCGGTCGTCGGCACGTAAGACGCGATTACCTCATTGGCATTTGCGGTCGCGGTGCTGGGCGCTCCATCAATCAAAAGATCGCTGCGAATGCCGCGCGCGCCAGCCATAGCATAATTGGCAATGTGAGTCGGCTCGAAAGGACGATCGAGTCGCGAGCTGCCGGTATAGGCAACACCTGGTGTCAGATTGATCAGCGCATAAGGGTCACCATGCACGGATGGTAATTCGTCTACGCGCTTCCGATCGACGGTCAACCCCAGATTGCCGTCCGCATTATTCAGATTGGCTGCTTCAGCGGTGACTGTAACTGTCTCTTGCGGCAATCCCACATCGAGGGTGATGTCCAGGCTGCGCGTCTCATTTATCGCGACGGCGACTTTCTCCTGCAAAGACCTCTTGAATCCGGATGCCTCAACCAGGACCTGGTAGCTTCCGGGGAGCAGGTAGGGCGCATCAAAAAGCCCTTCTGAATTGGTCGTGAGGTTCACGGTAGTGTTCCTCGCCACGTCGGTGACTTTGACGCTTGCGCCCGCAACCCCGCCACCGTTTTGATCCAGGACTCTCCCGGTAATCTTCCCGCGGAGTTCCTGACCATGCACGGCCAGCGGAAGCAATAGGACCGTAAGCACAAACGCTATCGCGCAGGATGCAAATGCGGATTTGGATTTCATTTCATCTCCTCAATTCTCTTTCTTAACAACAGCACGAGAGCGTGACAGTTGGAGTTGTGGTTCCAGGTGCAGCTCGTTCACGAGAGCTCACCTGCAAGGTTTTTTCCTGTGCTATCGCTCAGGAAGTGGTTAATACCTGTCCTTGTTCTAAAACGGAAGATAAGTCTCGGTCTTGGTTCCGAAACTTCGGATCAGTAACTGATCGGCCGAAGTGGCTAAAACATAAATGCGAATCCGTCGTATCAGGCAGTTAATCGCTTAACTAGCGGCCCGAAAAAACTGTCTACAGTGCAAGGAGCGTGGGCACGTAGACGTAATTAGTCGGCTTATATGATTGAGAACTTGGTCCTCGAATACGCCGGATCATGCAAATAGCTAGTTTAGATCGCCGCCCATATTATTTCAGGATGAATTTATCGTCAAGATTTATTCACACGAAATTAATTTCCAGCCGGCTCCAGCCCACCGCAATAAAACGAACCGGGCCGCGATGCTTCGGTTCTTCAAGACGCGATGCTTCGGTTCTTCAAGAATTAAGACGAAGAATTGAGACGATTTTCCAATCTTCAATCCTCAGAAGTCAGGATCACAGCTGATCTCAGGTGGTTTTTTTAGTAATTCGCTGCTTCCAGGCCGGGTACTCGCGCTTTAATAACCCGTCCGGTTCAGCCACATACCACTGATAACCGTTACGGCGCTCATCTTCAATCTCGCTGACATCGTAGTGGACCACGCTATCGCGGCCCATGAAAATTGGACGGTTCGTATCTATTTCGTAGAAGCGGGCCCACAGCGGCCCGCTACTCGTATCCTTGATCAAAACTCTATCAAAGCCGTGCATCTTGCTGGCGTCGGTTTTTTGGAGCCAGCGAAAACCGTCGATTCTCGATTTCTTAAACCATGAAACAGCGCCTTCAATCGCATCAATAATTCTGTCGTCGGGGTTATTGATGGCCATGAGGAACCTAACGATTCCAACACTTTCCATCCCGCTGAGGGAGACTGGTTCAAACGTTCTCGCCGGAGCCGGGCCAAGCGTCTTTTCGTCGTTCTGAGCGCACCAGACTGTGAGCTTGCCGTCGACTTTGACCTGGGTTTTCAGAAAGCACTCAACTCCCTTCGCAACTGCTCTCTTCGCTTTTTCCCGGCGCGCTTGATCGAGAAACTGATAGGGGGCCTTGGCGTCGGCCACCTCACGCATCAATTTCATAACACCAACCATGGCGTTGTCGTTGTAAGTGATGTGCGAATAGTAGCCGTGCTTGACCGGATAGTATTGAGGCCAGCCGCCATTTTCGTACTGGGCTGAGATGAGGTAATCAAACCCTTCGATAAACGCAGCTTTGTATTTCTCATTTCGCTGCGCCTCATAAACTCGCCCCAGAAAAGTAAGTTGAGTATAAGTGGCGTCGTTATCTATGGTGGCGTCAGCTTCTGTTTTTTGCTTGCTGACGGTTGCCTTGTCGGAAAAGCTCAAAACGGCAGCCATATCAATGTTCTTGGGCCAGCCGCCGGCAATTCGCTGATAAAGCAAAACGTTGTCGGCAATTCGGGCTGCTTCAGTTGATGAGTACCATTCCGGTACCTGTTGGAGTGATTGGTCCCACTCGATCGGGCGGGTTTGATGCGAAGCTGGAGCGGCGTACATTCCGTCGAAGAACAATTCCTGTGCATTCTCACCGACGCTAAGAATCACGAACAGTAGCGTCGAAGGGACCAGGTACTTCAACCTCAACATTCTCAGTCCTTCTTAGTCAAGAACAGCACTCGAGAGTAGCGTCCTAATTTCCCTTTGCAGCTTTTGCGCCTTTGCGGGACAAACCAACCGTCTCCCGCAAAGGCGCCAAGAACGCAAAGACCCAAAACTAAAGTTAGGAAAGGACTCACTCGAGGTGGCCATCAAGGGTTGTTAGAGCGACGGCAAATGGTTCGCGCTACTGACCAGTGCCCTTGGTTCGCCGTCGCGTCCCCTCTGTTTTGGTCGAATTTGTCGGCACGGCCGTGGTGCGACGCTTTATAAGAAATGTTTGTACGCGCACAACCTCGCCAGAGGCTACCGACCCCTTAATCGTTGCCATCAGCGCCTCAATAGCTTTGCGCCCAATCTCAGCACGCGGCGAACACACTGTAGTTAGCGGTGGCTCGGACAATGCCGCAAAGGTAATGTCATCAAATCCAATGATCGAAAGGTCTCTGGGAATTTCGAGACCAGCTTCGCGAAACTCCTGCATGGCTCCCAACGCCATCAAGTCATTGGCAACAACTACAGCCGTTGGCATTGTTTGTGATTCGAGTATCCTTTCGGCAGCTTGCTTTCCACCGGCGAATTTGAAGTCACCTTCAAAAATTGCAGGCTCAGGCAAGCCGGGCAGGTAACGATGAAATGACTCCACAAAGGCTTCTCGTCTAATGATCGCCGAGCGAAAGCGTGCCGGTCCGGCGATGTGCACTATGCGTTTGTGACCCAACTCAACAAGGTGACTGACCGCTTCATCGATACCGCTGGCATAATCAACCAGTACGTCGTTCATATGAACGCCAGTAGTGCCTACGTTATGAAGAACCACAGGCACCTTTCTCGCGGCCAGCTCATCAATCAACTGGAAATCAAATTCGGTTGTCATTAGCGCAACGCCCGCAACCTTAAGTTCAATCAGTCGTCTCACGTAGTCTGCCGCGCGGTCTGCATCGTAATTGGTATTGACCAGGATGATGTTGTAACCAGACTCAAAGGCGGCATCTTCTATGCTTTTTACAAGCTCAGGAAAGAATGGATTGGAGATATCCGAGACCAGTAAGCCAATGATGTTGCTGCGCCCGGAGGCGAGGCTGCGAGCGTGAGCGTTAGCGTAGTAGTTGCACTCCTTGATGGCGCGCACGACCTTCTCACGCGTCGCCTCGCTCACGTACTTGGTATTGTTAATTACGTGAGAAACTGTTGCCGTTGAAACCCCGGCTGTTCGTGCAACGTCTTTCAATCGCATAGGTCTTTAATCTTTGGTTTTTGCCCGTTGGTCTTTAGTTGTTCTTGGTTCTTTGTTCTTGGTACTTGAAAGTAGACTGCGTTGTGTTGATTACCAATGGGAAAAGGTGTGCCATCAAAGATCCAAGCACAAAGAACTAAGGACAAAGATCTAAAACCTACTTCCTAATTTGTAAAACTAACCACTTGCTCAGGTCTCGCGCGGCTTTGAAGTTCTCAAAGTCTGGTGGCAGTTTACGCCCATCCACGTACTCGTTGTACAGCCACGGGTCGCCCAAAACGAAAACTGTGCCTTTGCCAAGTTTACTGACCGCCATAATGACATCATCTTTGTCTTTGATCGAAGCCGCCGCAGGAGCCTTGATTGCGAGTGTTGAGACTTCCTTCAAGTACAGACGGTGGCTGGTGCTAAAGATCGGATGCTTGTCTGGAACTGTTATCAATCCTTTTGCGAACTCGACTCCCGGAACTCGGTTGCGGCTGTCTTTATTAAACTCGATACCAAACGCGTGGCCGAGTTCGCTGAAATGCTCAAGTTCGGAATTGCCGACATCATTGCCCAACATAACCAGGACACCGCCCGCTCTCACCCAATTCGTTATCGCCTTGATGTGTTGCGGTTCAATGAAATGCGGGTCTGAGGTTTCATCCTTCGTGTCAGGGTCAACGATAATATAGATGGCTGCCTGGCGTAAGTTCTCGGCAGTAGGAGCGTCATTCAACGTCGCTGGTTTCATACCAACGCTTCGCCAGATACGAGCCCAAAGCGAAAATCCGCTGTTCGGCATTTCTTCCCACTTGTAGTGAAAGGGCGCCACTCGTCCTGAAAAATCTTTTTTGGTTTCGTTATTGAAATAACTGTCGAGCAGTACAGTTCTGCCCTTCCCCAACGCGCGGCCGGCAGCTAGATCCATTTCGGTACTCGCCATCAAAAACGCACCCATCCCTTTTGTATCGTTTGTTACTATCTTCTCGCTCAGATAGTAATCGTAGCTCCCATCGCGATAAGGATTGCCTCCGAGACCGGAGACGCTGACAGTTCCTTTGAGATTCACTTGTCCATTGCTTTCAATTTGGATGAACTGTTGGGTGATGCCCTGGTAGCCTTTTTGTGCAACCGGAAGAAAGGAGTAGGGCGCGAGATACCCCTGACGAATTCCTTTCGCCAAAGCATACACAAACATGCAGGAGGCTGACGCCTCAAAGTAGTTCCCACGCGAGCTACCTTTATCGATGACGTCGTACCAAAGGCCCGTTCGCGGTGACTGATACTTCTTAATGGAGACCGCCAGGCGATTAAGGATTCCAATCAAAGTATCCCGCTTCGGATGGTCTTTCGGAAAATAATCGAGCGTGTCTACCAGAGCCATCCCATACCATCCCATCGCTCGAGCCCAAAAATTGGGCGAGACACCCGTCTTGGGATTTGCCCAGCGTTGCTGCTTCGACTCGTCCCAGCCGTGATAAAGCAATCCAGTCTTCGGATCGCGAGCATGAGTTTCCATGAGGATAAATTGCTTCGCAATGTCATCGAAGTCGGCGTCTTCGTGATAAAGCGCCGCGTACTCCGCATAGAAGGGCTCTCCCATGTACAGACCATCAAGCCACATCTGCGAGGGATAAATCTTCTTGTGCCAAAAGCCACCCTCAGAAGTGCGAGGATGTGTCTTCAATTGCTGTCGCAACAACTCGGCTGCTTTGCGGTACTTGTCGCGTTCAGTGACCTTGTAGAGCATCAGCAGTAGTCTGCCATTCAAAACATGATCTATGTTGTACTCATCGAGTTTGTAGGTCTTGATCGAACCATCGTCGTTCACAAACCGATCGATGCTGCGCTGAATGAAACGAAAGTAGTCCGCGTTCGCGGTGTTGTACCAGACTCCCTCGATGCCCTTCATCAAAACGCCCTGGTCGTAACTCCACCTCTCGGTTCTGGTGCGATCAAGTTCCCATGAATCTTTCCATCGCGTCATCGCAGTGTCAGCCAACCGCTCCGAAAGAGTCTTTGGCTGAGCTTGGATTTGAGTTACGGTAATTGCCAGGAACGAAATGAGCAGGGAGATTTTGATGATCCTCATTAGTTTCCTCAATCTAGGTTACAAGCTTTTCTGTTCACAAGCTTTTCTGTTCACGGTTAACGGTTTCCGGTTCACGGCTTTATTCAACTCTGAACCAATCAAAGTCGGCGTAACCAGTCTCGCGAGCCATTCCTTCACGAACTGCGAAGATGCCCACTTTGGCTCCAATCCATTTGCCCTGTCGCGCGCTGAACGGTTGGCCAACTTCCGAGAAATTCACGCCGTCAGTACCAAAGGTGAATTTGCATACTGCGCCTTTTGAAACCGAAACGCGCAAATAGAATTCATCGCCTTTCACGGCACGCTCGGCAATTTCCTTTTCCGGACTGTGCTTGTCCGCGTCACGACCAAGTGTTTGCGACAAGTAGAGCTGCCCAGCCCTCTGCTTCAAAGCCAGATAAGAATAATCCAAACCCATCACAATCAAACCAGTCTTCTCGTCATCGGTTCGCGCTGTGAACTTAACCCTCGTAGTGACCGTGAACTCAGGCGCCGGAAATTTCTGTAGTAACAAGTTGGGTACGTCCCAGAAATTCTTGAAGTCATCCGGTAGAGCTACATTGAACAAGCGAATGAAGCCGAGCGATCCGGCTGGAAACATCCAATTAGTTCCAGGATTGGCTTGCCACTGCCACTGCAAGCCCAGCTCGTTGCTATTGAATTCATCAGAGTCAGCCGGCGTTGCTATTGATCCTGGCTTCAGAATAGCCGGCTTTTTGTAAGTCAATACTGGCTCGCCTGTCCCGTCTCCATCCTTATCTATTCCAATCACCGGCCAGTCCTTAATCCACTTCATCGGTTGTAAGTGGACGATTCGGCCGTACGGTCCCTTGTCTTGAAAATGAACGAACCACGACTCGCCGGTCGGAGTATCAACCCAGCCGCCCTGATGTGGCCCATTCACTTCAGACTTGCCTTGCGCGAGCACGACCTTGTCTTCGTACGGGCCATAAATGTTTTTCGAGCGCAGGACTGTCTGCCATCCAGTTTCTACTCCACCCGCCGGCGCGAAGATATAGTAATAGCCATTACGCTTGTAGAGTTTTGGTCCTTCGATCGTGGGCTGTTTGGCATGCCCGTCAAAGACCATCACTCCGTCATCAATCAATTTCGTCCCATCGGAACTCATGCGACTCAAGACCAGAATGCTTTTGATTCCGGAGCGGCTTCCAACCATGGCGCTCACGAGATAAGCCTTGCCGTCGTCATCCCACAATGGACATGGATCCTCCCAGCCTTTCGCCTCTTTGATAAGCAGTGGTTCTGACCAGGGACCGGACACGTTTGTCGCCTTAGTCATATAGATGCCGCGATCCGGATCTGGATAGAAAACGAAAAACTCGCCGTTGTGGAAACGAATCGCAGGCGCCCAAACGCCATTGCCATGTTGTGGTTGATTGAATACATCAAGCGGAACCTGCCGTTTGAAGACATGCCCGATCAAGTCCCAGTTGACGAGGTCCTTCGAGTGAAGAATCGGGATGCCCGGCGCCGCGTTGAAACTTGAAGAGATGAGGTAGTAATCATAGCCGACCCTAATCACGTCCGGGTCCGAATAATCGGCGTGAAGGATGGGATTCTTGTAAGTACCGTCTCCATTATCGGCCACCCAAACACGCGACACCGGTTGCCTTTGAGCTTGAGCAAACAATTGACCACAGCTACAAATCAACAGCGCCAGGCAAGCGCTTAACTTTTTGGTGTTGGTGAATTGAACTTTGCTAAGTCGAATGATCATTTTTCGTGGATTGTACGACAGGCTGCCAGCTTGTCGTTTGAGCCGAACCGATCAGCCTTCTGCCTTAGGAACGCAGCGACAGGCTGGCAGCCTGTCGTACACAAAGCTTCAGATCGATAGAATGTCCGATAGAGAATAATTCTTTGCACCGGCCTCAACTGAGATCGATGGCCAATCCGGCGATGAAGTAATTACCTCAACACCATTCTCAAAAGCAATACAGGTTTCTTCACACTTTGTGCCCGTCACCGTCGGGTTCCACGCAAAGGCCTGATTGATTTCAACTATCTCCCTGCTATTCGGGTGAGCCATCCAGTCCCTCGTGCGGTAGCCGCAGGCGCCGCCCTGATGATGCCGGTGCTCTTCGTTCGGAAAGCCCGTCTCAGCATATGAACGAACGGCCACGTCGAAAAGCTCAGGGCCCGTCGCACCCGGTCGCGTCGCGGCAAAAAGCTGGGCATTAACTTGCGCCGCAGCGAGCGTTCGTCGCGCCAGATCGGGTGTCACTGGCCCACGACAAATCAGTCGACTGAGTGAGGCAATTAATCCATTGCGTCGAGCACAAACCACGACCATCAAATTCTTTTCCCAAACTCGGCCTGTCGGTGTCGGATGCCGGTATTTCTGAATTCGCTCATCAGCAGCGACGAGTAACACGACGGTCTGCATGTCGCGAGTCGCAAAAGTCTCGGCCGCTCGAATCGCAATATCTTTCTCAGTCTCGCCCGGTTCGAGGGTCTTCATGAATTTGCCGATCACTTCGCCGGCATCTTTTCCCAATGCTCGGAATCTCTCGATTTCAGCTGCGGTGAGTTTGTAGCGACACGCGGAAACGTCGCCTTCAATGACTTGCGCGCCTCCATTCAGATACGTATCGGAGCCTAACGGCTGACCGTCATTCAATAAAGCGCCAGCCCGATCGGCCACGAACGTACCGCTGGACTTTTCTTCTTCCCAGGGAAAGTCAACGGGCTCGAAGTCTGTTGCCGAAACTTCCTCGTCGAGCAAGCGTGGCATTTCAATTCGATTCGCAACAACAAATCTTTTTCCGTCGCTCCGAACCAGCAAGGCTCCGGCGACACTTTCGCGACTAGTGTCGATCAAATTCTGCTTGCCGCCGGTTAGCCACGAAAAATTTGGCTGCAAAGTCAACAACACGCCGCCGAGGCCTTTTGCAGCGAGCATGCGGGTCAGCCGTTCGGTCTTCTCTTCGAGTTCGGTCACTGCGTTTTCTTGTTCGGCCATGTTCATCATAAGGCTGCGTACTGTGAATCAGGCTCCTCAAGTTTGTCAAATTTGATAGTTTTGAAAACGCTAGCGCCGAAGGCACGAAGGACTTGGTAGTGCCCTAATTTGGAGTGCGCCGACCTGTCGGCGCTTTCGCCCGCGGCGGCTCGACGGCGCGGGCTGTGATAATAGACTGTTTTCGACAACTTGCTGCGACAGGTCGCAGCGACGAAAGCGATGACAGGTCATCGCACTCCAAATAAGGGCACTACCAAGGACTTATTACCTTTGTCTGAATCTCATGGTTTATGTTAAAAAGCGACGGCGCGAATTAAATCAATGATCGCAACATCGCTGAGATAACAAAGTGTCTACAAACCTTAGTCGCAGAGTAGTCGGCAGCAATGTTTGGCTCGGATATTCGCCTTCCACGAACGGCAACGAGCTGGCTGCGCTTCCCGTTTATCCGATTATTCCCGACGTGTTGCCCACTGAAGAGGCAGTCGGTCAGGCGATGTTGAAAGAGATCGAAGCTCTCGCCGCCACAAAACAAGGTGATTTGGTAATCATTCTGTTGGGTGGTCGGGGCGCACAAGCGTTACACCGCATCTGGGGAGAGATTGCTCGCGCGAGTTCGGCCGATGAACTGTTGGCGAGGCTACACGTGTTCACGCAAGACGCTTTGGCGCCTATGCGAATGAACAACGGCTTTAGTTTTGTGCGAGACTTTGAACGTTTGCTTGGTCCGGATTTCTTTCGCAAGGTGAAAAGCTTTACTTCCATGCGAACTGACACTCAAAACCTCGAGGAGGAGCTCTCGAGCTACGTGGATAAGCTCGAAGCTGTCGGTGGTATTGATTTACTTTTCCTTGGATTGGGACCTGAAGCGCGGGGCGCATCTCATCTCGCGTACATCAAGCCAGGTTCGGGTTCCAGCGCTGGCGATTTGGCCGGGATGATTCCGATCTCATCGAGCATCCTTGAGCATCACATCAAGAAGTTCATTGCGGGTGGCAGCAACGTCACCGAAGCCGATCAAGCTGAATGCCGTGCTGCAACTCATATTCTGACGCTCGGTCCAGCAGTAATTCTGTCCGCGCGGCGCATTGTTCAATCAATCGTCGACGCCAGCACCGCACCGGGAAAACCGGAAAGTTACAAGAACCTGCGCGAGACTGAGCTCTCTGCGAATCCGGATGAACGAGCTGCTCAACTGAACGATAATCCCGGTCTTTGGCTGCGACTGCATCCAAACGTTCGCTCGCTGGTGCTACCCGACGTCTTGATAGATTAATTCGGTTGGAAGGTTAATACTTCAATGTCATCTGAAGCCTGCGCGCATATTGAGTCGATCGAATCCTTCAAACATGCCAAGCGACGTGTCTGCGAAGAATGCATCAAGATCGGAGACGAATGGCTGCATCTGAGGACTTGCCAGGAGTGCGGCGTAACTCTTTGCTGTGACAGCTCACCCAACCAGCACGCGACGAAGCATGCGAAATCTATTGGACATCCCGTGATCGCTTCGGCTGAGCCCGGTGAGCGGTGGCTCTACTGTTATCCCGACGATAACTTCGCCGAGTATTAGCTTACTTAACTCTTCGCGTGAATGCTGATCAAACGGCGGGCGCAAGCAACCCTTCCTTACCATGAGCTGTTCTGCGCTGAGTGATAACTCGCAGATTGAAAGTCTTTCGATCTTCAAAACACCACACCAGTGTGATCAGCTCGGGGTCAGGAAGGGTCGCTTGCGCCCGCTCTGACCATGAACTGCTCTGCGCTGAGTGATAACTCGCAGATTGAAAGTCTTTCGATCTTCAAAACACCACACCAGTGTGATCAGCTCGGGATCAGGAAGGGTCGCTTGCGCCCGCTCTGACGATGAGCTGTTCTCCGCTTAGTTATAACTCGCAGATTGAAAGTCCTTCGATCTTCAAAAACACCACACCAGTGTGATCAGCTCTGGGTCAGGAAGGGTCGCTTGCGCCCGCTCTTGCTCGCCCATCACTCAACTCACATTCGTCAAGCCGCCTGCGCACATACTGCTGCTCGACTCGATTTGTTGCCAATTCCAGCGCGCGCTGATAAGCAGCAGATGCCTCTGACAATCTCCCAAGTCGCCTTAGAAGGTCAGCATACGCCGCATGGAAAAGATAGTAATTATTCAGCATTCCAGCCTTGCCCAGCTGTTCCATTAACACCAGCCCACGCTCAACTCCCTCGCTCATGGCCACCGCCGCAGCGTGGTTAAGCGCAATCACCGGTGACGGATTCAGTCGCAGCAGCTCGCGGTAAAGCAAAACAATCTGTCTCCAATCCGTCTCGGCAGCCGACGTGACTTCGGAATGCAATGCGGCAATCGCAGCTTGCATTTGATAAGCAGCCGGACGGCGCATGCGCAACGCTCGCTCAACCAGCGCCAGTCCTTCCTCGATTTCTTTGCGATCCCAACGCGAGCGGTCCTGCTCTTCTAAAGTAACCAACTCTCCATTTTCGTCGGTCCGTGCTTCGCGCCTCGAATCCTGTAGTAACAGCAGCGCCAGCAAGCCAATATTTTCTGGCTCATTCGGCATCAGCTCGCAGAGAACTCGCGCCAAACGAATTGACTCTGCGCACAAATCTTTGCGAATCAAACTATCGCCCGCGGTAGCTGCGTAGCCTTCGCTGAAAATCAAATAGACCACCGCTTGAACCGAGGCTAATCGCTCTGCCAGGACTTCGACACCTGGCACCTCATAAGGAATTCGAGCCAGCCGAATTTTGTTTTTGGCTCGCACCAGACGCTGTGCAAGAGTGGTTTCAGGAATCAAGAATGCCCGAGCAATCTCAGGCGTCGACAGACCACCTAACGTTCGCAAGGTCAGCGCCACTTGTGCGTCCGCACTCAAAGCCGGATGGCAGCAGGTAAAGATCAGACGCAGACGGTCGTCGGGATAGTTCACCGTTTCATCAGGCGGCGGAAAGTTGTCAGGTTGTCGACGCTGCGCTTCGTATTCGAGCTCGTTTGCATAACGCTCTTTGGTTCTTTCTCGACGGATAGCATCAAGTAATTTGCGATGGGCGACAGTTGTGAGCCAGGCTCCGGGATTCCGCGGGATACCTTCGAGATTCCAGGTTGCGGCCGCCGAGACTAAGGCCTCCTGCAACGACTCTTCTGCGAGATCGAACGAGCCAGAGATGCGAATCAATGTGGCGATGATTCGACCGTATTCTTCCCGGAAGACCTGCTCGAGCGTGTCAGTTTGAGGAGGCATGCAGGGTGAGGTTGCATGCGTTAACGTTGCGATGCAAGTGCTCATGATTGCCAAAGCAGGTCTTTGGTCTTTGGCCTTTGGTCTTTGGTCTTTGGTCTTTGGTCTTCGGTCTTTGGTCTTTGTTCTCTTGGTCTTACTCTTATTCACACCCGGTTTCAACCGGGTGATGCGAATACTTAAACCCCTTCTAACCGTTTCAACGGTTTCTGCTTTTTGCTACACGCGATACCGTTGAAACGATTAATAGATCAAGCTGTCGTCTCTTCACCCGGTTGAAACCGGGTGTGAATGAGAGAATCCAAGACCAAAGACCAAATCATTCAGACAGCGGCCGGATCTCGACTGTTCCAACCTTGGCTGACGGTATCCGCGCGGCAAGTCCGATCGCCTCGTCGAGATCCTTGGCCTCGACAAGATAGTAACCTCCGAGCTGTTCGCGAGTTTCAGCAAAAGGACCGTCGGTTACGAGCGGCTTGCCGTCGCGCACGCGAACGCTGGTTGCTGAGCTCGTCGGATGTAATTCAGAGCCACTAATGAACTGCCCGCTCGCTACAATTTCTTCAGAGAACTGCCGATACTCGCCGTAGATTTGTTGACGCTCTGCTTCGGTAAGCGTGGCCCAGCCACTTTCTTCAAGGTAAATCAACAACATGTATTTCATTTGAGTTCCTCCAAATTTGTTTGATTGCGTCCTTCAATCCTACGACGCGCAAGCCTGACGAGATCGACATTTCCGGTGAAAAATATTTCGTAATGCCACGGACATGCCACGGGCTTGCCCCGTGGTGCTTCACGTTCGCGGCTAGAAAACGTCAGCATCACAAAGTTGTCGCGATGCCACGGGCTCGCCCCGTGGTGCGTCACGTTCGCTGCTAGAAAGGTTAGCCATCACAAAGTTGTCGCGATGCCACGGGCTCGCCCCGTGGTGCTTCACGTTCCCAGCTAGAAAGGTTGGCCATCAAAAAGTTGTCGCGATGCCACGGGCTCGCCCCGTGGTGTTTCACGTTCGCAGCTAGAAAAGGTTAGCCATCAAAAAGTTGTCGCGATGCCACGGGCTCGCCCCGTGGTGCTTCACGTTCGCTGCTAAAAGGCCAGCATCACAAAGTTGTCGCGATGCCACGGGCTCGCCCCGTGGTGCTTCACCTTCGCTGCTAGAAAAGGTCAGCATTCACAAAGTTGTCGCGATGCCACGGGCTCGCCCCGTGGTGTTTCACGTTCGCTGCTAGAAAACGTCAGCATCACAAAGTTGTCGCGATGCCACGGGCTCGCCCCGTGGTGTTTCACGTTCGCAGCTAGAAAGGTAAGCGAACGTGAAGTACCACGGGACAAGCCCGTGGCATCCGCTAACCTGTGACCACTTTCTTTGTAGCTCAGAACGTGAAGTACCACGGTGCAAGCCCGTGGCATTCGCTAAACCTGTGACCACTTTCTTTGTAGCTCCGAACGTGAAGACCACGGGGCAAGCCCGTGGCATCCGCTAAACCT
>Ga0134125_10000456_pt1 | contig 55324 bp, 44 predicted proteins | sample KB31751_FD_96464 | JGI IMG/M metagenome (GOLD analysis project Ga0134125, IMG submission 96464) | Terrestrial soil microbial communities with excess Nitrogen fertilizer from Kellogg Biological Station, Michigan, USA - KB3-175-1 | ecosystem: Environmental > Terrestrial > Soil > Unclassified ... | reverse complement strand
CGCATTCGCACGAATGATCTCGACCAGATTCTCGATTTCATCAACAAGATGGAGGCGCAGCGCGAGAAGCTGCCGTATGAGATCGATGGAATCGTCGTCAAAGTCGATTCCACGCAACAGTGGCGACAGCTCGGATTCACCGGCAAGGCTCCGCGTTGGGCAATTGCTTACAAGTACGCCGCGCGTTCGGGCATTACGCAGATCGAAGACATCCTCGTGCAGGTTGGACGCACCGGCAAGCTCACTCCTTTGGCAGCTTTGCGCCCAGTTCCCATTGGCGGAACGACCGTCAAACGCGCCACGCTGCACAATCAAGACGAGATCGATCGCCTTGGCGTGAAGATCGGCGATTGGGTACTGGTCGAGCGCTGCGGCGATGTGATTCCCAAAATAGTAAAGGTCGTAGAAGACAAAGATCATCCGCGCGGCCACCGCACATTCGAGTTCCCCACTCACTGCCCTGAATGCGGAGGGAAGGTGGTACGCGCAGAAGGTGAAGCCGATCACCGATGCGTCAATGCGAAGTGCCCGGCAAAGCTGCGCGAGAGCTTGCTACATTTTGCCTCGCGGGGCGTGATGAACATCGAGGGCATGGGCGAGTCGCTGGTGAACCAGCTCGCCGATCGCGGGCTAGTAAAGGATGTCGCTGATATCTACTTGCTCGACGAAGCCAAGCTGCTTTCTCTGGAACGGATCGGCAAAAAGTCTGCAGATAACTTGCTGCGCGAGATCGAGGCCTCGAAGAAGCTCCCGTTGGAACGCGTGATCCTGGGCCTGGGGATTCGCTTTGTCGGAGAGCGAACGGCTGAGCTTTTGGCCGAACACTTCGGCAGCATGGATGCCTTCATTAATGCCAGCTTCGACGAGCTGCAGCAGGTCACGGAAGTCGGTCCACGCGTGGGTGAAGCCATCACCGAGTTCTTCTCCGAGCCACGCAATCGGGAGCTCGTCGAACGGCTGCGCAAGGCTGGCCTGCGCTTCGAAGGCGAGAAGAAGCAGCGCGGCACTAAACTAGCGGAAAAGACCTTCGTCCTCACCGGCACGCTGCCAAATCTCAGCCGCGATGAAGCCAAGAAAATGATCGAGGACGCCGGGGGAAAGGTGTCCGGCTCTGTCAGCAAGAAGACGGATTACGTGGTGGCGGGCAGCGATCCGGGCTCGAAACTGGATAAGGCTCGGGAACTGAAGGTCCCCGTCGTTGATGAAGATGGGTTATTGAAGCTCTTGAGGTGATCCGATTTCCGACAGAACAAAATTGTGGAGGCTCAGTGTCCCTATCAGAACTAATTATGCTCGTCGAATTCGCAGTAATCGCGGCTGGCCTGTTTCGTATCGCAGCATCAATCGATCGGCTCACTGGACGCGGCTGACAGGATTTTAGACGGCGCCTCGTTCAGCTATGGGGCATTCACAAACCACAGCAGGCACGCACCGTGACTTGAGCAGCGACATCTCGTAGCCCGAGCAGAAATGCCACTCCTCCAGTGAGCGTCGGAATTCGCTGCTGTTTCCCTGTGCCGATTCGCAGGCTAACGGGAAAAGCCCTTCTAAGTCATAGTGCCAGAAGCGATTACATAGGAAATTCCCACAATCCTCTGCGCCTTTCCTTGCCGTCGCGGCAAAATCTGCAGGTTTGGGAAGAAATCGCAAAATCCTGCGCTGCGAGCACAAAAATTCGCTGCGAAATTCGCTGCGGCAGGGAATTTTCGTAATCACGTTCCCGCACCGAATCAGCGGCACTTAAGGCCTTTCTCCCACGCAAGAACTGCCGGACTGGAGCGCAAGAATTACATCACTTTACGCACTTGCGAGCCGCGAAAATCCACAGCTCAAGCGCAGAAAATCCCCATTTGAAGCAGAGTTGAACCTAGTTAGAACTAAGTCGAAAACATCTGGCACTTTAGGTGCTCAGATTGTTTGCACAATCCAGATCCAGCGGTACACTCTCTGCTAGAAAATCGCAAGACGCCAGCACCATCCGGTTCGCTCTTGGCCTGAGTCGGGAGTCAGCGTTGGAGCTAGCGACACTTGAATTAGAAAGAGACAGAAGGAGACATAAAACTCAATGTGGAAGCCAGCCAACCCCCAAGCGCCAAATCAGCCGAACAGCACTCCGGCACCTAACCCGACTCAGAGCAAGCCCGCGACTCCGGCCGTGGAAGCCCCGCGTCCGATGGCGGCTGCTGAACCGACCCCCGCTCCCGCCAACCGCAATGCCGTCCTGAACACCCAGGAGCAGGCGACGATCGGCAAGAGTCTCGTAATCAAGGGCGAAGTCACCGGATCCGAGTCGCTGTACATCGACGGCAAGGTCGAAGGTTCGATCCAGCTTCCGGGCAATCGCGTGACCATTGGCCGCAACGGCCAGGTTTCGGCCAACATCAACGCTCGCGAAGTGGTTGTGCTCGGCAAAGTTCGCGGCAACCTGACGGCCAGCGACCGCGTTGATATTCGCAACGAAGGCTCGCTCACCGGCGACGTCGTGGCGCAGCGCATCAGCATCGAAGATGGCGCCTTTTTCAAGGGCGGCATCGACATCCGCAAGCCCGGACAGCAGAAGGACAGCAAGGAGCCCGTCTCCATCGAGTCCTCGGCAGTCGCGGCTCGCGCTTAATCGGCCCCGTTTCTGACGGCCTGTCCTGCGCGAGCAGGACAGGCAGCGTCATTGGTAAAGGTCCAAAGAGAAATGATTCAGAAATTCCTGCAAGTCCTGTCGCTAAGCTGTCGTCATCGCAATACATCTAAGCCCTTCGCCGCAGCCAGTGCGAGCTCCAGCCGTAATTCCGATTGGGAGCCCGTCGGTCAGGGCGGCCACTACGTCGTCTGCCTCGATTGCGGCCAGAAGTTCGCCTATGACTGGAGCACGATGCAGGTGATCCGGAAAGTTAGTTAGCGATAGGCAATAAGCAGTAAGCAATAGGCCAAGATTCTGAGCGCCGGCGCGTTAGCGTCGGCGTTTGCTTTTGGCGACCGTCCTCGCCAGATTCAATCGAGTCTACTTACTGCTTTGAATTCCTAATGCCTCGTTATATATAGAGAATCGTGGCTGGCGCACCTGTCTCGATCCACTCGTCGGCAATTCGGGCGGCCAGCCGCTGGGTTCAACTCATCGCCGGCATTATCGCCATGATGGCCGTGGCGAACCTTCAGTACTCGTGGACTCTCTTCACTGGCGAACTCACAGCCAGCCTGCACGCTACGCTGCCTGCGATCCAGGTGGCATTCTCGACCTTTCTCATTGCAGTCACCTGGCTGGTTCCGTTCGATGGCTACTTGATCGACCGCTTCGGTCCGCGTCCGATTATGGTCTGCGCTGGAGTGCTCGTCGGCATCGGCTGGGTAGGAGCTGGGAGAGCCTCCACCGTCACGCAGCTTGTGATTGTCTACACCATCGGCGGGATCGGCGCGGGCATCGTTTATGGCGGCACGATCGGCAATGCGCTCAAGTGGTTTCCTGATCGTCGCGGACTTTGCGTTGGTTTGACAAGCGGGGCTTATGGACTCGGAACTGCCCTGACCGTTTCGGGAATCGCATCGATGATTCGCTCCTCCGGATACGCGCGGACCTTCATCGTATGGGGACTTGCGCAAGGAATTGTGGTTGTGTTGTCCGCGCTGGTGATGGAGAACCCGCCCGACGGCTGGATGCCTGTCGGCTATGATCCAAATCGGGAACAACTGACAGCAAAGGTTCTGACCTCGCGGCTTGACATATCGCCCTGGCAGATGATGCGCACGGGTCCATTCTGGCTCATCTACCTGATGATGACGCTCATGTCCTTCGGCGGACTGATGGTGACCGCGCAGCTAAGTCCGATTGCGAAGTTCTACAACGTGGACAAAGTCATCGTGATCTTCGGGATGTCCGCCCTAGTGCTGGCTGTTCAGATCGACCGCATTCTCAATGGGTTTACTCGCCCATTTTGGGGCTGGGTCTCGGACCATCTCGGGCGAGAGAACACGATGTTTGCGGCATTCACGCTGGAAGCGGCTGCAGTATTCCTCCTGCTGCGGCTCGCCGATCATCCCGTCTGGTTCATCGCGCTCTCGGGCCTGTGTTTCTTCGCGTGGGGTGAAATCTTCTCGCTGTTTCCATCGATTACCGCGGATCTGTTCGGAGCAAAGTGGGCCACCACAAACTTCGGAGTAGTCCTCACCGGCGCAGGAGTCGCGTCCATTTTCGCCGGGCCGATCGCCGCAATGGCTTCGATCAAATCCGGGAATTGGACCAGTGTGTTCTGGGCGATGATTGCCTGCGACATCATCTCAGCCCTGCTCGCGCTTTTCTGGCTCAAGCCCATCGCGCGCAGAATGCTAGTCAAAGCCATTTGATCCGAAAATCATTGGGATGTGTGGCCGTTCTAGTTTTACAAATCCTTGACAATTCGTCCCTGACCGGTTGATACCCTAAAGCAGCCAAAACTCAGCATGGATCGTATCCTCGTTATTGAAGATGACCCCAAGGTTCAGCGGGCAATGAGCCGCCTTTTCGAGCCGGAAGGTTTCGCTGTGGAGATTGCTGGAACCGGGGACGCAGGCCTTCAGGCGTTTGCTGCCCACCAGCCGAACGTCGTCATTTTGGATTTGCGTATGCCCGGACTGGGAGGACGCGAGGTTTGCCAGCAGATCAAGCGCCACGCTCCCGCAATGCCGATCATCGTAGTCAGCGCCGCATCGGACGTAATGGACAAGGTCCTGCTGCTGGAGCTTGGAGCTGACGACTACGTCACCAAGCCATTTTCCCCTCGCGAGCTTCTGGCGCGCACGCGCGCAGCCCTACGTCGCTCGGCCCGAGTTCCGAATGAGGAACGGTTCGCTTTCGACGAAGTTCATGTGGACTTCACGCGCATGCAGCTCACTCGATCTGGCGAGCCGGTGACCATGACCGCGCAGGAATTCAAGGTGCTGAAATTTATGGTCGAAAACCGCGAGCGCGTGATCTCGCGCGATGAGCTACTGAACGAGGTCTGGGGCTATCAGGATTATCCAAGCACGCGCACGGTGGACAATCACATCCTCAAGCTCCGCCAGAAGCTGGAACAGGAGCCGGCGAATCCCGCGCACTTCCTCACCGTACATGGCGTAGGATACCGCTTCGTGCCGTAGTCAATTCCGTGACCCTTCGCGCCAAATTCCTGCTTGCGCTGCTGCTTATCTCCGTCTTCCTGACGGGCGCCAGCCTCATCGTTGTCCGCCGCGTGGTCAGCGCACACGTTCGCGCGCAGGTCGTCCAAGACGTGCACAACTCCGTTACAACCTTCGAGAACGTGCAGCGCCAGCGCGAAGAGAACCTGGTGCGCTCGGCCGATCTTATGGCTGATCTGTCGATCGTCCGCGCTCTGATGACCACGCATCACGCAGCCACGATTCAGGATGCTTCGACCGAACAATGGCAAACTGCCGGCAGCGACCTTCTTGTGCTCGCCGACGCCAGCGGCAAGTTGATGGCGCTGCAGTCAAAGTCCCGAGATTTGAATCGCGACCAAATCCAAACGCAAGTAACTTCATCGCTGCCCCCAGCAGAAGGCGTTTCATGGTGGCTCTGCGGTAACCATCTCTTCGAAGTGGCGATGCGCCCGATTTATTTAGGCGAGGCAGAACGCAATCGCGTGGTTGGATTTCTGGCGCTTGGATCGGAGCTAGACGAGAAGGTAGCGCGCGAGCTGAGCCAGGTCGCGGGCAGCCAGGTAATCTTCCGCGCGAATGATGCTCTGGTGCGCAGCACGCTTGCGCCTGCACAGGAACGGGATTTCTCGTCAAAGCTTTCGGCTTCGCCGCTGGAGAGCGTCCCGCGCGAGATTAGTTTAGGCTACGAGAAGTTTCTTGCCGAGGATGTACAGCTCTCGGCAGCTCCAACCAAGGTTCGCCTCACGGTTCTCAAGTCGCTCGATCAGTCCACGCGCTTTCTCACCGATCTCGATCGCCTCATTCTCGCTTTGGGAATTCTCGCTCTCGTCTTCGGCGCGACGCTGGTTTGGATCATTTCCAGCAGCATCACCAAGCCACTTAGCTCTCTCGTCGAGGGCGTGCGCGCGCTCGGCCAATCGGACTTCGAATACCCACTAACCAAAGGCGGACGCGACGAAGTTGCCGAACTGACTGCAGCCTTCAGCCGCATGCGCGCCGATCTGCAGCAGAGTCAGCACGAATTGCTCGAGAGTGAACGACTCGCGACCATCGGACGCATGGCCAGCTCGATTTCCCACGATTTGCGGCACTACCTTTCAGCTATTTTTTCCAACGCAGAGTTCTTGAGCGACTCGCGTCGTGCTGTTGCGGAAAAGCAGGAACTGTATGAAGAGATTCGAATCTCCGTCATGCAGATGAACGAGCTCATCGATTCGCTGCTCGAGTTTTCGCGCACACGCGAGTCGCTACGCCTCGGTCTTTCGCATCCTGAGGAAGCGATCCAGAGTGCGATCCAGAGCATCCGTACGCGCCCCGAATTTCGACACGTCACAATCGACGTCAGCTCCACCGGCACCCGCGAGGGCATGTATGACATCAAGCGCCTGGAGCGTGTCTTTCATAATCTTTTCTTAAATGCGTGCGAGGCGGCCTGTGCTGAATCGGGAAGGATTCAGGTGGACGTCCGCGAACTGGATAGCAGAGTCGAAATCCGCGTCATCGACAATGGACGCGGCATTTCGCAAGATCACCAAGCCAAAATCTTTGAACCTTTCTTCACCCATGGCAAGGCCAACGGTACCGGCCTGGGGCTGACCATCGCGCAGAAGATCGTTCAGGACCACGGCGGCGATCTCGGAATCGAGAAGACCTCAGCAGAAGGAACCACGATTCTGGTCACTCTGCCCGTTTTGGGAACCACTCCAGCAGGCCATAAGGTCATAACCAGCACTCCGGTAAACGTGGTCTGACCTGGCTTCACGGACCCGGAATCTCGAAGGAGTCTTGCACATGAAAGTTCCAACCGCCGGAAGCATCATGCTCCTGGTCATTGCCAGCGCGGCGCTCGGTCAGCAGGCCTCGTCGACAAACGCAAACGGCTCCGAGTCACAACTGGCGGACGCGGTGCGCCAGCTCCAGGCTGAGATTTCGCAGCTGCAAAACTCCGTGGCCGAACTGCGCAGCGAGGCCGATCGTTATCGCGCGCAGACGCAGGAGCTGGAGCGCCGGCTGGAAGCGATCTCGCCTGCTTCGGCCGCGCCGACCGTCGAAACAACGCCCCAGGCGCTGAGCGCGCAGGGGGAGCAGCAGCAGTCTCCCTCGTCCTCGACGAGCGCGCGGTTGGCGAAGCTCGAAGACGAATACTCTCTGCTCACCGGCAAAGTGGACGATCAGTATCAGACAAAAGTTGAGAGTGGATCGAGATACCGCGTGCGGCTGTCCGGCCTGGTCATGCTGAACATGTTCGGCAATCGCGGCGTTCCCGATAGCATCGACAATCCCGGTGTTGCGATTCCCGGTTACGGGCTCTACGGCACGGGTTCTGTTGCAGGCACGTTGCGGCAGTCGCAAATGGGGGTCGAGATATTTGGACCAGAATGGGCCGGAGCCCGAGTGAGCGGCGATCTCCGCTTCGACTTTGCCGGAGGTTTTCCCGATACGGACAACGGCAGCGTGCTTGGCCTGATGCGGCTGCGAACCGGCAACGTTCGCATGAATTGGTCGCATACCTCGATTACTGCCGGGCAAGATGCTCCAATGTTTTCCGCGATCTCGCCGACTTCGCTGATTGCGCTGGCGCAGCCCGAGTTCGCGTACACCGGCAATTTGTGGACGTGGGTGCCGCAGTTGCAGTTGCAACACTGGATCGATTTGGGAAATTCTCAGCGAGTCAGTTTCTCCGCGGGTATTCTCGATCCGCTCACTGGCGAAAGCCCGCGCGGGCAGTTCTATCGTGCTGCAGGAGCAGGCGAACTCTCGCGCCAGCCCGGATACTCGGCGCGGATTGGATGGTCGGGCGGCAAAGATGAGGATCATCCCGCGTCGTTCAACCTCGGCGGCTACTTCAGCCGGCAGAATTGGGGATTTAACCGCATCGTCGACGGCTGGGCTGGAACCGCAAATTGGCAGATTCCTTTGGTTCATCACCTGGGTCTCAAAGGCGAATTCTTTCGCGGACAAGCGCTTGGCGGGTTTGGCGCCAGCAGCGGCCAGAGCGTCGTGTATTCGGACGTGTTGCAGAATCCATTTGCTGTGGTGAAAGGTCTTGATGACGTTGGCGGATGGAGTCAACTCAGCCTGCAAGTTAGGCCGACTCTGCAGTTCAATGCCGGATACGGGCTCGATAATCCATTTTCAAAAGAGATTCGGCAATTCGCCGCTCGCCAAAACGTGCTCTATCCCGGATTGGGAAGGAATATCAGTGCGATGGGAAATGTGATTTACCGTCCCAGGTCGGATCTTCTGTTCTCTCTCGAATATCGCCACATCGTGTCTTCGCGGCTGACGAACGTGCGCGCTGCGGCGGACAATATCGGCATGGGCATTGGATTGCTGTTCTGATGAGACTTGTTCACGCTTTTAGGACCTCGATAGCGGCTGTAGCTTGCCTCTGCGCGCTCGCGTTGCCTCTTCGCTGCGCGGAGGTTACAGGATCGGTTCGCGTGAGTGGTGTCAACGGCGGCGATCCGAGCGGAGCCGTGGTTTCACTCACGCCACTGGATCCATCGCAACGGCAAGCGCTGAAGGAACCGCCTGTTCATACCACCCTGCTTCAGAAGAATAAAACTTTCTCTCCGCACGTGCTCGTGATCCCACCCGGCTCGACCGTTGATTTCCCGAATCATGATCCGTTCTTTCACAATGTCTTTTCGCTGTTCGAAGGTAAGAGGTTCGATTTGGGACTCTACGAGTCGGGCGCAAGCCGTTCGGTGAAGTTCGATCGCACGGGGGTGAGCTACATCTTCTGCAACATCCATCCCCAGATGAACGCGATTGTGATATCCCTCGACACTCCGTATTACGCGATCGTCGGCAGTTCAGGCGAGGCCAAGATCGCGAACGTCCAGCCCGGTGAATATCTCATGCAGGTATGGGCAGAAGGTCTGACGCGCGAGCAGATGGACAAGCTCTCCCGCCGGGTGACGGTGAACGATGCGCCGGTCAAACTGGGCGTGCTGGAAATTCCATCGACGGAGACCCTGGCGCAACACAAAAACAAATACGGCCGCACCTACGACCCAACCACCGCCGCGCCGTACGAGCCGCACTAATGAAAAGCTTTGAACACGGAGGGCACGGAGGACACGAAGGCCTGAGGCTAAGCGGAACGTCCGAACGTTAGCCCGCAGTGAGTTCACTTCCTTAGCACGGACTACAACGGCTTCCTCTATTTTCCTCTGGGCCCTCCGTGTCCTCCGTGTTCAAAGCCTTTGATTTTTCCCCGGAAACCAGCAAAATCGGGTTACTCTCACAACACACCCGTTCCAGGAGCGCCTCATGGATCCAAGCCTGATTAGCTTTATCGTTCTTACCGTCATCGTCATTGCCACCATTCTCAGCGGACTCTTCACTGTCGACACCGCTGAAGCTGCCGTCATTCAACGCTTCGGCAAATTCATTCGCATTGCCGGCCCCGGACTCAATTTCAAGCTGCCGTGGTTCGAGCACGTTGCCGGACGCGTAAATCTGCGCGTTCAGCAGTTCCGCGTAGAAGTTGAGACCAAGACGCGTGACAACGTCTTCGTTAAAGTCATGGTCTCGGTCCAATATCAAGTTCTGCAGGACAAGGTCTATCAGGCGTATTACAAGCTGCAGTCGCCTGGAGAGCAGATCACATCGTACGTCTTCGACTCCGTGCGCTCGCAAGTTCCCAAAATGGCAATCGACGATGTGTTCGAGAAGAAAGACGATGTCGCCGATGCGGTGAAGCAGGAGCTCTCGTCGGTGATGAACGATTTTGGCTACATCATCATCAAAGCGCTCGTGACCGACGTCGATCCCGATCCCAAAGTGAAGTCGGCGATGAACGACATCAACGCCGCCCAGCGCGAGCAGGTCGCAGCCCAAGCGCGAGGCGAAGCGGAGAAGATTCTCAAAGTAAAGCAGGCCGAAGCCGACGCGGAAAGCAAAGCCCTGCAGGGCAAAGGCATCGCCGATCAGCGCAAAGCAATCATCAACGGACTGCGCGAATCGGTCGAGGCATTCAAAGCGAGCATCGAAGGCGCGCAGGCGAAAGATGTGATGGTGTTAGTGCTCATGACGCAATTTTTCGACACGCTCAAAGAGATTGGGTCGCAGGACAAGAGCAATACGATCCTGATGCCGCATTCTCCCGGCGCCATGATGGACTTCTATCAGCAGATTCAGAACGCGACGCTCATCGGCAGCGAGGCAGCAGCGAAGGTGCAGGCCGCCGCGGCTGGAGCAAAGGGATAGCGAGCAGGAGCTGTTGAGTTACGTGGAGCCGGCCGCCCTCGGCCGGGTTTTGCGTCGTGAGCTGAAAAATGTTGAGTCTTGAATCACTCGATGTATTGAGCCAGAACATCCTTCACGCGAGGGAATTCTTAGCGTCATTCCAACCCAAACCCAGCCGAGGGCGGCCGGCTCCACGTTAAAGCGGGATATTCCCGTGCTTCTTAGGTGGATTCTTGTCCCGTTTCGTGTCAAGCATCTCTAGCGCATCGCTCAGTTTCTTGCGAGTCTCCCGCGGACGGATGACTGCGTCGATGTATCCGCGTTCGGCGGCTACGTAAGGATTCGCGAAGCGCTCGCGGAACTCCTCGATTTTCTTGCTGCGCTCGCGTTCGAGAATCGCCGTGCGTTCGGCTTCGGTCTTGCCCATCTGCGCAGCACGTTCCAGCTCGCGCTTGTAGACGATGTTCACTGCTCCTTCCGGGCCCATAACGGCGATCTCGGCGGTCGGCCACGCGTAGTTCACGTCGGTCCGAATGTGCTTCGATGACATTACGCAGTAAGCTCCGCCGTAGGCCTTGCGCGTGATGACGGTCATCTTGGGAACAGTCGCCTCCGCAAACGCAAAGAGCAATTTAGCGCCATGACGAATGATGCCGCCATACTCCTGCTGCGTTCCGGGAAGAAATCCCGGAACATCTTCAAATGTGACGAGCGGAATATTGAAAGCATCGCAGAAGCGTACGAAGCGCGCGCCTTTGTCGGACGCATTGATGTCGAGCACGCCCGCCAGAAATGCGGGCTGATTCGCGATTACGCCGACTGTACGACCGTTCAGCCGCGCGAATCCGACGACCAGGTTCTTCGCATACAGCTCCTGCACTTCGAAGAAGTAGCCGTCATCGACTACGCGCGTGATCACGTCCTTAATGTCATATGGCTGATTGGAAAGCGCAGGTACGATGCTGTCGAGTTCGGCATCCGCACGATCGATGGGATCGCCTGTCGTCCGCCGCGGCGGATCATCGAGATTGTTCGACGGAATAAAGCTCAACAGCTCGCGAATCATCGACAGGCACTCGGCGTCATCATGCGCCAGAAATTGTGCTACGCCGGAAGTTTCATTATGGGTCGCCGCCCCGCCAAGCTGGTCTTTAGTGACTTCTTCGTGCGTCACAGTCTTGATCACATCCGGGCCGGTCACGAACATGTATGAGGTCTTATCGACCATGAAGATGAAGTCAGTAATTGCGGGCGAATATACGGCTCCTCCAGCACACGGGCCCATGATCGCGGAAAGCTGAGGAATCACGCCGCTTGCCAGCGTGTTGCGCAGAAAGATATCGGCATATCCGGCCAGCGACATCACGCCTTCCTGAATGCGTGCGCCTCCGGAATCGTTCAACCCGATGACCGGCGCGCCGACGCGCATGGCCATGTCCATGATCTTGACGATTTTCGCCGCGTTCGCTTCGGAGAGTGAGCCGCCGAAAACGGTGAAGTCCTGGGCGAAGACAAAGACGAGCCGTCCCTCAATGCGACCATACCCAGTGACGAATCCGTCCCCGAGGATCTTCTGCTGATCCATGCCGAAGTCGCTGGCGCGATGAGTGACAAAGCGGTCGGTTTCCTCGAACGTCCCCTCATCGAGAAGGAAGTTGATACGCTCGCGCGCCGAGAGCTTGCCTTCTTTGTGCTGACGCGCGCGCCGCTCAGGTCCGCCGCCGCTTTCCGCAGCCGTGTCACGACGCTTCAGCTCTTCCAGCTTCTGCTCAAGATTCATCGGAAGGATTATAGGAGGTCGAAGAGAGTTCCCTGACAAATCCGCGCAATCCGTAGCATCCGTGTGATCCGTAGCGGTTTTATCAAACGCGAGCCCAGTGTCCGGCTTCAACTTCTTTCAACGGCACATCGGCATATTGCCGTGCTTCCACCATCGCCAGCGCACGATCCCGCCGGCTGCGTAACGTCGGGATCGCGTTGAGCAACCCGCGAGTGTACTCATGCGCGGGAGCGGTGAAGATCTGGCGCGCGCTGCCGCTCTCGACTATCTGTCCGCGATACATTACTGCAACGCGATCGGAGACCTGCGAGACCACGCCAAGATCGTGCGAGATGAAGAGCATTGACAGCGAAAACTTCTCGCGCAATTGCGCCAACAACTCGAGAATCTGCGCCTGCACAGTTACGTCGAGAGCCGTGGTAGGTTCGTCCGCGATCAGCAGCTGCGGATGATTCACGATCGCCATGGCGATCATGACGCGCTGTCTTTGTCCTCCCGAAAGCTGATGAGGATAATCGCGCGCACGGCTCGAAGCACTTGGAATGGCAACCTCGCTAAGCGCTGCGACAGCCCGCTCGAATGCTTCCTTATGATTGACGCGCTCGTGCGCGAGAACAGCTTCGGCCACCTGATCTCCGACGCGCATGAGTGGATTCAGAGCCGTCATCGGCTCCTGGAAGATCATCGCCATCGTTTTTCCGCGCAGCTCGCGCATCTTCTCTTCTGAACCGCTCGACAATTCTTCTCCAGCAAAACGAATGCTGCCACTCACGCGCGCCTGCGGAACAAGCAGCCGCATGATTGCCAGCGACGTGACGGATTTTCCACTGCCCGATTCGCCGACCAGCCCCAGCGCCTCGCCGGATTCGATCGCGAAGCTCAGATCGCGCACGGCGCGGCTTGCGCCAAAATTAATGTCGAGGTGCTCTACGCTCAGCAGCGGCATATTCTACGGATTCGCATTCATAACACACTCAATGCCGTTTTCACCACAGAGCCACGGAGGCACGGAGGGAAGAACGAAGATGGGTTCTCATCCAGGAACGCCGAAGCGACTAGAACTGCCTTCTTCCTGTAACCTGTCCCCTGTTTCCTGTACCCTGCCTCTCCGGAGACATCATGGTTCGCACAATTTTTCTGTGCTTTGCACTTGGCAATCTGCTGCTGGCCCAGCCTGTGGCGCAATCGAGTTCCTCAACGCAAAAGCATCCGTTCACGTTTGAAGACATGATGGCGCTGAAGCGCATCGGCGATCCGCAGGTTTCGCCGGACGGACGCTGGGTGATCTTCTCCGCCGTGCACGTAAATCTCGGCGAGAACACGCGCAGGCCGCATCTGTGGATCGTCCCCGCTGCAGGCGGCGAATCGCGGCAGCTCACGACCGGAGAGGCGGGCGAGAACCGCGGGCGCTTTTCTCCGGACGGCAAGAGCATTCTTTACACATCGGCAGCCGTAGGAGGCGCGCAGATCTGGGTCGCGGCATTCGATTCCCAATCCGGCATCCTTTCCGGCGAGGCACGCCAGCTCACGTCAGTTTCCACAGAGGCTGACGGGGCGCTCTGGGCTCCGGATGGAAAAAACATTCTATTCGTCTCTGAGGTTTATCCCGATTGCAAAGACGACGCCTGCAACCGAAGCCGGGACGAGGCGCTCCAAGTCGCCGGTGAAGGCCAAGATTTTCACGCGGCTCTTCTATCGTCACTGGTCAAACTACACGCGGTTCAAACGCAGCCATCTCTTCGTAGTTCCTGCCGAGGGCGGCACGCCGGTCGACATCACGCCCGGCGATCATGACGTGCCGCCTTTCAGTCTCGGCGGCCAGGATCTGTATGCCATTGCTCCGGACGGGCACGAGATCGCCTTCACCAGCAACATCGATGAGGTCGACGAAACGAGCACGAACAACGAGGTTTTCATCGTTCCCATCACGGGAGGGACTCCGAAGAAGATTTCGAGCAGCCCAGGCAGTGATTCCACGCCGCTCTACTCGCCCGACGGACGTTACATCGCCTACCGCTCACAAGCACGAGCAGGTTATGAAAGCGATCGCTTCCGGCTTTTTCTGTATGACCGCCGGACCGGTGCTACCAGTGATCTGACTAAGAACTTCGATCGTTGGGTCGATGCCTTCGCCTGGGCACCCGATTCTTCTGCGATCTATTTCGTCAGTGAAGATCATGGAACAGCTCCCCTGTGGCGCGTTGCGGTAAGCGGAGGCGAGCCGCAGAAGGTCATCGCCGGCTTCAACGATGAGCCCGCTGTCTCGCCCGACGGTCACGCAATCTTCTTCAGCCGCATGTCGATTGCGGCTCCGAATGAAGTCTATAAAGGTTCAATTCCCAGCTCGGGAATTGCCGAAGCCCAGCAGCTTAGTCATGTGAACGATGGTGTGCTCTCGGCAGTCGAGATGACTCCGCTGGAATCTTTTGAGTTCACGGGAGCCAATAAGACAAAAGTTCAGGGTTTCCTGCTCAAGCCTCCTGGCTTCAATCCCGAAAATAAATATCCGATGAAGTTCCTCATCCACGGCGGCCCGCAGGGTGCATGGGGAGACGACTGGTCCTACCGCTGGAATCCCGAGCTGTTTGCAGCAAACGGATATGTAGTCGTCATGATCAACCCGCGCGGTTCGACCGGCTACGGACAAAAGTTTATCGACGAGATCAACGGCGACTGGGGTGGAAAGCCATACGTCGATCTCATGCGCGGCCTCGATTACGTCGAGAAAACCTATCCGTTCATCGACAAAGACCGCGAGTGCGCGCTTGGGGCTTCCTACGGCGGATACATGATCGACTGGCTGCTCGGGCACACGAACCGCTTCAAGTGCCTGGTCTCGCACGACGGCATGTTCAACGACGTTTCCGCTTTTGGGACTACCGAGGAACTCTGGTTCAACATCTGGGAGTTTAAAGGCACGCCCTGGACAAATCCGACTACATATAAGAAATGGTCACCGAATCTGTCCGCGCCGAAGTTCAAGACGCCCACGCTGGTCGTGCACGGACAGCTCGATTACCGCCTTGATGTCTCAGAAGGATTTCAGCTCTTCACTACTCTGCAGCTACTGAAAGTTCCCTCGAAGATGCTCTACTTCCCCGATGAAGGCCATTGGGTGCTCAAGCCACAAAACAGCCGGCTTTGGTATAAGACCGTGAACGACTGGGTGGATCAATGGGTGAAGCCGCGTTAGGCCACCTGAGCATCGGACAGAACCGCCGCCGGTAGTGGGATCCCCAGCGAAAAGCCGATGTTGCGGTTGCCGGGATGCTGCGCGGTGGAGCAGCCGCATGTGTTGCGGCTGCGTTTGTTTGCACATATGCGGAATCATCTCGCCCGGAGCTGGCCATTCGGCATCTGCGACCCACGGCTACTGCCGCCGTTTTCCGTTTGATTTCCGCAGCCGCGCAGGGCATTCCAGCCTCAAGTAGACCTCACTAATCCTGATCAACCATCAAGGAATCCTTCGTATAGCAATGTTCAGAATATGAAATATAAATTTGCGGTCTTGAAATCACGCGAACAGCTTTGCTATAGACATAGGCCGGCTTGGAGGCCAGGCTCTGCTGCAGCGGTAGGAGAACGTCTCTTCTTCACTTCCGCTGAGCTCGAGCCCAAAAAGCCCCACTAAAGAGTAAAGAGATCGATTCAGGCTCGGAACGGAAATGACACGAGGGATTCCGAAAAAATTTAGGAGAGAAGGTCCATGAAGCGCCTTATTTATATGGTGGCCGCGACGAGTGCGGTGGTGTTGTTGAGCATCAGTTTCATTTCGGCACAGACGAGCAGCGGCGACATCTCAGGCAGAGTCGTCGATCCCAGCGGTGCAGCCATTCCCAATGCGCAAGTCACGCTAACAAATCAGCTCACACTGCAAAAGATAGCCACGAATAGCGACAAGTCGGGAAATTTCGTATTTGCTTCCATACAGCCGGGCACATTCTCGATTACCGTCACAGCTGCGGGGTTCAAGCAGTTTGATAAGCGTGATCTTCACCTAACCGCGTCAGAGCGTCTCTCGGCCGGAACGCTGCAGCTGGAGATCGGAGCGGCGACGCAGACCGTCACCGTGACCGCAGAAGGCACGCCGGTGCAGTCGCAGAGCGGAGAACGATCGGCGCTGCTGGACAGCAACGAGCTCCAGCATCTGAGTACTCCTGGGCGCGACGCTCTCGCTCTGGTGCGCCTCCTGCCGGGTGTTGTGAAGGATGGCGAAGGTGGGTCGCAGCTGGGAACATCGGGCGCAGGCGCCGTTTCCGGCACGCGCGAAGTGAGCAACTCGATCAGTCTCGATGGAGTCAACGGAAATCCGCGAGGCGGCGGGAATCGCTTCGATACTCCGCTCAACATGGAGGCGATTTCCGAGGTCAAGGTCCTGCTGAACAGCTATCAAGCGGAATACGGACAGAGCGGCGGCGCGATCGTCAATATCACAACGAAGACAGGCACGCGCAACTTTCACGGCGAAGCGTATTACTACGGCCGTAACGAGGCCTTCAACGCTAACGATACCTTCAACAACCACAACACCACGAACGGTGTTTGGGATCCTCTGCCGAAATCGCAATATCGCTTCAACACTATCGGATACAACATCGGTGGTCCGGTGTACTGGCCGGGAAAGATCAACAGTGACAAAAACAAACTGTTCTTTTTCTTTTCTCAGGAAATCTGGCCGACCAAGACTCCCGGAACAACTCGCTACTTCATGATGCCCACAGCGCTGGAGAAGCAGGGAGACTTTTCACAGAGTGTCGATAAGCAGGGAGACCTCATCGCCACACACGGCGGACTAAATGATCCGAAAAATTGCGGCACTGGGAATCAGCCTTGCTTCCTCGATCCCACACACATTAATCCAGCTTTCATCAACCCTGACATGGCGGCAGTTCTGAAACTTCTTCCTACCGGAAATCCAACTCCTCTTGGCGTTGCTCCGGCAGGAGGTGAGTACAACTTTATCGAGCGGGCCACCGTAGAAAAGCCCGTAAACCAGCAGGTAGTGAGGCTTGACTACAACCTCACCGACAGCATGCACATGTTCTTCCGCGGAATGAACATGAGCAATGAAACCAGAGGACCAACAGATTCGCCGGGCATGAATGCAGCAATGCAGTGGGGAGCGCCGTTCTTCTACAACACTCCAGCCCGAAATGCGGCATTCGGCGTGACATGGACCGCGAGTCCAACGTTGGTGAACGAATTCACTGCAGGTTACGCAGACTGGCGGGAGCGTTCAGGCTTCGTGAATCCTGCAGATTTAAAGAAGTATCAGCGCGGCAGCAGCACGGGAGTAAATCTCGGACAATTCAATCCCACGCTCAATCCTTTCAACCTCATACCGAACATGACATTCGGTGGCGGCAGTACGAGCGCGGGGAATTTTGGTATATCGAACGGTCCGGAAATCAACTTCTACACGCGCTTTCCGTTCAACAACAACACAGGAACCTGGGAGTATACCGACGGCCTTACGAAGGTCTGGAATAGGCACACAAGTAAGTTTGGTGTGTATTGGCAAAACGGACGGTATGTACAACATCCGATCGGCGGTCAATTCAACGGAACATTCTCCTTCAACGTGACTCCGTCGAACGCCACTGACTCCGGCTATGCGTATGCCAACGCATTGTTGGGTAATTACAACAGTTACTCAGAGGCGAACCGGACTGTGTATGCCCCGAAATGGAAGATTCTGGAGTGGTATCTGCAGGACAACTGGAAGGTTACTCCCAGACTTACTCTCGATTACGGATTGCGGTTAAGCTATGACTTCCCGTACACACTTGATCCCGGCGCCGGTGTCACATTTGTTCCGAGCCGCTACGATCCCAATCAGGTTCCGGCTCTTTATCAGCCAGTTAAGTTCAGCAGCTTAAATGCAACCCAGCAGGCTGCGTGTTCCATAGGATTGAAGAGTAAGCCGTCGAGCTGCGCTCAGAATCCCGGCGATCCGAATGACGTAAAGCCATCGGGAGCAATCGGGCAGTTTGTGTCACCGTTCAACTTCACTGGAAGTGTACTAAACACCGACCCGAACTATCCGCAGACGCTACGCAACAGCAATGGCGTACTGTATGCGCCGCGTCTTGGCATCGCTTTCGATCCGTTTGGAAAAGGCAAAACGGCGATTCGTGCCGGCGCAGGTGTCTTCTATAACCTGCGCGAAGATGGCGGAGTAGTAGGAGATTTCGCTACTCAGCCGCCGGTGATACGAAGCACGAATGTAAGCCTCGGCAATATTGCCAGCTTCACGTCGAATTGCAATACGCTGCCCGTCGGATGCGCGAACGTATCGAATCTTTCAGCTCCACAAAACACCTTGATGATGCCCATCAATCACAAGATTGCATCGACCGTCAGTACTAATTTCGGAGTTCAGCACGACTTTGGGTTTGGTACGCTTCTAGACATCTCCTATGTGGGAACCTTTGGCAGGCACCTCGAGGTAACACCAAACATCAACGAAGTTCCTTACCTCTCCCAATTTCAAACTCAGAACTTCGATCCCACAAAATCCACCGTCAAATCTTTCGGCGGGATCGTGCAGCAGCCGGCCAAGAGCGACAACTTCTTCCGTCCGATTGCCGGTTACGGCACGATCGCCTTGCGGGAGTACACAGGAACATCAAATTACAATTCGCTGCAGACGACTCTGAATCGGAAATTCAGCAGAAATCTGGAGTTTGGAGTTTCCTATACGTGGTCAAAAACGATGTCGTTTTCTGACACGACGTCGACTGGTACGGCCGAAGCGATCGCCACGTACCAAGACCCACGTTTCTGGAACTACGGTTTGGCGAATATCGACCGCAACCAAAACCTGACCATTCATTGGGTCTACAACTTGCCGAAGCTGAGTAATCTCTGGAATAACGGCTTCGTGAAGGCGGTCGCCGACAATTGGGAGTGGTCAGGCATTTCTGAGTTCGTCAGCGGTCCTCCGGAGTCGGTCACTCTGAGTGTCAGCAACCTCAACTTCACCGGTGGTGGAGACGGCAGTCGCATTCTGCTCTTCGGAAATCCGTATGCGCCGACAGATCAGCGCCACACGGATTTCCAGTACCTGAACACCAGTGTTTTTGCTCTACCTCCGGTTGCGAGCACTTCACCTGGCGTGATCAATCCCGCTGCGATTCCGAGTCCTAACATGCCCGGAATTACTCGCGCCGTAGCTTACCGCGGCCCGGGGACAAACAACTTTGATATGACGCTGGCGAAGAATTTTCATATCACAGAACACGTGGCGTTCCAACTTCGCTGCGAAGCTTATAACGTCTTTAATCACGTAAGCTTCGACGCGATGCAGAACACCACTACGTTCAGCAACTCCACGGGACAGCTCACTACGACAAGCAACTTTGGTGCTCTAACCAGCGAACGTATGCCGCGTACGCTGCAGCTTGTCGGAAAAATCAGCTTCTGAGCACACGGGCGCCTCTATCCACCACCATGGTTGATAGAGGCTACCCCACGACTTCATTGCCCCTCCTCTCGCGCCTATGCCACAATCTGGCTCATGCGTCGTGGTAGTCTCTCTTTCCTTGCCCCCCTCCTTTTCCTAGCCGCTCTCAACGCTCAAGTTGCTCCTGGGGCTCCGGGCCAGATGGCGCACTGGACCAATGGGAACAAGCAAGGAGTTGGCACTTCCAATTCCTTGCCTTCCCATGTTTGGTTCACTTTGGGAAGCGACGGCGCGCTGAACGAGGTCTACTACCCGACCGTGGACAAGGCCAACACGCGTCTGCTCGAGTTCGTTGTGACTGATGGCAAGAGCTGGGTCGAGCGCGAGTCGGTCGATACCACGCACCAGATCGAAGTGCCGGATACCGAGGTGCTGAGCTTCCGGCAGGTGAACACTTCGAAGGCCGGCCACTACCGCATTACCAAGACTTACATCACCGATCCGGAACGCGACACGCTCTTAATTCAAGTGAGATTTCAGCGCCTGAAGTCGGGGCCGGTGCAGCTCTACGTGTATTACGACCCTTCGATCAACAACAGCGGCATGCACGATACCGGATATAGCGTCGATGATGTGCTCGTCGCATCCGACAACGGGATTGCTTCGGCGCTCGCGAGCAGCCTGCCTTTCGTGAAGACGACCAGCGGATACTTTGGAACGAGCGACGGATTCACTGACCTCACGAAAGACTTCGCGCTAAAGAATACATTCGCGCGTGCCCAAGATGGGAATGTCGTGCAAGTGGCGGAGCTTCCGCAGGCAGCGACGAAAGACGTGAACTTCACGATCGCGCTGGCGTTTGGTTCAGAAGGAGAACTCGCAGTCGACGCCGCGCGCAAGTCGCTGCAGAAAGGCTACGAGCACGCGTACACGGAATACGCGAAGGGCTGGCGGGATTGGATTGAGACGCTCAAGCAGGTCGATCCGAAGTATCGCGACCAATATCAGATCGCGGCGATGGTGATGAAGGCGCACGAAGACAAGACCTACCGTGGCGCAGGCGCAGCATCGCTGACGATTCCGTGGGGCGATGAAACCGACGCCGACCAGCCTTCGGTCGGCGGCTATCACCTGGTATGGTCCAGGGATTTGTATGAAGTCGCCACTGCGTTCTATGCGATGGGAGATAAAGAAGCCGCAGATCGCGCGCTGAATTACCTGTTCAACGTGCAGCAGAAGCCGGATGGATCTTTCCCACAGAACTCATGGCTCGATGGGCGTCCGTTCTGGGGCTCGCTGCAGATGGACGAGGTTTCCTACCCGCTGATACTTGCGTGGCAGCTCGGCCGCACCGACTCGCAGACCTATGACAAGCATGTAAAGCCGGCGGCGAACTTCATCGCGAAGAATGGTCCGGCATCGCCGCAGGAGCGATGGGAAGAACAAGCGGGCTATTCACCATCAACGATGGCCGCAGAGATCGCCGGCTTGATTTGCGCCGCGAAGATTGCACAGGTGAATCATGACGATGCTTCGCGTACACAGTGGCTGAGTGTCGCCGATGATTGGTCGAACAAACTCGAAGGCTGGACGGTGACCACCAACGGCAAGTATGCCGACCGGTACTATCTGCGCTTGACGCAGCACGGCCAACCCAATGCCGGTGAGATGATCAACATCGCCAACAAAGGCGGCACTTGGGATGAGCGTGAGATCGTCGATGCCGGTTTCCTCGAGCTTGTGCGCCTGGGGATTCGTCCGGCAGGCGATCCGCTAATCACGAAATCGCTCGGTGTGGTGGACACCGTCATCAAGGTCGATACGCCGAATGGTCCGGTCTGGTATCGGTACAACCATGACGGTTACGGCGAGCAGGTCGACGGGCATGGTTATAACGAAGTAGGTGTCGGCCGCCTATGGGTTTTACTGGTGGGAGAGCGCGGCGAATACGCAATAGCTTCGGGCCATGACCCAACTCCGTATCTCGATGCTATGCAGAAAATGGCCAATCCCGGCCATATGCTCGGGGAACAGGTATGGGACCGCAAAGACTCGCCCGATCCAAGCCGTTTTCAGTTCGGGGAAGGGACTGGATCGGCGACGCCACTCAATTGGACCTGCGCGCAGTTTGTGCGGCTCGCCGTCGCGGCTGAGGAGAAAAAGCTGCCCGAGACGCCAGCAGTGGTAGTCGAGCACTTCCAACAGCTACGGAAGGCGAGTCTGGGCAACTCAGCGCAACCGAGTGCGGCAGCCGGAGTGACACGCTAAGGTTGAGAACAGAATCGCCGGCGGTGCATTAGCCGGGGGCCGGAGCTGGCCGAATGCCAGCTCCGGAGAAAAAGTCAGTACCGAACGATCGCAACCCTAGCGCTCTTCCTACACATTGGTAACCTGCCAGGCTGCTGATTCCATTGAATTTCAACAGTTGCTGCTGTAAGTTGCGGGTCGGGACTCCTCTTTTTGAGCAGAAAACCGCTCGAAGCCCACGAATTATCAGTGAGTTGCATCAGGCTGGAAGCGCCGCCCAGGTCGGCGCATTCGTCCGTCAACGCAAACGTATGGTGCCTACGGTAGAGAAGATCGGACGTTACGAAATCGTGAGTGAGTTGGGTCGCGGTGCGATGGGACTCGTGTACCGCGCGGTGGATCCCAACATCGGCCGCACGGTCGCGCTCAAGACCATGCGCGTTGACGTGCATGGCATGGAGCACGAGGAAATGCTCCGCCGCTTCAAGAACGAAGCTCGCGCCGCCGGCCTGATGAATCACCCGAATATCGTCACCATCTACGACGCCGGCGAAGTCGACGGCCTTTTCTACATCGCGATGGAGTACCTGGAAGGAGAGACCGTCCAGTCGCTGATGATGGAAAAGCGCGTTCTGACGGCTGAGCAGATCGTCGAAATCGGCGTTCAGGTTTGCGCCGGGCTCGAATACGCGCACCAGATGAAGGTCATTCATCGCGATATCAAACCGGCGAACATCATGATCACGCGCCAGAATGTGGCCAAGATCATGGACTTCGGCATCTCCAAAGCCGCCGGCACCATGACCAACACCAGCCAGGTGCTCGGTACCCCGAATTACATGGCGCCCGAGCAGGTAAAGGGGCTCGACCTCGATGGCCGCGCCGATCTCTTCAGCTTCGGCGTGGTGCTGTACGAGATGGCTACCGGCGAGCGTCCGTTTGCCGGTCAGAATGTAACGACGATTATTTACAAGATCGTCAACGAGAAGCCGGTTGCGCCGAGCGATAAGGAAGCGAGTGTCCATCCGGGCCTGAGCGCCGTGATTGCGCGGTGCCTGTCAAAAGATCCGACGGAGCGCTACACGAGCGCCGCCGACCTGGCGCGCGATCTCGCGAACTACCGCTCGATCGGCGCGGACGGCGAAGATACCTCCGTCATTCCCAATTCGGTACGCATGCAGGCGACCCAGCCGGTTGGGCCCCCCACTGGAACGTGGAAATCGAGTGCCTCATCCAACGGCAATGGAGCCGGACCGGCGAGTTCGGGAACCCTTCGCAGGCAAACGATCAAGCAAACCACTGGAATAATGAGGCGCGCGGGCGCGCGTCCCAATCGCCTTCGCGATAAGAATGTGCTGGCACTCACTGCATTTGCAGTTGCGATCATTGTGGTCATGGCAGGGTTATACCGGGTAAAGCATCGCGCTCCTGCCGCACAGCTGCCGGCGATGATCGCGAAACTGAATGTCCCCGCACCGATGCCGACAACGGCGCCTGTCCAGCCCGCACAAACAACTCCTGAGCCTGCCACTGAGACTGCAAAGACGGGAGTTCAGGAAGCGCCCAAAGCAGCTGCTAGTAATCCAGAGACCGCTCCAAAGAGCGAGGCAAAGACCGATCAGGCACGCTCGGAAGAAGTTGGGCCGGAAAGGCTTAAGTCCCAGAACGGGAAACGGGAAGTCAGATTCCGCTCGAACCCTGAAGGTGCGTTCATCCAGATCGATGGCAAGTCCAGTGAAGCGTGGGTAACGCCGTTCACGACTTCCGACATCACTCCAGGTTCGCACGAAGTAGTCTTCACGAAGGTTGGCTACTCGCCAGAGGCGCGTACGTTCGAAATCGGACCAAAGAGTTCTTCTTATAGGGTCAACCTGGTGCCAATTACAACAGCCATCGCGATCACCAGCGATCCGCCGGGAGCAGAGATTGAGATCGACGGCCACGATACCACTCGCGCGACACCGGCGCAGATCCCGGTGGCAGAAGGCGAGCACAACGTTCTGGTCCGTCTGGAAGGCTTCCGCAGCGCAGAACTGAACGCCGACGTAAAGAAAGGCCAAATCTATCAGTTTCACCCGATGCTGAACCCGGCGGGTGCACCGCAGGCGGGTAGTGCGTCACGATTGTCGAAGCTTTTCGGCGGAGGCTTCCGCGCCAAAGGCGTGATTGATTTTGTCAGCAGTCCTCCGGGTGCACGAATTTTCATCCACGGGCGCGCCGCACAAATCGCGACTCCAGCGCACGACGCATTTGCGCCGGGCGATTATTCGATCGAACTGCGGGAGCAGGGGTACAAGCCTGTGAAGCAGATCGTTCACGTCGAGCCAGGGAAGATCAGCAAAGTCGAAGCGCTACTCGAACCGCAACAATAATCCATGAGCCGCATTATCATCTCAGGCCCAGATGGCAAGCGCGGCGTCCTCGAATTAACCAAGCCTCTGGTGAGCATCGGCCGCGGATCGGCCAACGATCTCGTACTGCAGGACAGCAGCGTGAGCCGCTTCCACGCCGTCATCAAAGTTCAAAATGGGAAGGCCTTCATTGCCGACCGCGACAGCACGAACGGGATCATTGTCGCCGGGCAGCGCGTCGATGAATGGCAACTGCAAGACAGCGACGTCGCCAAACTCGGATGTTACGAGCTCCGTTATGAGGAAGTACGCGATTCCGGAATTCTGATCAAGAGCTCCGATCTGCTTTCTACGCTGAATAAAGTCCTGCGCCGCAGCCGCGCAGAGGACATCGCCACTCAAGTTGCCGGACAGGTGTCGCAAGAGCTGACGCACCAGATCGAACGTTTGGAGCGCGAGAATCAACTGCTGAGCATGGTCTACGATGCCGGAATTGCGCTCAGCTCCAGGCTCGCGCTCGACGAAATCTCTGAGCAGGTGATGAATTTCGCATTCCGGATTGAAGGTGTGGAGCGCGGCTTCATGATGCTCTTCGATGAAAAGGGCGAAGTTGCTCGCCAAAGCGAAGTTCGCTACCGCCAGCCCATCACAAATGGAGGCACGCAACCGCACATCATAATGAGTCGTGCCATTCTGGAACGTATCCGCGAGGAACAGAAACCTATTCTGGTAACCGATGCCGATACTGACGAGCGTTTTACCGGCAGCGAGAGCATGCGCATTGCCGGCCTGCGCTCGGCGATGTGCGCTCCTCTCCTGGGCCGAGGAAAGTTGTTCGGAATTCTTTACGTCGACAATCTAGCTCGTCCGCATGCATTCACTCAGGACGAATGGAACGTGTTCGCGTTATTGGCGACGCAGGCAGGAGCGGCCATTGACACCTTGACAGCGCATGAACAGATTGCGCAGCAAGTTACGCAACGCGCGGCATTGGAACGATTTCTAGCGCCCGAGGTGGTGGAGATGGTCGCTAGAAATCCGGAGGACGTGCGTCTCGGCGGCGTCAACCAGAAAGTCAGCGTGTTATTTGCTGATATCCGCGACTTCACCACTCTGAGCGAGAAGATGAGGCCGGAAAAGGTAGTCGAGATTCTGAATCACTACTTCACACATTTCACCGAAATCATCTTCGATCACGGCGGCACGCTGGATAAATTTCTGGGCGACGGTGTAATGGCGGTCTTCGGCGCGCCCGTCAGCAAAGGCAACGACGCAGAAAACTCGGTACGTGCCGCACAGGCCATTCAGCGGCTCGTCGCGGAATTGAACCGCGATGCGACCGCACGCGAGTGGCCCGAGATTCGCGTAGGCGTCGGCGTCAATACGGGAATTGTGACAGCCGGGAATATCGGCTCGCCGAAGCGCATTGACTATACGGTGATCGGCGATACGGTGAATACGGCTTCGCGACTGATGTCGAGTGCATCCTCGGGAAAAATCATCATTTCCCAACACACCGCCGCGGAGCTCTCGCCCGAGAGGTTTCCGCTGCGCGCGTTGGAACCGCTGCGACTAAAGGGTAAAACAAAGCCAGTACGTTGCTTCAGCGTGGAGTGGCGCAAAGCCAAAGCTGCCAAGCGTTAGCTGGATGGATCGGCACTCATCCCATCCGCGAACCATCCATTTACAAAAATCTTTCCTGCATCGGCCTTTCTGAGGCATAATCCGCCGACCCCACAGGAGAAAATCCATGGCAAAACGTATTCTGCTGGCCGGCGTACTCGGCGGCCTGGCGATGTTTCTCTGGTCTTCGATCGCTCACATGGCGCTTGGACTTGGCTCGCTCGGAATTCAGGACATTCCGAATGAACAAGCAATGATGGGAACAATGAAGAGCAACCTGCCGCAATCCGGCTTTTACTTCTTTCCCGGATTGGGAGTTGCTCCCGGCGCTTCCCGCACCGAACGAAATGCTGCGATGAACGTTTATCAGCAGAAGGTCGCGAATGGCCCGAGCGGGATTCTTGTGTATCACTCGAGCGGGCAAAAGGCGATCAGCGCCGGTCAACTTCTTACGGAACTCGGCACCAATATCGTCCAAGCGCTGCTCGCGTCGATATTGCTCGCCTTCGCAGGATTGCGGAGCTATGGAGCGCGCGTCGGCTTCGTCGCTCTCGCGGGCGTGATGGCGGGGATCACTACCAATATTTCTTATTGGACGTGGTATGGATTTCCGGGAAGCTACACCACCGGCTATGCCTTCACGGAAATTATGGGATACGTCTGCATAGGACTGGCGGCCGCGGCGATCGTGAAGAACTCCAAGCCTGTCGCGATCAGTGCTCGCGCAGCTTAGGCGCCGAGGGGCGAGGAGCTACGCGCCGAGCTACTGCTGCTGCGGATGCGGACGTGTCTGGTCTGCGGCCGCTGGTGGAACTGCGCTGCCTTGCTTGAGGTTCTCAGGCGCGGGAGCCTTTACCGGGACGCTACGTTTGTTGGTGGTCTGTGTGCCGCCGGCTGCCGGCGTCCGGCCTTGCGATGTTTCCTGCTCCGACATGGAAGCGTTCTTCTCCGGAGCTGCCGAGTAATTGCAGGCCACTGCAAAAGTGAGAGCTACCGCCAGAGTACCTGCAGCGATGAGTCTGTGTATGTGCTTTCCTTGCATAGCCAGTGAGATGGATGCTACTCGGGATTGAGTGGCCTGGCCAGGAAACGTGGAGCCGGGCGCCCTCGCCCGGGTGTTATGTCTTAGAAAGGTGGGTGCGAGGAGGTTCAGAAAGCAACGGAGACGCAATCACTTGCGATTGCGTCCCCGCCGATACCTACTACTTGACCTGCAGCAACATCTGCGTTCCGCTGTCAAGCTTCACATCTTTACCAGTCGAAGTGATTACAGATCCGCTGGTGCTGTTCGAGGCAGCGCCACTGAGCGACAGACCACGCAGGCCGATCACGCCTTGGCTTTGTGACGTGAGCTGCCCCGTAGCCCCACGCGTCGCACCACTGAGAGTGCCGCCCGCATTAGCTCCCACGCCCGCTGCAGTGTTGCCCACACCATTCACGGCGCCACCAGCCGTAGTGCCCACCGCGCTCGTAGCTCCGCCGACTGCATTACCTGCGCCACCGAGCAGGCCTCCCCCAGCGCGAGGAGCGGATGCCGAGACATCGCTTCCGAGCGAGGAATTGCTCGCCGATCCGAAGTTGTCGTCGCCCATGCTGGCCGAGGCGCTGTTGGCCGATGCAGCCAGCGCACGGATGCTCGCGTTCAGCGGAATCTGCTGTCCGTTCTTCAATACGGCTTGATCGAATGCAATTCCGAGGGCGGATTCCGAATCGCCCTTGGCTTTCGCTTTTGCGCCCGTGACATGTCCGATCAAACGCGAGCCGCGGGGAATCATGACTCCCGAATCGGAACGGACATCCTGGGTTGTCTTGGCAACAACCTGATCTCCGGACTTGGCCTTGCGCGCGTCGATTGGCTTGCTCAGCGTGGCGGGAATCGTTGTGCCTGCGGCGAGCGATCCGGAGCTATTCGTGTTCACCGCTGCGCCCTTACCGAAGCTGCGCCGGAATTATCACTGCGGGCGCCCGCATTCGATCCACGCCGGTGAGCATTCGCCCCGGCATCGACTGAGCTGCTGGAATTAACATTCGCGTTTGTCTGTCCAGCCTGAACGCTGGTGTTCGCACTGGCTGAGCCACTAGCTTGTGCGCTAGTCTGCGCGGCTGCCCCGAGGCTCAGCAGACTTGCCGTCGCTACTGCAATCAAAAACTGCTTCATATTCTTCTTTCTCCTTAACTCCCGAATCGAAACTACAAGCTGAAAATGGATTTACGTTGGGCGACGCATTCGCACTGAAATCGCCTGTAGCCACGTATTACTTGGTTGCCCGCTCGCTCGTACTATGAGGGTCGGTGTTGATCATCTGCATCGACGTGACCGAGTACTCGCGCTCCTTGCCGTCCAGTTCAGGCACGGCCAACAGCAACTTGTCTTTCTTAATGCGGAAGTCGGCGCGCTCACCGACAGGCAGCAGAACGGGATGCTTGTCATCGCGCGGGCGAATGCGGTACATCACGCGATCGGTCTTTAAGACGTATTCCTGGCAGAGCATTTCGCGCGACTTCTTGTGCGCGCCGTCTGTACCGAGGATTTCCCCGGCAAAGCTCTTGCCGCTGTTTTCATCGACGCCGCACGGCACTGCGTCCATGTTGGTGATGGTGCCGGCCTGATGGAAAACAGGCTCATCTTTGGCGAACGCAACCGAACCCAGAATGAGCAAAACGCAAATTGTGAAAAGCGACTTCATGGCGCCTCCTCGTGAACGGGAGACGAATTGCAGACGCGGTGCCATATCCAGAGTAGATGCTGGATTCAGAGCAGCAGGTTGTATTTTCAGCAACTTACGCCTGGTAACGCGCAGCAGGTCATGTTCCCGCGTTACGGGAAATTCCTACCTGCACTGGAAGAAATGCAAGTGTTACCACTGTCATTTGTGAGTGCAATCAGAATGGTTGCCTGGAGTACCGGCTGTCGGCTCTCAGCTATTGGCGTTCGGCCACAAACCACTTTCGTGTTGCGGGTGAACAACAGAGGATCGTAACTCTTCAACCACGCTTGAAGACTTGCGGCAGACTTCGTTCTCGCTTGATCCGCGATAAGCCGCCAGGTGGCCGAAAGCCGATTGCCGAAAGCCGACAGCCTCTTTCGCCCGATATAATTCGCTCGCCCATGATTACCCGTCGCGAATTTTCCAAGCTGGCCGGACTCTCCGGTGCAGCCGCTCTCATTCCCGAAATTGCACACGCACAAGAACCCAAAGCTACGGCTCTGCCTCCATCAATTGCGGAACTTAAGTCGCGGAAGAGTGAAGCCCGGCCGATTACGGTAGAAGAACGGCGTGAGCGGCTCGAGCGCGCGCGTCAGCTTACGCGGGACAACAAGCTGGACGCGATCTTTATGATCGGCGGCACGTCGCTTCTGTACTTCACCAACATTCGGTGGTGGAACAGTGAGCGGCTCTTCGCGGCGATCATTCCGGTGAAAGGCGAGCCGTTCTACGTTTGTCCGGCGTTCGAGGAAGATCGTGCTCGCGAGCAGATCGCGAATGGTCCCGGCGGCAAAAATGCCGACGTGCGTACCTGGCAGGAAGACGAAGATCCGTATCGGCTTGTCGCAGCGGGCCTGAAGGACCGCGGCATCGGCATCGGGCGCCTGGGGATTGAGGAACGAACGACTTTCGTTTTTAGCGACGGGGTTGCTAATGCGGCGCGGCAGGTGAAGATCACCAGCGCCACTCCGGTCACCGCAGGGTGCCGCATGATTAAGACTGCGCATGAGATCGAACTTATGCGACTGGCGAATCAGGTAACGCTGCAGGCGTACGAAGCTGTGTACAAAGCTCTTCAGCCCGGCATGACACAGTACGATTTCGCCAACCTGATCTCTGAGGCTTACAGCAAACTGGGATTTCGGGGCGATGCCAGCGTGAACGTTGGAGAATGGTCTGCGCTGCCGCACGGCTCAGCCAAGCCGCAGGTGATCCGCGAAGGGACGATCGTGCTGATCGACGACGGGTGCACTGTCGAAGGATATCAATCTGACATCAGTCGTACGTTCGTTCTGGGAAAGCCCACTGACAAAATGCGGTCAGTCTTCGACATCGTTCACCGTGCCCAGAGTGCGGCGCTGAACCTAGCCAAGCCCGGAGTCGAAGCGCAGTCAGTAGATGCCGCAGCCAGGAAAGTCATTACCGACGCAAGCTACGGCCCAGGCTACAAGCACTTTACTCATCGCCTAGGACATGGCATTGGCATGGATGGACACGAGTGGCCATACCTCGTTCACGGCGACACGTTAGCTCTGCGTCCGGGAATGACATTCAGCGATGAGCCGGGAATCTACATTCGCGGAGAGTTCGGTGTGCGCCTCGAGGACGACATGCACATCACCGAAGACGGAGCTGAGCTGTTCACGCCGCAGAGTCCGTCGTTGGAAGATCCGTTTGGGAAGTGATTTTTCACCACGGAGCCACGGAGTGCACGGAGGAATTCATTGGTTGGTTAGTCAGTTAGAGGCGCGATCACTTGTCTAAATCGGCGCTCGGAATGAGATCGCAAACAAAGCCTTCTCCGTGTTCTCCGTGACTCCGTGGTGAATATGGCTTTATTGCGCAGCCTTTTGCGTTAGCTCAGCGTCGATTTCGATCTTGATTTCTTCGCCCACCATTGCCGACGGCGTTTTTGCGCCCACCCCAAAATCCTTGCGGTTGATGGAAGTACTAGCCGAGAGTCCACGTCGCTGATTCGGGCCCATCTTGATCGGAGATGATGGTCCGTCTACGTCCAGAGTGACTTCTTTCGTCACACCTTTGATCGTCAGATCGCCAACGATTTTGAGCTTATTGTCTCCATTCTTGCTGATGCTCTTCGACTTGAAGGTCATCGTCGGAAACTGAGCGGCGTCGAAATAGTTGGGACTGCGGAGATCGTTGTCGCGGCTGTCATTGCCGGTAGTGATCGAGGCGATGTCCATGGTGGCATTCACGCTCGATTTGGTGATGTCGCTGTCGTCGATGTTAGCCGTGCCGCTTACTTTCGTGAACCGTCCGTGGACGTTGCTGATGCCCATGTGGCGCACAGTGAAGCCTACCGTGGTGTGTGCCGGGTCGATTTGCCACTCCGAGCCTTGTGCCCAGGCGGCAGTTGCAAACAGAACAGCGGCTAGAAACGGGAGTACACGACGTCTCATGAAGTCTCCTGAAAAGGGATTGTGAAATACATGCTCAGTCAGAGATGCGTGACATTGTACTTTGAGGTGCAAGATTTCGCGCAAACGGCGTATGGGATGAAGCGGATTGGAGTGCAAACGCCCGGCAGAAAGGGCTAGTCCAAGTCCTTGTCCTCGATCCAGCGGCGCATCTGCCGTTCACTGGCTTTCACTTCGATCAGTGAGACCTCACCTGAGACTGCAGTCGCGATAAACATGTGGAGACCTTTACCCTGCGGGCGCAGATAAATCCAAGTCTGTTCTCCACCGTGATTTGAGACGGACTTCACGAACGGGGTCCATTCCGGGCCGAGCGCACTCAACACCGCGCTTTCGAGTTGCTGCGGTGTGCAATTTGAGAGTCGTTCATCCTCAAACACGGCCAACTTGGCGCCGGGCATCTGGAAGCCACTGGCGACTTTACCAACGAACATCGCGAGTCCAAGCATCGGAATATGCGTTCGCCGTACGCCCAACTGCGCTTCAACCGCACGGGCCACGCGGTCCATCTCCGATGCATGGGACACGACCGGAGCAGCGAGGCAGAGTACGACGACCAATAGCACTGTGCGCTTCATCGTGGGCCTGCTTTCGGCGGCTTGGACTGAGGATGCGTTTCAAGCCGCGGGACACCAAAATCACCGCCGATCTTGTCGAGATCGCTGGGATCGAGAGGCCCATCGATGTGGACGATCGTGAGTTCTTTTGGATCAGCGGCGATCACCACCAGGCCTGCAATCTGATCGCTGGAATCCGTCTTGAAGTAAATCTCCGCATTCTCACCTTCGCGCTTGCTGTGGACGTTCACAACTTTTTCCCAAATCGGAGACTTCAGCTGCGAACGCAGTGATTCGACATCGGCCTCGGAATATTGCCCAGGTGAATCGAACTCGAAACTGCGCACGTAGATTCCCTTCAGCTTCTTCACGATGTTGCGCGCTTCTTCGTCGCCCTCATCGTTCATGAACTTCGCCGCAAGCTGCAGAGTCCGGCCGTTAAGCGTTACTTCGGTGGTTTCGCTTGCCTTGGCCGCGAGCTTGTCGAGATCGACAGGCATTTTGATCTCTTGCGCGAAGGCAATCGTGCCCGCGAGCAGGATAAAGATCGCAATACGTCTCATAACGTGTTCTCCGTCTCCAGGCGTTCGCCTTCCACTGCCTTTACCTTGGCCTTTGCCATGCGCAGCTTGCTTCCGGTAATTCGCAGCGCCAGCATGATTTGCTGCTTGGCCGCCAGCGCTTCTTTCTCCTGCTGCCGCTGTTCATAGCCTCGGAACCAGAAGCCGAATACCAGGATCGCCGCGAGTGCCGGGATCGCGGCCCAGCGAAGTTTCAGCCACCAGTTCCACGAAGCGGTCTTTCGCTGAGAATCGCGATCGGCGTCGCGATCGACATGTGCCATCACGCGACCGGCAAATCCTGCTGGAGGATCACAGCGGCGCAACGCGCTTCGCAGTTGTTTTTCCAAATGGTTCATCGAACTGTTTCTCCCATCAAACGCTGGGCTTTGCCGCGCAATAGTGCCAGAGTTCTGCGCAACCGGCTTTTCACCGTCGCTACAGGTATCGCCAGCATCTCCGCGATTTCGTGCGGCTCCATTTCTTCCTCGTAGCGCAGGACCACAATCATTCGCGCCTCATGCGGGAGCGATACGACCATCTTGCGCAGCGCCGCTGCCAGCAGAGGATCGGAATCTGCAGATGCGGCCGCCGGCTCCGGAATTTCGTCGAGCGCAACCGCGTGTCGCCGATATGCTGATCGCGCGTAGTCAAGCGAGCGGTGCGTGATCACTTTGCGCAGCCAGAACTTCACGTGATCTGCTGATTCCAGCCGTGGCAGCTCGTGATAAAGCTTGAGGAAGACATCCTGTGCAAGCTCTTCGGCTGTGGCGGCGTCGCGGAGGAAGCGATAGGCGATGCTGAACACCATTGCCTGGTGCTCCCGAACAAGATCAGCAAACGCAGCTGCGCTAAGCTTCACCCGGCAACCCTTCCGGCCTTGATTACGTCCTCACAAAGAAATACGACAGAACCGACGTAAGCGAACGCATTTTCTTTTGAATGCCGACTGTAGGGCATTAAGTCGGCCAACCGCAAGTCTCGCATCAGCGGACGGCTGGAGCGATGCGGAGCCGTGCCGTTGCTCGACAGACTGCATACGCCAGCACGCCCCCGCTCATCACCAGTACCCCAAAAAGCCACACGCTCATCCCTGCGATCCGTTCTTCGCCGGCATGCAAGCCGGCGACGATCAGCAAAGCTGTTGGCAGAGCGGCAATCAATACTGCTCCGGGAAGGCCTCCCGGTACGCGGAATGGACGGTCCAGTTGCGGCTGCTGCAAACGCAGGAATATCAGCGCCAGAAATTCCAGCACCAGGCTTGCTCCCCAAAGCAATACGTCGAGGGTGACGAGGCGATCGAATCCGAAGCCCAGGCATGCTCCGTACAGCACAGCGCACGCAATGATCGCAACATAGGGTGCTCCCGTGCGCTGCTGCACTCGAGCAAACATACGCGGCAGAAGGCCGTCTTCTGCCATCGCCAAAGGCAGCCGCGAGTAGCTCATCAGGAGCGCATTGAATTGTCCGAACGAACTCACCATACCACCGACTACCAGCGCGATCCGCAGACCTGAACCACCAAGCATTCCGCCTAGCGAAGCCCATGAGCCGGTGCTCCATTGCTCGGGACCAATTCCGGTTCGAGACATCGCGAAGACTGGCGTGGAGTAATCGATCGCGACCAGAACCATCGTCAGGATGATGCCAATGGGATATGTTCGCTGAGGGTTCTCAACTTCTCCAGCAACCGTCGCGGCATTGTCATATCCCATGTAGTTCCACATGCAGACTAGCAGGCCGGCGATCAGCCCGGACTGCGTGATCGGCTGCGAGTTCACCGCGCCTACCGTCTTTCCCCAGTGGAGAAAGGCGGTTGTAATCAGAACGGCAAAGGGGCCGATCATGAGGATCAGCATCCCCAGCGAGCCCTCGCCTACGGCTCGCCCGCCCGCAAGATTCCAACTCAGGCATATGAGAATCACCAAGGCGCCAATTGCGATCCCATGCCAGCCCTGGTCTGCTCCGGGCAAAATACGACCGAGGTATGCCACGAATAGCGTCGGATAAATTGCCAAGTCGAAGATGCTGGAGGCAAGCGAGAGCCACGCCTCTTGGAATCCCCAGAAGGGTCCCATGGCTCGACGGACCCAGACGTAGTACCCACCCTCGGCTGGAATGGCGCTGGCCAGTTCGGCAATCATTAGCCCCGTAGGCAGGCTCCAGATCAATGGGGTGACCAGAATCAGCAGAATGGCTCCGGCATATCCAGCCGAGCTGACCGCCTCCTCCAGCCCATAGGGACCGCCAGAGGCCATGAAGTAAGTGGCAGCAATCAACGGCCAGAGAGTAATGCCTTTCTTATGAGTTAGTTGTGAGCTGCTGGCCATCGTCAGTACCTTCAGCGGTAGCGGACGGGTTGTTCCTTTGGGTCGCCTTACCCGTTCGCTACCGCGAACGGTACTGACTTATAGCAGCTTCGCGCATCCTCTTGAAAATAAAAGTGAGTTCCAACGAATCGCGAGATCGATTTCCAGCATCTATGTGACAGTTGACAATAACTGACTCAACTCTGATAATACGGCTGTTATAAATTCAGCATCTTAGAATTTTCATTCACTTAGCAATCAGCAACTCAGAAGTCAGCAAGTTTAGGAGAAGGCAGCAATGGCAAAGATTATTGGAATTGACCTGGGCACGACGAACTCAGTCGTAGCCGTGATGGAAGGCGGCGAACCCAAGGTCATCGCGAACGAGGAAGGCGGGCGGACCACTCCATCCGTAGTCGCATTCACGAAGTCGGGCGAGCGGTTGGTCGGCCAGGTCGCAAAGCGGCAGGCGATCACCAACCCAGAGAACACGATTTATTCGATCAAGCGGTTCATGGGACGCCGCTACGACGAAGTGAACGACGAAATGAAGATGGTCCCCTACAAAGTAGTACGCCAGGGAGACCACGTCGCGGTACTTGCGCAAGGCAAGGAGTACACCCCTCCGCAGATCTCAGCGATGATCTTGCAGAAACTGAAGAAGGCAGCCGAAGACTACTTGGGCGGGACAGTCACAGAAGCGGTCATCACCGTTCCCGCGTACTTCAACGATGCTCAGCGTCAGGCTACGAAGGACGCCGGCAAGATTGCCGGACTCGACGTAAAGCGAATCGTCAATGAGCCCACGGCGGCGGCGCTCGCATACGGTCTCGATAAGAAGAAGGACGAAACCATCGCCGTGTATGACTTCGGCGGCGGCACCTTCGATATTTCCATTTTGGAAGTCGGCGAAGGCGTGATCGAGGTGAAGTCCACTAACGGTGACACGCACCTGGGCGGCGACAACATCGATCAGCGCATCGTCGACTGGCTCGTCGATGAGTTCAAGAAAGATGAAGGCCTTGACCTGCGCTCCAAGGGCAACGAGATGGCCTTGCAGCGTCTACGCGACGCAGCAGAGAAAGCCAAGATCGAGCTTTCCACCGCAATGGAGAGCGAGATCAATCTCCCCTTCATTACGGCAGACGCCAGCGGCCCGAAGCATCTGGTGAAGAAGCTCACCCGTTCCAAACTGGAACAGTTGATTGAGGACATCATCCAGCGCTCGGTTGGTCCTTGCAGGCAGGCGTTGAAGGACGCCGGAGTTGACGCCAGCAAGATCGACGAAGTCGTTCTCGTCGGCGGACAGACGCGCATGCCGCGCATTCAGCAGCTGGTGAAAGAACTCTTCGGCAAGGAAGGCCACAAGGGCGTAAATCCTGACGAAGTGGTTGCAGTCGGAGCTGCGGTGCAAGCCGGCGTGCTCGGCGGCGAGGTGAAGGACCTGCTGCTGCTCGACGTGACTCCGCTCACGCTGTCCATCGAGACGCTGGGTGGCGTTTCGACGACGATGATTCCGCGCAACACTACGATTCCGACCAAGAAAACGGAAACGTTCTCGACGGCAGCCGACAGCCAGACTTCGGTCGAAGTACACGTGCTGCAGGGCGAGCGTCCGATGGCAGCGCAGAATCGTACGCTGGGTAAATTTCATCTAACCGGAATTCCGCCGGCTCCTCGTGGAGTGCCGCAGATCGAGGTCACGTTCGACATCGACGCGAATGGCATCCTGAACGTCACCGCAAAAGATGTGGCGACGGGCAAGGATCAGAAGATAACCATTACGTCTTCTTCCGGTCTAAGCAAAGAGGAAGTCGAACGCATGGCTAAGGACGCCGATGCGCACGCGGCGGAAGACAAAGCCAAGCGCGAGGAAGTGGAAGCCCGCAATCAGCTCGACTCGATGGTCTATCAGATCGAGAAGATGCTGAAGGAGCACGGAGACAAGATCTCCGGCAGCGAGCGTTCCGATGTGGAATCGGCGTTGACCGATGCCAAGAAGGCGCTCGAGGGCACCGACGCGAGTGCGATGAACTCCGCGCGCGAACGGCTCACGCAGGCTTCGCACAAGCTGGCTGAAGCGATGTACAAAACGGCTCAGCCAAGCGGCGGAGCGCAAACAGGTCCCGGCGCGACGGCAGGCGATGGCGCTTCGTCTGGACAGGAACAAAAGAAGAACGAAGACGTGATCGATGCCGAGTACGTCGACATGGACAAGAAGTGACGCGATGGACTGAGTGGACGGGAAGTGGACTTTGTGGACAGGAATGGATTTGTCCACTTAGTCCACCAAGTCCACCTAGTCCACAACGCCTGAGCAAAATCAGGGTTTATAGCAGTAGGGGGAACCAGGAGCCCAACGCTCCTTATAAAACGATATGAAACAATATTTGGTGGTGAAAATCGCAAAGCGATTGGGAGCGCTGGCGCTGGAAGCGATCCCGGTTGCTGGACTATTTCCGCTCGAAGCCGCCGAAAAATTCGTACGCGACGCGGTGGCCGATGAGCCCGGATCGTTATTCCTAATTCAGCAGGTTGGAAACGCATAATCCATTTGTAGAGACGCGGCAATGCCGCGTCTCGCGACGGAGCTCGAGTGAGCCGAAAACAAAGCGTTGCACGAAAAACGATCCCGCTGCGCGGGATCGTTCTCGTTTTGGGAATGACTGGCTGCGGCTTCACGTTCTATACGCCGCAACAGACCACGTACATCTCTCTGCATTCCCTGTTCGCAGCGCGGGCTCCTCAGCAACACGGCGACGTACAGCAAGAACTTATCGCAATAATTCAGAATTTCTTGAAGGACGTTCCTAGAAACGAGCGCGCAACGTTTGATCGCTTCTTTGCAGATGACGTTATTTACACGCGAGGCACAGGGCGGACAATCACGAAGAAAGACATCCTGGCCGACACAGGGAACTCAAACCTGCCTCGCGCAAACGCAACATATGAAGGAGAAGATTTTCAGGTTCACCAGTATGGTGACCTAGCCATTGTGAACTTTCGGTTGGTGATGCACGGAACGGAAGACAACAAACCGGTGACGCGCACATTCCGAAACACCGGAACCTTTATGAAGCGCAATGGCCAGTGGCAGGCAATCGCCTGGCAAGCCACGCCGATTGAGCAGAAGAAGTAGTTCGTCGAGACATTCGCGTCAGTACCGTTCGCGGTAGCGAATGGGTGAGGAAGGCACAATTCGAGCATCACTCATCCGCTACCGCGGACGGTACTGATTTCGCAATAACAATGGCAACGCAAACCAAAGACTATTACGCCACACTCGGCGTCAAAAAGACCGCCTCGGAAGACGAGATCCGCAAGGCGTTCAGGAAACTTGCGCGCAAGTACCATCCTGACGTCAATCCTGGAGATAAGAAGGCCGAGGAAAAATTCAAGGAAATCTCTGAAGCTAACGACGTTCTCAGCGATCCCAAGAAGCGCAAGATCTACGACCAGGTCGGCTTCTATTCTGACAACATCGATCCCGCAACCGCCGAGGCCTACGCGCGAGCGGGCGGAGCCGGCGGCTTCCCTGGAGCAGCCTACACGCGGGGTTCGGGAGCAGGTGCACAGGGCGTTCCGTTTGATTTTGGTGGCTTCGATTTCTCCGACTTCACCAGCGGCGCCGGACGGGCGCCGTCCGGAGGCGGTTTCCGCGACATCTTCTCCAGCATTTTTTCCGGCGGCGGTGCGCGGCCTGAACCGCAAGGTCCCGAACCGGGAACTGATCTTGAGTATCAAGTCTCAGTTGGATTCTGGCAGGCAATCCGCGGCGCAGTAATGCGACTGAATATCACGCGGCAAGATGTGTGCCCGATGTGCAAAGGCACTGCGAACGTGGGTTCCGGAAAAACTTGTCCCGACTGCAAAGGCACTGGCCAAGTCACGCAGACCAGCGGACGCATGAAGTTCAACATGGCGTGCCCGCGATGCCACGGAACTGGCCAGATCATGAACGAGTGTCCGAACTGCCACGGACAAGGGCTCGTCAGCGTGACCGAGCCGCTCGAAGTACGTATCAAGGCCGGCACGCGCGACGGCCAGCGCATCCGAATCGCAGGAAAAGGCAATGCCGGACATGGCGGCGGCCCGCCGGGCGATCTGTTCATCATCATTCGCATCGAGCAGCATCCGGTATTTCATCGCGATGGCGACGACATCAATGTGACCGTTCCGATCTCGATCAGCGAAGCTGCGCTGGGCGCAAAGATCGAAGTGCCTACTATCGACGGTCGTGCCCAACTCAAGATCCCGCCCGGAACGCAAAGCGGACAGAAACTGCGCATGAGAGAAAAAGGTGTGCCCTCAGCGACCAAGGAAGGCGCCCGTGGCGATGAGATCGTGGAAGTGAAGATTACGGTCCCGCAGTTGCAGGATGAGCGCTCGCGAGAGCTCATGCGAGAATTGGCGAAGCTCAATGCGGGAGATCCGCGCGCGGAGCTCTGGGGAAAGACGAGCTACTAAGAAAAGCAGCTGCTGCTGAGTTCCTCAGCTTGTAAATTCGGACTGATGATGGATTCTCACCGCACGAGGCGATTTCGCCTGTGTTCGGCTTAGGAGCTTAGCAGCTTAGAAGCGTCTTTATGGCAAGCAGACGACGCAAACAAGGCGCGTACATGATCTCCGCAGTCGCCGAGATGTACGGCATTCATCCTCAAACACTGCGACTGTATGAGCGGGAAGGACTGCTCAAGCCTTCGCGCAGTGAGGGAAATACGCGTCTCTACACGGACGAGGACCTGGAACGCCTCGAATTCATTCTTAGCCTCGCGCGCGACCTAGGCGTGAACATCTCCGGGATTGCGATTATCCTCAACATGCGCGAGCGCATGGAAGAGATGCAGCGGCAGATGCAGGAATTCGTGAAGTTCGTGCAAAGCGAAGTCTTCTCGCGCGCGCAGGCTGCGCACTCCGATCCAAGTAAGGGCGCGATTATTCCCCTTCATCGCCCTATCCCCATGCCCAACCTCAGCAAGCGGAAACGCTAGGCGATGCAGGACATTGGCTTGAGCAATAAAACCTCGGCGAGTTAACAAAACCAATTTGAGAGCAGCTGAGCAGCTTCTCTACGCTATGCCGAGCGCACAATGTTCACCTTTCAGGGCTTGAGTCTCGCAAACACCATTTCAGCAAAAATGCTCTAGACTGAAAACGCATCATTAATATGCGGACTCTCACTCGCTACGTTCTCTGGGAGGTCTTCTCCCACGGCATGATCGGCGCGGCGCTATTCACATTCGTGATCTTTATGCGCGACGTGAGCCGGATTCTCGAGTTAGTCGTCCGCAATAGCGCGCCGATTCCCAGTGTTGCTGAGATCTTCTTTCTTACTGTTCCGACAGCCCTAACCTTCACCCTGCCCATGGGCGTGCTCGTCGGAATTCTCATCGGCCTATCGCGAATGGCCGCCGATAGCGAAGTGACTGCCCTGCGAGCGAGCGGCATTGGTGCTTGGCGTTTTGTCGCCATCATCGGCATCTTTGCTGCAGGTGCGCTGGGTATTGCTCTACTAAACAATGTCATCGTGGCTCCGCGCTCGGCGGCAGCGCTCGCGGATTTGCAAAATTCGCTCAAGAGCTCGCAAATTTCTTTCGAGATTCAGCCACGCGTTTTTTACGAAGACCTGAAAGGCTACGTGCTGTATGTGCAGGACGTAGAGCCTGCAACAGGCGCAGCGATCTGGAAAAACGTCTTCCTGGCGGACATCGCAAATCCTTCGGCGCCGAAGATCACTCTTGCCCAGCGCGCAACCGTGGTTACAGAAAACGACACGCTGCGCATGCACCTCGAAAACGGCAGCCAGCAGGAAACCGATCCCAACAATCCGAACCAATACACCATCTCGACGTTCGATCAGACGGATATTCCCATCGCTTTGCCCCCGGCTGTTCCGCCGCCGTCTCGTGACCTCGTGCCTGCAGCCGAGCTCACAACCAGCGAAATCTTGTGGCGAGCCGAGCACAGCGAGCGCGCGAAGTCTCGTTGGTATTGGATCGAATTTCACCGAAGATTTGCCTTGGCAGCTTCCTGCCTGGTCCTGATGCTGGTGGGAATTCCGCTTGGGCTCTCGTCGAAGAAAGGCGGCAAATCGACAGGATTCATCCTGACCATCCTGCTGGTGTTTCTCTACTACTTCGCGCTGAGCGCCGGCATAGCGTTCGCGCGCCAAGGCAAGGTCCCTCCAGTATTGGGCGTGTGGGGCGCCGACATTGCATTCGCACTGGCGGGTTTGATTTTGCTGTTCCGCGTGCAGCGCTCCAGCCTCGACGTAATTTCATTCCGCGCAGTCTGGAAAGATTTCGTTCAGAAGTTCTGGCGCGGAGGCCTTAAGACCAAGACCGCGGAGAGCACGTCGTTGCTGCGCAAGGGCGGTTCGCGGTTCCCGCTCATTCTTGATGACTACGTCCTGCGCCAGTTCCTCGAATATCTCGGGCTGATCCTGGCGACATTCATCGTACTCACGCTCGTCTTCAGCTTCTTCGAACTGCTCGGCGACATCGTCCGCAATCGCATCGCGCTGATTACAGTTGGCGAATATCTCGTCAACGTGATTCCCTCGATGCTTTATCTAATGACGCCTCTTAGCGTCCTCATCGCTGTACTTGTGACGTTCGGTTTGCTGCAGAAATCAAATGAGCTGACTGCGATGAAGGCTACGGGCATCAGCCTTTACCGGCTAGTCGTTCCCGTGCTCGTTCTCGCGGGGATGCTCTCCATTGCGTTATTTCTCTTCGATCAGTTCTACCTGCCGCACGCGAATAAGCGGCAGGACGCGCTCCGCAACGAGATCAAGGGGAAACCGGCGCAGACCTACTTGAATCCGCAGCACAAATGGATCTTCGGCGAACATCACGAGATCTACTACTACGAATTCTTCGACAGCGAACGCAATCAATTTGCGAATTTGTCGGTCTTCGATCTCGATCCGAAGGCGTTCGCACTTACCGAACGCACGTTTGCAAGCCGGGTGTTCTGGAACGATTCGCTGCGCAAATGGATATTCGAGCGCGGCTGGGTGCGTACGCTCGCGCCGACGAACGTTAAGGACTATCGCACCTTTGACGTGACTACGTTCTCTGACATCGATGAGCCGCCGAGCTACTTCAAGAAAGAAGTCAAACAGTACTCGGAGATGAACTTCGACGAGCTGAAGTCCTACATCCGCGAGCTGGAACAAGGCGGCTTCGAAGTGGTGCGGCTCAAGGTGCAGCTTTACAGAAAGCTTTCGTTCCCGCTGATCACGCTGGTGATGTCCATTTTGGCAATTCCGTTTGCGTTGTCGGCTGGACGGCAAGGCGCGCTGCGCGGCGTCGCCACCGCTATCGGGATTGCGGTGGTGTACTGGATCACGAGTGGATTATTCGAGGCTATGGGCAATGTGAATCAGCTGCCCGCAGCTCTCGCCGCCTGGTCCCCAGATGTGATCTTCGCCCTTGCGGGCGGCTACTTCATGTTGAAAGTACCGACGTAAGATGGGAACCGGGGATTAACACGAAGGTCACGAAGGTTGATCAAGGTCACGGAGAATCGAGTGCTTTGTGACCTTCGTTAAACCTCCGTGTCAACTCCGGTTCTTAGAAGTCAATGTTCAAAAGACTCAATCCCCTCAAGCCGTATCTGTATCGCTACCGCGTCAAGTTCTTCTGGGGCGGCCTCGCCCTGCTGCTCAACAACGCGATCTGGATTCTCTTTCCTCAAGTCATCGGACGAGCAATTAACGATCTGAATGTCGGCGTCACTCAGCACAAGATCGTTACCTACTCGTTGGCTTTGATTGCTATCGCTGTCAGCAAAGGCATCTTTCAGTTTCTGATGCGTTGGATCCTGATCGGCATCTCGCGCGAGATCGAGTTCGATCTGCGCAACGATCTTTTCGAGCATCTCGAATCGCTCTCATATTCGTATTACCAACGCACGCGTGTCGGTGACATCATGGCGCGGGCGACCAACGATCTAAACGCTGTGCGCATGCTCCTTGGGCCGGCGATCATGTACACGGCCAACACGATCATCTTCACCGCCGGCGCGCTGGCCTTCATGCTGAACATCAGCCCACGGCTGACGGTCTTTGCGTTCTTGCCGCTTCCCGCCGCGAGCATTCTGGTTCAGTACTTCGGGCGGCGCATTCACGAGCGCTTCGAACGAATTCAGGCGACCTTCTCGGACATTTCGGCGCGAGCGCAGGAGAACTTCTCCGGTGCTCGACTGGTCCGCGCTTACGTTCAGGAGGAGGCCGAGATCGAACTCTTCGAGAACGCAAATCAGGAATACATTTCGCGAAGCTTGAAACTCGTTCGCCTGATCGGCATGCTCTGGCCGACTCTGGAGACGCTGCTCGGCCTCGCCATCATCCTCGTTCTTTGGCTTGGCGGACGCGAAGTGCTCCTCGGCCGCATGAACGTCGGCCAGTTCGTCGCCTACAACACGTACATGGTCCAGCTCACCTGGCCGGTGATTGCACTGGGCTGGGTGATCAATCTCTTCCAGCGCGGCACCGCCTCGCTGGGACGGATCAATGAGATTTTTTCGGAAAAGCCGACGGTTGCTGATGCCAGAGTCGCTCCTGATTTGAAACACATGGCGACAATTCGCGGCGATCTCGAATTCCGCAATTTGAGTTTCTTTTACTCCACCGGCAGCAAAGTTCTTAGGAACATTGACCTGCAGATTCCTGCAGGAACGAGTCTCGCCATTGTTGGTCCTACTGGATCGGGAAAGAGTACGCTCGTAAGTCTTATTCCGCGAATCTACGATGCGCCACCAGGCACGCTCCTGCTCGATGGCCGTGAGATCACCGAGTTCCCGCTGGAGACGCTGCGCAGGAATATCGGTTTCGTGCCGCAGGAAACCTTTCTTTTCAGCACGAGTATTCGTGAGAACATCGCCTTTGGCCTGGAGAATGCTTCCGAAGCAGATGTCCAACGCGCAGCAGAAGCGGCGAGCCTGGCGCAGGATATCGAGGGATTCCCGCAAAAGTACGCGACCGTCGTCGGCGAGCGCGGACTAACGCTCTCCGGCGGTCAAAAACAGCGCACCGCGATTGCGCGTGCGATCATCCGCAATCCCCGAATCCTGATTCTTGACGACGCGCTGGCCAGCGTGGATACCTACACCGAAGAGCGCATTCTCACGCAGCTGCGCGAGATCATGCGCGGACGCACGACGATCTTCATTTCACACCGCGTCTCGACTGTGCGCGCAGCCGATCAAATTGCGGTTCTGCACGGAGGCTCAATCGTCGAGATTGGCACCCATGACGAACTGCTCGCGCGGGAAGGCTATTACGCCGATCTTTACAACAAGCAGCTGCTCGAAGAAGAGTTGGAGAGTGTTTCATAGCATTTTCGTCCGGGTGAAATTTAATCCCTCCCAATACTATGGATGAGGAAAAGACGTGGAGCCGGCCGTCCCCGGCCGGGTTTTTCTGTCGCATATGAATGTCCTGCTTGATTCCTGCAGCGCCACACTAAAAAGAGCGTTTAATAATTTTCCATTCTGGTTCTGTTTGCAAACACCCGGCCGCGGGCGGCTGGCTTTACGTTACCCAAGATGAAACGCGTCGTAATACCGGAGTTGCTTGACGACGATCTGGGCACGCCCGACGAGGTTCGCGATAGCCTGCTCGATCTGCGTGGAATCAACCGGAAGTTCGGAGGATTCGCAAGCGTCCGTGATCTGATCGAGAGTGTTGCTCGGAGATATCAGAAGACTTCGCTGGAGCTATTGGACGTGGCTGGAGGCACCGGTGACGTGGTCTCGAATGTCTCCCAAAAGCTCGCGGACAAAGTGCAGGTTCGAGTCACAATCCTCGACCGCGCTCTCACTCACATGAACGGCACGCGCAAGAAGTTCACCCGAGTCGCCGGCGACGCTCTCTCCTTGCCGTTTGCCTCTGGCAGCTTCGATGTCGTCTCCTGCAATCTCTTCCTCCATCATCTCGAACCCGAGCAGATTGGCGTCTTTTTTAATGAGGGGCTACGTGTCGCGCGGCTCGCAGTCATTGCCAGCGACATAAGAAGGAATCGGTTTCACTGGATTGCTGCCCATCTCGGGAAGCTCAAATATCGCAGCCGTCTCACACGTCATGACGCTCCGGTCTCGATTCGCCGTGCTTACACGATCGCCGAAGCTCGCGCCATGGCCCGGAATTCGAAAGCGAGCTCTTTTGTAGTGCGACCTCGCTACTTTCAGCGATTCGGACTGATTCTATGGAAAGCGCCGAAATGAAGGAGAAGTTCGATGTCGCGGTGATCGGCGGAGGACCTGCGGGTTCCTCGGCAGCAATCACAGCGGCACGTCTAGGCTTCAACGTGCTGCTGCTCGAAGCTGGCAGCTTTCCGCGACAGAAAGTCTGCGGCGAATTCGTCTCCGGCGAGGCCCTGAGCATACTCGCGGAGTTAATCGAAGAGAGACAGTTCGCGGATGCACCGCGAATCAGCAGAGCACGGATCTTTGTCGAAGAGGCATGCGCGACTTTGCCCGTCGCTCCGCCTGCTGCAAGCATTTCGCGCTACAACCTCGATGCCGCACTTTACAAGGCCTGCGCGTTGGCAGGCTGTGTGGTGCGAGACCGAACGCGCGCGCAAAGTGCAGCGCCGTCCCACAATGGTTTCGTGATTCGCCTCGAATCAGGGGAAATCTTCGCCCGAGCGGTGATCAACGCAACTGGCCGCTGGTCGAATCTGGTTAAGCGGGTCCCGACGACTGAGCAATTCATTGGATTAAAAGGCCATTTCCTCGAGCCAAACTTCAGCGAAACGTGCGATCTCTATTTTTTCGGCGGAGGCTATTGCGGCGTTCAGCCAATCGGCAATGGTCTGGTGAACGCAGCGGCAATGGTGAACCCAAGTGTTGCGAAAAACCTAACATCCGTGTTTGCTCTGAATCGCGACCTCAAAGAACGCTCCCGCAGATGGAAAGCTGCCGGTGATCTCATCAGCACTGCGCCGCTGATCTTCCGGGCTCCGATGACCTCGAGTGATGGAATGCTGTTGGTAGGCGACGCAGCTGCCTTCCTTGATCCATTTGCCGGAGACGGAATCTCCATCGCCCTGCACAGCGGACGCATGGCCGCCGGAGCGCTTGGTCCTTTTCTTCTCGGTACCCGCACACTTGATGACGCGATATCTCGCTATGACCGCGAGTATCGCCGGTTGATTCACCCTGCTTTGAACGCCGCGAAACGCCTGAGAACTCTGCAGCGCTTGCCGGCAGGATTGCGTGCCGCGGCTGTTGCCTCTCTGAACATTCCGCTCTTGGCGCGAACCGCGGTGAGGACGACGCGAGTGAGATCTGCCAGCCTACGAACCGCCTGAATGTTCCCGCAGCTTGAAGTAAGTAGGACCTTCGATTTACCTTGTACTTACTGCGAGTTTGACTGTCAGCGCACGAGAGTTGCTGCCCTCGGTGTTGTGATCGGGGCATGTCTTGGAAATTGCCGGTCTGTTCGAGGCTGACTCATTGCTGACTAGCGGAGGAAACTTTATGAGATTCAGAACAGGAGCTGTGGCTCTGCTGTTCTTGATGGCAAGCGCAATCGGTGCGCTGGCACAGACAACTACCGTTCAAGGCTTCGTGAAAGATCCCAGCGGTCCGGTGGCTGGCGCGCAAGTTTTGCTCAAGGATATCGATACTGGTCGAAAATACCCGTTGAAAACCGACAAAAAGGGCAAATTCTTCAGCATCGGTATCACCCCGGGCAAATTTGACGTCACGGTGAGCAAGGACAACAAAGTCCTCTACACCACGCAATTCCAGGCCACATTGCAACAAGACGTCAATGAGCTCGACATCGATCTCACGCCCGCCCAGCCCGGACAAGCGGCCGCGCCGCCACCTCCGCAGCCCGGCACGCAGCAACAGCAGCCGAAGCTGACCGAAGAGCAGAAGAAGCAGATCGAGGAAATCAATAAGAAGAACGCCGAGATCACGAAGGAGAATGCCAAGATCGGCAATCTCAATACTCTGCTGAAGGAAGCCCAGGCCGACATGCAGGCCAAGAACTACGATCAGGCGGTCACCACGATGCAGCAGGCTGAGCAGGCGGATAATGGCCAGCACCATCAGGTCTATGGCGTGCTTGGCGCCGCGTATCTGAACGACAAGAAGTATCCGGAAGCGATCGACGCCCTCAACAAGGCGGTGCAACTCGCGACTGCGGGCACGGCGGCAGCAGCCCCGAATACGAAGACAATGCTCGCTTCCTATTACGACAACCTTGGCCAGGCATATGCCAAATCGGGAAAGATTCCGGAGGCTGTGGACGCCTACAACAAGGAAGTCGAGCAGGACCCTACCCACGCTTCGCAGGCGTACTACAACGAGGGCGCTGTGTTGACCAACTCCGGTAAGACGGACGACGCGAACGCGGCGTTTACGAAATCGATTCAGGCCGATCCTAACCACGCCGATTCGTATTACCAGCGAGCCATCAACTCATTGCAGAAGGCGACCGTGGATAAGTCCGGCAAGATGATTGCTCCTCCGGGCACGATTGACGACTTCAACAAGTATCTCGAGCTGCAACCAGACGGACCGTACGCCGAAGGCGCCAAGCAGATGCTTGATACCTTGGGCGCCAAGGTGCAGACCCAATATGGAAAGAAGAAGTAATTGAATCAGAATTAAGCAAAGGCGGCCTGGAACAGGCCGCCTTTTTTGATGATGCCTCAGGCAAACACACAATCTCGGATCGAAAGCGTGCTCAGCTTCGAAGATGCGCAGCGGACTGTTTTGTCGCACGCTAATCAAGTTCGCTCCTCGCAAAACCAAATCGAGCAGGTTCCGATTTTGGATTCCCTGGGCCGGGTACTGGCGCAGCACATCGTTGCCGACCGCGACTTCCCGCCCTTTCCTCGTGCCACTCGCGATGGGTACGCAGTGCGCAGCGAAGACGTGCAGCGCGTCCCGGTGGAATTGAAAGTTGCAGGAGAGGTGCGGGCCGGCGGTAATTTTCCTCCTGGCTTTATCCGGCTTGCGACGGGCGACGCTTTATCGATCATGACGGGAGCGCCGGTTCCAGACGGAGCCGACGCTGTAGTCATGGTCGAATACACCGGGCGCGTAAAGCAAGGCTTGCGTGTTCTTCGCTCCGTGGCCGCGCGAGAAAACATCGTTGCCCGCGGCAGTGAGGCTAAACGGGGAAGCACGCTTGTTGCTCAGGGGACTGTCATTTCCCATCCCCAGATCGCATTGGCAGCATCGGTTGGCAAGTCACTAGTCGGGGTCTATTCGCGACCGCGAGTTGCGATCTTGCCTACGGGAGATGAAATAGTCCCTATTGATGCAGAACCGGCGGCCAATCAGATTCGCAATTCCAATAGCTTTTCTCTGGCTGCGCAAGTGACCGCTTGTGCCGGAGAGCCAGTGCAGCTCCCCATCGCTCCTGATGCCCGACCAGGCCTACGGGAGCTGATTGCGCAGGGACTTGAAAGCGATCTACTCCTGCTCAGCGGCGGTGTCTCTGCAGGCGAATATGATCTCGTGGAGGACGCACTCGCCGAGTTCAGCGCCGAGTTTCTGTTTAGCGGCGTGCAGATTCAGCCCGGCAAGCCGCTCGTCTTCGGACGTGCGCATCCGCGATCCAATCGCGAGCGCTGGACCTACTTCTTCGGATTGCCCGGTAATCCGATCTCTACAATGGTCACGTTCCAGTTGTTCGCCAGCGTACTAATCCGGGCGTTGGCGGGAGCGTCCGAACCTGCGACTCAAGGCAGAAAGATGCGTCTCCGCAAGGATGTGAAGACTAAGACGGGACTCACTCGATTTCTTCCCGGCAAGATCTCTGGCTCGTGGGATGATCCTCAAGTCGAGCTGCTGAGCTGGCACGGATCGGGAGATGTAGCTGCATTTGCGCAAGCCGATTGCCTGCTGGTGATCCCGCCCGATCGAGATAGTTTCAAATCGGGAGAATGGATGACAGTCCTTCCAATCGAAAGCTGATGGCACGCAAACTGTCTCATTACGATTCCAAGGGCCGCGCGCGCATGGTTGACGTGTCGGGCAAATCCGCGAGCAAGCGTGAAGCCGAAGCGTCTGGTTTTGTCCGCATGTCGGATGAGGTCCTTCGCGCTCTGCCACAGAATCCTAAAGGCGACCCTCTTGAAGTGGCCCGACTGGCCGGCATCATGGCTGCGAAGCGCACTTCGGAGCTGATACCAATGTGTCATCCCCTGCCACTCAGCTATGTGGATGTGAGTTGCACAGTGCGCGACAATGGAGTTGCTGTTTGCGCAAAGGTAAATACAACTGGGAACACCGGTGTCGAGATGGAAGCGCTGGTTGCGGCGAGCGTAGCGGCGCTCACGGTTTATGACATGTGCAAGGCGCTGGACAAAAGCATTACTATCGAGCGAGTTCAGCTGGAGCGAAAATCGGGCGGTAAGAGCGGAGAATATTCCCGCGAGCAGGGCAAAACGAGAGGCCGATAAGCAAGCATGGTTTCCAACATCCGCGTCCTGGTAGTGGACGACAATCCGATGATCGTTGGCCTGCTCAAGCAGGCAGTTTCGCCGCATGCTGCCGTCGAGGCATTCTCGAATTCCGCCGAAGCCTTGCTGCGCATCGTCGAGGAGGCGCCAGATCTGGTCATCTCCGACTTTCACATGCCCGGGTTGAACGGAAAGCAGCTCATTGAAAAGGTACGCACCCGATCGCAGACGGCACGGCTGCCCGCAATCCTGATCGGCACACGCAGCGAGATCAACGAGCAGCTGCGCTCGATGCAGGATCAGCTCGAAGACCTGATCGAGAAGCCATTTCTCGTAAAAGAAGTTTCGGCTCGATTCAAACGCGTTGTCGATAAGATTTCTCTGGAGAAGATGGCACGCGCAGCTCCGGGCGAGTCCGTCGTCCGCGGCAATCTCCAGCAGATGAACACGATGGACCTGTTCCAGTCGCTGGAGCTCGGCCATAAAAACTGTCGCCTGTCTTTGAGCAACAAGAGCGAGCGTTGCGATTTATATTTCATCGACGGCCAGATCAATCACGCCGCCTATGGCAGGCTGCGTGGCGACGATGCGGTCTTCAAAGTCCTCGCGTGGACCGAAGGACAGTTCGAGATCGACTTTACCGGCAGCAGCAAGGAGCAGAGCACCACGCGTTCCACGCAGGGTCTGCTGATGGAAGGTCTCCGGCAACTCGATGAAGCCAATCGCGGCGCGGAAGAGAACGTTCTGGACGCGTGAAGATTCCCGCCGCCATTCTCACTGTCAGCGACTCCTGCCATAAAGGTCTTCGGCAGGACGCCTCAGGTCCGAGGCTCCGCGTTGTTTTGGCTGATGCGGGTTTCGACGTAAAGAGTTCCCGAATTGTTCCTGACGACATCGAACGGATCGCCTCCGCGTTGCGAGAACTCTCCACTGACGCGCGTTTCATCGTGACTACCGGTGGTACTGGCATCGCTGCTCGCGACGTCACTCCCGAAGCCACACGCGCCGTCTGCGAGCGCATCATCGATGGTGTGGCCGAAGTGATGCGGCACGCAGGAATGAAACACACACCTTTTGCCGCACTCTCGCGCGGTGTTTGTGCCAGTTTGGGAACATCTCTGGTTTTGAATTTGCCTGGCAATCCTGCAGGAGCAGAGCAGTCGCTCAAAACAGTTCTGCCGCTGATCTGTCATGCCCTCGATCTGCTCGCAGGCAAAACCGAGCACTCTGAAACGCACTGAACGACAGAAGCGTCGGCCGGCAGCCGATGGTCCGAGATGACCGAATGGTCAGCTCAGAGTGTGAAATGCTGTTCGGAATTACACCAGGCTGGTGAAGAAGCACGGGAACTCGCATTCTAAATCCGCACTGTAATCCCCCTTTACAATAAAAGCTCTCCTCATTTTGAACACGATCAAGCACATCCTCTCCCGCTACACGCATTTCATCTGGTCGGTGCTTCAGCCGCTCGGATCATGGGGCATTTTCGCTGTAGCAATCCTCGATTCCGCAGCCTTTGGTATTCCGCTGGATCCGGTAGTCGCGGGCTATGTGTATGCTCATCCTCTGAAAATCTGGTTGTACGTCTTCATGGCATCGGCGGGATCTGCGGTCGGCAGCCTCATTCCGTATGGGATCGGTAGAGCAGGAGGCGAGCTGCTGCTGCTCAAGCGCATCGACCGCAAAAGCTTCGAGCGGATGCGCGATCGCTTCGAGAATCAGGAATTCTTCGCCATGATGATTCCCGCGATGCTTCCTCCGCCCACGCCATTCAAGTTGTTCCTGCTTGGCGCGGGTGTGTTTGAGATGCGTCCGTATCTGTTCCTTTTGTCGATTTTCGCCGGCCGCGTAATCAGGTTTCTCATTTTAGGATTTCTGGTCGTGAAGTTCGGTCCAGGGATTGTAAGCATGGTTTCAGCAGTAATGGCAAAGCATCTCGCCTGGGTTTTTGTCGGATTGGCGGTGCTGCTTGCGGTTGTTCTGTCGCACATGCGGTTCCACAAGTCGCGAGCGAGCAGGAAAAAAGTAGAGCCGCCAGAAGCCGCGTGAGTAGATGTATAGTGAGTGTCAACTCTTAACACAGATGCGATCATCACCGTTGTTCCGGTTCTTAATCACGGCGTTGATTCTGAGCTTGTCTTGTCTGACCCTCGGCTGCACGCCGAAAATTCCCAATCAAATCACATCGCGAGAGATGGACCTGTATCGCAATTGGCTGAAACGGCAGTTCGCCAACAAAGCTCCCGAGCATCTCTACCTGGATGATCAGACATTTGTCTTCGATCCGTTGCGTCAGGAGGGCTGCGCCAATGCCCTACATAAGAACGATGGCGTTTCGAACTCGTTAATCCGTGAACTGCACAACCTGGGCAACGCGGATTACGAGATTGACGTTTCTCCAGCATCCATGAAGCTTCCCTGGCCCTACCAGGTTCTGAACGTGAGAAATCTGCCGAGGTCCGCCGAGGGACTGCACATGATCTCGTTTTCGCGTGTGGCCTTTGACCGAAGTGGAACGGAAGCACTATTCGCAGTCAATGATCTATGCGGTCCACAATGCGGTGCGGGCCGGGCCATATCCGCAAGAAAAGAGAATGGAGCGTGGAAGTTCAAGGACTCCACTACGTGTTTCTGGAAGTACTGAGCGTTCTTTCCTAAGCGGGAAGAAGCATGCCCTTTTCCAGGTGTCGCGTTGTGTGCGCGTAGGCGGCGGCGTTTGGATCGTGCGTTACCATCACGATCGTCTTGCCGAATTCTTCATTCAGCCTCTTCATGATTTCGAGCACCTCGGCGGCCGAGTGACTGTCGAGATCTCCCGTTGGTTCGTCTGCCAGGAGCAATGTGGGATCGGTAACGATGGCGCGCGCAATGGCCACGCGCTGTTCTTGTCCGCCCGACAGTTGCTTCGGCAAATGATGCACCCGATCACCTAAACCGACCAGCGTGAGCGCCGTCATGACATGATCGCGCCGCTCACTCTTATTCAGTTTCGTTAACAGCAGCGGCAACTCGACGTTCTCAAACGCAGTGAGGACAGGAATGAGATTGAAAGTTTGGAAGATGTACCCGATGTGTCGATTGCGCCACTCGGCAATCTTCTTGTCACCGTAACGAAAGACGTTGTCGCCCTGGACAAGCAATTCTCCCGAGGTGGGACGATCGATGGCCGCAATCATGTTCAGCAGAGTAGTCTTCCCGGAGCCAGATGGGCCCATCAGCGCAAGAAACTCCTTTTCCGCGATCTCGATGGAGACATCGTCCAGTGCCTTCACTTCAAAGCTGTCGCGGGTGAAGACTTTACTTACGTGATTGGCTTGCACCAGCCTGGTCGCTACCGGTGCACTCTTCATTTCCACTGCCTGAACCATGATCGATGACCTTCCTTAAATTCCTCAAAAGTTTTGAAGATTTCGTGATTGCGTGATTTCGTGATCTAAAATTCGCGAACATCGTACTGTTACCCCAATCGCGAAATCACGAAATTTCAAAGCTCTCACTTACTGCTTAATCCGAATCTTATCGCCGTCCTTCAAATCCGACGGAGCATTGATAATGACGTCTTCCCCGCCGGTGAGTCCTTCCACGAGATCACCATCGCTGCGCTGGGCAATAAGTTTCACTTCTCGCTGCACGGCGCGGCCATTGAAAGCAATCAGGACAACCCGCTTGCCGCCGGCATCGCGAAGCGCGCTGCCTGGCACAACGGCTCCGGATGAAACTGTTCGCTTCGCTCCCGGCTTCTGGTCGGAAAGAAAGCGCACGTTCGCGTTTTCCTCCGGGCGAAGGTAGTCGTCGGGATTCAGGACCTTCACCTTCACTTGAACCGTTGCCTTCTGCCTATTAGCCATGGGTGCGATCTCGTTGATCACGCCTTTGTACTCACGATCGGGATAAGCATCGGTGGAGAGGACGGCTTTCTGCGTTGGACTGAGCTTGGCGAAGTCGTTCTGGCTGATGTCGAGTTCGACCTGCAGATCGGTAAGGTCTGCCAGCGTGACGACCGATCCGCGAGGCCCACCGGTATCTGCTCCAGACGCGAACTGCGCCGTCACGAGTTCGCCTTTTTCCGCGGTACGTTCGAGGATCGTTCCGGTTACCGGAGCGCGAATCTCGGTGGCTTCGAGCTGCGATTGGGCGTAAGCCAGTTGCCCTTTTGCCTGCTCCAGAGCGCCGCGAGCGTTCTCGATTTCCTCCTGACGCGGGCCGATCTTCGACAACTTGTAAACCTTTTCCAGCGATTGCTCGTGCTGGAGCGCCGCGTCATACTTGGCCTGCGCGTCGTCAAGTTGCTGGCGGGAGAAGACACCTTGCGCGACCAGCGGGCGCGTGCGATCGAGTGTCGATTTGGCATCGGCCAGGCCTGCGCGCGCCTCATCCAGATTGGCACTCGCCTGTTCGATCTCCTCCGGACGCGAGCCGTGCTCCAACTGATCGAGCCTGGCTTTCGCCATATCCACGGCGCCTCGGGCCTGCTCGACTTGTGCACGAAATTCCTGATCTTCGAGCTTGACGAGAACCTGTCCAGCTTTGACCTTGTCCCCCTTTTCCACGCCAATCCAGGCAATCCGTCCGGTAACTTTCGAATTCACGCTGATGGTGTGGTGCGCAACGATGTATCCCGCGGCCTGCAGAACCGTTTCTCCGCTCGAGGAAGAGTTGATGGTTGCCGCCCGCACCGTCTGCACTTCGGGAACCGAAGCCGAAAACAACCGCACGGCCAGAACGATGACCCCAAGCAGCACGATAGCCACAACGCCGACAATGATGAACCGCTTAGACCACTTCGGGTCTTCAGGTTCTTTTTGCGAGCGATCAATCCGCAAGCCATGCAGATCGCCGTACTTAGCTTCCAGTGCCATAGAATTCAGAACCGCCCAAAACCAAATTGAACACGGAGGTCACGGAGGGCACAGAGGAAAGATGTAATGTCCTCCCAGAACCGGTGCTGATCGCAACTTCGATCCATCACCTTCGTTCCCTCCGTGACCTCCGTGTTCAATCAGCTTTTCAATCTCTCAATGCCGCGAGAATCTCCCGCCGCGAAGCGTGCCACGCCGGGGCGATTCCACCGAACAGCCCCATGCTCACCGCGAAAGCGATTGCAACCAGCATGACTTCCAAGGTGATACGAATGCTGAAAACGGTCTCGCTGAACGTCATTGCGTTTCCCGTTCCGGTCGTGAGTCCGTTGAACGGCATCATGAGAATCAGTCCTACGACAGCGCCCAGCAGAGCCAGCAACACTGACTCGATGACGAACGAAGTAATGATGCTCGGACGGGAGAAGCCAAGAATGCGCAGGGTCGCAATTTCACGGCTGCGATACGCGACTGCGGCGTACATGGTGTTCATCGCGGCGAAGCATGACCCAACTGCCATGACAATTGCCACGACGATGCCTACGAATTTTATCGGCGCTCCCGATTTGGTCTGCTCAGCGTAGTAGTCGGTTTCCTTGTAGGCATCGATGGCGAGACGCTGGTCGTCGTTCATGCGATTCTTGAGCGCCTGCGCGCTTACCGGATCCGTCGCGTGCACCAGCACTGACGAGAACGCCGCGCTCCGGTCAAAATCTGATCCCATCTGGTTCACGTCCGCCCATATCTCTGAGCTGGCCGCAGTATCGCCGGCGTCAAACACGCCGACGACCTTCCATTTGCCTTTCCCAAAAAACAGTTCATCTCCGATACCGGTGTTGCGGAAGCGGTCGTGTATGGACTTGCTGACTACGATCTCGCGCTGTCCCGTATTGAACCAGCGCCCATCGACGAGCTTGATGTTCGGACGCAGCTCGAACCCGATCGGCGACATGCCACGCACGGTTACGTTGGTCTCGCCGGTACCATCTTTACGTGGAATCACGATCACCACTACATCTTCCCCGGACGCTAGCGGCTCACCGGAGCTGTCCTTTGCGATGCCGGGAAGATATTTAATCGTCTGGTAAGCATCATGATCGATGCCGCTCTGTAGTTCCGTTTGCGACGCCTTACGGATGACCAGCACGTTAAGCGGATTGCCACTGCTGACAAATGCCTTATTTAGTCCAGCCAGCAGTGCCATGATGAACACTGCGACAGCGACCGTGAGCGCAATGCCGAGTGCAGTCATCATCGTTGCGCCCAGTCGGAGACGAAGATTGCGGATGTTGTAGGTAATGGGAATCGCCATGCTCGTCTCCTATCCGATATGCCGCAGGCCATCGACGATGTTGCGCCGCGAGGCCTGATATGAGGGAAATACCGCGCTCACAAATCCCACTAGAGCCGCAACCGCCAAAGCAGCCAGATATGTTGGGGTATTCACCTTGAAGCCGGTGAAGAACGTCCCATTCGGCAACTTTGAGGCGGCGATCATCAACAGAGTGGCCGCGCTAGCCCCCAGGAACCCTCCGAAGAGTGAAATCGTCATCGCCTCTCCTACATAAAGCGACAGGATTGTTCCGCGCGTGAATCCGAGCGTCTTCAACACTGCGACTTCTCGCGTGCGTTCGCGAATCGTCATCGCCATAGTGTTGCCTGAGACGAGCAGAATGGCGAACACCACCGCACCGCAAATGCTCAGGATGAACAGCTTTACGTTCCCAAGTTG
>Ga0134125_10000454_pt1 | contig 55429 bp, 48 predicted proteins | sample KB31751_FD_96464 | JGI IMG/M metagenome (GOLD analysis project Ga0134125, IMG submission 96464) | Terrestrial soil microbial communities with excess Nitrogen fertilizer from Kellogg Biological Station, Michigan, USA - KB3-175-1 | ecosystem: Environmental > Terrestrial > Soil > Unclassified ... | reverse complement strand
GGAGGGCTTTCTGACCTGCTTCCCAACAATGGGCCTGGTAATGCCGGCAGCGTCTTGTACGTCCTCAATCCAGCGGCCGGAGAAGCGGTAGACCCGACCGACGCAACCAGCAAGTACTTCGATTTCGAACTCTGTCACGAATACGATCCCAACGCTCTCCCCGGCCAGCGATGCACCACTGCACCCTCAACCGCCGGATGGGAACTCCCAACGCAGAATTCAATCCAGGCCGGCGCAGGGCAGCCGCTTTCTTACAAGTGGGTAAGGATTAACCAGAAGACCAATCGCGCGGCTGTGCCGTATTGCGTGGATGGCGGAGCCTGTGCGGCTGCCACGCTGGACAATCGCGTGTGCTGGAATGGAACTGACGAGGTGCTGGCCCCTGACGCGGCTACCACCTGCAACAGTCTGAACATGCACCAGGTCTATATGCTCAGCTCTTACGCTTCATCCTTTGGAGCACGCGCACTGACGCGCTATGAAGTGGCGAACAACGCGGTGAGGCCTCCTGGCGCACTGAACCTGGAATCGCAAGAGGCTGCCCCGGCATTCAACAACGGCTCACAAGGCACGGGAGTCCGTATTCCGCCGACGAATATTGATGGCCGCCCGAGAGATATTAATAACAACCTGTTGCCGCCCGGAAACGGATGTGCGGCAACTCCAGCAATGGCTACAGATTCAGCTAATTCCACCACCGATCTCCAGGGCGCCTTGGATGACCTGCGGCAGAAAATCGTTCAGAGGGCAAACGCCTTTTGTAACGCTGATGGTTCGGGGGCAGGAGGGAATAAATGCACGCCCGGCTTGTGGTGGGTTCGTGGCACGGATGGTGCTGCAGATCGTTTCACGCAGTCCAACTGCAATGCCAGCAGTCCCAATTGCTACAAAAACCTGAATCTTTCTGCGCCGCAGTTGGATGGAATCAGCGCTACAGCCGGCGCCGGTCTTCCCAATGTAGTCCTGCCGCCGCAGAACCCGTCGGCTCCTTTTGTCGGGGCCCCCGGCAACGTCGATCCACTGATCTCGCAAGTGCAGACGAGCATGTTGCAGGATCAGATCTCAACCATTCAGCAGGTGGTGAACGACTCAGTGGGGCAGCCGAATTACTTAACCATCCCGGGCTCCACAATTAACTCCAATGTCACGTATGGTTCGGTTACGAACCCTGTTATCGTGGTGGCGTCAGACCCGGGTGGTCTTGAGGTTCAGAATGGCGCAACCGTTACAGGTTATGGGATTCTGGTGGTGCCAAACAACTTCCAGATTGATGCAGCCACGTTTCAGTGGACCGGAATCGTACTGGTTGAGCCACCCAGCGGCGAGTTCCGTCTCGATACCAACTCCACGGGATTTATCAATGGCGCCCTGATGCTGCAGGCCAGCGCGAACGGAACCACGAATGTCAGGACGAGCGACTCAGATTCGAGCACGTTCACGATCTCATACAGTTGCGACGCGATCGACATGGCTTTCAGGAGCGCGCCGTTGAAAATAATCTCGTATTCTGAGGTCGCTTACTAAAACGGTCGGATGGTCTGGGAGTATGCGGGTGGATACGCGTATTCGATCTCATTCCACTTCAAGACCGATTGATTTCATCAGCTCCAATCCATTGCTGGTTGTAACTACTCCTTCCCGCAAGCGGTAATCGAAAGAGAGCTTGCCGGACTCGAGTTTTTCCTGAAAATGAACGTTGGCAATGCGCGTCGGAAAGATTTGCGTTAGAGAAGTCAGAGCCAAATCATGAGTTGTCACCATGCCTATGGCGCCATTGCGCAGCAGCGTGCGAACAATTCCTTCCGCCCCGATTCGCCGGTCATGAGAGTTCGTCCCCTGCAGAATTTCGTCGAATAGGAATAGCAGTGGTCCGCGGCTGGAGAGTTCCACAACGTTGCGGATGCGGGTAATCTCGGCATAGAAGTGCGATACCCCCTTCTGCAAGGAATCAGAAATGCGCATGGAAGCGCCCAATACCAGTGGTGAAATCCTGAAAGCCTGTGCGCGCACGGGCGCACCCATCATGGCCAGCACCGCATTGATTCCGACCGCGCGCAGAAGCGTGCTTTTGCCAGACATATTGGACCCGCTGACCAGCAGGATCTGAGTTTCGCCACCAAGACTCACATCATTTCTCACGCAATAGGCCGCCGGCAACAGTGGATGACCCAGTGCCTGCGCTTCGAGCGACGGGTCTGTCGCAACTGCGGCAATTTCAGGGAAAGGATCGTCCGGGTGCTCGAAGGCATAGGTACCAAGCGCGGCAAGCGCCTCAAATTCGCCGACAGCGTTTAACCACTCAGTGACGTTTGCGGCGTACCGTTTCCTCCAGGACTGCAGACCAAGAGCCACATGCACGGAATAAAGCAGCGTGAGCTCAACCGCGATGACCACCATGTTGTGGCGCGATTCTTCAAAATCGCAAAGCGTTCCCAGGCGGGCGATAGCTTCAGAAGCCTTGATCCGCTCATTGAGCAGCTTTTTGCGTAGGCTCTGAAGCCGCAGGGAAGTGAACTGTTCCTCTTCGAGTACTTGGACAATAGACGCCAGGGCAGCCAAGTTCCGGCATGCCTGGTCCAATCCCGAAAAGAGCAGCCGCAGACGCTCTCTAAGGTGATAAAGGACCGCTCTGTTCACCACCAACATGACGATGAACGGGGTCCAAAGCCCATCTCCATGCAAAACTACACCGGCTATTGCATAACCGAGCGCCGCCAGCGTGGCGACATTTAGAAGGATTACCGTCGGCCGCCAAAGCCTGGAATCAAGATCGACCCGCAGTTCCGACCACCCTTTTAGTTTCTCAGGATCGGCTGCAATCACTTCCTGGTCGCCGGCCATTGCCAAACGCTCACAAAGATTACTGCTGTCACGCATAGCGGAGATGGCCATCTGCCGCTCCCGGATCTCCTGAAAGTCAGTTTGGGTCAGGAGCCAGTCCGCGAGTTGCTTCTTTCCCATGCGGGAGCGCGCCGTGCAAAGCAGTTGGAAGAGGCTACCTTGGCCAAAAATATCCAGATCGTCGGAGTAGAGTTGGTCGGGAGCGCTGAACTCTTCGCCGGTATCTCCGCTTCCACTCCAGCGGTCCTCCAGGCGCGCGATACCGCGGCTGTAGTATTGAACGGCGCGTTCCGTGCGCTTCTTGGCATGTAAAACGCGACGATGCGAAAACACTAAAGCGACGAAACAGGCGATCGCGCCAAGCAGCCACAACCACGATGGCTTTCCTGATTTGCCGATGGTCCAGCACAAAACCAGAATGACGAGAGCAAAGGCAACTTTAGCATTACCTGCCCAGATATGCTGCCGTTGTCGTTGCCGCGATTCCTGCTCGTAAAAATCTAAACGGCGCCTGTATTCGGCAGCGGCGCCTGCCTCTTGTGCTTTACCTGACCCTGTTGCGATGCTGGCGATGATTTCTCTTTCCACGCTTCTTTATCTTTACGTGAACCACGAAAACAGGCAAATTTGCGCTGTGACAGATCGCCCCTGGCCTGTGACAGCCTGTCGCATGAATGGCGGAAACGCTGCCCTAAGGAGGCTTGTTTTCAGCAACTTACGGTGGCTCGCATTTGGCAACACGGCTGCTCTATACAAGGGCAGACGGAAGCTGAACGGGGCGCAAGCGATTTAGACCAGTACACGGGTCTTATAAGAGGTGGGTGCTGGCGCTAGTAGCGATGAGCCAATGCTGTGGGCGAGGCAAGAAGGGAAGAGTCGCCTGAGAGCGCGTTGAGTTGGTTGATTGCAGTTCGCGCCCGGACCTTCCCTTATCCCTCGCGGTGACGCAGATTGCGGGGAATGAAAACAGATTCTCTTTGTGGTCCAGGACAGTAAGTAGAAAGGGCAGTTTGTTCGATTTGACCTTCGCGATGTTGTGGTGAATAACCTCCTTCTTTCAGGTGTGGGACAAGACAATACTGTAATCGGGCGGCCAACCAGCCGCCCTTTTTTTACCAGGTTTTACGAAGCGGGTGGCCTTCCGTGTTGAAAACAACCTGGTTCAGGTCCAGCGTGCTCCTCGGCGCAAAGGTGAGATAAAGGTACTTGAGAGTTTCGGCCAGGAAGTAGCTTTCCATCTCGTCGGCTTTTGTGAATGTGGTCACATCCTGAAGCGCGGCGTATCCTTCGTCAACCTTGCAATAATGGGCCAAACCACCCAGGAATGTTGCAGCCATTTCCGTGTAGCGGTCCTCGTCAGTATAGAAATGGAGATAGTAGGCAGACTCCATGATTTCCGGTCGCAACGGATAAGCCGGCGAGAGAATCTTCATTGTGGAGTAGTCGATTTCATCGGGTTCCACTCCCCAGGTTGTCCACATCTTGAAAGCCGATTCCTGGAGACGGCGAGCGCGGTCTTTCTCGCCGGACCGAGCCAGCACTGCGGGAAAGAACGCGTCCAGAGCCCCGAATTTGGTGGAAACACGTTTTCCGGTATTCATATCCACCTGGGCATACCAAAGACCTGTTTTGGTGTTATCGGCCAGATACTTATTCACTGACTTTATGCTGGCCTTCCACATGCGCTGGCAATCCTTGTCACCGAAGAGCAGCCAGGATTTCAGCAGGTACTCATAGTAGGAGTCAATGCCGCCGCCGATGTGGCTGGTAGTATCGATCCATTTTCCTGTTTCTACGTTGATGGTCGAGCCTAAGAGGCCGATTTTGGATCGCCGGCTGTACAGCTCCGTGACCGCGCGTTTGGCTTTGTCATAAAAGATCGGCTTTCCCGTCAGTTTGCTCAACGTGCCGAATTCAAGCAGCAAGGTGCCGATCTCCGCCGGATTGCTCTCGACGCCGCGCGTCTTGCCGGTTTTCAGGTTCACGTAAACGTATGGCATGCCGGTGGGTGAATTGAAGACAGGCAGTAACCGCGTCCCCAGGTCTGCCGCGAGATCGAGCAAGCGCTTGTCTGAAGTGAGCTGGTAACTGCTCAGCAGGCCGCCAAGAACGCGGATTGTTATTTCGAAATTCTTGACCTCGATGTCCTGATTGAAGGAAAGCTTGGTATCGATCAGTTCCCGGGTCTTGTCTGCTTCGTCCTTGAGGCCCATCAGAACCATCGTGTCGAGCGCGTCCACAGGTGTGATGTAGAGCGACGCGCCGTACCAATCACGAAAACTGCCGCTTAACGGCTTCAGTTCATCGTGACCCCAGGCATGTTGTTTGTAAGCTTCCCACGCGTAGAGAAACTCTGACCGTACTTGCTTTGCCATGGGGCCGGGATCGGGCGAGCTCTGGGTGGCTTGCGCAGACAGAGATGAGAGCGTTGCCAGCAATCCCCACGTACAAGCGAGCAAGAGAAATCTGCGCATGCCGCAATGACTCCGAAGGAGCAGGTGACTTGATCGCCCTCAATCATATCGCACCGCGAGATCGCAAACATTGAGCCGGATCAAATCCCGCCTCTCTCATCAGGTTTCCAACATTCCACCCGCGCGATAAAACAGCCCGCTTCAGTATTTCGAATGTGGAGATACTGCACGCCCAGTGTTGTCAGCAGTTTTTCTGTCGTTTGCTCCAAGGAATGCGGTTCCGGTCTTTCGCGCGCGACGATCCAGCGGTCCGCGCCATAGGCCTCCAGTGTAAGCGGGAGGCTGCGGAGTTCAGTGGGCCACTCGGAAATGCTGTCATACGCGCGGCACGCTTCGGCATGAATAAAGACAGGACCCGGTGAGGGATACTTGTCCAGACCGTCGAAAGGATTGTAAGTGAATAGAATCCGCTGCTCGCCGGTACGGAACTGCCGCAGGCAGAGGCGGCAGGGACCGTATCCTGCGGCTGGTTCTACGTGCGCCGGGTGGCCGTATTGGGGCGACTTCAATGTCTGGCGGACTGATTGAGCAATCGACTCGTCAATTGGAAGGACACGAAATTCTGTCATTTGCTTGTCTCCGGTTGGCAAATTCAGTTACATCCGGAGATTAAGCCCTGACACGAGTGGAGTGCACTCCACTCGTTGCTGTCAAATTTGCGTGACGCCTGCAACCGTTAGCTTTCCAGCTGGGCATCCATCGTAATTTTGGCATTCAGCAGCTTGGAAATGGGGCAGCCTTCCTTGGCATTTTTTGCCGCCTGCTCGAATTTAGCTTTATCGGCGCCGGGGATTTTCGCTTTTACCTGCAAGTGACTTGAGGTTACCGCAAAGCCGGCCTCCTGCTTTTCCAGCGTAACGGTAGCCGTGGTGTCGATAAATTGCGCCGTCATGCCGGCATTTCCCAGTTGCGCGGACAACGCCATGCTGAAGCAACCCGCGTGAGCTGCGGCGATCAGCTCTTCAGGATTGGTCCCCGGCTGGGATTCAAAGCGAGTTGCGAACGAATAGGGTGTGCTCTTGAGCACTCCGCTGGGGGCGCTGAGCGTCCCTTTACCATCCTTCAGACCGCCACTCCAATGTGCGCTTGCCGTTCTTTGCATGTGGTGTATTCCGCTCCTTGAGAATTTCAGAAATCCCGGAAATTGTATATGCTGCGTCTCTTCTGATGCGATTCAAGGTATTTGGGTATTCCATTGAATCTGCTTACAATGTTCTTTTCGTTGCTGCGCGGCCGTGGGAGCACTGACATGTTCGAACGGTACACAGAAAAAGCCCGCCGTGTGATTTTCTTTGCGCGCTATGAGGCCAGCCAGTTTGGCAGTCCCTACATCGAAACCGAGCACCTTCTCCTGGGATTGCTGCGCGAAGATAAGGCGCTTACGAATCGGTTTTTGCGAAGCCACGGCGATGTGGAAGGCATTCGGCGGCAAATCGAAGAGCACACGGTTGTGCGCGAGAAGGTTCCGACGTCGGTCGACCTGCCGCTGAGCAATGAAGGCAAACGCGTCCTTGCCTACTCGGCCGAGGAAGCTGAGGCACTTTCGCATAAGCATATTGGGACGGAGCATCTCCTGCTCGGGCTCTTGCGGGAAGAAAAGTGTTTTGCCGCGGAACTCCTGCACGAACGCGGAGTGCGGCTTGCCATGGTTCGCGAGGAGCTGAGGCGTACTCCTGCAGGCGCGGAAACCAGACGCGCTTCCGCCGGCGAAGCCCCATTGGCAGAATTCGCTCTCGACATGATCCAGCAGGAACTGCCGCCGGTAATCGGCCGTGAAGCCGAAATCCAGCGCTTGATTCAGGTGCTGGGCCGGAGCACAAAAGCAAATGCGGTGCTGGTGGGAGAACGCGGCGTGGGAAGAAGGAGCATCGTCTCAGCGCTGGCGCAGCGCATCTCTGACGGGCAAGCTTCGGATTTTCTGGCGCACAAGAACATTGTAGAACTCGACATCTTGACGTTGGCTGGTGCGCGACGGACGGCAGCCCCGGATTTTGCGCGGAACGCCGTCGCGGAACTGACGTCATCACCGGATACCATCTATTTTGTTCCCGAGCTTCATTCTTTACTGCTGGCCCCGCTGGAAAAGTCATGGCTGAGCGTTCCCGAATTGCTCAAAACAGCGTTGCTGGAACGTAAGGTGCAATGCGTCAGCACGGCTACGCCGGAGGAGAGCCGGCGCGTTTCTGAGAAGCACCCTTGGCTGCCGCGATGTTTTACTGAGATCCGGATAGCGTCACCAACAAAAGAGGAAGCGCTTCAAATCCTTTCAGCGACGAAACAAAGGTTTGAAAAACACCACTCTGTAAGCTACTCGGACGAGGCAATCAGGTTTGCCATTATCTATTCGAACCTCTACGCCAAAGACCGTGCATTGCCCGACAAGGCGTTGGATTTGCTGGACGAAGCAGGGGCCTATCTGCGTTCCCAAACCTCAGCGCTGCCGGGTGAAGTGATTGATATACGAGAAGATTCGACTCTTCCTCAGACGCATGGATGACGCCATCGCGAATCATGAATTTGAGAAGGCGCGCTTGTTTTCCGACCAGGAGCGTAAAGAGCGCGAGGCGCTGCATGAGCTTGAAGGTAAGCTCGGCATCGCTCCAGGCGCCATCGCGACGGTCACCCGTGAAACAGTGGAGCAAGTGGTGGCCAGTTGGACCGGTCTGCCAATAGCTGCAATCCGCGCCAGTGGTGACAATAAAGAGGGCGAGTCAAAAACCTAACCGCAACGAGTTTTGCAGCACTTGAACTTGCACGTCATCAAGAGACGACACGATCGCGTTGGCCTCTCTGAGCTCGGCGGCGGGATAGGTAGTCGGAATGGCGATGACCTGCATTCCGGCAGCATGGGCCGAGGCGATTCCCGCAGGAGCGTCTTCAAAGACCAGACAATCACGAGGTGAAATCCGAAGCAACGCAGCGCCTTTGAGATATGGCTCGGGTGAGGGCTTTCCCTTGGTAACGTCATCCGCGGTTACCAAATTCCTGGGGAGTGGCAGCCCTGCGTAGCCCAATCGGGCTCGGGCAAGGCCCGTAGTGGCAGACGTGACAATGGCGAACCGATCTTGGGGCAGGGAATTGAGCAAGCGTGCGGCCCCAGGAATGGCAGTCACCCCTTCCTTGTCTTCAATCTCCATCTGCTCCACGGCGAGGTTTTCCTTTTCAGCATTCATCTGTGGAGCGATGGCACGGATGGTCTCAATACTGCGCCGTCCATGGGCCTGCGCGATGGCTAATGCGGGCTCGATTCCGTGATCGGCTGCCCATCGGGCCCAAACCCGAGCAACGGCGGGCGTTGAGTCGACCAGAATGCCATCGAGATCGAAGAGTATGGCTTTGCAGGCGAAGATCACCGCCTAGAATAACAGCGAGTCCTTTGCGACTGGAACCAATGCAACTTTATCCGCTGGTCCGGGTTAGAGGCTTCGCGGAAGGTATTGATATTGCGCCCTATGATGCTGGTACTAGTGATAGCTGGACACATGATTGGCCAAGTATGATAATCGCAGGGGTGTCGATCACGGGTTGGGGAGAGTTGTGCCCTGACCAGATAGGTTGGAAAATCTCTTGAAAAAGCTATTCTTAGTGAGCGCGGCCTTTTCTGTGCTTCTGTTGAGCGGGAGCGCAGCATTCGCTCAACAGTTTGACGTCGCATTTGGCGTCGGTACCGTGACTGGGCAGTCGGCCACAGACGCCTTGACGAATGGGGATCACACGCCGCAAAGCATCGGTGGAGGCGGGTATCCGGCGTTCAGCGGCGATTTCCTTTTCTACAAGAAGTACTTCGGTGCTGGAGGCGAGGTCGCCTGGCGTGGCCACCAGAACCTGGACATCTTTTTCAATCCATATCGTCCCATCCTTTATGACTTCAACGCTGTCCTTGCTCCCCCACTAGGTAAGAGAGCACAGGCTGAGCTGCAGGGTGGTATAGGCTTGGAGAGTCTTAGGTTTTACCAGCCATTCTTCACGTGCAACTTTACCGGTTGCACCAACTTTCAGAGCAGCAACCATTTCCTCACTCATGTGGGCGGCGGGCTTCGCTTTTATGTGACCCGCAGCATTTTCATCCGGCCGGAAGCGCACTTTTATTTCGTTCGCAACAATTTTGAATTCAGCGGGCCGCGTGTACAGCGCTTTGGCGTCTCAATTGGGTACTCCCTGAAAAACCAGGATTAGTGCTGAAACAGCAGATCTCCAGCCCCGCTCCGGCGGGGCTTTTTGCTGCAAAACAGGATCGGCCTTTGCCGACCCTTTTTCTAAGGTCATTTTTCAGAGCGGCTCATTCATCTGTGAGTGGCTCAATTGCCATCTAATGGTTGTCAAGCAGATATGGCGACGCGGATTCTATTCGTGGATGACGAGGCTGGCATCAGAATGACTCTGGCGCCGATTTTGGAGCGGCACGACTTCGAGGTCAGCACGGCCGCGACGGTTCCGGAAGCTCTGGAAAAAATCAATCACCAAACGTTTGACGTTCTGCTTTCCGACCTCAACATCGGCCAGCCGGGTGACGGCTTCACTGTAGTAAGCGCCATGCGCCGGGTGCAGCCGGAGGCATGCACGTTTATTCTGACAGGGTACCCGGATTTCGAGACTGCATTGCAGGCCATCCGCAGCCAGGTTGACGATTACCTGCTCAAACCTACGGATGTTCCAACCCTCATCGAGGCGATTGCTCGAAAACTGGAACAGAAGCGGCCGCTGGTTCACGAAGCTCCAGTTAAGCGCGTTTCAGAGTTGCTGCGCGAAAACGTGCAGCAAATCACGGAAGAATGGTTGAGGGAAGTGAAATCGCACCCGGAGTTGCTGGCCTTGCGTCTCAAAGACGACGACCGGGTTGATCATATCCCACCCTTGATAGAGCAGCTTGCGGAACGAATCGATTCCGGATCGAGCAGCAGCTCCAGGACTTTGGCAGAGCTTGGCCAGAAGCACGGAAAGGTGAGGGCCCGCCAGGGATACTCGATCCCGATCATGGTGATCGAAATGCGCCTTCTCCAGCGTGTGATCTCCTTTGTGCTGCAACGCAACCTGATCAGGATGGACCTGAGCACGGTCATTGCCGACATGATGGAAGCCGGGGAAGGACTGCAGGAAGAACTCGAGTTCTCTATTCGGGGCTTCCAACAAACAGCGCGCGAGGCAGCCTGAAACCCGAGCTCTAACGCGTTCAATCGGCGGCCTGTATGCGTCCCTTTCCACCGCGAATCTGCCTATGCCATCTACCAACCGACATTCAGCGCCGCCCTGTTTTGCGCACACTCCATTCGCTTTGGGGGTAGGTGCTCCCGAGGGTTCTGGAGGCTCTTTTTGCCTTCCTTACACAGGCCGGAGCGAGGTTATCATCAAGTTAGAAGGTTGGGATCTCATGGCACGTGGTTGGGAAAGCAAGCAGGTGGAGGCACAGATTGAATCCGCCCGCGAACCGCAACCTGATTCGCGGACCGGACAATCGGCTGATGATCGACAAAGACAGCGGGAGAAGCAAACGTTGCTGCTCTCCCGCGCCTACATTCAACATCGGATCGAATCTTCCGCCAGCAGCCGGTACACCGAGGCGCTCAATAAGGCTCTCGAAGAGATCGAGAAAAAGCTGGCGGGGCTTTCCGAAGCCCAGTGACGAATATCAAATCATTGTGGACTTCGAACCGAGGTCCCGAGATCAGACAGCAGCGCGCCGACCGGTGATGAGTTCAATGACCAGTACCACAAGTGCGACAACAAGCAACAGGTGAATCAGGCTCCCAGCCACGTGGAACCCCCACCCAAGAAGCCACAAAAGCAGCAGAATCGCAAAAATCGTCCAAAGCATGCATTACTCCGCCGGGGGGAACTCCGGCCATTCAGGAGTTGGATGCCTCCATGCCGATTGAAGTTGACCCTCTGAACCGGCTGCTCCGGTTATCCAGATGCACTTGAATTCCCGCACCAGAACTGCTGGATGGCAAACGAGAACTCCCAACGGCGTCTGTCATTTGAGCAACATCAAAGCACTCGTGTCTCTCTAACTCAGTAGCCCAGTCAGCAATTGCTCAGGACTGTAGAGAACCCGTGCTCAGACGCATGACTTCCTCCCGCCGCTACAGAAATGGATTCTTCGTTGTGCTTGCCATCCTCTGTGCTGCCTGCCCAACAGTCGCGCAGGAAGCAGCCGGAGCGGTGCCGTCCATCTCCTATGAAGGACAAAAAGTAGCTTCCGTGGAACTCGCCGGAAGACCTAACCTTAACCTCCGGACGATGGACCGGCTCATCCAGCAGCCCATCAATGCTCCGTATCGACAGCAACAGGTGGATGCCACGGTGGCGGCGCTGAAGAAGAGCGGCGAATTTCAGGATGTAAAAGTGGAGGTGACACCGGAGGCAAACGGTTTACGCGTTCTCTTTGTGCTGCAACCTTCCTTATACTTCGGAGTCTTCCAATTCTCCAAAGCTGTGTCACGGTTCCCATATACGCGTCTGCTGCAGGCTGCCGACTATCCTCACCAGGAGCCCTATACAGAGGGGCGGGTGGAACAAGCCGAATCCAACCTGCTCGATTTCTTCCACCAGATCGGCTACTTCTCCGCAACAGTGGAACCGGCACTGCATGAGGATGCCGCGCGCGGCGTAGTGAATGTGGAGTTCCTGGTCAAACCGGGAAGGCATGCGAAATTCGGCAAGATCACAATCGAAGGGGTATCACAGGCACAGCAGCAGCGGCTCCGGAGCAGCGTGAGTTCGATATGGGCCCGAATTCATGGCGCCTATCTGAAACCAGGCAAGAGCTATTCGGAAAAAAGACTGCAAAACGCGATGAAGTACATGCAGTCGCGCATGGCCAAACAGCACTATCTGGCTGCGCGCATTGACCTGGTTTCAGCAAAGTACAATCCGCGCAGCAACCGGGCTGATCTGCTCTTCCATGTGACGCAGGGACCTCAAATCGAGGTGAAGATCATCGGGGCACACGTTTGGGGGCGCACGCAAAAGAAGCTGATTCCCATTTACCAGGAGAACACGGTAGATCCTGATCTGGTCTTTGAGGGACAGCAGGATTTGAGGGCTTATTTCCAGTCTAAAGGATTTTTCGATGCCCAGGTGCAAAGCCGGATTGAGCACCAGCCCTCGGGCGTGACGGTCATTTACCAGATCAATAAGGGCAAGCGGGGCAAGGTTGAGTCCATTGGATTTCACGGCAATCACCATTTTGAAGACGATGATCTGGAATCGCACATTCCCGTCAAGACGCCGAGGAAGATCTTCTTCTGGACGCATGGAAGATTTAGCGATCAACTGGTCAACAAGAGCGTTAAAGCCATCGAAGTCATGTATCAGGATGCCGGGTACAGCAAGGTTTCGGTCACGCCGAGCGTAACGCGGGACCAGGGCAACATCCGCGTCGCGTTCCAGGTGAATGAGGGGCAGCGCGACGTAGTGGAGTCGCTACGTATTGAAGGCAACAAGTCCATTCCTGAATCCGAGCTTACCCCTAAGGGATTGAATTTGGAGCCAGGCAAGCCATACTCGCAGCAACTGCTTAACAAAGACCGTGATCACATCGTCGCCGCATATCTGGACAAAGGTTTCTTGCGGATGACCTTTACTGCGAAGACCACACAGGACAAAAAAAATCCGCAGCGGATTCAGGTGATCTACAAGATCGATGAAGGGCCACAAGTCTATACCGCGTCGCTGTATCCGCTGGGCCAGCAGCACACGCTGCCGGGGCTGATCACCAAAACGGCGAATATCAAAGTCGGGCAGCCGCTGAGCGAGACCGCGTTGCTGCAAAGCGAAAGCGAACTCTACACCCTGGGCGAGGTATTCGACTGGACCAGCGTAGATTCACGCCGTCCTATTACCGACCAGAACCAGGCCGACGTTCTGGTGAAGGTCCATGAAGCAAAGCGTAACTCCATCACTTACGGCGTCGGGTTTGAAGCCGCAAAGCGCGGCGGCAATGTGCCCGGCGGGACAGTTGCGGTTCCCGGTCTTCCTCCAGTGGGATTGCCCAGCAACTTCAAAACCAGCGAGCAGACGTTCTGGGGGCCGCGAGGATCCATTGAATATACGCGGCGCGATTTTCGCGGGCGCGCCGAAACCATCACGGCAGGAATCTTCGCTGCACGGCTTGACCAGCGGGCTAATGCGGGCTGGCTGGTTCCGCGATTCTGGAACAGCACCTGGACTTCTACACTGAGCGCTTCCGCGGAGAGGTCGAGTGAAAACCCGCTGTTTACCTCACGGCTGGGACGAGGAGGGATCCAGTTTCAGCGCTACCTGGATGCTGCAAAAACCAAATCTGTTTACATTCGCTACAACTTCAGCCGCACCAACCTGACGAATCTGCTGGTGCCTGATCTGGTACTGCCGACAGATCGCAACGTGCGCCTCTCCACGCTTACGGGTTCGTTTATCCGCGACACACGGGATAATCCGCTCGACGCGCATCGCGGAATTTACGAAAGCTTCCAAGTGGATTTGAATCCCAGCGCCCTGGGATCAAATACAAACTTCGCGCGATTCCTGGGCCAGACGGCGTATTACAAGTCCATCTTTTCTCAGAACGTAGTCTGGGCAAACAGCATCAGGCTCGGCGTGGAGCAGGCGTTTGCGGGAGCTCATATTCCACTCAGCGAGACCTTCTTTTCCGGAGGCGGCAGCACCTTGCGCGGTTTCCCGCTGAACGGTGCAGGCACGCAACGTACGGTTCCGGTGTGTGGCAACCCCGCCGATACCAGCACGTGCAGCAAAATTACAGTTCCTGTAGGCGGACCACAGCTTTTGATTTTGAATACGGAACTGCGTTTTCCCACCTCGCTGCTCAGCAAGCTGGGCGGCGTGGCCTTTTATGACGGCGGCAACGTATTTAACAGCGTTGGATTGGGCGACATAGGCAGTTACAGCAACACGGTGGGAGTCGGCGTCCGTTATGCGACGCCCGTAGGTCCCATTCGTTTTGATATTGGACGCAACTTGAACCCGGTGAGCGGAGTCAGTCCCTGGCAGTATTTCATCACTTTGGGTCAGGCTTTTTAATGGTGTTATGTGAATTGGAAAAAAGTAATCCTGTGGGTTGTCTTGGTAGTGGTTGTCCTGGTCGTGGGAGTTGTGACCACGGCTGTGTTGCTGCTCAAATATAACCATTCGTTCCGGCAATCGCTGCTGGCCAAGGTTGAGCATTCCGTGTACGACTCCACGGGAGCGCAATTGCATGTTCGCGATTTCAACGTAAATCTCTCCAGCCTGTCGGTTGATCTTTATGGTGTGGTGATCCACGGAACTGAACCGGCCGACCAGCCGCCATTGCTCACCGCAGATCACGTAAACGCGGATGTCAATGTGGACTCACTGTTCCAGCGCAAGTGGCACTTTCAAAACATCGCTGTGGATCATCCGGAAGCCCATTTGCTGGTGAATACAGCGGGTGAGAACAACTTGCCGAAGCCAAGAGAATCCACGGGTAAGAGCAAAACCAATTTGTTTGATCTGGGCATTCGGCGTGTTGTGCTCGATCGCGGCGCAGTTTACTACAACGACAAGAAAACTCCGCTTCAAGCTGACCTGCACGATCTGGAACTCACTGCCGGTTACGATCCCGGACAGAAGCGCTACATGGGCCACATGAGCTATGACAATGGCCGCCTGCAATACGGCCAGTACGCGCCCTTGCCGCACAATCTGGACGCAACCTTCAGTCTCACGCCGGACACTTTCAATCTTGATCGGCTGGCGCTGGAGTTGGGCCATTCGCATGCCGTCCTAAATGCAAGTGTCCAGAATTACAGCACCGAAGCAACGGTCAAGGCCAACTACAATGCCACCCTTGCCACCGGGGATTTTGCCCGGGTTCTCAAGAATCCTTCCATCCCCTCCGGGGTCATCCGTTTGACAGGCCTGGTTCACTACCAGCAGCAGCCAAATCGTCCTTTTCTTGAGACGGCCTCAATCTGGGGCATGCTCAGCAGCCCTGATCTATACGTCAGGACCTCCAGCGTGCGGACATCAGTCCGGAACCTGAGTGCCAAATACAAGCTTGAGAACGGTAACGCGGAGGTTGAAAACCTTCGCGCCGAAATCCTTGACGGCCGGCTGGACGGACGACTCACGATTCGCGATCTCATGGGCGCAGGTGACGGGCGGCTGCAAGCATCTCTCAGGAACGTCTCGCTTGACCTGCTGCAAAAGGTAGCAAAGACGAACTCATTGCGGGAAGCGCATCTCACGGGAAGTATCAGTGCGGACGCGCAGGCATCCTGGGCCAGAAGCCTTACAAACCTGACAGCTCACAGCGACCTCACGATCCAGGCCAGCCTGGGGGAGAACCCTTCTACGCCGCTCAACGGCATGATTCATGCGGACTATGCCGCGCGCGGGTCGCAATTGGCACTGCACCAAAGCTATATCCGCACGCCGCAAACAGCCATTAATCTCGACGGCAAGATCGGCCAGCTCTCTCAATTGCAGGTGCGCATGCATACAAACGACCTGCACGAGGTGGAATCGCTGGCCGCAAACTTCAAAACAGCATCTGCAAACGCCACTACCCAACCGCTCGATCTGCACGGAACGGCTACTCTCAACGCGAACATAACCGGCTCGCTGAATGCTCCTAAAATAAAAGGCCAATTGACGGCCAATAATCTGCGCGTGAAAAACAGCGCCTGGAAGCTGTTGCGCACGAACATCAGCGCCAGTCCGGAGCAAGTAGCATTGACGAATGGCGACTTGCAATCGGCTACACAGGGGCGCTTTACCTTCAACATTCAGAGCAGACTTAATCATTGGAAGTACACACCGTCAAATCCGATCGTGGTGAACCTTGCCGGAACCAACATTTCCGTTGCCGATTTGGAGCACCTGGCGAACAAGGACTACCCCATCACCGGAACACTGGCGTTGAACGTCTCCGTGCATGGCACACAGCAGAATCCCGTTGGGCGAGGGACCCTTACCCTGGCCGATGCCAAGATTTCGGATGAGACGGTTCAAAAGATCAATGTGAGCTTCCAGGGGAATGGCACGGCATTGGCGGCGAACCTTGCTGTCCATATGCCTGCCGGCACCGTTCAGGGGCAGGCTACTTATTATCCGCGCACTCAGACCTACCAGGCGCAAGTACGCTCCAATGGATTCCAACTGGCCAGGCTCGAAGCAGTGAAAGCGCGCAACGTCCCCGTGAATGGCGCTCTCAATCTGAACGTAACCGGGAGGGGAAGCGTCAAAAACCCTGAGCTATTAGCCACAATCGAGATTCCCACGCTACAGGTCCAAAAGCAGACCATTCGTGGAATCAAGCTGCAAACGCACCTGCAGAACCATGTGGCCGATCTGGCGCTGGATTCCAGTATCGCGGAGACTTACGTCAAGGCTCGCGGATCGGTTGGCACTCAAGCTCCTTACATGGCTAACGTGCAACTCGATACGGGCCGCGTTACGTTCGCTCCCATCCTTGCAATCTACGCGCCAGCGCACGCGAATGACATTACAGGACAAACGGAACTGCATGCCTGGGTGAAAGGCCCTTTGCAGCACAAGGACCGCGTGGAAGCACATGTGCAAGTGCCGCAACTCGCGGTCAACTACAAGCAGATCCATCTGGCAGCGGCGCAACCGATCCGGCTCGATTACCAGAATGAAGTTGCCGTTCTGCAGCCGACTTCAATCGAAGGAACGGACACGAACATTCGCCTGCAGGCCAAGGTTCCTGTCAGGAACATCAAAGCAGCGTCATTTCTAGTTAAGGGAGGTATCGATTTGCACCTTGCAGAGCTGATCCAGCCCACATTGCAAAGTACAGGGCAGATTCAGTTCGATATCGACTCGAGTCGCTACACGGCAGGAAGTAACCTGAACGGACAGGTTCGGATCGTCAATGCCACGGTTCACACGCCAACTTCTCCCGTGGGCCTGGACCACGCGAATGGAGTGATTTCTATTACCAAGGAGCGCGTGGAAATCAGCAGCTTTCAGGCGACGGTTGGCGGCGGCACTATCACCGCGCGAGGCGGCGTCGCATACAGGCCTGCGATCCAATTTGATCTCGGAATGGCGGCCAAGCAGGTGCGCATCCGCTATCCGGAAGGGCTGCGAACGGTTCTCAATTCTAATTTGTCAATGACCGGCAGCACGCAGGCAGCTACGGTGAGCGGCCAGGTTCTGATCCAGCATATCTCCTTTACCCCAGACTTTGACTTGACGTCGTTCATCGGCCAATTTGGGAATGAGGGCGGCTCCGCCCCCTCATCCAGCGGCTTTGAACAACGAGTGAAGCTGGACATTGCCGTGCAGTCCACGTCACAGATGCAGTTGCAGAGCAGCCAGGTGAGCCTCAGTGGGAATGCAAATCTGCGGATCGCAGGCACTGCGGCAATGCCGGTGATTCTCGGTCGCGCAACTCTGAATTCAGGCGAAATGTTCCTGGCTGGTAATCGCTATACTCTTCAAAACGGAACCATTGATTTCCTTAACCCAGTTCGCACCCAACCCGTGGTGAATATCCGCGCTCAGACCAAAATTGATCAATACAATATCGCCCTCAACGTTGAGGGGCCGATTGAGAGGCTGCATACGGAGTACACCTCGGATCCCACCTTGCCACCGGTGGACATCATCAACTTGATTGCCACTGGAAAAACCACTGAAGCCGCTGCAGCCAACCCATCACCGGGCATTACATCAGGCGCTGAATCTCTACTGGCGCAGCAGGTCAGCAACCAGGTGACCAGCCGAGTGGCCAAAGTTGCAGGAATTTCTCATCTTTCCATTGATCCGGCCCTGGGCGGAAGCGGTGAGAATCCCGGAGCGCGGATTGCTATTCAGCAGCGCGTGACGGGCAATTTATACGTGACCTTTGCAACAGATGTAACCTCAACGCAGCGGCAGGCCATCGAGATGCAATATCAGTTCAATCGTACATGGTCCATGAACGGAGTGCGCGACCAGAACGGCGGATTTGGCGTTGACCTGCATTATAAAAAGGATTACTGATCGTCTGCTTGAATCATCGCGCACATTGGTTTAGTTGCCCGGCAAATCCTGCGCATGAGACCATTCCAGCGATGCTTCGCACCGAATCTCGCAACCTGGTTTTGGAGACAGACAGCTACAAATTCACTCATTGGAAGCAGTATCCGCCCGGCACTGAATACGTGTACAGCTACCTGGAATCGCGCGGGGGAATGTTTGGCCAGGTGGTGTTCTTCGGACTGCAATATTATCTTGAGCGCTACCTGAGCGGAGAGGTGGTAACTCAGGAAGATGTCAATGAAGCGAAACGCTTCGTTGATGAGCATCTTGGCCCAGACCTCTTCAACCATGCAGGCTGGATGTACATTGTTCGCCAGCATGCCGGGAAGCTTCCTGTTGCCATCAAAGCGGTACCGGAAGGCAGTGTTGTCGATGTCAGCAATGTGCTGATGACGATTGAAAATACCGATCCTGCCTGTTACTGGCTTCCCAATTACCTGGAAACGCTGCTGCTCAAAGTGTGGTATCCGATCACGGTTGCCACGCTGTCCCGGGCAATCCGTTGTGTGATGCTATCCGCGCTCGAGCGTTCCGGCGACCCGTCGCTGATCGATTTCAAATTGCACGATTTTGGCTATCGTGGCGTTTCCAGCGAAGAGACAGCAGGCCTCGGCGCCGCAGCTCACCTGATCAACTTCAAGGGCACGGACACAGTCGCCGGCATTCGCATTCTGCAGCAGTACTACCGATCAGATCAGATGGAAGGCTTCAGCGTGCCCGCCGCGGAACATTCAACTATCACCGCCTGGGGGCGGGAGAATGAAGCTAACGCTTACAGGAACATGCTTGAGCAGTTTCCGTCCGGAATCGTGGCGGTTGTCAGCGACTCCTACAACATCTACAACGCGTGCGAGAAAATCTGGGGCGAGATGCTGCACGACAACGTGCTGGCTCGGGAAGGCACGCTGGTGGTGCGGCCTGACTCTGGCAATCCGCGCGAAGTGATTTTGAAAGTGCTGGATATTCTGGGTGACAAATTCGGGTACGAGATGAACTCGGAGGGCTATCGCGTCCTCAACCCGAAGATTCGAGTGATTCAGGGCGATGGCGTGAACTTCTGGACCATTCAAGACACGCTCATGGCCATGAATCGCGCGGGATGGTCGGCGGACAACATCAGCTTCGGAATGGGAGGCGCGCTCCTGCAACAGCTCAACCGCGATACTCAGAAATTTGCGTTCAAGACATCCAACGTAACCGTGAACGGCGAGGATCGTGAAGTTTTCAAGGACCCGATCGAAGGACACGAAAAGATGTCTAAACGCGGCCGGCTGGCACTTCACCTGAATGAAGGCTCGTGGTCAACAGTCCGCATAGAACGCGGAGAATCGGACAAAGAAGACCGGCTTCAGCCGGTATTCCGGGACGGCAAAGTGCTTGTGAAGCAAACCGTGTCTGAAATCCGCGAGCGCTCCGCCAAACAGGAGCCGGTCATCCTCGCCAAGTAATAAGAGCAATTACCAGAGAGAACCCAGGAAAATTTGAGAAATCACGCGCGTTTTTACGGCAGTTTCCTTCATCCAACCGGCGCAGTTTCGATCGGGTGCGGCTCCTGATAGAGCTCTTCAATTTGTTGCTTGTATTTGGCTTCAATGATGCGGCGCTTGAGCTTGAGAGTGGGCGTAATCTCGCCGGTGGCGACCGTGAACTCATCCGGAACCACGAGAATCTTCTTAATGGTTTCAAAGTGGGCGAGCTTTTTGTTTACGTCCTCAACGATACCGCGATAGAGCTCGCGCACCTTAGAGCTGGCCACCAAATCATGATGGTTGCTGAAAGTGACTCCGTTTGCCCGCGCCCAGTCCTCGAGAAGAGGGAAGTGCGGCGAAATAATAACTGAAGCATACTTGCGGCGATCACCTATCAGCGCCGCCTGGGCGACCAGGGCATTTGCCTTCAAAGCATTCTCAATTGGCTGTGGTGCAATGAACTTGCCGCCGGACGTCTTCAGCAAATCTTTTTTGCGGTCCGTGATGCTCAGAAACCCGTCGGCATCGAGCTGTCCGATGTCTCCGGTCTTGAACCAGCCGTCTTCAAATGTTGAGCGTGTCTCTTCCGGCATGTTCCAGTATCCCTTGAACACGGTTGGACCCTTGACAAGGATTTCGCCGTCGGTAGCAATCTTGACCTGCAAGCCCGCGTGAACTTTACCAACGGTGCCAATCTTGAAATCGCCGAGTCGGTTGCTGGAGATGACCGGCGAGGTCTCCGTCAGCCCGTAACCCTCGAAAATGGGAATACCCATGCAGCAAAACCACTCAGACATGTCTCGTCCCAGTGGCGCGCCGCCGGAAAAATATACGCGGCTACGGCCGCCAAAGCCGTGCCGGATTTTTGAATACACTAGATTGTCGGCCAGCTTCCACCAGAAGCTCGATGGCTTCTCGCCGCGCTCGATCTGCTCTTGGTGCCGCCGGCCGATACGCAATGCCCAATCGAAGATTCGGCGCTTTAGACCACGGCCCGCTTTGCGCTCCGCCTCCTGCCGCACCTTTTCATAGACACGAGGGACCGCCACAATGATGGTCGGCCTGACTTCCTGCAGCATTTGCGGGAGCTTGTCAAAAAACGGGCAATAAGCAATGGTGACCCCGTTGCAATAGCACACGTAGTCGAGATGACGCGCGGTCACGTGCGACAGAGGAAGAAACGACAGGTAGAGATCTCCCGGGAGCCATTCGGCGTGGCGCGTTGACATCACGACGTTTGAGGTAAGGTTTCCGTGAGTGAGCATCACGCCCTTGGAGTTCCCCGTGGTGCCGGAAGTGTAAATCAGTGTGGCCAGATCATCCGGCAAGATGGTACGGGCCCGAGCTTCCCATTCAGGATCAGGATCCGAAGAGGACCCGCTGAGGAGCGGCCAGATGGGCACAACATTAATTTCGGCAATGTCGTCCATGACTACGACTTTCTCAATCTTGGTGCGCGGGAGGATGGATTGGACTTTTCTGAGCTGCTCTTCGGATGAGACGCAAACTACGCGGGCGCCGGAATTATCAAGAACATAAAATGTCTGTTCGGCAGTAAGCGTGGTGTAAATCGGGACATCCACCAGCCCCGTGGTAACGCAAGCGAAATCGATGATCATCCATTCCGGCCGGTTTTCGCTCAGGATGGCGACGCGGTCGCCCCTGGTGAGACCCCACTGCCTGAAAATGCGGGCCATGGTGGCGACGTAACCGTAGAGTTGGCGCGAGGAAATGATCTCCCATTCAGCGCCACGCTTCATCATGACGTGCCGTTCAAGATCGTGAGTTACGGATGCAAAAAAGACGTCGGTCAGGGTCGTCGGTTCCATACTAGCTGCCTGTTTCCACACCCTTCAGGATCACGGAAACGACTGAATCTGTAAGACTCGACAGGTGGTAATCCTCGCGTTCACGCTCGCGTTCCGACAAGATCCAGGTTGTAACTATCTCATCAACAGCGCCAAAGAAACAATGCGCTGCGATGGTTACGGAAAGATCTGACCTGAAGACTCCTGCCGCCTGCCCTTCGCGCAGCACGCCCTTGATCAAGTCAAAGTATTCACCCATCAAATTGTGCGAGAACTCGCCCAGGAACTTGGCGCTATGGCGCAGCTCCGTCTGAAAAACAATCGCAAGATCGCGATTCGATCCCAAGCCTTCAAGGTGGAGGAAGGCCATGCGACGCAGCTTCTCGCGTGGATCCGTTAATTCGTCGAGTGCTGCCTGGGCCCGCCGAATGAAGCGGTGAAACGCCGAATCGATGGCGGACATCAGCAGCTCATCTTTGTTCTTGAAGTACAGATAGATCGTGCCGTCGGCTACTCCGGCGCGGTCAGCGATCTCGGCTACGCGCGAGTGGAAAAACCCGTGTTCGGCGATGACTTCAATGGCCGCATCCAGGATGCGCTGGTGCTTGTCTGAAGCACCGTTCACCGTTTTGGTATTGGCGGCAGAGGAGCGTTTCACGGCTTGGAAGCCATGAATTTACTTGGATTTGCGGGGAAGCGCAACTTTAAAGTTGAGCTTGAGCTTCTGCGCTGTTGTACCAATCAACAAAGCGCCGGAATGCCTGCCCGCGGTGGCTGTGCCGCCGCTTTTCCGCTAAAGGTAGCTCAGCAAAGGTCTTTCCTAATTTAGGGAGATAAAAAAGTGGGTCATATCCGAAGCCGCCAGCGCCACGGGGCTTGGCGATGAGCTCGCCCTCTGCCTCACCACGAACGGTGGCCAGTGTTTTGCCGTCACGGGCGAGCGCCATCACGCAAACATACCTTCCTGAGTGTGGACCGGGCGGCAGCCGCTCAAGTTGAGCAATCAAGGCCTTGTTGTTGGCTTGGTCGTCTGAGTTTTCGTGCCCGGCGATGCCGTCCTTCAGAATGGCTGCATACCGAGCAGAATAAACTCCCGGAGCGCCCTGAAGCTCGTCCACCTCAAGCCCCGAGTCTTCTGCCAGAACCAGCCGGCCATCAGCGTGATGGCTGTAGTATTCAGCCTTGATTCGGGCGTTTTCTTCAAATGTGTCGCCATTCTCGACGGCAGGCGGGATCGTGCCGAGCCCGGGAAGTACTTCAACCTCCACTCCACATGGCTGCGCGGCTTCCTGCAACTCACGTAACTTGCGCGGGTTGGTGGTAGCAAGATAGATTCGGGGCATTGGTTCCATCATTTATTTGCGTATTATCTTAGCTGGTTGGAGAGATCTGATCAGATTTCGGGGTGAATCGATGCGGAAAATGCTGTGCGCGATGGTTGTGGCGCTGTTGGCGATCGTGGGATGCGCCAGAGGGCGGCTTGGCTCAACCGCGGGTGGCGGTGGAGGCGGTACTATCTCGCTTGGCGAGCTGTATGTAGCCACCAATTCGAGTATCGTGCGCTTCAACAACGCCCTATCAACGACGGGGAACATCGTTCCCGCGGCCACCATCACAGGTCCGGCGACCACGCTTTCCGCACCGCAACACCTTTTGTTGGACCCCACAGGTGATCGGTTGTTCGTGGCCAACGCCGGAGCGAGCTCAATTCTGGTTTTTGAGAGTGCTTCGACGATCAACGGAAACATCCCTCCCACGCGCACCATCTCCGGCTCCGCTACGCTGCTGGCCGCTCCCCATGACCTGGCCATTGATCCCATCAACAACCTTCTCTACGTAGCCGACGGCACGCAGATCCTTGTATTCCAGTCGGCCAGCACCATCAACGGAAACATTCCGCCGGTACACAACATTGACATGGGTTTCGCGGTGGGCGCCATGTTTCTGGACGGAACCAACGACCGCCTTTTTGTCTCGGATCCCTCCGGCAACGCCATTGATCGGCTGGATGGTGTAAGCGTGCAGAATGGCGCGGCTACTGTAGCAGCATCCATTGCTGGGACAAACACCGGACTGGCGCAGCCTGCCGGTTTGGCCGTCGATGCCGCAGGGCGGCTGATTGTAGCCAATACCGCAACTCCGTCGATCACCATATTCAGCTCTGCGGCAACGGCGACGGGTAACATAGCTCCCGTCGCAACCGTTAGCGGACCAGGCACGCAACTATCCGGCCCTGACCAGATCGTGCTGAACCCCGCGAGCACGAACGGCGAGCTGTTCGTGGCGGATAATCTCGCCGGCGCCATTCTGATCTTCGACAACTTCAATGCCATTACCGGCGCCACGCCTCCGCAACGTACTATCAGCGGTAACTCCACAACTCTTGTCGCCAATGACGTCAACGGTGTAGCGCTGGATCCTGCGCGCTAGCCGCACCAAAACGGATGCAAGGCAAACCGTTCCGGGGCGTAAAACGCTCGCCCTTCTTCAGTGGTGATGCATACTCCCCACAGGCCGCACCCGCAGGAACAGCAGCGCGCCTACCGGATGATCTCCGTAAATCGGGTTCAGGAAAGATGGTGTGTGATAGAACGTCACTTGGCCGCCGAAGGCCACTGAAAGGTGAGGCAGGGCTTTAAGTTCGTGATCATAGCCCAGGGTGTAGGCCTGGATGCGGGCAAGAAACTGATCCTCAAAGCCAGCAGGTTCTAGATTTTTTCCCAGCAGCAGTTCACTGGTGCGGTCCACGTTCTCAATTCGCCCCCAGAAGTTGTGCGGCTGTATGTGCAGAGTGGCTTCCGCCAGGTACCCGTTGAAATTTTCTCCGCTTGCGAGCGAGTGATTACGCCCCCAGAGCAGTGTGGCAGCAAAATTCTGTTTCTCACCCTGCCAACCGTCATAAGAAATTGAGGCGGTCATCCGCTGCAGATCCTCGATGGGATGCAGTGCTTCCGGGCTGGTGAGATGGCCAAAAGAGTATTGCGCGGTCCAGTTGTGAGCCGGCTGGACGGTCAGGCGGGTGGACCAGGAATCAATTTTTCCGGAATCTAGGTCCCAGCGATGCTCGTCCGGCTCCCGGCCATGAAAGCCGGAAGCCTCAAATCTGGCGAGCTTCCAGGCAAAGCCGCCTGTAAGCACGTCGGAGGCGATGTGCGTGGAGTCTTCCAGATGATGGCCGAGCGGAGCTATCGGGTTTTCGATGGCGGAGCTGCGGTGAGGATACGCCACAGGACCTAATGCCGGATCCCCAACCGGGGCCGCGTAAAACGAAACCAGTTGATTCTCGCCCACCCTCCAGTCGTACAGGGCAGCGATCTCCATAAGAAAATCATGCGGATGCTGTCCGTCAGTGATAGGACGGCCAAATGCCGCCTCGCCCTGCTGAAACATCTCCGGATAAAAGCGATGGGTCACGGTTGCAGGTTCGAGGCTTACCATGCTCCGCAAGGTTAGCTGCCCGGAGCCGAGCGGCCGCTCGCCCATAAGCATGAACCAGTTGGTTGAGAATGTCTTGTCGTAGCCTCGCTGGCCGCTCTGCTGTTCCAGATTGAGAAACGCCTCGCCGTGAAACATCAGCATCCAGGAGCCTTTTTGCTCCATGGGCATAGGGTACTGAAGGGGGGCGAACTCCGGCTGTACGCTGGTTCCGGAGGTCTCATGAGCCATAATCAGTTGAACAAGCGGAGTTGCCGGGTTGCTGCTCGGAGGGTGTTCGTGGCGCATTCCCGGCATGTGATGATGTTCGTCTCGGGCGGGAGCCTGGTCTTGCCCGAATAGCATTTGAGGCCCAAAGAACCCGAACCCGATTGCGGCGAGTAAGAGAAGATCGCACAGGCGCGAACGCATCAGGTCAACTATACCAGCGAGGGTTCAGCGCGTACTTGGATCAATTTGGCGAAAGGAAAGGGGAGCCGTAGCTCCCCTCAGAATTAATAAAACACTTTAACGTGGAACGGTTAAGTCTCGCTCCAGCCGGACTTCAAGCTGAGTGCCCTTGTCGAGCTTCATATCGCTGCCCCTAAACAGCAGGCTGGTGCCGCCACCCAGTCCGGCGCCCGCCGCCGCGCCGATAGCTGCTCCTTTGTGGCCGCCAATCACGGAGCCACTTACCGCGCCCACGGCGGCTCCGATTGCGACGTTCTCGATCACCCGTTTCTTGTCAGGCCCCTTTTTTGTCAGCTCGCCTTCATCTCCGGTGGATTTGATCGAAGGATCGCCGGGGACCCCGGTAACGGTGGCAATTAAAGGTACCCAGCCGTGGCGAGTCTCGATTTCATCCATCGCCAGCATTAAGCGCGCGCCAGTATAGCCGTGCTCGTAACGGGCGACGTGTCCCTTGATTGTGCGGCCACGGGGGATAATCAGACCGCTCGGGGTAATAAGGTCTTCACGCAGCTCCGCCTTAAAATGTTTGCCGTCGCTCAGCTTCTTGGTATCGAGCGTGTCCTTAAGCTTGATGATAAACCGCTTGCCTTCCGGGACAGCATTGGGAGGCGCTAAGTCAGCAGGGGGAGTGTAAACGGTTGAACCCGGCTCTGCCGGTGCTGCTTGCGGCCTCGTCTTAAGGACGGGGGGATTTTGGGGATTGGAGCCTGCGTCACTCTGAGCTCCGGCAATGATGCCGAACTCCAGTAACAGAGCGCATAAGAAGGCAGTCCACTTACAACTCATTGTGTTTACCTCGTGGGAGCAATAAAAGCTTGAATTTTTTCAGGTGAGCTGGGCCGGTCCAAGGCAAAGAAGCTGCTCACTCCGAGTTCAATCTTTATTAACCCGGAGAGCCGCCATGTGTTGCGGCGCGAGGAAGGACATTACCGAAGTAACTGTACATTCATGGTACTTTTGGGCATGCTTGGTGCATCTTACTACTTAGGCGTGTGGCTGCATCTATTGGGTTAAGGATTGGAAATGAAGAACTGGTTATTTCCTATTACGGTGCTGGGCGTGAGCGGATTGGGCCTGCTGTTTGCCACGGAGAAAGGGCGCGAGCAGGTGAGCGCTTTTATTGATCGCCTCGCTCGCCATGGCGATCCGTTAGGCGAATTCAACAAGTTTGTGGATGAGCAACTGGATGCCATTCAGCGGGCGCTCGACAGCCTCTCTGAAGCACTAGAAGAGCCGCAAGGCTGATCAACCGGCGATCTGGTTGATTTTTTCTGCCATACGCATATCTTTTTCTGTAACTCCCCCTGCATCGTGCGAGACCAGTGCCATGGTCACCTTGTTGTACCGAATATCAATATCAGGATGATGCTGTGCCTGTTCCGCTGCGTCAGCCACTTTGTTTACAAATTCCATAGCAGCCTTAAAATCAGCGAATTCAAAAATCCGTTGAACGGCCTTTCCGTTTTGCTGCCACCCTTTCAGCTTTCCCAGAGACTGCCTTACCTCAACGTCGGTGAGAACCGGCATACGTGCACCTCGCGATGAGCCATTCTAAATGCTCCCGTGGTTGGATGCGGCTGGTGAGTCGTTGAAGTTGGAGCCTTCGCGGAGATTGAGGCGCACCGATCAGAGGAACTGCTTGTGGGTGTGCGGTGGGGAACTGAGGCGTAGCACCGAACGCCCTGAGTTTACGTGATCTTAACGGAAGTAGCCAGAACAGGAATAGTCTTAAGAGGATACGTAAATTTGTAAATCTGTGAGTTGATTTCCTTGCGGAGATCGTCCCAGATGGTCTCTGGCATTTCCATAAAGATCCGTACCACTTCCGGGTCAAACTGACGCCCACAGAACCGCTCCACCTCTTCGCGCGCAACGGCGATCGACTGGGCCGCACGATAAGGGCGGTCTGAGGTGATGGCATCGAGGGTATCAGCCACGGAGAAAATCCGCGCGCCTAATGGAATCTCACTACCGCTTAGGCCTCTTGGATATCCCGTGCCGTCATACCGCTCCTGGTGTGCGTAAACTATTTCCGCCGCTTCGGAAAGAAACGGAATTTTTTTCAGCATCTGATAGCCGCGGAAGCAGTGCTCGCGCATAATTTCGGTTTCTTCCGGGGTGAGTGCTCCTGGTTTGCGCAGGATGGCATCCGGAATGGCCATTTTTCCAATATCGTGCAAGAAGGCGCCTCGAGCGATTACGCGGATCTTCTCGCCAGAAAGCCCCATGGCCCGCGCCATGGCGATGGTGAAGGCTGTAACGCGCTTGGAATGTCCTTCCGTTTCAGCGTCCTTGAGGTCCAGCGCGTCGCCCAAAGCTTCAAGCGTAATGTCATAAGAGCGCTCCAGATCGGTCATAGCCTGCCGCAACTGCTCGGTGCGAGCCGCAACCAGCGACTCGAGATTCGACTGGTACGCGCGATTTTCCAGTTTGAGTCTCCGATGTTCGAGGGCGCGCCGAACCATCGCCAAGAGCTGCTCCCGCTCAAACGGCTTAAGGAGATAGTCGTAAGCCCCATTGCGAATGGCGGCGAGAGCAACAGAAATATCATGGACCGCAGTAACCATGATGACTGGCATGTCCGGGAATTTCTCTTTGGATCGTTCCAGAAGGGCGATGCCGTCCATCTCCGCCATCATGAGGTCAGACAGCATCAGTTCAAATTCGCCGCTGGCATTCAGGATTGCCAATGCTTCCATGCCGGAACAGGCCTGACGGGTCTTGTAGCCGGCGGCGCTCAGCATGGACGAAATGATTTCCCGAATCGGTTCCTCGTCGTCCACCACCAGAATGCGTTCAGTAGCCATTGGGAATGCTCAGTTTTCCTGCTGGGGGGAATCTAAATTTAACCCACCGTTACGATATTTACAATGACCAAATGCTCAAAATCCCGGGTTCCAATAGTAATTTGTGATATAAGAGTGCCAAGCTGACCCGATGCCCCAGACCCATTGGAGAACATGGACTTAGCGTTCCAATATGCCTTTCTCGCGGAAGGCTCAACGCTCCTGATCCTGCTTGCGGGAGCCATCCTGCTATACCGGAGTTTTCGGGAGCGTTACCTGCAACTTTGGATTGCTGGATGGACAGCATACACGATATCGCGCTTCCTCATTGCCGCCCACGTGGGGAATAGCACGTCGCTGGTTATCGTGTTCAGCGCATTCGCCAGCTTCATTGCCGCCATGGCGTTATTCGCCTGCGCGGTTTTTTTGTACGTTGACCAGAAGAAGCTGCTCTTGCCGGCCGGACTGATAATGCTGGTCGCCTTCCTTTTGGGGGTTTTGATTTACGGCGGTTCGGGTTTCAGGTTTATTCCAGCCAGGGTGGTTGATATCTCCTGGCGAGCTGTTCTGATCGCGGCATCGCTCCAGCTGATGCGTTACGCCTGGGGGCGCCTGAACCTTGGCCGCTGGCTCCTGGCAGTCATGCTGGTGATGCCGTCTTTTCGACATGCCAGGGGCGCCAGCACTGACGTGTGGCACGAGGTGCTCATTGATTTGCTGCTTGGCATCAGCATGATGACCATTGTTCTAGACGATTCCCGGGTGCAGATCCAGCGCCTGGACGTCCTCAATACCATTACTAACCAGATCTCCGTATCCCGCGGTTTTGAGCCCACTGTAGCGGTGGTTCTGGAGGAGCTGACCGAAATCAGCCGGGCTAAGGCAGCCTGGTTCCGGGTTCTGGAAGGCGACAAGCTGGTGCTTGCCGCGCATCGTGGCCTCTCCGCAGCCGCTGTCGAGAAGGGGCGCACGGTGGATCTCAACCAGAGTGTCAGCGGCTTCGCCCTACGCGAAGGTGAAGTCTACATAATGCGCGCCGCCGAAGCTGCACCGGAAGTGAGTGCCGTTCTGAAGCAAGAACGCATTCATCATGTGATCCTTGTGCCGGTGGAAGGCAGGCAGCATTCCCAGATCGGGATTTTTGCCCTGGGTGTTTCCCATTACCGGGCGCACATGGCAAATGAAAAGAAGTTTCTCAAAGCTGCAGCGCGTCAACTCGGTCTGGCCGCTGAGAATCGCAAGCTGGCAGAACAGGTCGCCCAGTCGCGCAATGAATGGGCAAGCACCTTTGACTCAATTTCCGACTTCATCCTTGTCCACGACTCCGGATATCGAATCCTTCGCGCTAACCAAGCGCTCATTGCACGGCTGAACCGCCCAGAGACTGAAATTGTGGATCGTTTCTGTGAAGAGGTGTTGCCCGGAGCGGGGATTAGCTGGAAAGGCTGCCCCTACTGCGTGCATGTGGATTGCTCCGGTGAGGAGGACCCCTGCTTCGGCGGATATTCCGTTGTTTCCAGTTCCCGCTATACCGTTGGTGCAAGCAACAGCAGCGGCGCGGTCCATGTGATCAAAGACATCACTCAGGCACGGGCTGCTGACGAACGCTATACGTCGCTCTTCAATCACATGCATGAGGGCGTTTTTGCCTCGACGCCTCACGGCAAGATCCTTGACTGCAATGAAGCGTTCGTCCGCATGCTGGGCTTCTCCAGCAAGGAGGAAGTGCTCAGCATTGATGTCATTCAATCGATTTATGTGGACCAGGGCGATCGCACCAAGTTCCTGAATGAAATGGCGCGGCAGGGCTATGTTCGTAATTTTGAGTATCAATTGAGGCGCAAGGACGGCAAGGAAATCTCGGTGATCGAGAGCAGCTTCGCCACGCGTGATCCGGCGGGTCGCATTGAGCGCTACCAGGGTGTTCTGATGGACGTGACTGAAATGAAGCGGGCCGAGGATGAAATTCGGCGTCGCAACCGTGAACTCTACGTCCTGAACAATATCGCCGTCACTTTCAACCAGTCCTTCGACCTGGATGAAATCCTTGAACTCAGCATGATGCAGATCGTCGAATTGCTGTCCACGGATACAGCATCGGTGTACCTGTTTGACGAACAAAGCAGCCAACTGGTGAAAAAGGCCGCTTACGGTCATCGCAGCGCGTTTGTTTCCGGCAGCCACTTCTTTGCTTTGCCTGCAGATTTTGTTGAATCCTTGCGCGCCGTCCACGCCGAAATCATGGATCATGAAAGCCGGCACAAGTTGCCCGGAGTGATCCAACGAGTAGTTGAAGCTGAAGAGCTTAATGCGTGGATGTGGGTGGTTCTCTGGCGAAAGGAGAAGATGCTGGGAGTGCTGGCCACCGGCAGCCGCTCTCCGCGAAACTTTACACGCTCCGAGGAAAGCGTGATGGTTGCCGTGGGCCGGCAGCTTGCGACAACCATCGAAAAAATTCAGCTTTACCATGAGACCAGGAAAGCTTACGAGGATCTGCGAAGAACCCAGGAGCAGTTGCTGCAGAGCGAAAAGATGTCTGCCGTTGGCCAGTTGATTTCCGGTGTTGCTCACGAATTGAACAACCCATTGACCGCCATTCTGGGTTATGCGCAGTTGCTGGAGAGCGAAAAGCTTGAGCCTCGAGTAGAAGAATTCATCACAAAGCTGCACAAGCAGGCGCAGCGCACACAACGGATTGTCCAGAATCTGCTTTCATTTGCGCGTCAACACAAGCCCCAACGCGTCCATGTGGACCTGCGCAGCGTCATTGAAGACACCATCTCGCTGCGAGATTACGATTTGAAGGTGAATAACATCATTGTGGAACGCGACTTTGAGCCGGTATTGCCTTCAGTGGTGGCCGACCCTCACCAGCTCGAGCAGGTGTACCTGAACATCATCAATAATGCGGCTGATGCCATGCTCGAGACCGCTTCGGGCGGCGTGCTGCGTATTCGCATCTTCAACCAAAACGGGCATGTGGTCAGCCAATTCCGCGACTCTGGCCGTGGCATCTCGGACCCCAAACATGTTTTTGATCCCTTCTACACCACGAAAGGTGTGGGGAAGGGGACGGGCCTGGGGCTCAGCATTTGTTATGGCATCGTGAAAGAGCACGGAGGCGAAATCAGCGCGCAAAATACTTCTGAAGGCGGCGCCCTGCTTGAGGTTCGTCTGCCGGCCGCAGTTGGCGAAAAGCCGGTTACTGAGAATGATCGCATTGTCGCACGCCGTGAATCCCGTCTCCACGGTCGGGTCCTGCTGGTGGATGATGAAGAAGCACTGCTGGATTTTGAGCGTGAAGTGCTCACCGCGGCAGGACTGACAGTGTTCAGCGCCAGTACCGGGAGCAAGGCGGTCGATCTCCTTCAGCAGGAAGACTTTGATGCGGTCTTTTTGGACAGTAAAATGCCAGGCTCCTGGTCGAGTGACGATGTTTTTCGGCACATCGAGAAACAACAGCCGCACCTGGTTTCCAAGACCGTACTGGTTCTTTCTGATCTGTCCGACCCGAGCGTTAAGGCCTTTGTGGACGCTACACAGGTGCTGTGCCTGGTGAAGCCGTTTGAAGTTGCGGACCTGCTGGCTATTACTCGACGTGTCATGAAGCGCAGTCGCGCAGCCGCACACTCGTAAGTGAGTTCGAGCTAACAGCGCATTTTCAGGCGGCGGACAAGGGAATGAACAGCCGACCTGTTGACACCTCTCACATCAGGCGTCTCCTGCTTACAGAGGTCAGACACCCGCTCGGGTGCTTTGCACTAGCAGCGCGCTTACCATCCGGGTACCCGCAAGCCCCACGAGCGGGGAACGCACCCAGGCCGGAGCTGAGAGCAGTCGCCGGAGCCGGCCCGCGTTTCGCAAAGCAGGTGCAAGCCTGCGCCGGTACCCACTCCTGTAGCGCTCGTGAACATCCGGCAATGAACCAACGCTTTCTAGAAACGGGCGGAAGCTCTCCGCGGCCAGAACTCCGCTATGCAGCGCCAGCGAAATGCCGTCTCCCACGAAGGGATCAATAAATCCAGCGGAGTCTCCAGCCAGCAACATGCCTCGATCTTGTGTTTCTGGCCGGCGAAAGTGGAGAGCTGACGTGCTGACAGTAGGGAACTGCTGCTCCCAGTCGCGGCTTCTTCGCCATAGCAAGGGATGGAGCGCAAAGACGTGCTGCAGGGAAGTGGCAACTTCGGCTTTAACCATGGCGCAGGCATTGACCGAGTCTTTACCGACCGGTTGCACGCCGCAATAGCCCCCAGCAAAAAAATACAGATCTACCGATTGCGGTGACGAAGCTTCACTGAAATGCGCCTTCAGTCCAATCCATTTCTCACGATTCGCAGGTTTAAAGCGTGTCAGTTGCGACCAGCGGCCGGTAGCATTAATGACTCCCTTTGCTTTTAGCGCGTCAGCTCCAATCGTCACGCTGAACAGTTTGCCCGGGAGTACTTGGCGCGCAGAAGTCTCTTCTCGTACCTCGACACCGGCATTCCTGGCCCCTTGCACCAGTGCGGCGTCGAGCTGATATCGGGGAATGCTGCGGGCGGCGGGATTGACCGGAAAGCCCAGGCTCCTGCCGTCAAGAAATATTCGCGCACCTGGAATTTCAGGGAGTGTCTGAAAAGGCCGCTCAGGGAGCAGGCTCTCCAAAACCCGCAGCGACTCGGGCGATACGAACTCACCACAGACTTTGTGTCGTGGGAATCGATCTTTGTCCAGCAGGAGCACACGCGCGCCATTTCGAGCTGCCGTAATGGCTGCGGCCGCGCCCGCGGGTCCTGCGCCCGCAACGATCAAATCGTAATCGGCTTCCACGCAATCGCTCCCATGCGGAAAAGAAAATAGGTACCGATTTCAACCTGCTCGGCGCCGGAGGAGTGCAGCATGGCGCGCATCTCTTCGACCGTGTAAGCGTTCCTGACGGATGCCGGAGCATCATGGCGTGTCACACGGCTGCGGTAAAGGGGAAAACCCGCGTACGCCAGCGCCAGATGCAGCGGGTGCCGTATCAGATCGTGAACAAAGAATGCATGCCGGGCCACTCGCAATCCTTCTCGGACGAAGTGCCCGATCTCTGGCGGTCCAAGATGATGCGCAAAAAGCGAGCAGCCCACCACATCAAAACTTGCGTCGGCGAAGGGCAGAGCCAGCGCGTCGCCGCAGACTGAGAGATGGGCGCCATTCATGTGAGTGGCAGCGCGATCAAGAATCATGGCTTCAGTCTCAATGCCGCTGTGCAGCAGTGAAAGCCGCGTGAGAGTTGCTACGTCCCCGCTGCCACCAGCAACATCCAGCCAGTAAATCCTGCGCAGCCCTCTTTGTTGTGCGATCCGGTGCAGCAGCGAGCGTGTGGTGCGAATCCCGCCGAACCGGCGGTTGAACATGCGCAGGTCAGTAATCGAAGCCTTTATTTCTTCCGGCGTACCGGCGTCCGAGTCGAGCAGCTCCGGAACCATGGCGCGCTTCACGCTTACACCCGCTCCAACTCTTCTTCGAGCAACTGCTTGTTGTAAAGCTGCGTGTAATAACCGTTGCGCGCCAGCAACTCCTCATGAGTCCCCAGTTCCACAATGCGGCCGTGATGGAGCACCGCAATGCGATCGGCGTTGCGTACTGTGGAAACTCTATGCGAAATGAAGATTGTGGTCCGGCCCTGCATGAGCTCATGAAGGTGATTGAGAATTTTCTCTTCCGTGTAGGTATCAACACTCGCCAGCGCATCGTCGAGGATCAGGATGCGTGGATCGCGTATGATGGCGCGTGCGATCGCGCTGCGCTGCTTCTGTCCGCCGGAAAGCGTGATCCCACGCTCTCCTACCGTAGTCTGGTATTGTTCCGGGAATCCTTCGATATCGGCGGCGATACTGGCAGCTTGGGCCGCTCGCTGGATCTGCTCATCGGTAGCCGATTCCACCCCGAACGCGATATTCTCACGCACAGTCTCGCTGAAAAGAAACGTTTCCTGCGGCACAAATCCTGTATTGCGGCGAACCACCTCCAGTGGATAGTCGCGAATCGAACGGTCGTCGAGCAAAATCGTCCCGCGCGGCGCGTCGTAAATTCGCGGAATCAAACTGACCAGAGTCGTCTTGCCTGACCCGGTGGGGCCCACAATCGCCAGGCTGGTTCCAGCAGGGATATCAAGATTGATGTCCTTCAGAACGGGTGTTCCATTGTAGGCAAAGTTCAGATTACGGAACTGAATGTGACCGTGGATCGCATGGGAGCCACCGGCGCGTGCTTCCTGGTCGGTAATCTCAGGCTGCGCTGTCAGGATTTCATTGATACGCCCCATGGACGCTGTACCGCGCTGGAAAATATTAATGACCCAGCCTAGCGCGATGACCGGCCATGTCAGCATGAGGATGTACATGGAAAAGCCGTAGAACTGTCCCACCGTCATGCGGTGCGCAAGCACCTCCCGCGGGCCCAGCCACAGCACGACCGCGTAGGCGAGCCCCAGAAGAAACTCGAGCGCGGGCCAGAGCATTCCCATCAGCCGGGCGAGGGGAAGGCTGCGCGTAACGTACTCCCGGTTCGATGTTTCAAACAACGCAGTTTCCGGTTCTTCCTGAACGTATGCGCGTATCAGGCGCGCTCCGGAAAGGTTCTCCTGCACGCGTGAGGAGATATCAGAGAACTGGGCCTGGATCCGCTCGAAGCGCTCGTGGATCTTGCGCCCGAAATACTGAATGATGATGCTGGCCAGCGGCAGTGGTGCGAAGGCGCAGATGGTCAGCTTGGGGCTGATGTGCCACATGAAAAACAAGGCCGCCACGGTAAATACAATGGTGTTGGCGGAGTACATGATGGCCGGGCCGAGCAGCATGCGGACGGCATTCAGATCATTGGTCGCACGCGCCATAATGTCGCCGGTGCGGTTCTTCTGATAATAGGAATAATCGAGCCGCGAGAGGTGCGCGAACATATCGTTGCGCAGGTCGTATTCAATCTCGCGCGAGACTCCAATCACAATCCAGCGAGTTAGAAACTGAAAGATCCCTTTGGTCAACGCAATCGCAAGCAGGAGCAGCGAATACACGTAAAAGGTGTGCCGCACGGAGCCTGGCCGGAGACTGTCGATTGCACGTTGCAGAACCTGCGGAAAATATACCCAGATGCCGTTGTTGCCGAAAACGGTCAGAGCACCCCAGAACAGGGCCCAGCGATACTTCTTAAGATATGGGAAAAGTGGCCGCAGGTTTTTGAGCATGAGCCTTAAACCATGATTTTATCAGGCCATGGAAAGGCCATACTCGCGTGGGTCCTCAATGCTAAGAGAAACTACATGTGTTCGTTTCCGAACGCTTCTTTTCAAATTCGAACAACAAAGTCCGGAGTAGCAGGTGAAATCCGGAGCTAACGCGGGCTTGTCTCAATCGTCTAATGAAGTAGCATCGCAGTAAATCTTTGAAACTTTCGAATGGGTGTGAGCGTATTTGAAAGTGATGCAACCTGCGGATCGTGGAAAACGATTTGCAGGAGATAAAAATATGGAGGCTTAACGCGCCCACGGTTTGGCAGCCCCAGGTGCGAACAAGCCTCCGAGTGAAGAGCGGGCACTTGGTGTGTCCGGCTCGGATCACGTACGGAATTCTAGGCCTTTGGCGGAAAAACGCAACTTTTTTCTGTCGTCCGGCCAAGCCTTGGGCTGCCCCAGCCGTTCCCGACGTTTTCGGGCAAAACAAGGAGCCGTAAACCCATGAAATCTTTACTCTCTATGAAAACAGTGATGCTCTTCCTTCTGTTCGCGTTCGCCGCTTCGGCATTCGCTTCTGACGGCGGGAAGGGAAACTTCCAGATTTCCGATCCGGTTCAGGTGAATGGCACAACTCTTCCTGCCGGGAGCTACACGGCCAAATGGGAAGGCAGCGGGCCGGACGTCCAGGTGAGCATTGTGCGCTCCGGGAAGACCATTGCCACAGTCCCTGCAAAACTGGTGCAATTAGACCAGAAGGGCTCAAACGACGCGGCAGAGTATCAGACGGCCACATCTGGGAAGCGCGAGTTGACCGCCCTGCACTTCTCCGGGAAGAAGTATTCACTCCAACTGGGAAGCACATCAGCCCAGCTGATGAAATCCAACGATTCAGTCAAATAATTGCCGCAGCAGCTTTCCACGCGGCCGGGCATGGCATGCCCGGCCGCTTTCCGTTAGAGAAATGGAAACTCGCAATTGCAAGCGAGTTGGATCGGCGAGCCTATGAACCTGGAAAGCGAATAAACAGGGACACCTTTGGGCCTTGCACGTCCATCATTCGAGCAAACCCGCTTGACGGTATATACTTTTTTTCTGGCCGGAACAATTTTGGAGGAGCTCATTATGCATTTTGTTCTGCGGCAATCCGCTAGAAGCCTGGTTGCCCTTGTGCTGCTGACTGTCTTTATCGTTCCAACCAACCTGCTGGCGCAAAGCCACGTGGTTTCCCCTGCGGATCTCCAGAAGCAGGTAGTCGAATCTTCGCAGGTACGTAAGCACAATGTAGAGGTCGTGCAGAATTTTCTTTCCACGCCGACGGCTCAAAAGGCGCTCAAATCTTCCCATATCGACCCCCGCCAGGTACAGAATGCAATCTCCACGCTGGACGACCAGGAACTGGCGCAACTCGCAGCGCGTGCCGACAAGGCTCAGGCTGATTTCGCCGCAGGTACCCTTTCAGATCGCGATCTCATTCTGATCATCCTGGGCATTGCTGTGCTTGTGCTGATCATTGTTGCAGTTCGCTAAGAACATCTCCATGCTTCAAGGCTTGCCGCAGAGGCTCACGGTCATTTTGTGCCTCTGCGGCGCTGTTTTTGCGCAGAGTAGCGGCGTGTGGCTCGATGTTCCGTTCGTCCATCAGGAAAAAGACGGATGCGGCGCTGCTGTGATTGCAATGCTGATGGAGTACTGGCACAAGCAGCAACCACGCCCTGACGACGCCCAGATTGATCCTGTGGAGATCCAGCGCAGCCTCTATTCGCCGAAGGCGCATGGAATCTACTCCTCTGATCTGGAACGCTATCTGCAACACCAGGGCTTTCGTACTTTCACCGTTCAGGGCGATTGGGAGCTGCTGAGGCGGCATCTCGAGAAAGGCCGGCCTCTGATCGTAGCGCTCAAGCCGCTAAAAGGTCAGTCTTCGCTGCATTACGTCATCGTTGCCGGACTTGATTGGAACAACAATCTTCTTCTAATCAACGATCCCGCGCGACGGAAACTGCTGAAGGTGGATCGCGGTGCCTTCGAGAGTGAATGGGAGGCCGTTCGGCGCTGGACGCTCCTGGCCCTTCCCCGGTAGCTGCACTCTCGTATCGATGAGTGATCAAACCATTGCGGGCATGCCGTTGAATTACTTCAAGCGCCGATTACAATAATCCCCGATTGTCCAGAGCACTCTTAAGATTTCCGCGAAGGATCGTCCTGGCCTTCCTCTGCACGCTTGCGTCCATGCATGCGCAAGATACGGTCAGCACAGAACACTTGTTCGCGCAAGAACGCTGGGCTGAACTCGCTGCGCGCCTCGGCAGCGTTAAAGAAAAATCGGCGGAACAGGAATATGAGTACGGCCTTGCGCTGGCTCATCTTGCGTACTGGAAGCAGGCGCATGCAGCCTTAGCGCGAGGTGCACGATTGCGTCCTCAGGATAAGCGCTTTCCTTTGGAACTGGCTGGGATAGCCTTCAAGAAACACAACCATGGGCAGGCTCTCGGGTATCTCCGCCGCGCATTGGGGCTGGATCCCAAAGACGGCTACGCAAACGAATTCCTGGCGACTATTTACTTCCTTGAAGGAAATACCGAAGCTGCAGTGAAGTATTGGAACCGGCTCCCTCAACCCCGGCCTGAGATTGCGAAATTTATGAACGATCCACCTTTACGGATGCGTCCCGTCTTGCTGGATCACGCATTTGCGTTCAGTCCTGCCGCCCTTTTGACGCTTCCGCAACTCCGCGCCACAGAAGCACGGCTGAACGCCCTGGGGATTTTCTCAAGCTATCGTCTCGATCTGCCCGCCCGGCCTGATGGACGGTTTGACTCAGTCTTGCGAGCACAGGAACTTAATGGTTTTGGCGATGGCAATATTAGCGCCCTCTTGCGCACTTTTCGCGGTCTGGCGTTTCAGGAGGTCACGCCTGCCTACTACAACCTGCACGGATCAGCCACCAACATCTCAGCACTTGGCCGATGGGACCCGGATAAGCGGCGTTATTGGGCGCAGCTCTCAGCCCCGCTGTTCCGGACTCCGCAATGGCGCTACATGATCAGCTTTGATCTTCGCAATGAGAATTGGGAAATCCGGAACGGCTTCGCCGGCCCGGCGCCGGTGCTTGCATCGCTCAACTTGCGCAGGGAAGCGGGTGCGGTGGAGATTGCAAGACTGGTGGGATGGCGATGGCGATGGTTGCTTGGAGCGGAAGTTTCGCACCGAGACTTTCGCAACGTCGTGCCCGGACTCGCGCTACCCCAAGCGCTGCTGGAGCAAGGCTTCCAACTCAAGCAGACCGCCGGCCTCAAGTACGAGATACTGAGCTCGCCCGAACACCGTTTGCGAGTTTCGAGCGCGCTGTTTTCAACCGCGGGCCGTTTGTGGTCGCACTCGGGAGAGTCGTTCGAGAAACTTCAAGCATCACTTGAAGCGCATTGGTTTCCCAGGTTGCGCGGTGATGATCTTGAGACCTCGTGGCGGATGCATGCTGGAAAGACCTTTGGCCAGCTTCCTTTCGATGACTTATTTATGCTGGGGCTGGAGCGCGACAACGATCCCGCTCTGTGGATGCGCGCCCATATCGGAACACGCGACGGTCGCAAGGGAAGCGCGCCGCTGGGGACGGAGTATTTTCTCGCAAGTTGGGAAACTGACAAAGATCTTTACAGCACCGGCCTTTTCACTTTCAAACTCGGACCTTTCGTTGATACAGGCACGATCAAAGACGAAGGAACACTTCTGGGATCGCAAAAATGGCTCGTGGATACCGGAGCCGAGGCTAAGCTGCGGGTGCTGGGAGTTGGCGTTGCGCTTGTCTACGGCAAAGACTTGCGCACGGGGAACAACGCCTTTTACGTTACATTGGCCCGGTAAGCGTCTTCTAAAATGGCATCCATGCGTGCACTGGTCATCGGCGGAACTCGCAATCTCGGACCTGCAATCATTCAAGCGCTGCTTAAGAGTGGATATCGTGTGACAGTTTTTAATCGCGGCCAGACGCCGGACGACTTACCGATACAGGTCAGGAGGATCCGTGGTGATCGCAGTGATCCGGCGCAGCTTAGAGCGGCAGTCGCCGCTCAGGACTTTGACGTTGTGATTGACACCACGTTGTACACCGGCGCTGAAGCTGAAGCTGCGGTGGAAGTGTTTTCCGGTCGTGTCGGACGCTACCTTTTCATCAGCACAGGGCAGGTTTATCTATTGCGGCCAGGGCTGGAGCGGCCTTTCAAAGAGCAAGACTATGAAGGCCCCCTCATGCCTGAGCCTTCTCGCGAAAACGAAGACGACCACAGCAACTGGCTCTACGGTCATGACAAACGGCAGGCGGAAGATGTCTTCGCTCGAGCGTGGAAAGAGCGCCGCTTCCCTTATACGAGCCTGCGCTTGCCGATGGTGAATAGCGAACGAGACCACTACCATCGCATCTACGGCTACATTCTTCGCCTACAGGATGGTGGACCAATTCTGGTGCCGGATAGTCCCGCTCTGCCGCTGCGCCACGTGTATGGCCAAGACGTGGTCCGAGCCATTACGAGCATTGTTGAGAATGAGCACGGGATAGGTGAAGCGTACAACATTGGGCAGGATGAATCTGCATCTCTTGAGGAATTTCTCAACCTTCTATCAAATCTCACCGGTCGGCCACTGCGCATCGCTCGCTTGCCTCGTGAGGTGCTGGAGCGGGCACGCCTTCTGCCTGACTGCTCTCCCTTCAGCGGGCGCTGGATTTCCGCGCTTGATAACGCCCGCAGCAAATCGGAATTAGGGATCAAGTACACACCTCTAGCTCTGTATCTCGAAAAGCTGGTCAGGTTTTTTCTCTCGTCTCCGCTCCGGGAGGTGCGAGAATACGCGCGGCGCGGTGAGGAGCTGACACTCGCAGCGCAAGTTGCGGCAAAATCTGATCTGCCAGTCTGATCTGCAACGTCTGAGCCGTTGCCTAGCCGAACAAGAATCTCTGCCTTTTTCCGGCAGAATGGCTTTTTACCTGACTGCAATAATTTCCTGGGCCGAGCATTTCTTTCTCATTGCGCCGGATACTTTGGCGCATCAACACCGCGCGACTCTCAGCTTCTGCATATTTACACAAATTAACAGCGGCGTGAGAGTGATCCTCCCTCAACTTGTGTTTTGTCTGAGCAAGTGGTCAGAAAGACCAGGAAGAGAGAGAGACAGGGAGGACATTTATGAAATCAATGAGAGCGTTACTGCTGAGCGCCGCACTACTGACCAGCGGTGCAAGCTTTGCAGCGGCTCAGGCGATTGTGCCGGTGCAGTGGGGGTATGGTTCGCATCGCGACGGCGACGACCGCCAGGCATTTCGCGATGGGTATCGTCAGGGACAATTGGACGCGCGACAGGGGAGACGGTCTGACTGGGATGACCGCTGCCAGTACCGTGAAAATGATGACCGTGTAGCGTTCCGCAATGGCTACATCCAGGGGTATCGCGAGATCAACGCGGGCTACCGCCGTGGCGGCGGCGATCGCGACGCTGATGATGGCTACTACGGCGGCGGCCGCGGCGGCTATGGCACATATGGCTTCAATGCGGCGCGGCAGTACGGATTCCAGGATGGTTTCAACGACGGTCGGGGTGATCGGAATAACGGACACAGCTTCCGTCCGACGCACGACGGAAACTACAAGCACGCAGATCGCGGTTACGATCCGCGCTTCGGCAATGTCAACCAGTACAAAGCCTCTTACCGGCAGGCCTACGAGCAGGGATATCAGCAGGGATATAACGGCGGAGCGTGGCGGCGGTAAATGACGGAGTTCGGAAGGCGTAGGGCCGAACGTTTCCCGACACACAGAAGAGATGCAGTCAACGCTGCATCTCTTTCTGCGTTCTAATCAAGTGCTTTACCTTTAGTTTCAGGAAGCTGTGTGGCCATCAACATCGCGAGCAGAAAAGATATTGCAGAGAGAGAAAAAGCCCAACTCAGATTTCTCACTTGGGCAAGTCGTCCGATTGCGTAAGGCGCCAAAGCACTCAGCGTGCGAGCGCCGTTGTAAGTAAAGCCCAGAGCGCGCGCCCGCACGCGAGTAGGGAAGAGTTCGCTTCCGATGAGCCCGGAGCCGGAGAAAAAACCGGTACCGAAAAATGCCACCAGTGCACCGAGCACCATGATGGCCCACTCCGAACGCGCGGCTGCATAAATTGGGACCAGCACTGCCGCGCATAGCAGATAGAGTACGAATGACCGCTTGCGTCCAAGCTTTTCCGCCACCCATCCAAACGTAATGTAGCCCGGAAACATGCCCACAAGATTGAGCACCAGCAGCAAAGTAGTAATTTGCATCAAGCCGAATCCGCGGCCGCCCTTGCTGACCGGCAATCCGAGATAGGGTGGGATCCAGGTGAATAATCCCCACCACGCGAACAGGCCGAAAAAATTCAACAGAAACAGGAACACTGTGTTTTTTCTTAGCCCAGGAGAAAATATTTCCGAAAAAGGCGTGCGCTCGCCCTGGCTGGCCTGTTTGTGTTCCTTCCACATCTCCGATTCAGGCACGCCTTTGCGGATCCACAGGGTGACCAGCGCGGGTACAACGCCGACAAAGAACACCAAACGCCAGTTTTGTGTCGCGGAGAGGATAAAGCCCGCCGCAACGGCCGCAGCCGCATAGCCCCACGCCCATGAGCTCTGCACAATCGCGATGGCTTTGGCACGCAGGTGAGTCGGCCACGTTTCGGCCACAAGAGTCGCCCCGGTGTTCCACTCGCCGCCCATGCCCAGTCCAAGCACGAAGCGGAAGAACGCCAGAACAGGAATCGAGGTCGCCAGCCCCGATCCCACAGAACACAGCGAATAGGTAAGTATGCTGAGGATGAGGGCACGGGTGCGGCCAATGCGATCGGCGATAAATCCGAACAGGACGCCGCCGATGCCCGATGCCAGCAGAGTAAACGTGCTCAACCAGCCGGCCACAGATTTGCTGATTCCGAACGCCGTCATCACGTGAGCGATGACCAGGCTGTAGAGCATCACGTCAAAGGCATCAAGCGCCCAGCCCAGCGCAGCAGCAATGAGCGTGCGTTTCTGTGCGGATGAGACCTCAGACAATCGAAAGGTGCTGGCGGCCATGGGTGATCTGCATTCTAGCAGCGTTTCACAGCAAACCTACCATGGAGACACGGAGGCAGGGGAGCAGATTTGATAATTGAGTAATCTGGTAATTGGGACTTTCAATGACGTGGTGGCAAGCCTGCCTGAATTACTCCGTGGCTCCGTGGCTCCGTGGGGGAATTGCTTTTTGCAACAAGGTGAAAATACCGCCGTGCCCGGTGCACATCTCTGGCAATCTGCTCCCGCAATGCTTCGACTGAAGGAAATTTGATTTCAGGGCGGAGGCGGTGTTCAAAGAAAATTTCCACCTCCGTTTGCGCCGTCACCTCCAAAGGATGGAAGTTGAGCAGGTGGGTTTCAATGGCGAATGAATCCTCGCCAAAAGTTGGACGATTGCCAACGTTCGTGACTGATTCGAACATCTCCTCGCCCACACGGGTGCGCGTCACGTAAACGCCATTGCCGGGCGTCATTTCGTCATAGCGGCTCAGATTGATTGTGGGAACGGTGTATTTGTGCCCCAGCCCGCGCCCTCTGCCGGGTGCTGTGGCGATGCTGAAAACGCGTCCGAGGAGCCGCCGCGCCTGCGTTACCTTGCCTTCCATCAACAGCGTACGGATGTGGCTGCTGGAGACCGGATGCCCCCGCAGCATCATTACTGGATAGAGCTTTACCTGAAATCCGAGTTCTCGGCCCATTTCCGCCAGGCGCTGTGGGGTACCTTGTGCTTTGTGACCGAAGCGGAAATTTTCTCCTTCATGAACTTCTATCGCCCGCAACTTGCGGCAGAGGATCTGGTGGACGAATTCTTCGGCTGTCGTGATTGAAAAATCGCGGGTGAAAGGGATGACCAGCAGCGCGTCCAGCCCGGATCTGCTCAGCACACGCTCCTTCACCGGCTGGGGAGTGATGAGGAGCGGCGCAGCGTCTGGTCGAAGAATACGAAGCGGATGTGGAGCAAACGTTACGACCACCGCGCGGGTCTCTCTTTCGCGCGCGCGGCGTACCACCTCGCGGATGACCTGCTGATGCCCACAATGGATGCCGTCAAAGTTTCCTACCGTAACCACAGTTGGGCCAAAATCGCCTGGGACCTCTTCCAGCGATCGAAAGATCTTCATGCGATCTCGAACTCCAGTTTCAGCCCGTCGTGGGCGAGCCGAACATGCGCGGGCAGATCATGGTTCGTCTCTTCGTGGGCCAGGTCGTGCGAGATATGGGTAAAAAATGCACGCTTCGGCTTAAGCTCGTCCACTAGCCGGAGGGAATTGGCAACAGTCGAATGCGTGGGGTGCGGGCGGTGTCTCAGCGCGTCGAGGAAGAGTATGTCCAGTCCCTGAAGCTGCTGCATGGAATGCGATGGAATCTCGCTGAAGTCGGTGAGGTAAGCAGCGCCGCCAAAACGAAAACCGTGAATCACTGAGTCGCCGTGCATGATCTCCACAGGTTCGAAGCGCGCACCGAACAAGTCAAGGGCGCCGTTGAGGCGGTTCATTTCTACGCGCGCAATGCCGCCATATTTGTAATTTGCGTCAAAAATGTAGCGGAAAATACTCTCAACGGCGCTGGCAGTTTTGTCATGCGCGTAGAGCGGTATCCTGTCTTCGGCTCGGAAACTTAGTGGCCGCACATCGTCGAGCCCGAGAATATGATCGGCATGCGCATGCGTGTAGAGGATGGCGTCAATATGCCGAATCCGCTCCCGGATTGCCTGCTGGCGGAAATCCGGAGTGGTGTCAATGAGCACACACCGGCCTCCATACTGAAGCATGATGGAAGGCCGCGTCCGCTGGTCCCGGGGATCGCTGGATGTACACACCCGACAGGTGCAGCCGATGGTCGGCACCCCCATTGAAGTTCCGCTGCCCAGGACCGTGAGGACTGCATTCATTTCTTTTCTGGCGCAGGCTTTGCCGGCTGCTCAACAGCCTGCTTGGCAATCGCATTGGTCAGCTCGATCCATGCCATTCTCAATTCAAACAGAACGTTTTGGAGCATGGTCCGTTCTCTATCAGAAAGATTGCCTTTGGTTTTGTCGTGGAGAATCGTAAGCGAATCAATGGTCTGACGTGCGCCGATGATATCCACCCTGGGCTCCTCGCCTTCGGTGCGCAGGGCGCCCATTTGGATCAGCGCGCTCATGTAGAGCGATTCGACCACTTTCTCGAAGGTCATTTCAGGATAACCGCCCTGAGCTCCCAAACGCGATTGGAAGATGTCATCAAGTTTTTTCCCGGATGCGCGGTATTCCTGGTGCTGAGCTAGCTGTTCTTCCACGGTCGGGGCTTCCGGCATTTGTTCCTCCGGCGCAGGAGGCGCCGTTTGCGTTGGCTCCTGCGCGGGCGCAGCAGGCGGCTCGGCAGCTTTGGATGTCGTTTCCGGAGCCGCCGTCTTTTCTTCTTGTTCTACGGGCACTCCTGCACGGGGTTCACCTTCCGCACCAAACCGGCGCCGGTCACTTACCACAAAATCTAATTTCTTGTCAGTCATTGCGTCCTCAGGTCAACTAAATTCTTCAAGTAATCGATGAAGTACCAGGCGGCCTCAAAGTCATTCCATCTGGAAAGGCAAATCAACTACGGTTGCCTTTACTCCGTTCAGGTCGAGCACACGGTTTTCCGGCACCGACTCCACTCGCACATAACCCAAACCAATATTCCGCGCCCCGGAACCAGATGGTACGTGGGCCACACTCGTGACTTCCGCGAACGTGCGGCCATCGGCTTCAAACTTGCCAAGCGCTGGTGCAGTTTCGGCAAACTCGAAGCCGCTAAACTTCCGATGCACCTGCCCGCGTGAGCGGATTCGCTCGACAATCTCCTGCCCGATGTAACAGCCCTTGTTGAAGTTGAGCGCATGCGTTTGGCCCGTCTCCTGGGGCAGGTCACGGTCGCGTACGTCTTTTCCATACTGCGGAATTCCGTGCAGAACGCGCCAGACTTCCAAAGCTTCCGCTCCGACCGGCTGAGCGCCCGCACTGCGGATCCGGTTCGCGACTGCTGAAGCATGTGCCGCGTCTGTCCACAGCTCAAACCAATTCGGCTTGTTTGCTCCTCCGCGGATGATCTGGGCATTAGTATCGGCAAGCGTTACATCTCGAACTTCCAGGGGCTGAATGCCTGTGATCGCGAGACCGGCAGCAGCCAATGTTTCGCGAGCTTTCGGACCAGCGACCCCAATCGCAGTGATCTCATTCGCCGATTCGGTGAGCTCCACCTTGTCCATGATGATGAAGCGCCGAAGGGTCGCCAGCAGTGTTTCCACCTGTGTGCGATCACTTTCCAGCAGCAACGACTCTCCGCGATTGAAGATGGTGAGATCGCCCAGGATCCGGCCCTGTGCATTCAGAACAAAATTGTAAGCGCCACGATTGAGTTGAAGGTCGCGAACGTCGTTCGTGACCATATTGTGTAGCCAGCGCACACGGTCTTTGCCGCTCACGCTGATGAGCGCGCGCCACTTGATCTCGAAAACACCGCAGCCGGAACGGAGAGACTCCAGCTCAGATTCGGCACTAGCGAACCTCAGGGCGGCCTCTGAGCCGAGATACTCTCCACGGGTCGCCCCACTCAGAGCGGGATCGTGATGTGTTGCCGCCGGCGTCATGCTCAATCTTTGATTATAGCCAAGCCGCCATTCGCCTAAGAAGTGGCTCTAAGGCTCGCCGGCCGCATAAAAACAAAAGGCCTCGGTCACCCAAGGCCTTTTTTGAAATTCACCTGTACTAAGTGGTGCGAATGAACAGAAGCACGAACGTAAACAGCACCAGCGATTCAATGAACGCCAAGCCGATAAACAGGGCGAGCTGAATACCTGCCCTGGCTCCAGGATTGCGGGCCAGGGCTTCAGCCACAGATCCTGCCACTCTACCCTGACCAAGTCCGGCCAGCCCCGCAGCCAGCCCCATGCCCAGGCCGACGCCGATGGGCACGGTCCAGTTACCGGCAGGCGTTCCTCCGGGCGTTTGCGCATATACCGGCGATGCGATCAGCAAGACCGCAGCCACCAGCAGGAATAGTTTGAGTTTCATCATGTTCTCTCCTAGTAAGTTGCTGCCAGTGGGTGGTTGACTTCCGACTTGGGAGGCGGAGTCCTCACGCTTGCAGCGTTTGTTGAGCTTGTTCTAGTGTTCCTCGCTCACTGCCATGCCCAGGTAAACCAACGCGAGCATGACAAAGATGAACGTCTGCACGAGGGCGACAAAAAGATGCAGCCCGAGAAAAGCGACGGGGATAAGAATCGGCACAAGCGAAAAGAACGCCTGCGTCACCAGGTCGCCGGCAAAGATGTTGGCATAAAGACGGACGGTGAGAGAAAGGATGCGGGCGAAATGGCTGATCACTTCGATCAAGAGCATCAACGGCGCCAGCAACCAGATCGGCCCGATAAACTGCTTGTAATAGTGCAGCTTGTGGTGACGAATCCCGTGAAAGTGATAGTAGATGAAGGTAACGACGGCGCAGCCGAGCGGAACCACGGCTTTGGCCGTAGGAGACTCAAATCCGGGTACCAAGCCGATAATATTGCAGAGCAGAATAAAATATCCCAGCGCCAGAGCGTAAGGGACATACCTCTTGTAGCCGTGACCGATCACTCCTTCGGCCTGATCGGCGACAAATTCTTCCATCATCTCCGCCAGGTGTTGGACCTTGCCCGGTTTTTCCACGGACAAACGTGAGCGAATCACAATAAAGAAAATGATCAACAGTAGAACGACCAGAATCTGCATGGCCACGGTGTTCGTGATGGGCGCAGAAGGATAGGCCGGCTCAATGCCGATGCGGTGCAGCAGCGCCGCTGCAGCCGGGGCGAAGAGGTGGTTCAGGATCTTGGTAAACCAGAGTTGCTCAGGCATATGGGTGTATTACTTCACATCCAAGTGTCAGATTTCAGTTTAATTGTTTGCCGGTCGCGACTGCTTCGTAAATGCCCTCGCACATCGCGGCTATAACCGGGAGACCAAGCCCCGCGATGAATGCAATTCGGGCGTGGGGGTAACTCCTCAATATAACATACGCGGCGGCCAGAACAAATAAGTAGCGGCCCACGAAGGAGAAGACAACCCTCTGTTGTGAAGGCTGCTTTGTGCCAGGCTGGAGCATCCTCTGGATGGTCAGACCCGTTCCGTGATGAAGCCAGACGGAGTTGAGATAGGCCACAACGGCGCCTATGGCAAGGCCCGCGGCGCTGCCCCAGCCACCCAGCAGCGCGGCCAAGCCAGTTCCGGCGATGCTCAGCACAGCAGTGATACGGAGCATCCTTTTGTATGCGCCGGAAAGAAACGCCTCAGCTTCCGCTGAGAGCGGCGGGTGTGGCGGCCCGCTCATGATTCCTTGCTGGCGCGAACGATAGTCCGGATCAACTCATAAAAACCGGCAACGCAGCCCAGCAGCAGTCCCGCCAGAGTCATCCAGGTCGTCTTCAACCAATGGTCCAGGGCTTCCCCAATCACGATCCCGGCAACAATCGAAGCAGGAAGTACAAAAGCAAGATGGCTGTACTTGCCAATCTGCCGCCATATGTTTTCGTCGGGATTCTTTTGTGGCGGGACATCCGGCATGCAGCCAGTTTAGCAGCGGCATGCCGCAAAATCATTGTGACCTGGCGCTTTCAGAGTGCCTCGGTGGAGGGTGTACCCGAAAAACGTGCGTCCGCTAGCCCTCTTTAGTAAGCTATACCTGCATGGCCGCGGAAAACACATTCGATATCGTAAGCAAAGTCGATCTCCAGGAAGTGCACAACGCCGTCCAGAACGCGCTCAAGGAGATCCACACCCGCTTTGACCTGAAAGACAGCAAGTCTGAAATCGATCTTGAAGGCAAGGATGCCATCATTCTGACCTCGTCAGATGAATACAAGCTCAAAGCTGTGAATGACATTCTGCAGAGTAAGCTGGTCAAACGCGGTGTGCCGCTGAAGGCTTTGACCTATGGCGCGGTGGAACCAGCGGCGGGGTCGCGTGCCCGGCAAAAGATCACCATGCAGCAGGGCATTCCCACGGAGAAAGCCAGAGAGATTGTCAGAGTCATCAAAGACTCGAAGAAGAAAGTACAAGCGGCCATTCAGGGTGATACCGTACGCGTCAGCGGGAAGGACCGCGATACCTTACAGGAGATCATCACACTTTTGAAAGCCCGCGACTTCGGCATTGATATGCAGTTCACCAACTATCGCAGCAATTAAGGGGCCTGATTGAGTTCACCTGCCACGGGTAACGGCAAGGAAGTTTTTGAGTTGCTGCGCGACGACCTGGCAGCGATTGAACGCGAATTCGGACGCGATACCGTCTCCACGGTGCGCGCGATCACTGAAATTGGTGAACACCTGCGTGCCGGCGGCGGCAAGCGAATTCGGCCTGCGCTGCTCCTGCTTTCCGCCAAGCTCTTTCCACACGATGAACGTTCCGCGGTCCGCCTGGGCGCAGTGGTGGAAGTAATTCACACTGCCACCCTGGTGCATGATGACATCATTGATGAAGCCAAGACCCGCCGCGGCCGGCCCGCAGCTAACACCCAGTGGGGAAACTCCAAGTGCGTGCTTGCCGGCGACTGGCTTTATATGCAGGCCTTCAAAGTTGCGGTGCAGGAGCGGAACTTTAAGATTCTCGACGTCCTCATTCATCTCACGCAACAGATGGTGGAAGGCGAACTGTTGCAGATGGAGAAGCTGGGCAAATGCATCTCTCTCGACGAACACTTTGACCTGATATTTCGCAAAACGGCGTGCCTTTTTTCCGTTTCCATGCGCCTGGGCGCTGTGCTCGGTAAAGCTACCGAAGAACAGGAGAGCCGCCTGGCCGATTACGGTCGGCATCTCGGGCTTGCATTCCAAATCGTGGATGACGTTCTTGATCTCACGGCCTCAGAAGCGGTGCTCGGCAAGCCTGTGGCGAGCGATCTCCGCGAAGGCAAGGTCACTATGGCTGTAATTCACGCCCTCGATCGGTGCACGGCCGCGGAACGCAGGCTAGTGGAGACCGTCCTGGAGGAGTGCGCTTTTGTCAGCGTGAATCACCAGCAGATTCTCGACATGCTCAGGCGCTACGGTTCCATCCAGTACGCCTACGATGAAGCTGCTAAACACGCTGACGCCGCCCGTAAGGCCATCTGCAGCTTTCCCGATTCGGAGATCAAGCGCGCTCTGCTGATGATCCCTGAATTCGTGGTGGCGCGAAACAGTTAAATCCTCGACAGCTTGCAGGCACAGAAAAACCTTGCCGCTACGCAGCAGATCATATAAATCATCGCAACTGCAAGCAGAGCTGTTGCCGACGCTGGACTGTTGATTGCGTGTTGAGTCCTTATTGAGCCATGCTGCCATACCTTCTATACTGAAACCGGAGAACAGTGTGGCTCTTTCCGCCGTAATTGTCGATGACGAGCAGCTTGCCCGTGATGAGCTCAGCTATCTGCTCAAGGCCGTGGACGACGTGAATGTCGTGGCGCAAGGCCATAATGGCCTTGAAGCAGTGCACCTCGTTAAAGAGCACTTGCCCGACATTCTGTTTCTCGATGTGCAAATGCCCGGTCTCGACGGTTTCGGCGTGATCAAGAAGCTGCTGGATAAGAAGCTGCCCATGCCGCAGATCATCTTCGGCACGGCGTTTGACCAGTATGCGGTCAAAGCCTTTGAAGTGAATGCCATTGATTACCTGCTGAAACCGTTCGACAAGAAGCGCGTGCTGCAGGCCATTGATAAGGCCCGCAAGCGCGTGCAGACACCGGTGGCCGCGAGCAACGAAAAACTCGATTCACTGGTGAAGATGCTGGAAGCGCAGAGGCCGCAAAACTCCAAGCTTCTCCTGCGCTCTGCAGGCAGGCTGTATCTCGTGGATCAGAAAGACGTCTGCTTCGCTTCGATTGAGGATGGCATCATCAGCGTGGTCGCCACAACGCATGAAGGCCAATCCAACTGCCGCACTCTCGAAGAACTTCTCGAAGATCTTGATCCTGACATGTTCTGGCGCGCGCACCGCTCCTTCGTGGTAAACATCAACCGCATTAAGGAAGTGGTGCCCTGGTTCAAAAGCTCCTACCAACTCCGAATGGACGATCGCAAGCAGACTGAGATTCCTGTAAGCCGCGCGCAAACCAAACGCTTGCGGGAACTGTTCGGGCTTTAGGATTCACTGGCACAACTCACTCCGGCCGCACTTCTGGTATCACTGCGAGTTCAACTCGCTTTGATCCTCGCAGCACGCCAAGCTGTGTTGTCCGTCCAATGCGCTCCTCAGTTAACAAGCGATGCAGCACGTCCACACCTTCCACCGGTTCGCCTTCGAGCGCGATGATCACGTCACCCGGCAGCAATCCCGCCTTGGCCGCCGGCGTGCCCGGTTCGGCCCCCAGCACCAGCGCTCCGGCTGCATGTTTCAAATCGTAGTGTCGAGCAATGGCACGATTTAACGGGGCGGTCTGCGCCTGCACGCCGATATAGCTTCGGCGTACCACGCCATAGTGGATCAGTCTGCTGGCGATGAACTGTGCCGTATTGACGGAAATGGCAAAGCATAAGCCCTGCGCCGGTAGAATGGTGGCCGTGTTGACTCCTATCACTTCTCCGGCCGCGTTTACGAGTGGCCCGCCGGAATTGCCCGGGTTTAGCGCTGCATCGGTTTGAATGACATCTTCGATTAGTCGCCCGGATTGCGAGCGCAGGCTGCGACCGAGCGCGCTCACCACACCGGCGGTCACTGTGTGCTGAAATCCATACGGGTTGCCGATCGCCACCACGAGCTGTCCGACGCGGATTTTGCGTGAATCGCCCAGCTTGACGGTACGAAGGCCCGGAGCATCGATCCGAAGCACTGCCAGATCGGTATCCGGATCTTCGCCGATCAATTGCGCCTGAAACTCGCCCGCATCCGGCGTCAGCACTCTGATGCGCGTGCCTCCGTGCACCACGTGGCTGTTGGTAAGCATGAATCCATCGGGTGTAAAGATGAAGCCGCTTCCACTGCCACCCCGACCGCGGTTGCTTTCCACCTGGATCCGCACCACCGCCGGACTAACCCATTCGGCTACTCTGGTCACGACGCGGGAGTAAGCATCCAGGGCTTCAACTTCTTCCAGCGGAACTGCGTCCCATGGCTTGTCGGCAGCGTCAGGCATGGATACGTATTGAAGTAAATCATCCATAGCTCCATTCGATAAAGTTTGAAGCAGAAAAGATTCAGGGCAGGCTCGCGCTCCATGGAGATAGGCGCAACTGCGTCTCGCTCGTGGATTGAGAGAGTGGCACAGCCGCCCTCGGCTGTGCTGCGAAAGCGGATTAGCCCCGTGTTCTTTAACAAACGGCCAGGAGAGCTGGTGTATGGAACTCGTCCAAGAATGCGAAACACATACCATTTGATGAGGACAAGAAATCCTCAATTTCTCTGAAAGACGCTCGTACACAGCCGAGGGCGGCTGTGCCACAATTTCAGCACGTCCAACGGTCTTCATCACGTCACCGTTTACAATTCCACCGTGAACGATCTCAAAGGCAAGACGGTCCTTATCACTGGTGGTGCCCGCCGTCTCGGACGCGCGATGGTGCTGGCTGCCGCTCGCGCTGGCGCGCAAGTAGCGTTCACCTACCTGAACTCGCTTCAGCAAGCCGATGAGACTGGCAGAGAACTGGGGCATCTTGCCATCAAGTATCGCGCCATCAAGTCCGACGTTCGCAGCGAAAACAGTGTGGCCCGAACTGTCGAAACAGTGCTCGACACGTTTGGCCGGCTCGACGTCCTGATTAATAACGCGGGTGTATTTGAAACCATGCCGCTTGAGAAGATCACGCAGGAGCAGTGGGAGAACGTCTTTGCCACAAACGTCGGTGGGCCGTTCCTGATGACCAAGTATTGCACCCCAGCCCTGCGTGAAGCCAAAGGACACATCGTCAACCTGGGCTCGCTAGGCGGCGAGAAGCCCTGGGTAACTCATGCCCACTATTGCGCCTCCAAGGCGGCCTTGCACATGCTCACCCGCGTAACAGCCAAAGCTCTGGGGCCAGAAATCGCGGTCAATTGTGTGGCTCCGGGGATGATTGACAGCGGTGAAGGCGAGCACGAGCGAACTTTGTTGAAGCGCCTGGCGGAGCGTGCCCCGACAAACCGGAACGGAACGCCTGAAGACGTGGTGAGCGCGGTGATGTACTTCGCCACGTGCCCGCACTACATCACAGGGCAGATTGTCACGGTGGATGGAGGTCTTGGCCTTGTTTGATTGTCTGCGCTAATCAGGCAGATCAGCGTTGATCAGCGGTGGGGTTCTGGCTCACAAACGCCTTCACTACAATTGATCTTGGGTCTTTGCCCAGGGGGATCATTGTTTCCAGCACCGGCTTGTCAGGTTGCCGGTCTCCTGTGCGATCGATGAGCGACAACACGGAAAGATCCCCGGTTCCGCTATTGATAACCAGCAGCATCAACTGGTTGGGGGAGACTGCCAACCCGTCTGGATGGCCACCGACGGGAACCGAAACGGTCCTCTTGCCGGTATCGATACTGTACACGGCAACAGAATCTGATCCGAAGTTAGCCACGTAAAGCAGGGAATTGTCCGGTGAAACCAGCGCTCGCACCGGCCGATCGCCGATCAGAAATGTGTTACTCACTTCGTTGCCGCCGGTGATGATCTCTGAGATTGAGCTGGCGCCGAAGTTGCAGACAAAAACTTCACCTCCGTCTGGCTTCACCGCAATTTGAATGGGTATATCGCGGACATCGAGCAGAGCAAGGAGTTTGTTGGCCGTCAGATCCACCACGGCCACCTGCTTTGATCCGCTGCAGGCCACGAATACTTTGCTGGAATCAGGCAAAATGCCAAGGTCCACGGGCTGAGCGCACGTTTTCACTTTGGCGCGAAGCGCTAGCTTCTCGGCATCGACAATAGCAACTGAATTTTCATCGCGCAACGCAACGATGACCAACCTTCCGTCAGGCGTGACCCTGGCGAGATTGCTGCCGTTACCGGTGGGAACCACCCGGATGACCCTGCGCGCGTCCAGGTCAACCACAGAGAGGTTTGCGGAGCCCGAGTTAGCCACGTAGGCGCGTTTGCCGTCCGGCGAAACCGAGATGAAAAAGGGCTTCCCGTGCACGCCAATCACCGCGGCGACTCTATTTGTCTCCGCGTCAATCACGCTGATGTTATTGGAGTCAGTATTGGCAACGTAAATCTCGTTCTTCCGAGGATTCACTGCCAGCCCAGTCGGGCTCTTGCCCACAGGCACAATCGCCTTGATGGCGAGAGCGCGCAGGTCAACTACCGTCACGCTGTCGCTTCCGCCATTGCTGACGTACGCGTACTCGCGATAGTTCGGGACCGGTTCAGGTGTTCCGCGGCAGCCGCACAGCGCAGCCACAAGGCATAAAACGGCCAAGCCAACGCGGCATTGGTAGGTGCGAGAACGCAACTTACTTGCCGGCCTTTGCCATGGCAGGGTTGCTGGAGGGTTCCTGCACGCTGCGATGTACCACAGGAGCAATCTGGCGGATCTCCGCCATCAGCTCGTCAAACTGATCAGGAAACAGCGACTGCATGCCGTCTGATAGCGCACGGTCCGGCTCGTGATGCACTTCCACGATTAACCCATCCGCGCCGACGGCGACGGCCGCCCGCGACAGGGGAACAACTTTGTCGCGCTTTCCAGTGCCGTGGCTGGGATCGACAATGATTGGCAAATGGCTCGCCTTCTGCACTGCGGGCACAATGCTGAGATCGAGCGTGTTGCGGGTGTGATCGGCGAAGGTGCGAACTCCGCGCTCGCAGAGAACCACCTCATAATTTCCTTCGCTCAGGATGTACTCTGCCGCCATAAGAAATTCCTCAAGCGTCGCTGACATGCCACGCTTCAGCAGCACCGGCTTGCGCACTCGTCCGGCCTTCTTCAGCAGGGAAAAATTCTGCATGTTGCGCGCGCCGATCTGGATGCAGTCGGCATACTCGGCCACCAGGTCGAGTGATTCGTTGTCGATCGCTTCAGTCACGATCCTCAGACCGAAGCGGTCGCGGATTTCCGCCATGATCTTCAGCGCTTCTTCACCCAGGCCCTGGAAAGCGTAAGGTGACGTACGAGGTTTGTAGGCGCCACCGCGAAAGAAGCGGGCGCCGGATTTAGCTACGCGTTCGGCAATGGCAAACGCCTGCTCACGCGATTCAATCGAGCACGGGCCGGCAATGATCCCCAGATCGCGCCCGCCAAAACTGCCATCCCCATCCGCGAAATGAATGACTGTGTCCTCTTCCTTAACGTCACGGCTGACCAGTTTGTAGGGCTTGGAGACAACAATCACTTCCTGGACGCCGGACATCTCCTCCAGCGCTCCTGCCTCCACTGCCCCCTTGTTCCCGGTGATGCCGATGGCAGTGCGCTGGGCGCCCGGAATGGGATGCGCCCTGTAACCGAATTGTTCTATCCGTTCACAAACGGCGCGTACCTGTTCTTCCGTGGCCTGCGCCTTCATTACGACCAGCATGATGACTTCCCTCTAGTAAGCAGTTAAGTTTACTGTGATTTGGCGCGCCGGAGCAATGAAAACCCGCATGTTTAGCGTGTTAGAATCAATCATTTAGCGCATGTCGCCCGGGCAAACAGAGCGTAAGCGGAAGCTTAGCATGAAGGACGTGCTGCTTTGGTCGCATGGAGAACCGCCTCCTCCTGGTCCGCGACGCATTGGCATCCATACTTCCACAGCCGGCGGGGTTGAGATGGCGGCAGAGCGTGCCTACCGGTTGGGGGCGAACTGCTTTCAGATTTTTTCGTCGAGCCCACGGCAGTGGAAGCCTTATTCTTTGGCTAAGACGCAATGCGATGAAATGGTCCAACTGCGCGAGAAGTACAACATTTCGCCTCTGGTAATTCACAGCAGTTATCTGGTGAACCTGGCCAGCGCGACGCCGGAGTTCCATCGCAAAT
>Ga0134125_10000451_pt1 | contig 55605 bp, 53 predicted proteins | sample KB31751_FD_96464 | JGI IMG/M metagenome (GOLD analysis project Ga0134125, IMG submission 96464) | Terrestrial soil microbial communities with excess Nitrogen fertilizer from Kellogg Biological Station, Michigan, USA - KB3-175-1 | ecosystem: Environmental > Terrestrial > Soil > Unclassified ... | reverse complement strand
TCGTTCGGCTGCCGGAGATCGCCGCGCGGGACTGTCGCGCCTGGGTCACGCGGCACTGCGACGTCGACGTGGTCGCCGCCGCCTATGAGCGGACGTACCGCTCGGCGATGCGGCCGGACGTCGCAGGGAGCCCTGTCGCGCTTGTCTGAGCGCACGCTGAGCGTCCTGGATGGCAGCACCTTCCTCGTCGGCGATCGCCTCGGCGACATGCGCGCCGAGGAGCGGCGCGAGCACGGCTTCTTCTCGGAGGACACGCGCTTCGTCTCGCACTGGGTGCTGCGCGTCGACGCGGCGCCGCTGGAGCTGCTCGGGCTCGACCAGGACGCGCACTACGCCGTTCGCTTCTTCCTGGCCCCGGGCGTGAGCCCCGACGTCGCGGCGCCGTTCTCCGTCATGCGGCGGCGGCTCGTCGACCACGTGTGGATGGAAGAGGTCACCGTGACCAATCACCGCCACACGGTCAGCGACCTGGCCGTGGTGGTCGAGGTCGACGCGGACTTCGCCGATCTGTTCGAGGTCAAGGAGGGGGCGGTCGCGGCACGCGAGATCGCCTTTCACCATGACGACCGCACGCTCGTGCTGGCCTACCGGCATGGGAGCTTCCAGCGCTCGGTCGCGGTCGTCGCGAGCCGCTCGGCGACCATCACCCGCGCGGGCTTCGCGTGGTCGCTGCGGCTCGCGCCCGGCGAGCGGTGGTCGACGACCTTCACTGCCACGCCGCATGCCGCCCAGCCCGGGGCGACGTTCCCGCGGCGCGAGGTGCGGGCCGACCTCGATGAGCTGAGCCGGCTCAAAGCGGCCGAGCTCGACGCGTGGCTCGCCCGTGCTCCGGCGCTGGAGACCGCGGACGCCGCCCTCGCACGCACGTATCGCGCAAGCCTCAGCGACCTCGCCGCGCTGCGACTGCATCCCAGGCTGGCCGAGCACGCGACGCTGCCGGCGGCGGGACTGCCGTGGTTCATGGCGCTGTTCGGCCGCGACAGCCTGATCGCCAGCTACCAGGCGCTGCCCTACCTGCCGGGTCTCGCCGCCACGACGCTGCGCGCGCTCGCCGCACACCAGGCGTCCACGCGCGACGACTTCCACGAGCAGGAGCCGGGCAAGATCCTGCACGAGCTGCGCTTCGGGGAGCTGACGGCACGGGGTGAGCGACCGCACTCCCCGTACTACGGGTCCGCGGATGCGACGCCGCTGTTCCTCGTGCTGCTCGACGAGTACCACCGCTGGTCGGGCGACGACCAGCTCGTGCGCGAGCTGGAGCCCAACGCCCGCGCGGCCCTGGCGTGGATCGAGGACGAGGGCGACCTGGACGGCGACGGATACGTCGAGTATGCCCGCCGCAACCCGCTCACCGGGCTCGTCAACCAGTGCTGGAAGGACAGCTGGGACGCGATCCAGTTCGCCGACGGCACCCTGGCGAGAGGACCGATCGCCACCTGCGAGATCCAGGGCTACGTCTACGACGCGCAGCGGCGCGCCGCGCGCCTCGCACGCGAGGTGTGGGGCGATCCGGCGCTCGCCGAGCGGCTCGAGCGTCGTGCCGCCGACCTGCGCGAGCGTTTCCGCCGCGACTTTTGGATGCCCGAGCGCGGCTCCCACGCGCTGGCGCTGGACGGCGACAAGCGCCAGGTCAACAGCCTCACGTCCAACATCGGCCATCTGCTGTGGTCGGGGCTGCTGGACGAGGGGGAGGCGGCCGCGACCGCCGCGCGTCTGCTCGGCGAGGACTTGTGGTCGGACTGGGGGGTGCGAACGCTCGGCGTTCGTGAGGGTGGCTACAACCCGCTCGGCTACCACACCGGCACCATCTGGCCCCACGAGAACTCGCTCATCGCGGCCGGCCTCGCGCGCTATGGCCACCGCGACGCGGCGGCGACGATCGCCTCCGCGATCCTCCGCGCGGCGCCGCATTTCGAGCACCGCCTCCCCGAGGTGTTCGCCGGCTATCCGGCCGTCGAGACGGCGGTCCCGGTCGCGTATCCCACGGCCTCACGACCGCAGGCATGGGCCGCGGGAACGCCGCTGCTGCTGTTGACCACGCTGCTCGACCTCCGACCGGGCGACGCTGCGGTGGAAGCCGAGGTCCCGCGCATCACGGGACGTCTCGTGCTGCGCCCGCGCTCCGGCGCGGAGCGATGAGCGCGCGACGCGCTCCGAGCGAGCCGACGACCGGCGGTGCGGCCGCCCGGCGAAGTAGACTCTCGCGTCAAGGCTCACTCGACCACACCGCGTTTTACCTGCAAAAGGGACTGATTCGTACGATATCTACGAACCAATTCTGTTTGTGGGGAAGCTGATCATCGCACGGGGCGTTGCATAGGCGCAACGCTGGGCGTTGCGTTGGTGCTACACTCGATCCATGCTGGACACAGGACACCACGATCGTCGCCTCCAGCGCCGCCTGCGCGAAAGCCCGGAGTTCCGCGCGGAGTTCGAGAGGCAGCAGCGGGAGATCGCCGCGGTCGACGCGGTCATCAACACGCTGGACGAGTTGCGCACCGAGCGGAATCTGACGAAGGCGCAGCTCGCCCGGGAGATCGGCAAGAACGAGGCGAGCATCCGCCGCCTGCTCACGGCACCGGTGAACCCGGAGCTGCGGACGGTCGTCGCGCTGGCGGACGCCCTCGACGCGGACATCCGCATCGTCCCGCGCAAGCGGACTGCGGCACGTCGCAAGACGCGAGTGGCGTAGCGCGCCGGAGCGTCCTGGCGCTCTCCTACAGTCGCGCGATGCCCTGGGGCGTCGTCTACTACAGAACCGTCGACGGTCGTGTTCCGGCCGACGAGTTCCTCGACCGCTGTCCCGACAAGGTGGAGGCGACGATCCTCGCCGTCCTCGACGCGGTCCGTCGTGCGCCCCCGCCGGCCTTCAGCGGCGGCGGCAAGTGGGAGGCAATGCACGGGTCGATGGGCGGCTACTACGAGATCCGGGTCACCGGCCCTGGACGGCGCCAGTATCGGCTGTTCTGTCGCCTGGAGAACGGTACGCCGGAGGAGCTGGCCCAGCGTGGCTTCGCGGGACCACAGATAGTCGTGATCAATGGTATGGACAAGCCGTCGGGACAAGTGTTCTCGGATGCCGACTACCAACGGCATGTTCGGCGACTCGGCGAGGACTACCTCAGCACGCTTCCGCGCCGCATCGCGTAGGAAGCGCGTGGCGAGAGGGGGTACGTTCAATCGCTGCTCGTGGCAAGGTTCAGCGGGTGCCAGCAGGCTTCTTTCACACCCTACCCATCGTCGGCGCGATGTTCGTGGGAGGCACGACAGCGGACGGCGAGCCAATGTTGATGGTCACGGCCGAGAATCCCGACAAGATTCCGGGTTTCGACGGCGAGGTCGAGAAGGCCCGGCTGGAGCGTTTTCACCTTGAGTGCTACCGGGCGGATCACGTTCTGCAGTTTGGCGTCGCGCCGTTCGAGGAGGTAATCGCTGGCGATCGCCCCGACTTCACGGTCACCGCCGAGGGTCACAAGGTGCGCCTCGATTGCGCTGCGCTGGCAGACCACCACCGGCGGCTCGGCTTCAGACTGATGGACCACCTGCGCGAGCGCCTCATCTCCGGTGGCGGCGATCGCGATTTCTCCGGCGTTGCGGGCTGTGTGCTGTCAGTGTGGTTCGGTGAGAAGCTCGACGACCTCCCGCCGAAGCGGTGGGACGGCTCGATCGTTGAGCCGCTGCTGGACGCGATCGCTGCCTGCCAGGTCGATCATGGCGCGATCGCTCGTCTGAACCAGGAGATCGCGCACCGCGGCTTCCCAGAGGTCTTGCCGCCGGTGATCCAGACCGGCAAGACGCCCGACGAATCAGCCGGGTTCGTGGCGAACGCCCTCCTCGGCCCGACTGAGGGAGCCCGCTTCTCTACCGGGCTCGGCTTCGAGGTCCGGCTGCACCTGCCGGAGCAAGTGACGTACAGCGGCGCGAAGGCGACTCTCGAACGCATCGTGAGCCAGCACGACCAGCCGCAGATCGAACACCTTCTGTTGACGGCCGGTGGACCCGACCGGACTGGGATGCGCTTCGCAGGCGAGGAAATGATCGCTGGATTCCTGGTCGAGCAGCCGGACCTGTACGTCGAAGTCGAGCATCTCCAGCGGGTCACCTTGCACCTGTGGTTCGCGCGGCGGATCGTGGAGGTGCCGGTGCGGACGAAGTCGCGGAGCGACGAGCGGCGAGCCTAGGTGTCATAAGGTCGGGCATCTCACCGTCTCACGGTTTCCGCTCCCAGAAGGAGGACCTCCCGGAGCGTCAGCCGACCGCCGGGCGAAGTACACTGCCGACCCGGACTCCCGACGACCACATCCGCTTTTTCCCTGCAAAGGGGCTGATTCCCACGATATCTACGAACCAGTTCAAGAATGGCAACCACATCGACGTCGAGGGGACGATCTTCAAGATCCTCGAGTTCCAGCACGTCAAGCCCGGCAAGGGCGGGGCGTTCGTGCGCACGAAGCTGCGCCGCGCGAGCGACGGGGCGGTGATCGACCGCACGTTCCGCGCGGGCGAGAAGTTCCGCCCGGTGCGCACCGAGGTCCGCAAGATGCAGTTCCTCTACGCCGACGGCAGCGACGCGCACTTCATGGACTCCGAATCGTTCGAGCAGATCGCGATTCCGGAGGCGACGCTCGCCGACCCGCTCAAGTGGACGCGTCCGAACGACGAGGTCGAGCTGCTGTCGATCGACGGGCAGCCGGCCGATCTCCAACTGCCGAGCGCCGTCGACCTCGAGGTCACGCAGACCGAGCCGGGGCTGCGCGGCGACACCGCCTCCGGCGGCGGCACGAAGCCGGCCACGCTCGAGACCGGCGCCACCGTCCAGGTCCCGCTGTTCGTGAACATCGGCGACAAGGTGCGCGTCGACACGCGCTCGGGCGACTACGTCTCGCGGGCGTAGGCGCGCGGGCGGAAGCGGATCGCGTGGCACGTCGCAGCGACCAGCGCCGCAGAGCCGTGTTTGCGCTCTACCAGCACGACCTCACGGGACGCCCGCTCGACGAGACGCTCCAGCGCGACGCGGCGCCCTTCACGCGCGCGCTCGCGCAGGCGGCGCTCGCACGCCAGCCGGAGCTCGACGCGCTGATCGCCGATCACGCACAGGGCTGGGCGCTCGAGCGGATCGCGCCGCTGGAGCGCTCGATCCTGCGCGTCGGCCTGCTCGAGCTGCTGCACCCGGGCGACGTGCCCGGCGAGCAGCCGATCCCCGCGGAGGGCGCGATCGACGAGGCGGTCGAGACGGCGAAGGCCTACTGCGGCTCGGAGGCGCCGGGCTTCGTGAACGGGATCCTCGCCGCGGTGCTGCGCGGGCGCCAGGCGGCCGATGCGGGGGGACGCGGCGCATGAGCGCGATCGACCCGCTCCAGCACCTGACGGAGCAGCTCGAAGAAACGGCCGGGAAGCTGAGGGCGGGCGAGCTGGAGGCGCAGGAGGCGGCGCGCCTCGTCGAGGAGTGCGCGCGCCTCGCGGCCGACGCCGCAGCCGAGCTGGACCGGCGCGTGCGCGCGGCGACCGACGACGCTCGATGAGCGACGCCTATCCCGAGGATCTGCGGGAGCAGGTCGAGCGGTACCTCCAAGCGCTGCGCTTCGTCGAGGACGAGGCCGCGCCCGGGGTCGAAGGCCTGGAGGAGGCGATGCGCTACTCGCTGCTCGCCGGCGGCAAGCGCATCCGGCCGGTGCTCGCGCTCGCGGCGGCGCGCGCGGTCGGCGCCGACCCGGCCGAGGTCCTGCCGCTCGCGGCCGCGATCGAGCTGATCCACACGTACTCGCTGATCCACGACGACCTCCCCGCGATGGACAACGACGACCTGCGCCGCGGCCGCCCCACCTGCCACCGCGCGTTCGGCGAGAACGTCGCGATCCTCGCCGGCGACGGCCTCTACGCGGAGGCGTTCCGGCACGTCCTGACCAGACAGCAGGGCGAGCCCCCGGCGATCCTTGCGGCGGTCGCCGAGTTGGCGACCGGGACGGGCGTCAACGGGATGGTCGGCGGGCAATATCTTGATGTGACAGAGCGCGCGCCGGCCGGCCCGGAGGGGCTGCGCAGCATCCACGTTCTGAAGACGGGCAGACTGATCGCCGCGTCGGTGCTCTGTCCGCTGCACCTCGTGCTGACGGGCGAACCTGCGAGAATCGACTTGTTCCGCGGCTTCGCGAGCGAGCTTGGCGTCTTGTTCCAGATCGTCGACGACATACTCGACGTCACCGGCAGCGAGGACGCGCTCGGGAAGCCGCACGGCAGCGATGCGCGACTCGGCAAGCGCACCTACGTTAGTGCTTATGGGCTCGACCGCGCCCGCGAGCTGGCGGCGGAGTCGCACAGCAAGGCGCGCGCGGCGCTCGCCCAGGCGGCGCCCGGCCGGGCGCCGGAGCTCGAGCAGATCGCCGACTTCATCGTGACCCGCAGCTCATGAGCGAAATCCCCCCCAAGCTCCTGTCCCAGGTCGAGGGCCCCCAGGACCTCCACGGCCTCACCGACGCCGAGCTGACGCAGGTCGCACAGGAGGTGCGCGAGCACATCATCGACACGGTCGGAGAGATCGGCGGCCACTTCGGCGCGAACCTCGGCACGTGCGAGCTGGCGGTCGCGCTCCACTCGCTGCTCGACTCGCCGCGCGACAAGATCCTCTGGGACGTCGGTCACCAGGCCTATCCGCACAAGGTCCTGACCGGCCGTCGCGACCAGCTCGCGACCATTCGCAAATACCAGGGGCTCACGCCGTTCTGCTGCATCGAGGAGTCGGCGCACGACGTCATGGGCGCCGGCCACGCGTCGACCTCGATCGGCTACGCGGTCGGGATCAAGGAGGCGATGCGCCACGGCGTCGGGCAGGACGGCAAGGTCGTCGCGGTGATCGGGGACGGCGCGATGACCGGCGGGGTCGCGTTCGAGGCGGTCCACCAGGCCGGCGGTCTCGGCACGCCGATCGTCGTCGTCCTGAACGACAACGGCATGTCGATCGCGCCGAACGTCGGTGCGCTGTCGCGCTACTTCAACCGCGTGCGCCTGAACTCCAAGTGGTGGCACGCGCGCGAGGGCGTCGAGGGCGGCTTGACGAAGCTGCCGGGCGCGCTCGGCGCCGCGTTCGAGCGGCTCGGCCCGCAGTTGAAGGAGTCGATCAAGGCGTTCTGGGCGCCCGGCCTCTTCTGGGAGGAGCTCGACTGGGCCTACATGGGCGTCGTCGACGGCCACGACGTCCCGCACCTGTGCGAGGCGCTGCGCGAAGCGCTCGCCGCGGATCGGCCGGTCGTCGTGCACATCGCGACGGTGAAGGGGAAGGGCTTCGCGCCGGCCGAGAACGGCGGGCTGGAGGGGATGGAGAAGTGGCATGCGGCGAAGCCGAAGTCGATTGCCAACGGCGCGCCGGCGCCGGCGGCGAAGCCCGCGTCCGGTGGCGGAGCGGCCGCGCCGAAGCCGCCGCAGTACACGAAGGTCTTCGGCGACGCGCTCGTGCGCGAATGCGAGCGCGACGAGCGGATCATCGGGATCACCGCCGCGATGAACACCGGCACCGGCCTCGACATCCTCCAGAAGGCACTTCCCGATCGCTACTTCGACGTCGGGATCGCCGAGCAGCAGGCGCTGCTGTTCGCGTGCGGCCTCGCGCTGCAGGGCTGCAAGCCGGTCGCGGCGATCTATTCGACGTTCCTGCAGCGCGCCTTCGACCAGATCGTCCATGACGTCTGTCTGCAAAGACTCAACGTGGTGCTGGCGATGGACCGCGCCGGCCTCGTCGGCGACGACGGCCCGACGCACCACGGCGCCTTCGACGTCGCCTACCTGCGGCCGCTGCCGAACATCGTGCTGATGGCCCCGCGCGACGAGGCGATGCTCGTGCACATGCTGCGCACCGCGCTCGCCTACGACGACGGCCCGGTCGCGCTGCGCTACCCGCGCGGCGAGGCGGCCGGCGTGCCGCTGCCGGACGCGCCGCGTGCGATTGCGATCGGCACGGGGGAGATCCTGTGCGCCGGCACGGGCGGGAAGGTCGCGCTGCTCGGCTACGGCACCGGCGTCGGCAAGGCGCTCGAGGCCGCAGAGCTGCTGCACGAGCGCGGGATCGAGGCGACCGTCGCCGACGCGCGCTTCGCCAAGCCGCTCGACGCCGGGCTCGTCGCGCAGCTGATGGCCGAGCACGAGCTGCTCGTCACGGTGGAGGAGGGCGTGCTGGCGGGCGGCTTCGGCTCCGCCGTGTGGGAGACGCTCTCGGACGCCGGCCTGCCGTCGCGGATCCTGCGCGTCGGCCTGCCCGACCGCTACGTCGCGCACGGCGCGCCCGCGCTGCTGCATGAGGAGGTCGGGTTTACGGGCGAGCGCATCGCCGAGCGGATCCTGCAGCGCCTCGCCGCGCCGCACGACGTCGGCGCCGCTCAGCGGTAGGCGCCGTCCACGAGCCCGATCTCGCGCGCGCGGGCGACCGCCTCCGAGCGCGAGGAGACGTCGAGCTTGCGATAGACGGCGTGCGCCTGCGTCTTGACGGTGTTGGCCGAGACGTGCAGGCGCGCCGCGATCTCGCGCAGCGAGAAGTGGCTCGGCAGCAGCCGCAGCACGCGCAGCTCCGCGAGCGTCAGCCGCGCCGGTCCCTCGACGGCGCTCGCGGCGAAGGCGTCGGCGCGCGCCCACGCGTCCTCGATCCAGCGCCGCAGGACGGGCGCGTCGGGCAGCCGCCGCGCCGCGCGCGACATCTGCGCAAGCTCGGCGCGCGCGCCGGCGGCGTCGCTCAGCCGCAGCAGTGCGCGGGCGCGCGCGAAGCGCAGCTCGGCCTCGCACCACGGCGGCAGCTCGGCGTCCGCCCGCAGCACCGCCTGCGAGCGGGTGAGCCGCGTGCGCGACGCCACGAGCGCGCCCGCCTGCGCGTCGGCGAACGCGGCGACCGCATGCGCCGGCGCGGCGAGCGGTTGGTGAGCGACGTGCGCCTGCTCCATGCCGCGCACCGCGCGGACGGCGAGGGCGCACGCGTGCTCGGGTTGGTCGCCGTCGAGCGCCAGCAGTGCGAGCTGCGCGAGCGAGAGCGCCTCGACGAGCGGCCCGGAGCCGGCGGGCCACGCGCCCTGCTCAAGCTGCTCGTGGGCTGCGGCCGCATCGCCCGCGAGCTGCGCCGCCGTTCCGGCGAGCAGGGATGCGAGCGCGCGCCAACCGGGCCGGTTTCCGAGCGCCGTGCGCGCCGCTTCCGCATCCGCGCGCATCTGCGCGACGCCGTCGCGCGCCAGCGCCGCGCGCACGAGCGCGAGGCCGGAGGCGGCGGGAGCGTCGGGCGGATCGATCGCCGCGAGCCGGCTCGCCTCGCCGGGCTGACCCTGCGCGATCCGGCGCAGCGCTGCCGCGACCGCCAGCGGTGGTGTCGTCGCGACGGGCGCGCTGCCGAGCGTGCGCAACCAGCCGTCGAGACGCTCCGCCTCTGCGCCGAACGCGTACGCCGGGATCGCATCCCACAGCAACGCGCCGGCGCGTTGCGCGTGGCCGGCTGCGACGGCATGGTCGACCGCCGGCGCGATCTCGCCCCGGCGCGCATGCCAGGCGCTCGCGCGGCGGTGCGCCTCGGGCTCCCAAGCGCCGTCGCGGCGGCGCAGGTCCGCGACGAGCGCCTCGGCGAGCAGCGGATGCAGGCGGAAGCGGCGCTCGGCGCGGTCGAGCGCCTCGATCGGCATGTTGCCGTCGGCCAGCTCACGCAGCACGACGCCGCTGTCGCTGCGTGCCAGCAGTGCGTCGCACAGCGCGCCCGAGAGCGTGCCGAGCGGCGCGCTGCGGAGCAGCAGCTCGCGCGTCGCGGGATCCAGCTCGGCGAGCAGCTGCTCGCGCACGTAGGCGGCGAGCAGCCGGTCGGCGCCGCTGAACGCGTCGACCGTGCGCGGACCGTCCGGCTCCGCGAACGCGCGCGCCGCGAGCGCGAGCGCGGCCGCCCAGCCCTCCGCGAGCGCGGCGAGCGCGGCGGCATCGGCCGTCGACAGGCCGGGACACGCACGCGCGAGCAGCAGCGCACTCTCGTACGGGTCGAGCGCGAGCTGGCGCGCACGCAGCTCCAGCACGCGGTCCTCCGCGCGCAGGCGCGCGAGCGGCAGCGCGGGCGCGGCCCGGACCCCGAGCGCAAGCTGGACGCCGGCGCCAGAGCGCGTGGCGAGCAGCTCGCGCACGCGCGCGACCGCCTCGTCGCGCAGGAGGTGCGCGTCGTCGAGCACGAGCAGCAGCGGCCGCCGCGGCGCGGCGAGCGTCGCGTCGAGCGTGTCGAGCAGCCGCCGGTCGAGCGCCGACGCCCACGTGCACGGACGCGCGTCGGCCTCGGCCCACTGCGCGAGCAGCGTCGTCTTGCCATAGCCGGCCGGCGCGCGCAGCAGCACGACGGTGGCTTCAGGAACCGCTGCCAGCCGCCGCAGCAGGCGGGCGCGCGGCACCGTCCGCGTGCCGGCGCGGATCGGCGCCTGAGCAGGTCGGCGCAAGCTGAGGTGGGTCGCGTCGATGACCAGATGGCCTCTGCGATCCACGGTGCCCGCGCCGGCGCCGGCCCGCAAGGGGGCGCGCACGCGCACGCCCGAAGGCGAGCACGACGGTCGTGCGGAGGCGGGCGCACGCCTCGTCCGTGCGCTGTTCAGCGCGGCTCGCCGGTGCGCAGCAGCGCGGCCTTCTCGGAGGCGAGCTCCTCGTCGGTGAGCACGCCCTGCGCGTGCAGCGCCGCGAGCCGTTCGAGCAGCGCGATGCGCTCGCCGGGGCTCACCGCGACCGCCGGTGAGCCGACCCCGCCCGGCCCGGCGCCATTGGCGGCCGCGCTCGGGCCCGCGTTGAGCCGGGGGGCGTGTGCGCGCGCCTGCGCGAGCCGCTCGCGCATCGTCGTGCGCGCGTGCTCGACGCGCTCGCGCCAGCTCGCCTGCGCGCCGCTCACGGTCGCGTCGGGGAACTCGGCCGCGACCTGCCGTCGCAGCGCCGCGACGCCGAGCGCGAGCAGCGCGATCATCACCAGCACCGGGATCACGCTGCGCGTCGCGGGCAGCGGGCCCCAGGCGATCACGAGCAGCGCAAGCGCGCCCGCGGCGCCGTAGGCGACCTCGGGGCGCTCGACCAGCCATGGCGCCGCCGCGCGGCGCAGCCCGACTGCGGCTCTCATCGGGCCGGCGAGCCAAGCCGCCACGATCACAGGGATGCCGCCGACGATGATCGCCCATGCGATGTCGTGCAGCATGCTCGTGCCGATCGACCACGTCGCCTGCGCCGCCGGCTTGACGGCGTCGGTCCGCGCGAGGCTGTCGACGACGCGCTGGCCGACGACCGAGCGCGCGACGAGCGTCACGACCCCGGCGGCGATCAGGCACCACCCGACGGTGCGAAGGGTCACGCGCCGTCGGCCCTCGGCGAGCCACACGGCGAGCGCGAACAGCACGAGGCCGAGCAGCGGCAGCACGATCGCGAGGCCGCGCAGCGCCGCGGTGACGCCCTGCACCGCGGACGCCTGTCTGCTGTTGACGACCGCGACTCTGCCGGCGTCGGGCGGGATTCTCGAGATCAGCGATTCGGGCAGCCCGAGCCGCTTCCCCATTTCCACGACGAGCGCCCCGAGTTCCAGATAGACGGTGTTGCCGGAGATTCTGACGACGTTCGACTTGCCCTCCGCGACCGCGATGAAGCGTTCGGCCGCGACGCGGTTCGCGGTCTGCCAGGCCTGCTGGACGAGCGGGCGTTCGAGCGCCTTGTCGGTGACGTCCTGCGCGACGTTGCGCAGGCCGCCGGCCGCCGGCCCGGCGAGCGGCTTGAATCTTTCGGGCAGCGCGGTTGCGAGCTCGCCGCTGACGTCGACGTTCGCGTAGACCTGGTCGACGAGGTAGCCGGAGACGGCGGTGCGGATCGCGCTGTTCTGCAGCAGCGCGGTGCTGGTGTTCGCCCAGTTGTCGGCGTTGAGGAGCTGGCGGTTCGCCCACACCGCCACGATCGCCAGCACCGCCACGATCGTGCCGAGCACGAGCATGGTTCGCACGGCGTAGCGCCGCCCCGGCGCGAGGCGCGGGGGCGGCGGCGGAGCGGATGCTGAGGCGGTCATGCAGTCAGCTTGGACTCTACGCCTCCTGGCGGTGGCCGCCGTGCACGGCGAGGGCGTAGATGACGAGCATGTCGACCGCGAACAGCGAGATCGACAGGAGCGGATACGCCGGCAGCATCAGCAGCACGCCGATCGCGTTGAGCGCTGCGAACGCGACTCCGGCCCACGTCGCGAGCGTGTTGCGCGCCCATACGCCGAACCCCGTGAGGACCTGCAACGCGCCGGTGATCAGCACGACCCAGCCCCAGGTGTTGAGGTCGCTGATGACGTACTTGGCGCCGTTGATGAAGAATCGCGCGTTGTCGATCGCCGCGATCCCGTAGACGACGTTGAGGATCCCGACGATCATCAGCATCGTGCCGGCGAAGATCACCCAGCCGTGGCCGGTCGCCTCTTCGTAGCGGTCGTCGGACTCGGCGCGCGTGCGCGCGGCCGACGGACCGTCGCTGGCGGCGTAGGCGGGGCCGGATCCCTGAGCGGCAGACATGTGCATGACCTCCTCGCGCTGGCTTGCGCCTCACCGTCGCAGCCGCCGGCGGTCCGGCTCAAGGGTGCGGCCACCACCTCCGGCGGGAGGCGCGCACCTCGCTGGTAGGGATTGACTACGACGGATGCTCGGCGAGATAGAGCAGGGCAGCCTTCACGCGGCGGCTGACGTCCGCGGCGTAGCTCAGGCCCAGCTTCAGGAAGATCGCGTTGATGTGCTTCTCGACGGCCCGCTTCGTCAGCACGAGATCCTCCGCGATGCGCGCGTTGCTCTTGCCCTGGGCGATCTCGCCGAGGATCTCGTGCTCGCGCGGCGAGAGGTCGGCGAGCGGCGAGTCCTCGGCGCGAGCGCGCTCGGCCAGCATCGCCTCGACGACCTTCGCGTCCATCACCGAGCCCCCGTGCGCGACCGTCTCGATCGCTGCGAGCAGCTCGCGGCGGTCGTGCACGCGCTCCTTCAGGAGGTAGGCGCGGCCGTCGGAGCCGTGCTCGAGCAGCGCCCGGCCGAACCACGGATCCGCGTACTGGCTCAGCACGACGACGCCGATCTGCGGGTGCGTCCGCTGCAGCGTGCGCGCGATCTCGATGCCCTCGTCCTCGAACCGCGGCGGCATGCGCACGTCGGTGACGACGACGGCCGGCCGCTCGCGCTCGACCGCGGCGAGCAGCGATGCGCGATCGGCGCAGCTCGCGACCAGCTCGACGCCGCGCTCGTGTTCGAGGATGCGCTCGAGCGCCTCGCGCACGAGCAGGCTGTCGTCCGCCAGCGCGACGCGGATCGGCGGTGCGTCGGCGGGCGCGCTGAAGTCGCTGATCGACTGTGCTGCGGACGGATGCAAGAACCGCGGTGTCCCTCGATCTGGAGTACGGGGTTTACCCGGATGGGGGTTCGATTCCAACCTGGGAGGATCGCGCTGCGGAAAGGGGAGTCCCCGATGAGCTCGCTCCAGGCAGACCCCGCGCGCGACGGCTTCGGCCCGTTCGCGGACGGCGTCGCGCGGCAGATCGAGCGCGACCTTCACGACGGCGCGCAGAACGTGCTCGTGGCGATGCGGCTCAAGCTCGGACTGGCGGCCGACTGCGCCGCGGAGCTTGGCGCCCGGGAGCTCGAGCAGCTCTTGATCGAGCTCGGCGAGGAGGCGCAGGCGGCGCTCGAGGGCGTGCGTTCGATCGCCCGCGGCGCAGGGCCGCCGCTGCTCGCGCTGCGCGGGCTCGCCGACGCGCTGCGCGCCGAGGGCGCGCGCGCCGCCGTCGCGGTCGAGGTCGCGGGCGAGGTGCCGCGCAGCACGCCGGAGGCCGAGGCGGCCGTTTTCTACAGCTGCCTGGAGGTGCTCCAGAACGCCGCCAAGCACGCTGGCCGCGGGGTGCATGTGACGATCGCGCTCGCCTGCCCGCGCGACGAGCTGCGCTTCGCAGTCGAGGACGACGGCCGCGGCTTCGACGCGACCGTCGAGGGAGGCGGTGGCGGCGGCTTGGCGCACGTGCGCGAGCGCGTCGCTGCGGCCGGCGGCGAGGTCGTCGTCGCCTCGCGGCCGGGACGCGGCACGGCCGTGCGCGGATGGGCGCCATGGCCGGCTGCGCGCAGGCCGGCGGCGTAGCGTCCCGCCTCACCCTGATCGGGTGATGCGCTCAGCGTCGGCGCGTCCGACACTGGAGCCGCTCGGTCGGCGACGAAAGGACGGACGGCATGGCGGCTGTCGAAGAGGACACCCGGCAGACGCTTGCGGGGCTCTCCGCAGGCGACGTGACGATGCTGGAGCGGGCGGTCGGCGTGCGCGAGGCGGTGCGCGAGTTCGCGGGCCTCGATCCGCGCACGTTCGGGCTCGTGAAGATCGCCGCGCTCATCGCACTCGACGCGCCGCCGGCGTCCTACGCCTGGCAGGTCGCGAACGCGATCGGCGAGGGCGCGACGCCGGAGGACGTGCTCGGCGTGCTGCGGGCGATCGCGCCGCAGGTCGGTGGGCCGCGCATCGTCGCGGCGGCGCCGGAGATCATGCTCGCGCTCGGGCTCGCGCTGCCGGAGGACGCTGGCGGGAACGGCGGCGGAGGGAGCTGACATGTCGCCCTTGATGCGCCGTCGCCCGCTGCTGCGCGCCGCCGCGGTCGGCGGCGGGGCGTACGCGATGGGCAAGCGGCAGGCGGCCTCGCAGGAGCGCGAGGCGCCGGCCCCGGCTGCGGGCGCGATGGCGCCCGACGCGATCGAGCAGCTCCGTCAGCTCGGCCAGCTGCACGACCAGGGCGTGCTGACCGACGAGGAGTTCGCGCAGCAGAAGGGGCGGCTGCTCGGCGGCTGAGAGCCGCTCAGCGGATGCGGTAGTCCGCGTTGCGAATCAGCATCAGCGCGTAGCTGAGGAAGAACGAGCCGGTCGGCGGGTCACCGCCGCCGCAGGTGCCGGTCGACCGGCCGGGGTTGCCGATCCAGAAGAAGCCGTCGAGGTTGCGGTAGCGCGCCGGCACGCTCGCGGTCGGTCTCGGGCCGAGCCCGCGGCCGGGCGGGTTGCAGCGCATCTCGTTGCCGTGGCCGACCTTGTGGCGCGGCACGAGCGGCCCGCGCCCGTTGACGGCCGTGTTGACGACGAAGTGCGAGCCGCCGCCGAGCCGTCGCGCGATCGCCTCGCCGTAGCGGATCTCGCGGCTCGTCCAGTCGTAGTGCGTCGCGTTGAGGAAGAAGCCCTGGAGCTGGCCGACGCCGATCGTGCGCAGCAGATGGGTCGTGCGGCTCGCGCTGAGCGCGTCGGCGGCCCCGGCGTCGACGTAGACGACGGCGTGCGGCAGCGCGGCGAGATCGGCGATCGCGCTGCGCAGCTCGCCGACTCGGGTCTGCAGGCCGTGGTGCGAGAGGCAGCTGCTCGTGATGAGCGCGTCGATCTCGAAGAACACGACCGCGCGCGCGTTGCCGATGCCCTGCGCGAAGCCTCTGTACCAGTTCTCGTAGCTCGCGACGTCCGCGGGCGAGTCGCTCACGCCGCCGCACGCGAGGTGCTTGAGGCGGTAGGTCGCCATCAGCGGGATCGCGCCCGGGTCGGCGGCGTGCGCGCGCGCGAGGTAGGAGCCGACGGCGTGGCGGGGGTCGGCGTCCCAGGTGCCGAAGCGGTGCGCCTCCGGCTGGCTCGCGATCGCCTGCAGCGCCTGTGCGGCGCCCGGTTGGCTGTGCCCCACCTGGTGCGCGACGACGCTCGCGAGGCCCCACTGGCGGTCGACGAAGAAGCGGGCTCCCAGCAGCGGATTCGTGCCGGCCGGCGGGGGCGTGAGGCCGAGCGGGTTCTGCGCGTCGCGCGTGTCGAGGCCGCGGTCGGCGTCGAGGATCGTGAGGATCGCGGTGCTCGGGTCGCCGAGTGGGTCCGGATAGGGGCCGTAGAGCCCGAGGCGGACGGTCACCGGTCCCTTCGCGATCCCGTCGTCGAGGATCGGCACGCTGAACGTCGCCTGTGCCTGGCCGGCGGCGAAGTCGAGCCGGCCGCCGACGGGGCGGTAGTCGATGTTCGGCTGGGCGCTGACGTGCCAGGCGCCGTAGCGGACCTGGGCGGTGCGCCGCGCATCGCTGCGTACGACGGTGATGACGGCGTCGCCGTCGCCCTTGCGCACGCTGTAGCTGGCGGAGGAGAAGCTGATCGTGCCGCCGGCGGACGCGGCGGCAGGGGCGCTCAGCAGCGCGAGCGCGGCGAGCAGCGGGAGGAGGATGCGTGCGGCTGGCGAGGGCATGCGATCGGGCGTCCGAACACGCATCGGCCCGGGCCGGACCGCGCCTTGAGCAAACGCGTTCGCGCGCCGACCGACTGTCCAGTCGGCGTCCGCGGCTTAAAAGAAAACGACCCGCCGAAGCGGGCCGTTTCCAGGGAGGAGAGATGTGTCTATGTGGTGGTGCTTGATCGGTGGGGGAAGCTTATGAGGCCCGCACGGAGTAGCGGGTGACGGCGTCGAGCGCGAGCAGCGCGAGCCCGGCGGCGCCGAGGAACAGCGCCGCGGCGGCGTCGCCGGCGAGCGCGAGCGGGACGGCGACCAGCACGGCCGCGAACGCGATCCCGTAGTCGAACGCCTGGTGGGCCGAGACGCGGACCGGATGCTGCGCGGCGTCGAGCGCGAGCCCGACGACGACGACGCCGGCCAGGATCGAGACGACCGCGCCGGCGAGCCTGAAGTCGAGCGCGAACGGCGCGACGAGCGCGAGCACCCCGACCAGCAGCTCGAGGGCTGCGTGCGTCGGGAGCGAGATCGTGGGTCGTGCGAAGGTCATTGCGCCAACCATGGTGGGCGGGTGCGGTGCGACTGTGTGTGAGGTCGCGCACAGAGGGCGCGGGCGCGGTCGTGCACGGAGCGCCGCCGGCGGCCGGTAGCGTTCCAGCCGCGATGACGACGAAGGTGCGACTCGACACGCTGCTCGCCGACCGCGGCGTCTTCCCGTCGCGCTCGCGCGCGGCCGCGTCCGTGCTCGCGGGCGAGGTCCTGCTGGGCGACGAGCGCCGGCGCGCGGAGAAGCCGGGGCAGTTGGTCTCCGACGACGTGCGCGTCGCGGTCGCGGCCGCGCAGGAGTTCGCCTCGCGCGGCGGGCGCAAGCTCGCGAACGCGCTCGACGCGTTCGGGCTCGACGTGCGCGGGCGGCACGCGCTCGACGTCGGCGCGTCGACCGGCGGCTTCACGGACTGCCTGCTGCAGCGGGGCGCCGCGCACGTCGTGGCGCTCGACGTCGCCTACGGCGAGCTGGACTGGCGGCTCCGCAACGACGAGCGCGTGACGGTCCTGGAGCGCCGGAACGCGCGGGCGCTGGACGCCGCCGAGCTTCCGTATCGACCGGACCTCGTCGTGATCGACGTCTCGTTCATCTCGCTCGCGAAGGTGCTGCCGGCCGTGCTCGCCGCGACCGCCGATAGCTTCGACATGCTCGCGCTCGTCAAGCCGCAGTTCGAGGTCGGGCGCGAGAAGGTGGGCAAGGGCGGCGTCGTGCGCGAACCGGGCGACCGCCGCGCCGCGCTGGTCGCCGCCGGCGAGGCGGCGCGCGCGCTCGGCGCCTCCGTGCTCGGCTACGCCTCCTCCGGCCTGCCCGGGCCGAAGGGCAACCGCGAGAGCTTCGTGTGGCTGGCGGAGGACGCGCGCGCCGGCGCCGTCGGCGACCTGGAGGCCGCGGCGCGCGCCGTCGAGCCGGCCGCTCCCGCCGCGCCCGCGCGCGACGCCGCCGCGCGGGAGGTCGAGCCGTGAGCGCGAAGCTGGCGACCGTCTTCACGCACCGCAGGCCCGACGAAACGCACGGCGCGCTGACGGAGCTGGTGCGCCTGGCGCGCGCCGAGGGCTGGACGCTCTGCTTCACGCCCGAGGAGACGCGCAAGCACGCGCTCGCGCCGGGCGACGGGCTCGTGCTCGACGCGCCCGTCCCGCGCGACGCCGACCTCTGCATCGCGCTCGGCGGCGACGGCACGATCCTGCACGGCCTGCGCGCGTACGCGGGCGCGGGCGTGCCGGTCTTCGGCGTGAACTACGGCGAGGTCGGCTTCCTCGCGACGGTCGACCCCGACGGCGTGACCGCGGGGCTCGAACGCGCCCTGCGCGGGGAGTTCGACGTGCTGAGCCTGCCGGGGATCGAGGTCAGCGCGGGCGACGAGACGTGGCTCGCGATGAACGACGTCTCCTTCCATCGCCAGCAGGGCCTGCGCGTCGCCAACCTCGCCTTCGACGTGGCCGACGAGGAGGTCGGGCGCGTGCGCTGCGACGGGCTCGTGATCGCCACGCCGGCCGGCTCGACCGGCTACAACCTCGCCAACGGCGGGCCGGTGATGGCGTGGGGCGTGGAGGGGCTCGCGGTCTCGTTCATCGCGCCGCACTCGCTGACCGCGCGGGCGCTCGTCGTCGCGCCGCAGGACGCGATCGCCGTGCGCAACCGCTCGCGCGAGGAGCCGGTCGACGTCTCCGTCGACGGCCGCCCGATCTGCGAGCTGCCGCCGGACGGCCGCGTCAGCGCGCGCTTCCGCGACGGCGTCGGCACGCTGGCGCAGACGCCGGGCGCGAGCTTCTACCACCGCCTGCGCGAGAAGTTCGGGCGGCTGGCGAGCACTGCCTGAGAACCTGGCAGGATCCGTCCGGCGCAGGGGGAACACTTGTTCGCATGCTTCACGAGCTGCGAGTCGAGAACCTGCTGCTGATCGAGCGCGCCGAGCTGCGGCTCGGGTCGGGCCTGAACGTGCTGACCGGCGAGACGGGCGCGGGCAAGACGATGCTCGCGCACGCGCTCGACCTGCTGCTCGGCGGCAGAGCGCGCAGCGGGGTCGTGCGGCCGGGCGCGGAGGAGGCGTACGTGGAGGGCGTCTTCGCGCTTCCGGCACGGCTGCGCGAGGCGCTCGGCGAGCGGCTGCCGGCGGACGCCGACGAGCTGGTGCTCGCGCGGCGGGTGTGGGCCGACGGGCGCACGCGCGCCTACCTGGGCGGGCGCGCGGCGACGGTCGGCGACCTGCGCGAGGTCGGCGGCGAGCTGCTCGCGTTCTACGGTCAGCACGAGCACCGCCGGCTGATGCTCACCTCAGCGCAGCTCGAGGTGCTCGACGGCTTCTGCGGCGCCGGCCAGCGGACGCGGCGGGGGGCGGCGGCGGCCGCGTACGCGGACGTGCGGGCGTGCCTGCGCCGCGCCGAGGAGCTGGGCGCGCTGGACGGCGCGCGCGAGCGCGAGCTGGACCTGCTGGAGTTCGAGCTGCGCGAGATCGAGGAGGCCGATCCGAGCGAGGCCGAGCAGGCCGAGCTGCTCGCCGAGCGCGAGCGGCTGCGCCACGCCGAGGCGCTGCGCACGGCGGCGGCGGCCGGAGCCGAGGCGATCGCGCCGGAGAGCGGCGACGGCGGCGCGGGCGAGCTGCTCGGCGCGGCTGCGCGCGGCTTCGACGCGGTCGCCGGGGTCGACCCGGCGCTCGACGGGCTCGCCGAGCGGCTGCGCGCGCTCGCGATCGAGGCGGACGACGTGGCCGTCGAGCTGCATCGCTACCTGGACGGCGTGGAGGCCGAGGGTGGGCGGGGCCGATTGGAGGTCGTCGAGCAGCGGCTCGAAGCGTTCGGGCGGTTGGAGCGCAAGCACGGCGGCACGATCGCGGCGGTGCTCGCCTACGCCGAGGCGTGCCGCACGCGCCGCGACGAGCTGGCCGGGGCGGAGGCGGCGCTCGCCGAGACGACGGCGGCGCTGGCGGCCGCGCGCGCACGGCTCGCCGAGGCCGCCGTCGAGCTGCACGACGCGCGCGCGGCGGCCGCGCCGGCGCTTTCGGCCGCGGTGCGCGAGCGGCTCGCCGAGCTGGCGATGCCCGATGCGCGCTTCGAGGTGCGGATCGAGCCGCGCGACGAGCCCGGTCCGGCCGGGGCCGACCACGTCGAGCTGCTGATCGCGGCCAACCCGGGCGTGCCGGCGGGCCCGCTGCGCGACGTCGCCTCCGGCGGGGAGCTGTCGCGCGTGATGCTCGCGCTGCTCGGCGTCGCGCACGCGGGCGAGGCGGGTCCGGCGGGGGAGGCGACCGCCCGCCTGCTCGTCTTCGACGAGGTCGACGCCGGCATCGGCGGGCGCACCGCGAACGCGGTCGGCGCGCAGCTGCACGCGCTCGCCGCCGAGCGCCAGGTGGTCTGCATCACGCATCTGCCCCAGGTCGCGGCGCACGCCGACCGCCACTTCCGCATCGCAAAGGACGGCAGCGGCGAGACCGCGATCACGACCGTCGCGCAGCTCGCGAGAGACGCGGTCGTCGCCGAGCTGGTGCGCATGCTCGGCGCGGAGGAGAGCGACAGAGCCGCGCGGCGACACGCCCGCGAGCTGCTTAAGACGCACTCATAGCGCCACCATCAGGAACGCTGGGCGCACCCCGTAGAATCCGCGGTTCGTGGCGACCTTCCCGCAACTGCAGGCCACGTCGTCCCCCGTCGCGCCGCCGCGCGAGGTGGCGGGCGTCGCGCGGCTGGGGAAGCGCACGAAGCACCTCGTCAAGCGCCTGCGGCCGGGCGACATCGCCGTCATCGATCATCGCGATCTCGACCGCGTCTCCGGTGAAGATCTCGTTGCCTGCGGGGTCGCCGGCGTCGTCAACTGCGCGCCGTCCTCCAGCGACAGCTACCCGAACATGGGCCCGCTGCTCGTCGCCCAGGCCGGCGTCGCGCTCGTCGATCTGCCCGACGACGCCCTCTTCGGGCGCCTCCAGGACGGCGACCCGATCGTGCTCAAGGGCGGCGAGGTGTGGTGCCGCGGCAAGCTGCTCGCGTCCGGCGTCCTGCTCGAAGCCGAGCGCCTCCAGGCCGAGACCGACCGGCGCCGCGCGGAGATCGGCGAGGCGCTCGAGGCGTTCGCGCACAACACCGTCCAGCACATGCTCGAGGAGCGCGACCTGCTCGCGGGCCGCCTCGAGCTTCCACGCTTTGAGACCGACTTCCGCGACCGGCCGGTGCTGATCGTCGTGCGCGGGGTCGATCACAAGCGTGACATCAAGGCGCTGCGGCCGTACATCCGTGATGTGAAGCCAGTGCTCCTGGGGGTCGACGGCGGAGCCGACGCGTTGTTGCAGGAAGGCTTCAGGCCCGACATGGTCGTCGGCGACATGGACTCGGCGGCCGACGCCACGCTGCGCTGCGGCGCGGAGCTGGTGGTCCACGCCTACCCCGACGGCCGCGCGCCCGGCCGCGACCTTCTCGAACGGCTCGGGCTCGACTACAAGGTCGTCCCCGCGCCCGGCACGAGCCAGGACATCGCGATGCTGATCGCTGCCGAGAAGGGCGCCCAGCTGCTCGTCTCGGTCGGCTCGCACTTCAACCTCGTCGAGTTCCTCGACAAGAACCGGCGCGGGATGGCCTCGACGTTCCTCACGCGCCTGCGCGTGGGGGAGATCCTCGTCGACGCCAAGGGCGTCTCGCGGCTCTATCGCCCGCGGCCCGGAACCGCGCCGATACTGCTGCTCGCGCTCACCGGCGCGCTCGTCCTGATCGCCGTGATCCTGCTGACGCCCGGCCTGCACGACGTCGCGGACCTGCTGTGGCTGAAGCTGCAGGTGCTGCTCGGCATCTCCACCTGACCCCGCCCGTCGCGCGCAACTTCAACCATCTAGATGCTCAACTTCCGCTACCACGCGCTCTCGCTCGTCGCGGTCTTCCTGTCGCTCGCGATCGGGCTGCTGCTCGGCGTGGCGATCGGCGACAAGGGGCTCGTCTCCAGCGCGGAGAGCGACGTGCGCGCCTCGCTGCGCGGCGACGTGCGCCAGGCGCAGGCGCAGCGCGACGCGGCGCGAGCCGAGCTGCAGAACCGCCAGCGCTTCGAGCAGGAGGCCTACCCGGGCCTCGTCGGCGGCCGGCTCGCCGCCAAGCGGATCGCGCTGATCGAGCTGGGCGGGACCTCCGATCGCATGTGGAACCTGACGAACAGCGCGTTGCAGGGCTCGGGCGCGCGCCTCGCGTCGGTGTCGGTGATCCGCGAGCCGCTCCAGCTCTCCAGCCTCGCGGCCGACGCCCACGGAACCCGCTACGAAACCCTCGTGCAGGAAGCGAAGCTGCTGCATCCGTTCGGCACGCGCATCGGGATCCAGTTCGCGGAGGGCGGCGCGCTGCTCGCCGCCGTGCGCCACGACCTGCTCCAGCAGGGCAGCGGCACGCTCGACGGCGTCGACGGCGTCGTGCTCGTGCGCGACACGCCGACGCTGCCAAAGGCCGAAGCGGATCGGGTCGCGGCGTTCGAGGACGGGCTCGTGCACGGGCTGGTCGCCGCGAACGTGCCGGTGGTCGGCGTCGAGACGACCGACGCCGAGGTCTCGCAGATCGACTGGTTCAAGGGCCATGACCTGTCGTCCGTCGACGACCTCGACGACCTCATCGGCCGCGCGGCGGTCGTGTTCGTGCTGGCCGGCCAGCGCGGCAGCTTCGGCGTGAAGGCGAGCGCCGACGGCGGCCGCCTGCCGCCGTTGTTGCAGTAGGCGCGCGCGTCGCGCGGCCGTCCGCGCGCACGGCTACCGTGGCGGAGTGCACGCCCTCCCGACGCTCGTCGCGCTCGTCGCGGCGCTCCTGCTGACGCCGCCGATCCTGCGGCACCTGCAGGCGGAGGGCTTCACGCGGGAGAACTACCGGGGCGCGAAGCTGCCGTTCCCGGGCGGGATCGCGATCGTGGCGGCGGGGGTGCTGGCATTGGGGTTCTGCACCGCGCTGGCGGCGGTCGCCCACCTCGACGCCTTCTCGGTCAGCTCGCCCGACGTGACCTACCTGCTGGGGGTCGCCCTGCTCGGCCTGATCGACGACATGCTCGCGGGTCGCTCCCGCGGCTGGCGAGGCCACGGCACCGCCATTCTCGGCGGCGAGTTCAGCACCGGCGCGCTGAAGGCGGCCGGCGCTCTGGCGCTCGCGCTCTACACCCTCGAGGGCGCGGGCCCGCCCGGCGTCGGCCGTTACCTGTTGGCGGTTGCGCTGATCGTCCTGACGACCAACCTGTTCAACCTGCTCGACCTCCGGCCCGGCCGCTCGGCGAAGACGTTCGCTCTGCTCGGCGTCGTCCTCTGCCTCGTGGCATGGCACGGCCGCTACGGGCTCAGCGTTCCGCTGTGGACGGTCGGCCCGTTCGCCGCGCCGATCCTCGTCGTCGGCCTCTACGACCTCCGCGAGCGCACGATGCTCGGCGACACGGGCGCGAACCTGATCGGCGGCCTCGCGGGCCTGTGGCTCATCATCGCGCTCGACACGACCGGCCAGCTGATCGCTCTCGCAATCGTCCTCGCCATCACCGTCTACGGCGAGTTCCGCTCGCTCTCGGCGCTCATCGAACGTGCGCCGCTGCTGCGGCAGATAGACTCGATCGGAAGGAATGAGCCGCATGCCTGACGCCCCCACGAACGGCACGACCCGTTTCATCTTCGTGACGGGGGGCGTCGTGTCCTCGCTGGGGAAGGGAATCGCGGCCGCGTCGATCGGGCGGCTGCTCGTCGCGCGCGGGCTGACGGTCCAGCTCCAGAAGCTCGACCCATACATCAACGTCGACCCCGGCACGATGTCGCCCTACCAGCACGGCGAGGTGTTCGTGACGGAGGACGGCGCCGAGACGGACCTCGACCTCGGCCACTACGAGCGCTTCACCTCCGCCAACACGCGCAAGGGCAGCAACGTGACGGCAGGCGGGATCTACAACTCGGTCATCATGCGCGAGCGCCGCGGCGACTACCTCGGCGGTACGGTCCAGGTCGTCCCGCACATCACCGACGAGATCAAGCACCGCATCAAGCTCGTCGCCGACGCCAGCGACGTCGACGTCGTCATCACCGAGATCGGCGGCACGGTCGGCGACATCGAGTCGCTGCCGTTCCTGGAGGCGATCCGCCAGTTCCCGGTCGACGTCGGCCGGCGCAACTGCATGTACATCCACCTGACGCTCGTGCCCTACATCGGCCACGCCGGCGAGCTGAAGACCAAGCCGACGCAGCACTCGGTCAACGAGCTGCGCCGCATCGGCATCGCGCCCGACATGCTGATGTGCCGCAGCGAGGAACGCCTCTCGCACGAGATCCGCAAGAAGATCGCGCTGTTCGCCTCGCTGCCGGTCGACGCGATCGTCTCCGCCTCCGACGTCGACGACATCTACAAGGTGCCGCTCAACTATCGCGACCAGCAGGTCGACGACTTCATCCTCGACCACTTCCGCATGGAAGCGGCGGCGCCCGACCTGTCCGAGTGGGAGGCGATAACCGCGCGCGCCGAGCAGGCGACGACGCCCGTCAGGATCGCGCTCGTCGGCAAGTACGTGAAGCTCGAGGACGCCTACCTCTCGGTCGCCGAGTCGCTGCGCCACGCCGGCATCGAGCACGGCGCGAAGGTCGAGATCGACTGGATCGACTCCGAGCAGCTCCAGCCCGAGACGGCGGCCGAGCGGCTCGCCGGCGCCGACGGGGTGCTCGTGCCCGGCGGCTTCGGCGGGCGCGGCATCGAGGGCAAGATCGCGGCCGCGCACGTCGCGCGCGAGCGCGGCGTGCCGTATCTCGGCATCTGCCTCGGCATGCAGGTCGCGGTCGCCGAGTTCGCGCGCCACGTTGCCGGCATGGACGGCGCGAACTCGACCGAGTTCGACCCCGAGACGCCATGGCCGGTGATCGACCTGCTGCCCGAGCAGAAGGAGATCTCGGACCTCGGCGGCACGATGCGGCTCGGCGCCGACCCGGTCAAGCTGCACGAGGGCACGCGCATCCGCGAGCTGTACGGCGAGCCGGTGATCTACGAGCGCCACCGCCACCGCTACGAGGTCAACAACCACCTCAGGCGCCGGATCGAGGATGCGGGTCTGATCGTCAGCGGCACCTCGCCGGACGACCAGCTCGTCGAGGCGGTCGAGCTGCCGGCGGACGAGCACCCATTCTTCGTCGCCTCGCAGTACCACCCCGAGTTCAAGTCGCGCCCGGACAAGCCGGCGCCGCTGTTCCGCGGCTTCGTGCGCGCGGCGCTCGCGCACGCCGCCGCGACCGCGCCGGACGGCGAGCCGTCGGTCAGGCGCGCGACGACGGCGTGAGGCCGGCCGGCGAGGGGGAGCGCCGGGCGCTCGGCGAGCTGTTCGGTGCGCTGTGCGCGATCGAGTCGCCGTACGGGCGCGAGCGCGCGTGCGCGGACCGTGTCGCCGGGGAGCTGCGCGCGCTCGGCCTCGCGGTCGAGGAGGACGACGCGGGCGCGGTTGCCGGCTCGGAGGCCGGCAACCTGTTGGCCCGCTTGCCCTCGGCGGACGGCGGCATCGAAGGGGGAGTCCTGTTGTGCGCGCACCTCGACACGGTCCCGCTGACCGGTTCCGTTGACCCGATCTGCGAAGAGGGCGTGTGGCGCAACCGGGAGGACGCGATCCTCGGCGCCGACAACAAGGCCGCGGTCGCGGTCATGCTCCAGGCGGCGCGGCGCTGGATCGCCGAGCGGCCGCCGGTGCCGGTCGAGCTGCTGTTCACCGTCTGCGAGGAGCACGCGCTCGCGGGTGCCAAGGCGTTCGACGCGAGCAAGCTGCGCAGCCGCTTCGGCTACGTCTTCGACCACGCCACGCCGATCGGCGAGATCGTGCTCGCCTCGCCGTACTACCACCGCATCGTCGCCGAGCTGCGCGGCGTCGCCGCGCACGCAGGCATTCGGCCGGAAGCGGGTCGCAGCGCGATCGTAGCGGCCGCACGCGCGGTCGCCGCGATGCCGCTCGGCCGCCTCGACGAGGAGACGACCGCGAACGTCGGCACGATCGCCGGCGGGTCGGGGATCAACGTCGTGCCGGAGCGCTGCGTCGTGGAGGCGGAGGTGCGCAGCCTCGATGAGGCGAAGGTCGAGGCGCTCGTCTCCGAGCTCGTCGACCACCTCACCGACGGCGCCAACGCCGCCGAGTGCGACCTCGACGTGACCGTCGCGCGGCTGTTCCACGGCTACCGGTTGAAGCCTTCCGCGCCCGCGATCCAGTGCGCGGAGGCGGCGCTGCGCGCCGCCGGCCACACCCCGCGGCACATCGTCACCGGCGGCGGCTCCGACGCGAACGCCCTGATCGCCGCCGGCTTCCCCTGCGTCAACCTCGCGAACGGCACCGAGCACCCGCACCAGCCCAACGAACAGGTCACGGTCGCCGCGCTCGACGCGATGCTCGACGTCACATTCGCCCTCCTCGACAACGCACCGGATCGATGACTGTCAAGTTCCGGGTCCATACGACCCGAAACTTGCACCTGCGCCCCGGACCCACCCCTCGATGCCGCCTTGGGGACCGCCGATGCTGAGGCTCCGCCGGGGGATCGTGACAAGCGCTGAGGCGCCGTCCGCCTGGCAGGCGCTCACGGTGGAGGTGGCCGGCGAGGCCCGGCCCGCGCAGGCCGACACGGCGCTCGTCGGCCCCTGCCACCCCGGCGACGAGGTGATCGTCAACGTCGAGGCCCGCGAGCTCGGGCTCGGCTCCGGCGGCTTCGACATCGTCCACGTCAACCTCACGCGCGGGCTCGACGGCAGGGGGATGCCCGGCGCGCACGTGATGAAGCTCAACTACACGAGCCTCCAACACGCGGTCCTGCCGGCGGAGGGGCGCGACCTGCGTATTCCGCTGGGCAGACCGGTTGGCGTCTTCCAGCTCCACGGGCAGCTCGCGCCGATCGCGTGGGCGCTCGCGCAGGCGCGCGCCGGGCTGAAGGTCGGCTACGTGCAGACGGCCGGCGGCGCACTGCCCGGCGGCATGTCCGACACGGTCCGCCAGCTCCGGCACCGCGGCCTGCTCGCCGGCCACACGACCGCCGGGCCCTCCTATGGCGGCGCGCAGGAGGCGATCACGACCGCCGGCGGGCTGCACGACGGGCTCGCGGTCGAGGGCTGGGACGCCGCGCTCGTCGGACCGGGGCCCGGGATCCTCGGCTCCGCCTCCGCGCTCGGCCACGGCGGGCTCGTCGCGCTCGACTCGGCGCACGCGGCGCTGGCGCTCGGCTGCCCGACGGTGCTCGCCGCGCGGATGTCCTCCGGCGATCCGCGCGAGCGCCACCGCGGCCTCTCGCACCACACGCGCACCGTGCTCGAGCTGCTGCTGGCACCCGTCACGCTCGCGGTGCCGCCCGGCGGCCCGCTGTTCGCGGAGATGGACGGGATCGGCGAGGCGCTGGACGCCGCGCGCGCGGCCGGGCACGACGTGGTGGAGGCGGCGGTCGACGCCGACGGCTATCGCGCGAGCGGCCTGCCGACCCGTACGATGGGCCGCACGTTCGACGAGGACCGGCGGTTCTTCGTCGCGGCGCTCGCTGCCGGCGGGGCGCTTGCGGAGCTGATCGGCGGGGAGGGGGCGAGGTGAGCGACACGTTCGAGCAGGTCGGCAGCGAGACGGTCTGGTCGGGCCACATCGGCACGGTCAGAGTCGAGCGCTACCGGCACGCCGACGGCGCGGTCGTCACGCGCGAGAACGTCGCGCACCCGGGCGCGGTCGCGATCGTGGCGATCGATGAGCAGCACGTGTGGCTGATCCGCCAGCCGCGCGAGATCTGCGGCGAGCAGGCGCTGCTGGAGATCCCCGCCGGCAAGCTCGACGGCGCCGGCGAGGACCCGATCGCCGCCGCCGAACGCGAGCTCGCCGAGGAGATCGGCAAGGCGGCCGGCCGCTGGGAGCACCTGAAGGCGATCTACACCAGCCCCGGCTTCACGGACGAGCGCATCGACGTCTTCCTCGCGATCGACCTGCGCGACGTCGAGCGCCCGCCGGTCGACGAGGACGAGCGGATCGAAGTCGTCGCCTGGCCGCTCGCCCGCCTCGACGACGCGATCGCGGCATGCAGCGACGCCAAGTCGCTCATCGGCCTGCTGCTCCTGCGCATGCGCCGTACCAGGTAGCAGGAGCCCGCCGCGGTCGCGGCGAATCAGAGCGCGGAGATGACGACCGCGATCGCCCCGCTGCGCACCGGCTCCTACGAGGACCTCGTGCTCGACTTCATCGCCTACCTGGAGCTGGAGCGCGGGTTGTCGCGCAACACGCTCGAGGCGTATCGCTCCGATCTCCTGCAATACGGGGCGTGGCTGGAGGCGCACGGCAAGGACGCGCTGCGCGTCCAGCACACCGACGTCGCGGCGTTCGCGTCGAGCCTCGCCGCCGGCGGGGAAGGGAGAGCGCCCGCCGCCTCCACGACGATCCAGCGCAAGGTCGCGTGCCTGCGCTCGTTCTACCGCCACCTGCGCCGCGAGGAGATCCTCGACTGCGACCCGACCGCCGAGCTGAAGGGGCCGCCGCGCGGAAAGCGGCTGCCGAAGGTGCTCAGCCGCGACGAGGTCGCGCTGCTGCTCTCCCAGCCGCGAGGCGGCTCGCCGGCCGCGCTGCGCGACCGTGCGCTGCTGGAGCTGATGTACGCGTGCGGCCTGCGCGCCTCCGAAGCGGTCGGCATGAGGCTCGACGAGCTCGACCTCGACGAGGGCGTGCTGCGCGCCAACGGCAAGGGCTCGAAGGAGCGACTCGTGCCGATCGGCAGCAAGGCGGTCGCCGCGCTGATCGCCTATCTCACGATCGGGCGGCCGCGGCTCGTCGGGCTCCGCGACGAGCCGCACGTGCTCGTCAACCAGCGCGGCACGCGGCTCACGCGGCAGGGGCTGTACAAGATCGTCCAGCGCCACGCCAGAAGCGCCGGCCTCGCCGACAGGATGAGCCCGCACACGCTGCGCCACACGTTCGCCACCCATCTGCTCGCAGGCGGCTGCGACCTGCGCTCGCTGCAGGAGATGCTCGGGCACGCCGACATCGCCACGACGCAGATCTACACGCACCTGTCGGCCGACCGCCTGCGCGACGTCTACTTCGCCGCCCACCCGCGCGCGTCGGCCGAGCGGCCGGACTGAGGCCAGGCCGGTGGGCCGGCGCGCGCTCGTCGTCGTGCTCGACGCCTGCGGCGCGGGCGCGCTGCCCGACGCCGCCGACTACGGCGACGCCGGCACGAACACGCTCGCGCACCTCGCGCAGGCGGCGGGTGGGCTGAAGCTGCCTGTGCTGGAGTCGCTGGGCCTCGGCTCGATCCTTCCGCTCGAAGGCGTCCGGGCGGGCGGGGACGGGGTCGCGCCGGTTCTCCACGGCCGCCTGCACGCGCTCGGCCCCGGCAAGGACTCCACCAGCGGCCACTCGGAGCTGATGGGGATCGTGGCGAGCACGCCGCGGCCGACCTATCCCGACGGCTTCCCGCCGGAGGTCGTCCATGAGATCGAGCGCATCAGCGGCCGCCGCGTCGTCTGCAACGCCGCGACGGACGGCCTCGCCGCGATCGACGCCTTCGGCGCGGCCGCGTGCGACGACGGCGCGCTGATCGTCTACACCTCGCAGGACTCCGTCCTGCAGATCGCAGCGCACGAGCGCGCGGTGCCGCCCGACGAGCTGCACGCGATCTGCGCACAGCTGCGCGAGCGGATGACGGGGCGACACGAGGTTGGGCGCGTGATCGCCCGCCCGTTCGTCGGCGACGCCGCCGCGGGCTTCACGCGCACGCCGCGTCGCCGCGACTTCGCGCTCGCGCCGCCGTCGCGCTCCTATCTCGACGCGCTCGCCGACGCCGCCGTCCCGGTTCATGCCGTCGGCAAGGTGGCGCAGCTGTTCACCGGCTTCGCCTTCGCGGGCGTCCATGCCGGCGCCACGAACGCGACGGCGCTCGCATCCATCGGCGCGCTGCTCGACGAGCTCGGCGAAGGCTTCGCGTTCGCGAACCTGATCGAGACCGACGAGGTCTACGGCCATCGCAAGGACATCGAGGGATTCCACGCGGCGCTGCGCGCGATCGACACCGCCGTCGGGGCGTGGATGACAGCGCTGCGCGACGACGACCTGCTGATCCTGACCGCCGACCACGGCTGCGACCCGCTCCATCCCGGCACCGACCACACGCGCGAGCACGCCCCGCTGCTCGCGGCCTTCGCCGGCCACGGCGGCCGACGGCACGACGGCCCGCTCGCCGACGTGGGCGCGAGCGTGCTGCGCTGGCTCGCCGGGCGCGACGCGCCCGAGCTGCCCGGGACCCCGTTCGTCTCCTAACCTCCGGGGCGATGCCCGAGCTCCCCGAGGTCGAGACCGTCCGCCGCCAGCTCGCGCCGCGCCTGGAGGGGCGGATGCTCGTCGCGTACCGCGTGAGCGATCCGCGCTGGACCGCGCCGCGCGCGCCGAACGAGGTGCTCGGCCCGCTCGTCGGCCGGCGCGTCGAGCGGCTCGACCGCCGCGGCAAGTACCTGATCGCCGAGTTCGAGGACGAGCTGTTCCTCCTGATGCACCTGCGGATGACCGGCAACCTGCTGTACGACGCCGACCCGGGCGCGCGCTACACGCGCGCGATCCTGGGCTTCGACGACGAGCACACGCTCAGTTTCGTCGACCCGCGCCGCTTCGGCACCGGGTGGCTGCTCGCCGGCGGGCCCGAGCTGGACGCCTACCTCGACGCGCGGCTCGGCGTCGAGCCGTTCTCCGACGAGTTCACCGGCGAGCACTTGAAGCAGCTCGCGCGCGGCAGCCGCGCCCCGGTGAAGGCGTTCCTGCTCGACCAGAAGCGGATCGCCGGCGTGGGGAACATCTACGCCGACGAGGCGCTGTTCCGCGCGAAGGTCCACCCGCTGCGCGAGGCCGGCAGACTCACGCGCGCGCAATGGGCCGCGTTGCGCGACACCGTCCGCGAGACGCTCGCCGAGGGCATCGACGCCAACGGCGCGAGCATCGACGACTTCCGCGACCTCGACGGCGCGCGCGGCTCCTTCCAGGACCGCTTCCTCGTGCACCGCCGCGCGGGCGAACCGTGCCCGGTGTGCGGCGGCCCCGTCCGCAAGCTGCTCGCGGCCGGGCGCGGCACCTACGTCTGCGAGCGCTGCCAGCCGCGCCCGCGCGGCGCGGTTGTGGTGCCGATGGCGCGCTAACTCACCGCCGCCCCGCGCTCCTGCGCCAGCGCCATCGCCTGCTCGAACGCGCCCAGCCACAGCGGCGCGTTGCGCTCCAGCGTCTGGTCCTTGGCCCATTTCTGCCCGCGCTTGGCGAGCTTCTTGCGCGTCTTGGCGTCCGACAGCAGCGCGTTGAGCGCCTCGAACCACTTGTCGTCCTCGACGAGCCAGCCGCCCTGCTCCTCGCCGAAGTCGACGTAGGGCCCGTACGGCGAGGCGAGCCACGGAATGCCCGCGATCGCGTACTCCTTGAGCTTGATGTCGGAGCGCGTGTCGTTGCCGAGCTTGTCTATGAGCGGCGCGATCGCGACGTCGAAGCCGGCGACCGCCTGCGGCAACTGGTCGAACGGCAGCGGGCCGCGCGCGGTGTAGCGGTCGCGCGGCAGCCTGAGGTCGATCGGGCCGACGCTCTCGACGCGCAGCTCGGGATGGACGTCGAGCAGGTCTTCGACGATCGCCTGGAGGTCGAGCGCGTTCCAGTCGTCCTGGTGGTCGATCCAGCCCGCGTAGCCGAGCACGATGCCGTCGTGCTTGCGTCTGGGCGTCATCAGCGAGCCCTGCGTGAGGAAGTTGGGGATCGGGACGACGGTGCGCGCGCCGTACTCGCGGTAGCGCTCGGCGAGCGCCTCGTTCGTCGTCGTGATCACGTCGACGACCTCCGCCATCCCGTCGAAGCCGGCGCGCCGTTCGGGCCTCACGACGTCGTCGTCGTTGTCCCACACGACGCCCATCCCGCCGGCGGTCAGGCGCCGCGCGAGCTTGACCGCCGCCGGCTGTACGTAGCGCCCGATGTAGGCGACGTCGAAGTCTTCGAGCACGACGGCCAGCTCCTCGTCGCTCGGCGTCAGGTCCTGCTCCTCGTAGTACGTCGCGATCAGGTGCCCGCGGCGCGCGAGTTCGGTGAGCGGAAATATGGCGCGGTAGTTCGAGCTGGGATGCTCGCCCCAGACGAATGCGGCGATGTTCATCGACTCCCCTTTCCCCCAAGGCTGGGCCGCGCGCCTACGCTAGCACCGGCCGGCAGGCCGCAGGTCAGGTCATGTGCGAGGACCCTCCGGCACCGTCGCGGAGCGCGTCGGCGAGCTGCTGCCGGGAGCGGATCCCGAGCTTGTCGTAGGCCCCGCTGAGGTGGGACTCGATCGTCTTGATCGTGAGGAAGAGGGTCTGCGCGATCCGGCGGTTCGTCATGCCGGAAGCGGCCAGCTCGGCGACGCGCCGCTCGCTCGGCGTGAGCGCGTCGACCCCGAACGGCGTGTAGCGCCGGACTCTCTCGCCGCTGGCCTCCAGCTCGTCATGCGCGCGCTTGGCGAGCCCGGCGGCGCCGCACCGCCGCGCCAGCTCGAGCGCGCCGCGCAGCGGCTCCCGCGATTCGGTGCGCCGCTTGGCACGGCGCAGCGCCGCGCCCAGGTCGCACAGCGCGTGCGCGCGCTCGAGCCGCAGCGGCGATCCTTCGAGCACGGCGACCGCCTCTTCGAGCAGGTCGATCCCGCGCGGTCCCCCGGTCGCGACGCCCACCCCGCGCAGCGCTCGCGCGACCGCGCTCGGGGCGCCCCAGCGCCTGGCGTGGACCAGGTCCGCCTCGGCCAGCGCGCGTCCCCGCTCCGGCTCCCCGAGCGCGGCGAGCGCGAGCGCGGCGTGCGTGCCCGCCTGCAGGAACGGAACGCCGGCCAGATTCCACAGCTCCAGGCGCCGCTGCAGCTCGATCAGGTCCTCGGCCGCCTGCTCGGGCCTGCCCTGCGCGAGCCGCAGGCGGGCGCGGGCGTACAGCGTAGTGCTGAGCCAGTGCGTTTCCGCGAGCGGTCCGGCGATGCCGTTCACGCGCAGCGCCTCCTCGGCCTCGCACAGCTCGCCGCGCGCGGTCAGGACTTCGATCAACACCGCCCAGACCGTGGGAAACTCGGCAACGAACCCCCGCATGCGCGCGACGTCCATCGCCTGATGCGCATCGGCGTCCGCGGCCTTGAGGTCTCCGCATACCAGCGCCAGCCACGCGCGCATGCACAACGGGGCCGCGTGCTGCTCACCGCGTCGTTGGGAGGCTGCGAGCGCCTGGTCGGTCGCGGTCTGGGCCTCGTCGAGCCGGTCGGCGGACAGCAGCGCGAGGACCGCTTGGGCGGGCGTCATGAGCTCCGGATGCTCGGCCACGAACTTGCCGTCGCCCAGGGCACGGCGGGCCAGTGCGACCGCCGCCTCCGCGCTGCCGTCGATCATCGTCCAGCGTGCGCGAAGCGCCGCCGCGATGCGCTCGCCCGTGCTGCCCGGCTCGAGCCGCCCGCGGTAGCGCGCGAGGCGCGCCTGCGCCGCCGCCGGCCGCAGCTGCGTGAACATGATCAGCTGCGACTCCAACTGCACCGCGAGATCGACGTCGCCCTCCCGGTCGGCGGCGTCGATCGCCCGCTCCAGCAGCGCGGTGGCCTCTGCATGACGACCGCTGAACCACAGCGCCGCCGCCAGCGCGACGGCCGAGCTCGTCAGCAGGCGCGGATCGCGCTCGAACTCGGCGAACACGTCCGCCTTGATCGCGCCGAGCGCCGAGCGGTCCGCCGCACGGAAGCCGGCGACGATGAGCGGCTGCAGCACCGCCGCGCGCAGATCCGGCGGCGGCGGCTCCGCGAGCGCGCGCTTCAGGTACGCGACCGCCGACTGCGGGGCGCCGCGTCCGAGCGCTCGCGTCGCCGCCGCGAGCAGCGTCTCCACGGCCTCGCGCTGCTCGCGTGCGTCGCTCGCCATCAGCTGCGCCGCGACCAGCTCGGGATCGGCGTTTCGGTCCCGCAGCAGCGCCGCGGCGCGCGCGTGCATCCCAACGCGCTCGCCCGGGGCGAGGTCCGCGTAGAGCGCGGTGCGCACGAGCGGATGGATGAAGCGCAGCGGCGCGCCGGCGTCGAGGATCGCGTGCGTGCGCAGCGCGTCGGCGCAGTCGAGCACGACGTCCGCGTCGAGTCCCGCGAGCACGGCCACGAGGCGGGGGTCGCTGTCCTCGCCCAGCACGGCCAGCGCCCGCGCCGTCGTGCGTGCCTCCGGCCGGAGCCCTGCGATGCGCAGCATGACCGTGCGGGTGACGTGCTCGGGCGCCAGCTCGCGCACCAGGTCAGCCTGCTCGGCGCCCGGGACGATCCCCTGCGCGTTGAACGTGCGCGCCAGCTCGTGCAGGTAGAAGGGGTTCCCGCCGGTGACCTCGTGGCACGTGGTGGCGAACGGCTCCTCCGGTTGCGCGTTCAGCTCGGCCGCCAGCAGCACGGCAGCCGCCGCGCGACTGAGCGCGCGCGGCGTGAGGCGGTGCGCAAGGGGATCGGCGGCCAGCCGCGCGAGGCTGCTGTGTGCATCCGCCGTGCCCGGGCGACAGGCGACGACGAGCAGGACCGGCATCGCATCGAGTCGCGGCAGCAAAAAGCCCAGGTAGTCGAGCGAGGCGGCGTCGGCCCAGTGCGCGTCGTCGACCGCGAGCAGCAGCGGCTCCCGCTCGGCCAGCGCGACGGTCAGCCAGTAGAGCCCGTACAGCACCGCGAACCGGTCTGAGGTGGGCGCCGCCGAGGGCTCGTCCGCAAGCCCGAGCGCGCCGCGCGCCGCGGCGCTCGCTCCTTCGAACAGCGCGTCCCGCTCCGGAGCGGTCGCCGCAGCGAGCGGCGGCTCGAGGAGCTGGCGCACGAGCGCGAAGGGGAAGTCGCACTCGAGCTCCGTCGCACGAGCTGACAGCACCTGCATCCCTGCATGCGCGCCAGCCTCACGCGCAGCCTGAAGCAGCCGGGTCTTGCCGAGGCCCGCTTGTGCCTCGACGACCACGAAATGACCGCGTCCGGCGGTGGACTCGCCGACGATCGCCTGGAGCTCGGCCAGCTCGCGCTCGCGGTCGAGCAGCACGCTCATCGGGGGCTGCTCTCAGGGTCGATTCGAGGGTGATCTCCCCGTAGCGAGCTGTGCCGCTGGCGCCGAGACTGCTGCTGCATGAACGTCCTCCCAATCGAGCTGCGCGCGGCTGATGATGCCATCGACGGCGTCGAGCAGAGCCGCTTTGGCGGGATCGCGCGCGGCGGCTAGGAGCCTGCCATGAGCAAGAAGCAGATCGTCGGCGTCCTCGTCGTCCTGACGGGTGTCGTCCTGACCGTCGCGGGCGCTGCGGCGGTGCGCGCGGAGCCCGTCCAGCAGGCCGGCCTGGAGTTGAAGCTCACGCGGCCGGGCGGTCCGATCACGCTGCGGGTCTTCTATCGCTTCTTCGACACGACCGGCTTGGTCCCGCCTCCGATCACGACCTTCTTCGGACGGCTTCCGGCGGGGCTGACCCTGCGCCGTCGATTTCTCAACGCGGGGTACTGGTGCAACGGCCCGGCGCTGCGCGACGCGCTCGACGCCCGCCCGACGGGTGCGCCGTTCGCGGACCGGGTCGCCAACCTCAAGCCGTTCATCCGCTCGCTCGTGCACAGCAGATCGAAGACGGATCTGGCTGCGCTCGCGACCGCACGCGTCTGCGACCGCGCGCGCCTCGGCGCCGGGACGGCCCAGGTCGACGCGCGCCGGCTCACGCCGGTTCTCTCCGACCTGATCCCAGCGAGCTTCTCGGCGTTCCTCAGCCGTGGAACGGTGCCCGGCGCGGTCGCCGGCGTCGCCATCCTCGGCTCCGCCGACATGCGCGGCTCGCTCGTGCAGCGCTTTCCGGTCCTCGCCGGCCTCCATGCGGTGGCGATGGTCAACTTCTTGAACGATCCGAGTCCGGACGGCCCCTACGGCTACAAGGTGCTGCTGCCGACGGGTGCGATCAACGGTCTCCCGCTCAGCATCGCGGAGGTCAAAGGGACCGTGCCCGGGATCACGATCCGGAAGGGGGCATGCATCCGCACCGGCCGCGGCGGGCGGTGCCGCGCCCGGCAGCGGACGGATCTCTCCTGGATCGCGCTCGCGAGCTGTCCGCCGGCAGGGCTGAGCGCGCTGCTCTTCACCGGCTTCGCCCCGCCGACGCCGAGCCTCACGACGACGCTCCAGGTCCCGTGTCCGCAGTTCACGCCGTGAGCGGCTCCCGCTCAGGCCGCGAGCAGCTCTGTGAGCCGGCCCTCGCGGTCGGCCGCGGCGAGCGCCTCGAAGCCGCCGAGCGTGTGCTCGCCGACGAGCACCTGTGGGAAGGTCAGCATCCCGGTGCGCGCGACGAGCGCCGCGCGTCCGTCGGGATCGCGTGAGAGGTTGATCTCCTCGAACGGCAGCCTACGCTGGGTCAGCAGGGCCTTCGCGCGCAGGCACGAGGAGCACTTGTCGGTGGTGTAGAGCGTGATCTTCGACATTACTTCATTTAGTATAGCGTCCATATGCCGGTGTCATCGGCAGGGACTGGCGGCTCCTACAGTTTGTCTGGTAACCGGTGCGACGCGTATAGTCCTTGGCAATGGCCGCCCACGCCCATGAGTCCATGCACGCAACCGACTCGGAGCTCGCCGAGGCGCAGCGCGCAGGCGCGTCGGACGCACTTGCGGACTCCTCCCAGGCGATCTCGACGCTCGCCGGCGCCGCAACGTTCGGCGCGGTCGTCGGTGGGCCGGAGGGGGCCATCATCGGGGGGATCATCGGGGCTGCCATCGGCGGTGGCGCCGCGGTGGCTCGTCACATCAAAGGGAAATAGCGGCAGCGCTCCCGTCCGGGGATCGGAGCATGTCGGAATCTCAGCAGGTCGCGCTCTATGCGGGAGTGGTCCTAGCTCTGCTCGCCCTGGTCGGGCGCCTGTGGCGCTATCGCGGCCTCGGCTTTCCGGCCGCCGCGTTCCTCGAGCTGCTCGGCCTGGGCATCGCTCCCTTCCCGATCCCCGTCCTCGCCGGCATCGTCGGGCAGTCGACGCAGCGCGACCCGCTCCCCGTCTTCAACACACCCGAGCAGCGCGTTGCTCTGTTCCTGGGAGCGGTGGTCCTGATCGGGGCCGTCGTGACCGGCATCCTCGCTGTGATGATGCGGGCCTTCAGGCCCGTGCCGGCGCGATAGCGGTCAGAGGCGCCTGATGCCAGGGTCGCTCCGCACGGAGGCGATCGTCCTGCGCTCCATACGCTACGGCGAGGCCGACCGCATCCTCCACCTCTACACGCCCGAGCACGGGCGCATGAGCGCGATCGCGAAGGGCGCGCGCCGCACGCGCAGCCGCTTCGGCGCGCGGCTGGAGCCGTTCTTCCACCTGCGCGCGCTGCTCTACGAAGGCCGCTCGGACCTGCGCACCGTCACGAGCGCCGAGACGCTCGACGCGCACGGCCCGCTGCGCGAGCGCGCCGCCTCGCTCGACGCCGCCGCGCGCGCGTGCGACGCCGTCGCCCGCTTGTTCGAGACCGACGATCCGAGCCCCGCCGTCTTCCACCTGCTCGCGAACGAGCTGCGGCTGCTCGACGAGGACCCGGCGGCGGCCCGCGCGCCGCACCAGCTCGCCTTCCGCCTCAAGCTGCTCGTCGCCGGCGGCTTCACGCCGCAGCTCGCCTCGTGTGCCTCCTGCGGCGAGTCCGAGCACCTGACCGGCTTCTCGGGCGCGGCGGGCGGTGTCGTCTGCAGCGCGTGCGAGGCGTCCGCCTTCCCGCTCGGCGAGGAGGCGCACGCGTTCCTCGTCGGCGCGCTCGGCCGCCCGCTGGCGGATGCCCCCGACGCCGGTCCGCGTGCGCTCAGACAGGCCGAGCGCGCGATCGCGGAAACGGCCGAGCACCACGCGCACGTGCACCTGCGGCCGCTGCCGCGCGCGGCCGCCTGACCGGATTTCCGCACCACGACGGTGGCGCGGCGGAACTTCCACCTGCACGCCCTGTTTACACCCGCGGACAGCGAGCAGATTGCCCACGTGACGGCCAGGAGGCAGGAGATGCTGAGGCGGACGTCGTGGAGTGCCCTGACGGTCGCGGTCGCGATCGCCGCCGCGATCGGGTGCGGAACCGCCACGGCGGCTGTCGTCGACGTGTATCCGACCCCGGGGACGCAGTTCGCCTCGCCCCACACGCAGCTCAGCTTCCGCGGGGTCGCGCCCGACAAGCTCGGCGCCTTCTCCGTCACCGGCTCGGTCACCGGCGTCCACACGGGCCACGTCGCCGCCCACTCCGACGGGCACGGCGCGAGCTTCCTGCCGGACAGATCGTTCGCGCAGGGCGAGACGGTCACGGTCCGCACGTCGCTGCCGATCCACCTCGGGCACGCGGGTGCCTACTCGATCAGGATCGCGACGCAGGGTCCGCCGATCCGCCCCCTCCCGAGAGATCCGCCGCTGTTGCTGCACGGCCCCGGCCTGCAGTACTTCCACTCGCGCCACGACCTGCACCCGGCGACGCTCACCGCGTCGGCGGCGCACGGCGCGACCGCCCCCGGCGACCTGTTCGTCGGCCTGTTCGCGGCGCCGTTCCAGACGGGCCCCGGCCAGATCGGTCCGGCGATCTTCGACGCGAACGCGAGACTGGTCTGGTTCCACCCGCTCAGGCCCGGGCAGGTCGCGCTCGACGTGAAGGTCCAGCAGTACGGCGGCAAGGCGGCGCTGACCTGGTGGCAGGGCTACGTCAACGCCGGCGTCGGGGTCGGCGTCGGCAAGGTCTTCGACACCTCCTACCGGCAGGTCGCGACGGTCTCCGCCGGCAACGGCTACGGCGCCGACCCGCACGAGTTCAAGCTGACGCCGCGCGGCACCGCGCTGTTCGTCGCGGAGAACCCGGTCGTGCAGGACCTCTCCGCGATCCACGGCGCCAAGCAGGCGGTCGTCTACGACGCGGTCGTCCAGGAGATCGACGTCAAGACGGGCCTCGTGCTGTTCGAGTGGCACAGCCTCGACCACGTCGGCGTCGCCGAGTCCTACAACCCGACGCCGAGCGTGAACGGCCACGCCGACGACTACTTCCACATCAACTCGGTCGACGACACGCCCGACGGCAACCTGATCGTCTCCGCGCGCAACACGTGGGCGATCTACAAGATCGCGCGCGCGGACGGCGCCGTGCACTGGCGGCTGAACGGCAAGCGCAGCAGCTTCCGCATGCTGCGCGGCTCGACGTTCGCCTGGCAGCACGACGCGCGCGTGCAGGCCGACGGAACGATCACGCCGTTCGACGACGGCGCCGCGCCGGCGATCCACAAGACCTCGCGCGCGATCGGGATCGGGATCGACACCCGCGCGCATCGCGCGTGGCTGCGGCATGACTACCGCCCGTCGCCGGCGACGCTCGCCAACAGCCAGGGCAACGCGCAGGTGCTGCCCGGCGGCGACGTGCTCGTCGGCTGGGGCAGCTCGCCGTTCATCACCGAGTTCAGCGCCCACGGGGCGGTGCGGCGGCTCTACACGTACGCGAGAGGCGAGGAGTCCTACCGCGCCTATCGCTTCCCGTGGGATCCCCGCCCGCTGACGAAGCCGGCGGTCGCGGCGAGCACGGCCGGCGCTCGCACGCAGGTCTACATGAGCTGGAACGGCGCGGCCGACGTCGCGAGCTGGCAGGTGCTCGCCGGCGCGAGCGCGAGCGCGCTGAAGCCCGTCGCGAGCGTGCGCGACGCCGGCTTCGAGACGAGCGCGTCGATCGCGGGCGCCGCGTTCGTCGCGGTGCAGGCGCGCGACGCGCACGGAACGGTCCTCAGCACGTCGGGGACGGTGGCGCCCTCCTAGACTCCGGGGATGCCCGAGACAACCGCCGCCACGAGATACGTCTACGACTTCGCCGAGGGCTCGCGCGAGCTGCGCGAGCTGCTCGGCGGCAAGGGCGCCAACGTCGCCGAGATGACGCGCATCCTGGGCCCGGAGCGCGTCCCCGCCGGCTTCACGATCACGACCGAGGCATGCGTCGCCTACATGGAGGCCGGGCGCAGCGAGCCCGACGGGCTCGACGCGCAGGTCGCCGAGGCGCTGGGGCGGCTGGAGGAGACGAGCGGCAAGCGGCTCGGCGACGCAGACGACCCGCTGCTGGTCTCGGTGCGCTCGGGCGCGCGCGAGTCGATGCCGGGCATGATGGACACGGTCCTCAACCTGGGCCTCAACGACGCCTCCGTCGAAGGGCTCGCGCGCAAGACGGACAACCCGCGCTTCGCGTGGGACTCCTACCGCCGTTTCGTGCAGATGTTCGGCAACGTCGTGCGCGGCGTGCCGGGAGAGGAGCTGGAGGACGCAATCAAGGAGGTCAAGGCGCAGCGCGGCGCAAAGCTCGACACCGACCTCGACGTCGACGCGCTGCGCGAGCTGACCGACCGCTTCAAGGCGCTGTTCCGCGAGCAGACCGGCGAGGACTTCCCGCAGGACCCGCAGGAGCAGCTCCGCCAAGCGATCCGTGCCGTGTTCGACTCGTGGATGGGCGAGCGCGCGATCCACTACCGCCGCATCAACCGCATCCCGGACGACTGGGGCACGGCCGTCAACGTCCAGCAGATGGTGTTCGGCAACAAGGGGGAGACCTCGGGCTCCGGCGTCGCGTTCAGCCGCGACGAGGTCACGGGCGCGCCGGAGCCGTCGGGGGACTTCCTGCAGAACGCGCAGGGGGAGGACGTCGTCAGCGGCGTGCGCAACACGCGCGACATCGCCGAGCTGGCGGATGTCATGCCGGCGGCGCACGCCGAGCTGATGGAGATTCTCAGAACCCTGGAGTCGCACTATGGCGACATGCAGGACGTCGAGTTCACGATCGAGGAGGGGCGTCTGTACATGCTGCAGACGCGCAACGCGAAGCGTCCCGCGCAGGCGGCGGTGCGCTTCGCGGTCGACGCGGTCGCCGAAGGGCTGCTGACACGTCAGCAGGCGCTGATGACGATCGACGCCGGCAAGCTCGACGCGCTGCTGCACCCGACCTTCGACCCGCAGGCCGAGATCGCGGCGCTCGCAAGCGGCGTGGCGGCCTCGCCGGGCGCGGCGAAGGGCGAGATCGTCTTCACGGCGCCGGAGGCGGTGGACGCGGCGGCGGCCGGGAAGGACGTGATCCTCGTGCGGCCGTTCACCGAGGCCGACGACGTCGCCGGCTTCCACGCCGCGCGCGGGATCCTTACGAGCGAGGGCGGCAAGGCCTCGCACGCCGCGCTCGTCGCTCGCGGGATGGGGCGACCGTGCGTGTGCGGCGCGAGCGAGCTGGAGATCGACCTCGCGGCCGAGACCGTCCGCGTCGGCGAGACCGTCGTCCGCCGCGGCGACCGCATCGCGATCGACGGCTCGGCCGGCATCGTCACGCTCGACGACGTGCCGTTGGTGGAGGCGCGCTGGAGCGCGCAGTTCGAGACGGTGCTCGGCTGGTGCGACGAGCTGCGCACGCTCGGCGTGCGCGCGAACGCCGACACGCCCGAGGACGCGCGCCGCGCACGGCAGTTCGGCGCCGAGGGGATCGGCCTCTGCCGCACCGAGCACATGTTCATGGCGGCCGATCGCCAGCCGAAGATGCGCGCGATGATCATGGCCGAGGGCGAACAGGCCCGCCGCGCGGCGCTCGCCGAGCTGCTGCCGCTCCAGCAGGAGGACTTCGAGGGCCTGTTCGAGGCGATGGAGGGCGAGCCCGTGACGATCCGCCTGCTCGACCCGCCGCTGCACGAGTTCCTGCCGCACCGCTTCGAGGTCGAACGCCAGCTGGAGCATGCGCGAACGACCGGCGAGGGGGACACAGCTGAGCTGGAGCGGACACTGGAGCGCGTGCAGTCACTGGAGGAGGTCAACCCGATGCTCGGCACGCGCGGCTGCCGGCTGGGGATCCTCTACCCCGAGGTCTACGAGATGCAGGCGGTCGCGATCGTCCAGGCGGCGAAGGCCGTGCGCGAGCGGACCGGCAAGGCGCCGCTGCTGGAGGTGATGATCCCGCTCGTCGACTACGAGACCGAGCTGGAGCTGATGCGCGAGCTGGTGGTGAGCGCGGCGCACGAGCGCGGCCTGGAGGCCCGGCGCGACTTCCTCGTCGGGACGATGATCGAGCTGCCGCGCGCGTGCTTCCTGGCCGACGCGATCGCCCACCACGCGGACTTCTTCTCGTTCGGCACGAACGACCTCACGCAGACCGCGCTCGGGTTCTCGCGCGACGACGTCGAGGGGAAGTTCCTCGCCACCTACCTGGAGCGCAAGATCGTCGACCGCTCGCCGTTCGAGACGATCGATGCGCCGGGCGTCGGCCAGATGGTGCGGATGGGCGCGTGGCTGGGCCGCAAGACCAAGCAGCACCTCAAGCTCGGCGTCTGCGGCGAGCATGGCGGCGACCCCGACTCGATCGACTTCTTCCACCACTCCGGCATCGACTACGTCTCCTGCTCGCCCTTCCGCGTCCCGATCGCGCGGGTGGCGGCGGCGCAGGCGGCCGTGCGCGCGTCGGTGTCGTAGGGTGAGACGATGAGCGGGGTCCAGCTCGAAGGGCTCAGCAAGACGTACAGCTCCCCCGAGGGGCCGGTCCACGCCGTGCGCGGGATCGACGTGTCGGTCGCCGCCGGCGAAACGGTCGCGCTGCTCGGCCCCAACGGCGCCGGCAAGTCGACGACGATCGACATGCTGCTCGGGCTCGCGCGGCCCGACGCCGGCGAGGTGACCGTGTTCGGGCGCTCGCCCGCCGACGCGGTCGCGGCGGGGGCGGTCGGCGCGATGCTCCAGACAGGCGAGCTGATCCGCGACCTCGACGTGCGGGAGCTGGTCGCGATGGTCGCCTCGCTCTACCCGGCGCCGCTCGACGTGGAGGAGACGCTCGCGCTGTGCGGGATCGGCGAGATCGCCGGCCGGCGCACGCAGAAGCTCTCGGGCGGCCAGACGCAGCGCGTGCGCTTCGCGATCGCGCTCGTGAGCGATCCGGAGCTGCTCGTGCTCGACGAGCCGACGGTCGCGCTTGACGTCGAGGGCCGCCGCGGCTTCTGGACGACGATGCGCGCGTTCGCGGCGCGCGGAAAGACGGTCCTGTTCGCCACGCATTACCTGGAGGAGGCCGACGCGTACGCCGACCGCGTCGTGCTGATGGCGCACGGCCGCATCGTCGCCGACGGGCCGCCGACGGAGATCAAGGCGATCGTCGGCACGCGCACGATCCGCGCGACGCTTCCGGGCGTGCCGCTCGACGCGCTGGCGGCGCTGCCCGGGGTCGCGTCGGCCGAACGCCGCGGCGAGGCGATCGTGCTCACGTGCACGGACTCCGACGCGGCGATTCGCGCGCTGCTCGCCGCGCACCCGCAGGCGGCCGACATCGAGATCGCCGGCGCGGGGCTGGAGCAGGCGTTCGTGCAGCTCACCGGCGACGGAGCCGGCCGGGCGGTCACGGCATGAGCGCGCTGCGCCGGCGCGGGCACCGCACGGGCGGCGCCTCGCTCAACGTCACCTACCTGCGCTTCGAGCTGCTGCGCACGCTGCGCAATCGCCGCTTCCTGTTCCTCTCGCTCGGCTTCCCGCTCGTCTTCTACCTGCTCGTCGCGGGCTCGGCGCACAGCGAGAGGAACCTCGCCGGCAGCGGCCTGTCGGCGCCGCTCTACTACATGGTCGGGCTCGTCGCGTTCGGGACGATGTCGGCGATGCTCTCCAGCGGCGCGCGGATCGCGGCCGAGCGCCAGGCCGGCTGGCACCGCCAGGTGCGGATCACGCCGCTGCCGCCGCGCTCCTATCTGAGCGCGAAGGTCATGACCGCGTACCTGATGGCGGGGCTGAGCATCGTCGTGCTCTACGTCGCCGGGGCCGCGATGGGCGTCTCGCTGCCGGCCGGGCGCTGGCTGGAGATGACCGGCCTGATCCTCGTCGGGCTGATCCCCTTCGCCGCCGCCGGCATCCTGATCGGCCACCTCCTGAGCGTCGAGGCGGTCGGCCCGGCGATGGGCGGCGGGATCGCGCTGCTCGCCTTCCTCGGCGGCACGTGGTTCCCGATCCCCGACCACGGCGTGCTGCACGTCGTCGGCCAGCTCCTGCCGTCCTACTGGCTCGTGCAGGCCAGCCACGTCGCGCTCGGCGGCGCCGCCTGGGGGACGCGCGGCTGGGTGACGATCGCGGTGTGGACGTTCGTGCTGGCGCGGCTGGCGCGGCGCGCGTTCGAGCGCGACACGTCGCGCGTGTGACGTTGCCCGCAGCTCGCCGCTTGCGGTGAGCGGAGGGCGAAAGCCGGTTCGCAGTGCCAGAATCAACGGCATGGCCGTGCGATCCCCCACGCACCCGGCAGGGCCCGTCGCCGAGGCGTTCGCCGCCCGAGTCCGCGCGCACGAGGACGCGCAGCTCTCATCGCTGGCGACGCCGTCGTACCCGGCGGCGCGCGAGCGGCCCGAGCAGGACTGCGGGCTGCGCACGCCGTTCCAGCGCGACCGCGACCGGATCGTGCACAGCAAGGCGTTTCGCCGTCTGAAGCACAAGACGCAGGTGTTCGTCGCCCCGGAGGGCGACCATTACCGCACGCGCCTCACGCACACGCTGGAGGTCACGCAGGTGTCGCGGACGGTCGCACGCGCGCTGCGGCTCAACGAGGACCTGACGGAGGCGATCGGGCTCGGCCACGATCTCGGCCATCCGCCGTTCGGGCACATCGGCGAGGCCGCCTTGGACGACTGCCTGTCCGAGCGCTTCGGCCGCCGCTTCAAGCACCACGAGCACTCGCTGCGGGTGGTCGAGCGGATCGAGCGCGACGGCGCCGGGCTGAACCTGACGACGCCGGTCCGCGACGGGATCGTCGGCCACTCGGGGCGCGCGCCGATGCCGAGCACCCTGGAGGGCCGGATCGTGCGCCTGCTCGACCGCGTCGCCTACATCAACCACGACATCGACGACGCGCTGCGCGCCGGCGTGCTGGACGAGGCGGATCTTCCCCGCGAGCCGATCGCGGTCCTCGGCGACACCGGCTCGCAGCGGATCGACGCGCTCGTGCACGACGTCGTCGAGGCGTCCGAGCGCGCGGGCGACATCGTGCAGTCCGCGCCGGCCGGCGCCGCGATGAGCGCGCTGCGCGACTTCATGTTCGAGCACGTCTACCTCGCGCCGGCCGCGCGCGCCGAGCACGTGAAGATCGAGCGCGTGGTGCGCACGCTGTTCGACCACTATTGCGAGCATCCGGACGAGATCCCCGTGCTGACGCCCGACGCTGCCGACGACCTGCCCACGCGCGTGACCGACTACCTCGCCGGCATGACCGACCGCTTCTGCATCCGGCGCTTCGAGGCGCTGACGGTCCCGCGCGCGTTCCCAACCTAATCCCACCCACCCGCTCCCCGCCACCATGCGCTACGCCGACGACTCGAAGGAGAAGGTCCGCGACGCGGTCGACATGATCGCGCTCGTCTCCACGCGCACGGACCTGCGCCGCGCGGGCGTCAACTCGTACTTCGGCCGCTGCCCGTTCCACGAGGAGCGCACCGGCTCCTTCCACGTGCGCCCGGAGGAGAAGCACTACCACTGCTTCGGCTGCCAGGCCTCCGGCGACCCGTTCCGGTTCGTGATGGAGACGGAGGGGCTCGACTTCGTCGCCGCGATGGAGTCGCTCGCAGGCCGCTTCGGCGTGACGCTCGAGGTCGCCGACGAGGATCCGCTCGCGCGCGCCCGCCGCGAGCGGCGCGATCGCCTCCACGCGCTGCTCGACCGCGCCGCCGCCTACTACGCGCGCGTGCTGTGGGACTCCGGCGAGGCGGCCGACGCGCGCGCCTACCTCGCCGGGCGCGGGCTGGAGGAGGAGACGCTGAAGGCCTACCGCGTCGGCTACGCGCCGAGCGCGTGGGACAAGCTCCTGCTCGTCGCGCGGCAGGCCGGCTTCAGCGAGGACGAACTGCTCGCGACCGGGCTCGCGCAGCGCTCGAAGCAGCAGCCCGGCCAGATCTACGATCGGTTTCGCGGGCGCATCATGTTCCCGCTGGCGGACGCGCGCGGGCGCGTCGTCGGCTTCGGCGCGCGCGCGATGCGCGAGAACCAGCCGCCGAAGTACCTCAACACGAGCGAGGGCGAGGTCTTCCACAAGGGCAGCCAGCTGTTCGGGATCGACCTCGCGCGCCGCGCAGCCGCGCGCGCCGGCTCCGTGGTCCTGGCCGAGGGCTACACCGACGTGCTCGCGCTCCACCAGGCGGGGATCGAGAACGCCGTCGGGATCATGGGCACGTCGTTCACGGACGAGCAGGCGAGAGAGCTGGAGCGGACCGCGCGCACGCTCGTGCTCGCGCTCGACGCGGACGGCGCCGGCCAGGAGGCGATGCTGCGCGCTGCGCGCGTCGCGGAAGGGCGTTCGCTGGAGCTGCGCGTCGCCGCGCTCCCGCCGGGGCTCGACCCGGCGGACCTCGTGCAGCGCGAGGGCGTGGAGGCGGTGCGCGAGCGGATCGCGAGATCGGTGCCGTTCGTCGAGTTCCACGTCGAGCGGATCCTCGCCCGTGCGGAGACGGGCACCGCGGAGGGCAAGGACCGCGCGCTGGGGGAGCTGCGGCCGGTGCTCGGGCCGCTGCGGGCGAGCGTGCTGCGCGACGAGCTCGTGCGGCGGGTCGCGGGGCGACTCGACCTGAGCGACCAGCTCGCCGCGTCGCTGATCGGCGAGGGCGCGCCAGCCGCGGCGGCGCCGGCTCCCGGCGGCCCCGAGCCGTCGCGCGCGAGGCCCGGCGCCAACGGCGCCGCCGCGCCTGCGCCGATCCCCGTCGCGCTCGACCGCCGCGAGCGCGGCGAGCGCACGTTCCTCGCGCTGTGCGTGGCGTTCCCGCGCGAGGGCAGAGCACTGCTCGAAGAGGCCGACCCCGAGCAGCAGTTCAGCTCAGACCTCGCGCGCCGCGCCGCCGCCCATCTCCGCGCGCACCTGGAGGCGCCGCTCGAAGGCCTCCCGGACGACGACCCCGAGCTGGCGACGTACATCTCCGAGCTGGACGCGAGAGCGGCCCGCGGCGGCGCGAGCGTGCGGCCCGGCAACCTCGAGCACGCCTGGCTCTCGCTGGAGCTGGCGCGCCTCGAACGTGCGATCGAGCTCGCGCGCACGGCAGGGACCGCCGACGGCTCCGTCGCCCGGCTCAGCGCGGAGCGCGAGCAGGTCCGCACGCGGCTGCGGCTGCTGAGCGGCCAGCTGCAAAGCATCTGACGCAAAATCCAGCTCGTCGACCCCAGATCGGCCTCCTCCAGCCACGGCCCACGACCCGTGCCGGCCGGCGGCTCAGGCGTGGAAGGCGGCTTCTCACCGGCGGACATCCAGTCGGCGTACAGACTGCCGTCCTCGACGAACGGCAGAGGCCAGACCGTGGCCGTCGTTTACTTCTGGGACGACCCGAACGCCGAAGCGGACCTGGAAGTGTATCGCTCGCACTACGGCTTGCCGCCCTGCACGAGGGCCAGCGGATGCTTCAAGAAGGTCAACGAATCCGGCGGGGAAGAATCGTATCCGCCGGCGAGAAGATCGGGCGGAACCGAGATCTCGCTCGACCTGGACATGGTCTCGGCGACATGCCCGAACTGCCACATCACCAAACGGGACGAGCGCATCCTCGCCGATCGTCGCGGGCACGCTCGCGCTCGCCAACGAGCGACGCGCCAGCGTGGTGCCGGGGCGTTCTCGACGACCCCTCCGGTGTGTTCGACGTCATCGAAGGCAGAACCCACGGTGGCTGCGAACACACGTACTTCTGCACCGCCGGGAGCCGCTACGACGGGCCGACCGGCCTGGGGACGCCGGACGGCGCCCCGCAGGTCACCGCGCCCGTCGAAGCGGTGAGCAGCTCGATCTGGGCCGTGCGCGACACGACGGACGACCAGTACCTCTACTACGCCGGCGCGGAAGGAAGGCTGACGCAGAGCAGGTGGACACCGTTGATCGGCTGGACGAGCGAACCGATCTGAGGCACGGTCGCGACGGGGAGCATTCCGACGGCCGTGCTTGACCCCTCCACCAACAGTCAGTGGGTCTACTACGTCGACAGGGCGAGAGGCAGCTGGGTTACGAGCACCCTCGGCGGCAGCGCCGCCGCGAACACCAGCCCGTCCGTCGTGCTAGACGTGCCGACGACGATCACGAACGTCTTCTACGTCGACAGCAGGGAACGAGCGCTTGCGGCGTTCGGCGGCACACCACCGGCAAACTGGGGGAGCCAGATCTTCGGCGGAACCGCGGCCCTCGGCACCAGCCCGGTCGGAATCCGCGACTCGAGCACGGGGGCGAACTGGCTGTGGTACGTCGATAGCGCCACCGGGCACAGGGCGTACTGGGCGTGGAGCTCCGGCGCGGGATGGTCGGACTTCGTAAACCTAATATTGGCTCCAGAGCCCGCGCAGACAGCATCGCCGCTGTGGGCGCGGGCGCGGCGCGTTTAGCCCGAAAGTCTCAGCCGGCCGACTTTGCCGGCGGACCACTCGGTGAACCAGAGGTTGCCGTCTGGTCCCGTGACGACTTGCTCGGGGCTCGCGTTGGGCGTGGGCAGCGGGTGCTCGGCGGTGATGACGCCGGCGGTTGTGATGCGGCCGATCTTGTTCGCGGCCGGGCCCCACTCGGTGAACCACATGGCTCCGTCCGGTCCTGCTGTGATCCCCTTGGGATGAGACTTCTCAGCCGGCAGCGCGAACTCCGTGATCTGCCCGTCCGGAGTTATCCGGCCGATCTTGTTGCCCTCCTGCTCGGTGAACCAGAGGTTGCCGTCGGGGCCGGGCGCGATCGCGCCGGGCTGTGCGTTCGAGGTCGGCAAGGGATACTCGGTGATGTCGCCGTCGACGGTGATGCGTCCGATCTGGTTGGCGTCGCTCTCCGTGAACCAGATCGCGCCGTCGGGTCCGCTGGTCAGGTACTCCACGTAGGCGCTGAAGCTCGGCAGCTCGTACTCGGTGATCTCACCGTCGGGCGTGATCATCGCGATCCGGTTGCCGTTGTCGACCTGCGCCTCGCTGAACCAGACGTTGCCGTCCGGGCCGGCGGTCATGCCTAGCGGCGAGGTGAACTGGCGCGGGGTGAAGAACTCTGTGATCCCACCGCTTGGGGTCATGCGCCCGATGCCGTCGCCGGTGTTGCCCGGTCCCTCGGCGAACCACACGTTGCCGTCTGCGCCGAACGCGAGCTGGGCCGGATAGCTGCCCGCGGGTGCGGCGAACTCGGTGAGCCCGCCCGCCGTTGTGATGCGGGCGATCTTCGTCCCGCCCGATCCGATCCCGTCCTCGGCGATCCAGATGTTGCCGTCGGGGCCGGCGACGATGCCCGTCGGATAGCTGCTGGAGCCGCCGGGAAGGGCGAACTCGTCGATTGCCGGCGGTCGCTGCCGCGGCGCGGGGTCGCGCTTTGGGACACGCGGGTCGCGCGCGAGCAGGCGTGCCTCCTGCTTCCAGCCGGTCGGGTTCGGGTGGTACCAGAGGTCGCGGCTGAACAGGCCGGCATCGACGAACGGCTGAACGAACCAGCGATGGCGGTTGTTGCGCTTTGCGTACAGCTCGTGATGCGGTGGTCCGGCGAACAGCGCCTTGGTCGAGACGAAGACGATCTTCGCCGCGCTCGCTCGGTTCAATCCGGCCACGACGTTTCGCTGGACGTTGTCGCCGAGGTCCTCGACGTGCCGGAGGCGTTTGCCCACATGCATGAAGGTATGGCCGAAGTGGCCCGAGCGCAGCGTGTAGCCGGGATCCGCCTCGAGGTAGGGGTAGCCGAGCAGCACGATCGTCGCTGTCGGGTCGGCCTTCGCCTGTACCGCGGCGAGCAGCTTCCGCAGGCGGTCGGCGAGCGTGCCGTCCTCCAGCAGCTTGGCGGCGTGGTCTAGCAGTGGGCCGCAGTTCGCGCCGTCGCGCGTCTTGGCGATGAGGCAGTACTGAACGATCTTGGCGAACTTCAGATCGTTGCCGCCGATTGTCAGGAAGATCAGGTCGTAGCCGCGATCGACCGCAGCGAGCTGCGGCGGGCGGCCGGATGTGCGGTGTGCGAACGCGCGCGTCACGTCTCCGCTGCAGGCAACCGTCTGGACGAACGCTCGCTGCCGGTAGGGCGCCGCCTCGACGATGCGCTGGAACTCGCGGCCGTAGTTGTGCGACGAGCGCCGGCAGCCAGCCGCGCCGTAGTAGTGCCCGGCGCCGTTGCCGGCGGAGTACGAGTCGCCCATGACAAGGATGGAGAGGAGGCCGTCCTCGGCCGTTGCGTGCGCGGGCGGAGGAGCGACTACGGCAGTCGCCAGGGCGCATGCGACGAGGCCCCAAATCGGGCGATGCCTCGTCACCGGGACGCGATGATGTAGTAGGTCCAGTAGCCGGGATCGCCGCCGACGTACCGGATTCCGCGCCGGTCCACGATGTTCTCGCCGTTGTAGCGGTACCTCAGGAGCAGGCGCGTGAAATGCCCGCTTCCGGTCCGGAACACGCGGACGCGGACAGATACTGGATGGAAGTCCCCGCCGGCACAGCTCGGATCGCAGTCATCGAGCCAGTCGACGCCTGTCGCAATCCCCTCGTGCTGCGTGTAAGTCGACCAGTGGAGATGACCGGGATGACGCGGGCCGGAGCCGTCGGAGCCACCGAGGAAACCGGTGCCGTCACCCGTGTAGCCGATCGACGCAGGGCGCACCGCGAACGGATGGCGGACACCTTGCGTGAGGACGCTGGGCAGCGCTGCACTCGCGGTCGCCGGACACGTCAGGCAGGCGAACGACATGACGACCATCGTGAGCCGGCGCATCCCAGCCGCCACCATACCGGAACTTGGTAAGGCACGGCACTTGTTCGTGGGGTACTCCGGCGGGTCGCAGGTTCAAACCTGTCTCCCTGATGCCGAGCTGCGCTGCGGCAGCGCCCGTCAGATGATGAGCCCGTGGTATCTCGCGGCGAGCTGCTTATCCCAGGGAGCTGACGTCCACTTCTTCTTCTCGCGGTCGTAGGTCCAGAGGCCGAGCTCGAGCGCCTCGATCCACCACTCGACGAGCTGGCCGAAGGACTCGGTTCGTGGCCGTGCGACCTCGTCGAGGTCTGGTCCCCACTCGATCCGTCGGATGGGGGCCACGTCCGGTCCGCCGAGTGCGCAGTCGCCGACGAGATAGCCGCTTCCATCGCTGAACAGCGGCACCCAGCTCGACCGCCACCAGTAGTCGGGATCCGCCAGCGGCGTGCCCGCAGGTGCCGGGCCGGCCGCGTCCTTCGCCAGCTGCATCGAGCGCTGCCACCATGCTTGCGACTGTGCCGATGACATCAGCCGCAAACTCGGCGCGATCGGCCGTGTGCCCTGCCAATCCTCGGCGCATCCATCATGCCACCCCCACCATCTGCGCAGCTCCGCGGGCAGCTCGACGTGCAGAGCGCCGTCGTCGGTCGTGAACGAGTCGACCTCTCGGCCCGGTGCGAGCGCCTCCTCGCCCGGCACGGCGTGGGCATGCCACGTCGCCGAGAGCCGGTCGAGGAGTTGCTCGTTCAACATCGGTCCGGGATCTAAACCCGTCCTAGCCTCTATTGCACAGCCAGGTGGACGGAATGCCGAGTGCCGACGGGAGCGGCACGACGAGGAACGCGGTCCCGCCAACAGCGTTCGCGCCCTCTTGTGGAGTGCCCGTTCTCAACCCGCACGACTGCACGAACGACCCGTATCGACTCCCCTGCAGCACGTTGTCGTCACCGTCGATGTATCTGAGGCTCGGAGTGATCGGCGCGAGCGGTCCGCCCTGCTCGCTTGCCCAGAACGGGTACTCGTCGCACTGCTGGCCGGCGTCGCCGTCGCTGTTGCACGGAGCGACCGAGTCATACCAGCTGCGGCTGCCGTTCTTAGCTCTGGATGCCTCGTAGTTGAGCATGGCCCACTCGGGGTGCGCGGTGATGGCTTCGAGGTCGTGGTCGGTGGCCTCGGCGACGTCGGAGCCGGTGACGAAGACCGGCATGGTTCTGCAGGCCTCCAGGCCGTTGGTGATGCGCGAGGCGTCCCACAGGCATGCCGCGGCGATCGTCTCGGCCGCTGTCTGCGCGAGGTTTCCGTTGGCTTGGAGCATGTAGTGGTCGGCGAGGTTCATGACCGCGCCCTGCCAGACCTGCGGCAGGTCGGGGATCGCCGGCACCTGCGCGTCCGGCCACGGTGTCGTGGGCCAGGCCGGAGAGAGCTGCTGGACCGTCGCTTGATGCTCGAGCCACCACAGCACCGCCGTCGTGCCGGTGCCGGCCGCGGCGACCGCTTGCAGCAGCGCCGTCATCGACGATCTGTTCGCGAGGGCCTCCTCGCAGGCCAGCTCCTGATCGGTCTCGCTGCTCTCCTGAAGGTGTGTGCCGTAGGGGAAGGTCACGAGCGCGTCGCAGACATCGCTCGTCCCCGCAAACAACGCGCCGAGGCGCGTCAGGTCGATGTCGTCCGCGGTCTCCTCGACACCCGTCGTCGACGACGTCGCGAGATAGGTCGGGGTGATGCCGTAGACGTTGCCGTCCGGGTCCTCGACATCCGCGTAATAGGTGGCGCCCGACGTCACCGACGTCTGGCAGGAGCTGAAGTACACGTCGCAGCTCGTGACCTCTCTGCCGTTCTCGTAGATGATCGTGTTCAGCGTCGTGTTGGCGAGCGAGCCGGGGACCGTCACGTAGAAGTCGCCGGGCAGCGAGTCGAAATCGCCTCTGAGCGGAAAATGCAGTCTGCGCTCGTTTACGACGAGCGTCGTGTTGCCGTACGGAACGTTTCTGTCGGTGTAGAGGACGACCTCGAACGTCCGCGTCGGCGGATGCGCGTAGTCTCTAGACGGAAGCGGCTGGACGTTGCCTATGACGCAGCCGTCGTAGACGCAATAGTCGTTCAGCGTCGTTCTTGTGCCGTCGGTCTCTTCGTAGATCTCGCCGTGATCGAAGATATACAAGGGGGCGTCGTACGTGACCGAAAGCCCAAACGGCCAGCCCATCGTCGGTACCGCCGGCCCACCGTTCTGAAACGTCGAGAAGTCCGTGACAGACGACGCTTGTGCCATTGACGAGCCAAGCGCGAGCACACCGACCGCCAACACCGCCAACCACATCGCGCGGATCGCCCCGCCGCCGCGCGCCCCTGCTTCCCAACTGCGCTTCATGCCTGCTCCTGAATTGAGTTCAACGACCCCTGCTCCAGCCTGAACGAAGCATCCTGCCGCCTCTGAAGTTGCTCCGCCACCCGCTATCGACGAGGAGCCACCCGCTATCGACGAGGTGCCGCCTCGGACCGGATGTCGCGAGGCCCAACGCCTCGCACCAAGCCGGCGTCGCGGTGGGGGAGCGACCCCGGCAAGGACAGCAGGAACTGCGACGCCGCAGGACGCAGGCAGCCGTCTCGCCTGCGCGCGCGCTTCCGTCCTTGGCGCATCGTAGCCCTCGCTCGAGGGGCCCGATGGGGGCTCACGCGCAGGCGGTGAGGAGAAACGGGACCGTATTGGGACCTTGGCGGTGCCAGATATCGGCGAGATCCCTTGTGTGGCGGGCGATCCGCGAAGCTCCCCGGGTTGGACTCGAACCAACAACCCTTCGGTTAACAGCCGAATGCTCTGCCAATTGAGCTACCGGGGAATGCGAAGGGGCATGGTAGCCGACGGCGGGGGCGGCGCGTGCGCGAGGCGGCAGCCGTATGCTCGCCGCATGAAGCTCTACGTCTGCTACGGACTCTTCCACAGCCCGCGTCCCGGCGGGCATCCGTGCCGGAACGCGCATCAGGCACTGCGCAAGGCCGGCTACGCCCCGGAGGTCGTGCGCACCTACGGCCTCGGGCCGCTTCCCGCCATCACGCCCGGCCGTCGCAAGGTCAAGGAGCTGACCGGCCAGACCTGGGTGCCGGTGCTCGTGACCGACGACGGCGAGGCGATCCACGAGTCGAAGACCATCGTCGCCTGGGCGCAGGCGCATCCCGCCGGCGGGAGCGGGGGACACGCGAGCGAGGCCGCGTAGCGCGGCCTCAGCGCAGCTCCTCCGCCAGCAGGTCCATCAGCAACCCGTCCTGCCACGTTCCGTCCGGCGCGCGCTCGTAGCGGCGCATCGTGCCGACGGGCCGGAAGCCGACCGCCTCGTAGGCGCGGATCGCGCGCGCGTTCGCGAGCGCCGGGTCGATCGTGAAGCGGTGGTGGCCGCGCTCGTCCACCAGCCAGCGGACGACGACCCGCAGCGCCTCGGGACCGAGTCCCCGCCCCTGATGCTCCGCTCCGAGCGCGATGTCGAGCGCGACGTGCCGGTAGTCGGGCGTGTTCTCCTCCGCGATGGCGAGCCAGCCCGCGACCGCGCCGTCGACCTCGATCGCAAACGCGCTGCCGTCGTTGCGCAGGTCCTCGCGCAGCGCCTCCGGTCCCTCGATCGTGCCCCACCAGCGCCGCACGCTCTCGTGCGCGAGCAGCACGACGAGTGCGTCGACGTCGCTCTCCGTCAGCGGCCGCAGCGTCACCCGCGCGCCGCGCAGCGTCGGCAGCTCAGCCACTCCGCGCCAGCTCCTCCACCAACGCCGCCGCCCGCTCGGCGCCGTCGTGCGTCCCCGCCCACGCCGCCAGCTCGCCCGCACGCCGCGTGACGGCCGGATCGTTCAGCGCCCGCCGCACCGCCAGCCGCACGCCGCGCGGCGTCGCGAACCGCCACGGCAGCCGCACGCCCGCGCCGGCCCATTCGAGCCGCGCCGCGTTCTCGGCCATGTCGCCCGCCACCGGGCACGCGACCACCGCCGCCCCCGACGCCAGCGCGCGCACCATCGTCCCGTGCCCGACGTGGCAGACCACCACCGCGCAGCGCGGCATCGTGCGCGCGTAGGAGATCCACTCGACCAGCCACGCGTTCGCGGGCACGCGCACCGGCCGTCCGAGCGCCCGCCGATTCCAGGTGGCCAGCACGCGCACCGGCTCGCCGTCGAGGCCCGCCAGCGCCGCGCGCAGCAGTCTGTGCGAGCGGTCCTGCGCCGTCGAGGGCGCGATCAGCACGAGCGGATCCTCGCCCGGCGGCGGCTCCACGTCCTCGGAGGGCGGCTCCCACAGCAACGGTCCGACGACGTGCGCAGCAGCGGGCCAGTCGCGCGGGTACTCCAGTTGCGGGAAGGTCGCGACGAGGCACAGCCGCTCGCTGATGCCGCCGTGCACGCGCTCCACGGGCGCCAGGCCCAGCCGGTCGCGCGCGCCGTTGAGATCGCGCTTGCCGTGTTCCAGGCCACGGCGCACGAGCGGGTCCAGCGCGGACCAGAAGCGGCGACCGACCCCCGTGCGCGGCACGCGCGCGCCGAACGAGTAGGGCGGCATGCCGGCCGGCATGTCCGGATGGACGTGGGGGATCAGCGTCGCGACCGGCACGCCCTCCAGCTCGCCGGCCAGCGCCGGGCCGAGCGTGAGGATGTCCGCCACGACGGCGTGCGGGCGCGCCGCCGCCACGTGCGGCCGCGTGTTGCGCGCGGCGCGCACGACCGCCTCGTACGGCTTCAACGGCGCCTCGCCCCGCTGCGGGAAGACCGGGAATTCGGGCGCGGCCACGAACGTCATACCGGAGGCCACGGCATACGGGCGCCAGCGCTCCCACGACTCGAACGTGACTGCGTGCCCGCGCCGTGCAAGCGCCGATCCGAGCGCCAGCATCGGGAAGGCGTGTCCTGGATCCCCAAACGCGCCGAGGAACAGACGCAACGCCTTCCGTCCAGACCCCCCTGGAGCTGACCCTAGGTCTTGGTAGGTTTGGAGAGCTTTAACCACGTTCGGCATGGATGCCCGATGAGCACACGGAGACGGATGGACGACACGCACGGCCGCGACCGGCCGCGAGCATACGGCGAGCCGCCGCCGGCCGGCGCCGCCCGCCGACCCGGCCGCGCCGGGATCGCGCTCGCTGCGGCGACGGTGCTCGCGCTCGCCGTCCTCGCGCTGATCGCCTTCGCGATCGTCGGCGGCGAATCGACGCTCGTCTCCGCGATCGGCGCCGGCACGGGTGCGGTCGCGCTGCTCGCCGGCGCGACGCTCGCGTGGGCGCTCGCGAGCCTGCGCCGCGAGCACGCGGCGCTGCTGCGGCGCGAGGCCGACGCGCTGCGGATGGC
>Ga0134125_10000450_pt1 | contig 55615 bp, 44 predicted proteins | sample KB31751_FD_96464 | JGI IMG/M metagenome (GOLD analysis project Ga0134125, IMG submission 96464) | Terrestrial soil microbial communities with excess Nitrogen fertilizer from Kellogg Biological Station, Michigan, USA - KB3-175-1 | ecosystem: Environmental > Terrestrial > Soil > Unclassified ... | reverse complement strand
GGGTAGCCTCTACGAGGCAATAACGCTAACTTTGTTTTTTCTACAAACGGGTTATCCCTCCGGGATATTTTCTGCGCAATTCAATAATCACTGATTTATTTTATTGATTTAATAAATTTATCACCCACACCATCCGTCATAGAACCACAAAATAACTTTATGATTTGATAGTTGTATATAGTTTTGTAGTTTGCAATTTTTACGTCCTGCCGATGAAAAAATTAGTTCCCCTGGTTCTGCTGTTGGCCATTGCTTGCAAACAGAAGGATTACAACGCCGATCTTTTGGTAAAAAACGCGGTGGTTTATACGGTCGATAGCAATTTTGGTGTCGCCGACGCATTCGTTGTGAACCGGGGCAGGATCGTGGCGGTTGGCAAAGGCGAAACGCTGGAAGAAAAATATTCCGCCCGCGAAGTGGTGGATGCCGGCGGAAAAGCGGTTTATCCCGGCTTTATCGACGCGCACGCCCACTTTTATCAATATGGCATGGGCTTGCAGGAGGTAAACCTCGACAAAACGCATAGCTGGCAGGAAGTTATCGATTCGATAAACGTATACGCCCGAAAAAACCCCGAAGGATGGATCATCGGCCGGGGGTGGGATCAGAATAAATGGCCGGTAAAGCAATTTCCCAATAAAGCCAAGCTCGACTCCATGTTCCCTGTCCGGCCCGTATTGTTAACCCGCGTCGACGGGCATGCGATGATCGTTAACCAGGAGGCCCTGAATTTAGCAGGCATTAAGCCGGGGCAAACGATAAGCGGGGGGCAAATCGAAACAATAAACGGCAAGCTTACCGGGATACTGGTTGATAATGCCCAGGCCCTGGTGCGCCGAAAAGTTCCTGCGCCATCTGACGAAGAGATACAAGCGGCATTACTGGGTGCGCAGCAAAATTGCTTTGCCGATGGCCTGACCACTGTCGACGATTGCGGGTTACCGTATACCATGATAAATATTATAGCCGGGCTGCAGCACAAGGGCGAGCTGAAAATGCGGATGTACGTAATGCTGTCAGACAACCCCGACAATTACGATTATTTATTTAAGCGCGGGGTTTATAAAACACCCGGGCTCGACGTTCGGGCGTTTAAATTATATGCCGATGGCGCATTGGGGTCGAGAGGGGCTTGTTTGCTGCAGCCCTACTCCGACAAAAAAGGCTGGCGCGGCTTTTTGTTAAGCAACCCGAAGCATTTTGAGCAGGTTGCCCAAACGCTGGCCAACAAAGGCTTCCAGATGTGCACACATGCCATTGGCGACTCGGCAAACCGCTTAATGCTGAAAATATATGCCGCCGCGCTAAAAGGGAAAAACGACCGGCGCTGGCGCATTGAGCATGCGCAGATTCTTTCGCCCGACGACATAAAATACTTCGGCGATTACAATATCATTCCCTCGGTGCAGCCCACCCATGCAACATCCGATATGTATTGGGCCGGCGCACGGCTGGGCAAACAGCGTTTAAAATCGTCTTATGCCTATAAACAATTGCTTGAACAAAACGGCTGGCTACCCCTGGGTACCGACTTCCCGGTGGAGAACATCAATCCCATTTATACTTTTTACGCGGCGTTTGCACGCAAGGATTTAAAAGGCTACCCCGAAGGCGGCTTTCAGCCCGAAAATGCACTGACCAGGAAAGAGGCCCTGCAGGGCATGACCATTTGGGCGGCCCGCGCCAATTTCGAAGAAAAAGAAAAAGGCAGCATCGAGCCCGGTAAGTACGCCGATTTTGTGATCCTCGACAAGGATATCATGAAAATAAACGAGGCTGATGTGCCCGGGGTTAAGGTATTGAAAACATATATAAACGGAGAAAAAGTTTATGAGAAAAAATAACTGGCGGCTTTACCCCTCAATTTTATTAGGATTTATTTTGTTTCATTCCGCATGCGCGCAAAACCCGCCCACCGGGCAGGCTTATATCGCCGAAGAAAAGCTTGCGGAGCGGTCGACTACATTATTGAACAACGCTCAATTTCTAATACCTCTGCAAAATCTTGAACAGCTAAAGATCGCCAGCGTTCACTTCTCCAGCCAATATGCCGCTGATTTTGACAGCCTGCTTAATAAATACGACAAGGTAACAGCTATAAACGGCAACGACTACCTGGGCGCTAAAAGTACCGACGACCTGTCGGCAGACCTGAAATGGTACAATACGGTCATTGTACAGGTGAACGATGCCGATCTGGCTAATCCCGCTATCGCCGACTTTATCACCAGGAATCAGAAAATTAAAAATGTAATTGTAGCATTATTTGGCAACTCCGGCTCGTTAATAAAGCTCGGCGGCGTTACCGCACCCATCCTGTGGGCGCAGCGTGTTTCGCAGGTATCGGCATTTTGCAGCGCCCAGATGATCTTTGGCGGCATCGCGGTAACGCAAAAACTCAATAAAAACCTGTCAGCCACCCTTCGCAAAAATATGGGATTTACCACCGCGCAAATCCGGCTGCAATACACGGTTCCTGAAGATGCCGGCGTAAATGCCGATAACCTGCTGGCTATCGATAACATTGCACAAGAAGCTATATTGGCACACGCCACGCCAGGATGCGTAGTGCTGGTGGCTAAGGACGGCAAGGTGATATTCAATAAGGCATATGGTTATCATACTTACGATAATACTTTGCCTGATAAACTGACCGACCTTTTCGACCTGGCTTCCATGACTAAAATATCCGCCACCACGATGGAGACGATGCGGCTGGTTGATGAAGGCAAGCTCAACATTAACGCCACCGTAGGCGATTATCTGCCCCAGGCGCGCAAAACCAATAAAAACGACCTGCAAGTGCGGGAGCTATTGCTGCACCAGGCTGGTTTGATACCCGACATCCCAACGTTGGATGCGATAAAGCCGGAAGATCATAGCACCGACACCTCTGCAGCGTTTCCAACCAAGGCGAATGATGGCTATTATGTGAAAAAAGATTATTTTAAAGATGTGATGTGGCCCGAGATGCTGAACTCGCCCATAAATACACGCGGACAATATGTGTACAGCGACCTAAGCATGTGTTTTATGCAACAGATTGTGGAAACCCTCACGGCTATGCCCCTGAATGTATACGTGAGGCGCCAGTTTTACCAGCCGCTGGGCATGCAAACCACGGGCTTTTTGCCGCTTTACCGCTTTAAGCCCGACCAGATCATTCCTACCGAAAACGATCAGAAATACCGGCACGAGCTGCTCGATGGTTATGTGCACGATCCCACGGCTGCGCTGATGGGCGGTGTGGCTGGCCACGCCGGGCTGTTCTCCGACGCTAACGACCTCGCCATCCTGTACCAGATGATGCTGAACCGTGGCGCCTACGGCGGTGTGCAATACATCAAACCCGAAACCGTCGACCTGTTTACCTCAAAACAATCAGAGGTGAGCCGCCGCGGACTGGGCTTCGATCGTTGGGACCCCATAGCCAGCCATCACTACCCGTCGGAACTGGCATCGCCGCAAACCTACGGGCATACCGGTTTTACCGGTACCTGCGTTTGGGTGGACCCGAAAGTAAACCTGGTTTATATATTTTTGTCCAACCGGGTACACCCCGATGTTCAAAATAAGTTAGGCAGTATGAATATACGGCCGAGAATACAGGACGCCATATACGAGGCGATACAGAAAGGGCTATAGAGTGTTCGCGCCTGCCTGCCGGCAGGCAGGTTCGGAGCGGGACGAATGGGGCGAGCGACGGGCGAACACCATAAAAGTTAAGGTAATTTATTTATAGATAAATTTAGCTGTTGGGATCCTGATGATCCCCCTGATCTAAAAAATTCCGGTTCAGACGTATATGGCCTGATAACATCATTTACTAATCCTGCTTCCGTAACAATCGCAGCTCTCTATCATCTATAAATAAAATCATCCTTGTGGAAACAATTTTAAATATTGTAAACCTGACTAAAACCTACCCAAGCGCCGGGCGTATGCTTACCGTGCTTGATAATATAATTTTTTCGATTGCCCGCGGCTCAACCAACGCCATCGTCGGTCCGTCAGGAAGCGGCAAAACTACGCTGCTGGGGTTATGCGCCGGGCTCGATCAGCCAAGCTCGGGAAGCGTCGAACTTAACAGTATTAACCTGGGTAATTTAAGCGAGGACCAGCGCGCGCAGGTGCGCAACCAAAATATTGGTTTTATTTTTCAGAACTTTCAGCTTCTGCCCACTTTAACAGCGCTCGAAAATGTGATGGTTCCGCTGGAACTGCGCGGCGAACGGAATATAAAAGCAAGATCGATGGAACTGCTGGATAAGGTTGGCCTGGCCGATCGCGGCCACCATTACCCCGCGCAACTTTCCGGCGGCGAGCAACAAAGGGTGTCATTGGCAAGGGCGTTTTCCAATGCCCCGAAAATTTTATTTGCCGACGAGCCCACCGGCAACCTGGATGCAGAAACGAGCGAGAAGGTGGTGAACCTGATCTTCGATCTGAACCGTGAAGCCGGGACAACCCTGGTGCTGGTTACCCACGACCTGGAATTGGCCGCCAAAACACAGCGTATCCTTCGCATAAAAGGCGGAAAGCTGGTGTCTGATGAAGCTGTTGAAAACGCGTAAACCGATGGACAGCAATTCTACTCCGATCAAACGAAAAGTAAACATTCCCTGGCTGTTTGAAATGGCCTGGCGCGACAGCCGGAAGAACCGCGCTAAACTGCTGTTGTTTATCTCTGCCATCATATTTGGCATCGCCGCGCTTGTAGCAATATATACCTTTAGGTACAATCTCGAGAATGATATTAATGCGCAGGCGGCCACACTGATCGGCGCCGATCTCGAGATTTCGGGCGGCAAGCCCGCTGATGCAGCCATAAAACCATTGCTCGATTCACTGGGCGACCGCAGGTCTGAACAGCGCACCTTCGTTTCCATGATCTATTTTCCCCGAACGATGGCGACGCGGCTGGTACAGGTGCGTGCCTTACAGGGCGGCTTCCCCTACTACGGCAACCTCGAAACAACGCCCGTACAAGCCGGGCTGGATTTCAAGAAAGGTAAGATGGCGTTGGTGGATAAAACATTGATGCTGCAATTCAATGCCAGGGTAAACGACTCGATAAAAGTAGGTAACGTTACTTTTTTAATTGCCGGCATTTTAAACAAGGCGCCGGGGCAAACAGGCATAACCTCGGGCATTGCGCCGCTGGTTTACATACCCATGCAATACCTGGAGCAAACCGAACTCTCCAAAAAAGGCAGCCGCCTTACCTACAGCTGGTTTTATAAATACGATCACCCGGTAGAGATTAAAAAACTGGTTAAAAACATTGACACCCGGATCGACAGGGCCGGGTATAACTACGAAACGGTCGAGACCCGCAAGGAAAGCACCGGCCGCTCCTTTGCCGATCTTACCCGCTTTTTGTCGCTGGTTGGCTTTATCGCATTGTTGCTGGGATGTGTGGGTGTTGCCAGCGCCATCCATATTTATATACGCGAAAAGATAGCCTCCATCGCCATTATGCGCTGCCTGGGCGTAAAGGCGTCTGAAGCGTTTTTTATTTACCTGGTACAAATAATTTGTATCGGTATCATCGGCTCCGTAATTGGCGCAATCCTCGGCACTTTTGTCCAGCATATTTTGCCGGTGGTAATGAAGGAGTTTCTCCCGCTCGATATTTCAACCGAAATATCGTGGCTGGCCATAGGGCAGGGAATATTGCTGGGCATTATTATTTCAGTTTTATTCGCCTTGCTGCCGCTCATATCCATCCGCAATATCTCGCCGTTAAACACTTTGCGCATATCGTACCAGGATATCAATCTTATGCGCGACCCGCTTCGGTGGCTTGTTTATGTGCTTATCCTGGCTTTCGTCATTACGTTTACCTTTTTCCAGTTAAACAGCTGGCCGGCAAGCATCTTTTTTACTATAGGCATATCCGTCGCTTTCGCGATACTTACATTTACCGCCTGGCTGCTCATGAAGCTGATGAGGGTGGTAATACAAAGCTCGTGGAGCTATTTATGGCGGCAGGGCTTTGCCAATTTATACCGGCCGAATAATCAAACCATCATCCTTATCGTCTCCATCGGTTTAAGCACCGCTTTTATTTGTACGCTCTTTTTTATCCAAAATATCCTCATCAACCAGGTAAATTTGTCGTCGGGCAAAAGCCAGTCGAACATGATCCTGTTCGATATACAAACCAGCCAGAAGAAGGCAGTTGCCGATCTCACCCGGCGGCAGGGGTTACCTGTGCAACAAGAGGTGGCTATCGTAACCGTGCACCTCGAAAAGATCAACGGAAAAACAGAGGCTGACGTAAAAAAAGATAAGCGCTCGCAAATTTCGCCGCGGGCTTTTACAAATGAATACCGCGTAACCTTCCGCGACACACTTACTGCGTCCGAAAAAATATTAACGGGCGATTGGGTTGGGAAGGCCGAACCGGGTAAAGAAATACCGGTATCGGTTGAAGAGCATTTTGCCCAACGCAACCACGTTCGCGTGGGCGATCACCTGGTTTTTAATGTGCAGGGTGTGAGCATGCCGGCCGTGATAGCCAGCACCAGGCAGGTAAACTGGAACCGGATACAAACCAATTTCCAGATCGTGTTCCCCAAAGGTGTGCTGGAAGGCGCGCCGCAGTTTAACGTGCTGCTCACGCATGTACCGTCGGCAAAGGTGTCCGCAAAATTTCAGCAGGCTATGGTGCGCAGCTTCCCCAATGTCTCTATTGTCGACCTGGGGCTGGTTTTAAGCGTTATCGACGATCTTTTAGGTAAGATCAGCTATATCATCCGCTTCATGAGCGCCTTCAGCATCGTCACCGGCATCGTAGTGCTGATTGCTTCGGTGAGGATCAGCAAGTACCAGCGCATCCAGGAAAGTGTCCTGTTACGCACACTCGGCGCCAGCCGCAAGCAGATATTTGCCATCACCGCATTGGAATATTTGTTTTTAGGCGCCTTGTCGGCGCTCACCGGCATTGTCATAGCCATTGGCGGAACGTGGCTCCTGGCAAAATTCAGCTTCGAAATTCCGTTTACCATAAACTTAATACCCGCACTGCTGTTATTTTTTATAATCGCTTTGTTGACGGTCGTTATTGGGCTGTTAAACAGCCGCGGTGTGTTAAACAGGCCGCCATTGGAAATATTAAGAGCAAACACGTAGAGACGCGATACTTCGCGTCTGTAATTGCGTTTCATTTTGATATGTAAAGACGCGATACTTCGCGTCTCTGGTTTGCGCCTCTAATTTGAACATGCACTGAGACTTCCAGTACAACGGGAACTCCATACGAAGAATTAAAAAATGTACAAACAACCGGTCATAGGCTTTTTATTCACAGTGTTACTGTTAACCGGCTGCGGCGGAAAAAAAACATCTCCTGCTGAATCGTCTCCTGCGGCAACTGCTCAATCAAATATATCCTCGTCAAAAACCATCTTGTTTTTCGGCGACAGCCTCACCGCCGGTTATGGCCTGGACGATCCTTCAGAAGCCTTTCCCGGTGTGGTACAACAAAGGATCGATTCGGCAAAGCTTCCCTATAGAGTGATAAACGCAGGCGTCAGCGGAGAAACTACGGCAGGTGGAAAGGGCCGTATCAACTGGGTGTTAAAGCAAAAAGTGGATGTGTTTGTGTTGGAGCTTGGCGCGAATGACGGGCTGCGCGGCATTCCTGTTTCAGAAACCGAAAAGAACCTGCAGTCGATCATCGATAGTGTAAAAACTAAATACCCGGCAGCCAAAATAGTATTGGCCGGTATGCAGGTTCCGCCGAATATGGGGCCGGCATATTCCAACGAGTTCAAAGCGATCTTTCCGGAGCTCGCGACCAAAAACAAGATCGCACTGGTTCCTTTTCTTTTGAAAGGCGTTGGCGGCGTACCCTCTTTAAACCAGCACGACGGCATCCACCCGACGGCCGAAGGCGCCAAAATTGTCGGAAATAATGTTTGGCAGGTGTTAAAGGATGTGCTGTGATTGTTATCTTCGCAGCAATATAAAAACCCATGGAAAAAACAAAGCTTACCGTAAATAAAAACGGCTCGTTAAGAATAGAAGGCGATTTTGAAATTGTGGATATGGAAGGCAATCAATATGGGTTGCAGGGCCGTACCATTGTTTCGCTTTGCCGCTGCGGCATGTCGGCGAACAAACCTTTTTGTGACGGGTCGCACAAAGGCTACTTTGAGCATGATGCACAGGCATTCGACCTGCCGCCGAAAAAGATTTGATAAGTATTTTAACTTTCAAAAGGCAAGCCCCGTGTCCTGTCCTTTTAAATCGATTTCCTAATTATTTTGTAACCCTTTTCGGAACCCCGCTCTCTAAAGGGAAATAATAATTGATAAATGGATAATAATAATGAGTTAATTGAACTGGAAGATTTGTTTGGCGAACAGCATATCGGAAGCAGCTATGATACCCCTTTAAGAAACGACGCGTTTGCCATGTCGGACGAAGAGAAGATACAGGTCATTTCGCACCATTTCCGCGAAATAATGAATACCCTTGGGCTGGATCTTGAAGACGATAGTTTAAACGGCACTCCCAGGCGTGTCGCCAAAATGTTTGTAAAGGAAGTTTTTAGCGGCCTTAATCCGGCAAATAAGCCGGAGATCAGGCTCTTTGAGAATAAATATCGGTACAACGAGATGCTTATTGAGAAAGACATTACCCTTTATTCTTATTGCGAGCATCATTTTGTGCCGATCATAGGTAAGGTGCATGTTGCTTATATATCAAACGGCAGCGTGATAGGTTTGTCAAAGATCAACCGGCTGGTGCAACATTATGCCAGGCGCCCGCAAGTGCAGGAACGGCTTACCAATCAAATTACCGATAGCTTAAAGGAGGCGTTGCAAACCGAGGACGTCGCCGTTATTATAGATGCCGTGCATCTTTGTGTTGCTTCGCGCGGCGTTAAGGATACCAATAGCAGTACAGTCACTGCCAGTTATTCGGGAAAATTTAAGGAGGAGCCAACCCGCGCGGCCTTTATAAGCCTTGTAAAATAATCCCGGAATATCGGAAAAATATATCTCCGGTCGGATAATACCCTGTTCCGTTGTTCATCGCCTCGCCGACCGGCGGATGGTATGAAATTAAAATCTGCCCGGTTTTAGTCAAAATCAGTGGTGTTCATTTACGATAATCCTATCTTTGGATATGGGAAAAGCAACTATCAACGGCGTCGAACTAAACTACGCGGATAAGGGGCATGGCGAGCCTATTATTCTCATTCATGGTCACCCGTTCGACCATAGCATGTGGGATCCGCAAATCAGTGCTTTTTCAAATAATTACCGTGTTATTGCGCCCGACCTGCGCGGTTATGGAAAAAGCAATCTGCCTGATCCTGCGAATACCAGGTTCGAATATTATGCAACCGATGTAGTTAAGCTTGCCGATCATTTAGCGCTTGATAAGTTTCATTTGGGTGGCCTGTCTATGGGCGGCCAGATTATTATGGAAATATACCGCCAGGCGCCTTCCCGGGTAAAAAGCCTGATCCTCGCCGATACCTTTGCAAGTCTTGATACGCCCGAGGCCAGACAGGCGCGGGACGAAGGCGCAACGCGCCTGGAAAAGGAAGGAATGAACGGCTACGCTGAAGAGTCTATCCATAAAATGATCAAATCCGATCACGTCGCTTCCATGCCGGAAGTGTCTGTTCACGTGCTAAAGATGATGAACGCCACGTCTCCCGTTGCAGCGGCAACGGCTATGCGCGCCCGCTCCGGGAGGATCGATTATTTAAACCAGGTGCTGCCGCAAATTAATATTCCAACTTTGATCATCGTCGGTCGCCAGGACGAATTTACGCCCGTTGCCAAAGCTGAAGAAATGCAGCAAAAACTTCAAAACTGTAAGCTGGTAATCATTGAAGATGCCGGCCACATGCCCAACCTGGAACACCCCGGCGAGTTCAATCGGATCGTGCTTGATTTTTTAAAAAACAACTAAGCCGTTGTATCATTGCCGTAAATTTCAGATAATGAAGCTAAACTCAATAATATTATTTATAACCATTGCTATTTTAGTTGGGAGCTGTAACTATGGAGAAAAGGAAATAATCGTTGTTCCCAAAAACTACACTAGTTACATAATAATAATTTATAATCAAAATCACGAAAGTCAGAAAAAATATTTAGGAAGCAAGAGAGTTTATGAAATACCTAAAAGTGGTATTTTGAAAACAAAGTTTGCGGGAAATTATGGAAACATCGGATTGCCCGAATTTTATTATGGAAAGATTTCGGCTTCCAGTAAAATTAAATATGTATTAGATTTAGAAAAGCTTTCCTCTAAAACTGTTGTTGCGTCGGGTGGCGCGACGGGCGTTGCTGATAAAAATACCGATGGAAAAATCGAATATCAGTTGTTCTATATAGGCAATAAAGAACAAACAGACAAAGCACACAACGATATTGAAAAGTTACATATTGGTACGTTAGCCGATTAACTGTGCAGAAATAAAAATGCAATTACTACAAACCGAAATTCTTCGACTTAAATGGGGACATTTGACTTACTTATTATGTTTATCCATATGCCCAACCTGGAGCATCCGGACAAGTTTAATCAAGTTGTCCTTGATTTTTTGAAAAGCGTTGAATAATAAGTTAACGCGCGTCTCGCGGATACATCAATCCACCGTCACCATAGCTTTGATCACGCCTGTTTCAGGCTTTAGCCACTGTTCAAAATCGCGTTTCACCTCGTCAAAATCTACCCCGTGGGTGATATACGTTTCCGGTTTTACGAAACCGTTTTTTATGGATGCTATCACGTGTTCAAAATCAACGCGTGTGGCGTTGCGGCTGCTCATCAGCGTAGCCTCGCGTCTGTGAAATTCGGGATGACTGAATGAGATGTCACCTTTTTGCAACCCGATTAAAACAAACCGTCCTCCGTGGGCCAGATATTGAAAAGCGTGGTTAATGGCGTTTTGATTTCCTGTAGCGTCGGTCACCACAGTGGGCATCTCGCCGTTTGTAATTTCCTTTAATTGGTTAACGATGTTGCCGGATCCTGCATTTAATGCATGTTCAGCTTTTAAATGTTGTTTGCAAAAGTCCAGCCTCTGCTGGTTGATGTCCATTACAATAACCCGCCCGCCCGCCATCCCTGCAAATTCAATCGCGCCTAAGCCGATGGGTCCGGCTCCAATGACCAAAACAAATTCACCGGGGGTGATCCCGGCGCGCGCCATACCATGTGCGCCGATCGCTAAAGGCTCAACCAGCGCTAATGCATCATAATCTAATCCCTGCGCTTGAACAAGCGAATAAGAGGGGACAGACAAGTATTCGGCCATACCGCCATCGATATGTACGCCGCAAACTTTCAGATCGGCACAGCAATTCGGTTTGCCGTTACGGCAGGCAATGCATGTGCCGCAATTAAAATAAGGAATAAAGGTGACCGGGTCGCCCACGTCAAATCCGGGTGCGCCGTCAAATTCAGCCAATTCACCCGAAAGTTCATGGCCCAATATCCGAGGATATTCAAAATAAGGCTGCGTGCCTTCAAACGCATGGAGGTCGGTTCCGCAAACGCCAATGCGTTTTATTTTGATAATAGCATGCCCCTTTGTTAAAACCGGCTTTTCGACTGTTCTATACTCCAGGCTTCCCGGGGCGGTGCACACTATCGTTTTCATCGTTCGCCGACTACAACGAAATAGCCTTATTTTTATACGTAAGCGACTTTATAATGACCCACGCTATCACATACGCCAGCGCGCAAACAGCGAACATGATGGAATAAGCTGTTTGAGGCGTCGCTTTGTAAAAATCGGTCAAATAACCGGCTAATTTCTGTATCATAAAACCGCCGACGCCACCGGCCATAGTGCCTATGCCGATAACTGAAGCCACAGTGGTTTTAGGAAACATATCCGACACCGTGGTAAACAAATTAGCCGACCATGCCTGGTGCGCAGCGGCTGCGATACAAATGATCGCTATTGCTAAAATTGATGCGTTGTCGCCAAAAACCGCTTTATTGCCAACGTACTGTGTCAGTAATAATAATACCGGAAATAAAGCAATGATCAGCATGGCCGCCATTCTCGCTTTATAGACAGGCATACCCCGGTTGATTAAAAACAACGGGATGCTGCCGCCAAAGGTGCTGCCAAAAATAGCGATGCCATAAACGATGAATGTGGGCCACATCACCTCCTCACCCGTCATGCCAAATTGCTTCTTCAAATAATCAGGCAGCCAGAACAGCACAAACCACCAAATGCCGTCGGTTAAAAACTTGCCCATAACAAAAGCCCATGTTTGCGGAAAAACAAGCAATTTAAGCCACGACACTTTTTGTCTAACCGCTACATCTTCCGATGGGGCAACATGTGCAACGAGGTCATCGCTATGGATGTACTTAAATTCTTCTTTTGATAATTTTTTGTGTTTGGATGGAGAATCGTAAAGTGCAAACCAAAAAAACAGCCAGATAAATCCCAAAGCCCCTGTGATAATAAATGCATATTTCCATCCGGGATCATTTCCCCAAAAAGCCAGGCACCAGGGCACAAAAAGGGCGGCTATCATGGCGCCGATATTTGCCCCGCTGTTAAAAATGCCCGTTGCCAAAGCACGTTCCTTTTTCGGGAACCACTCGGCTACAGTTTTAATTGACGCAGGAAAATTGCCGCCCTCGCCGATACCGAACAGGCTCCTGACGACGACGTGCAAAGTAACCGTGCTGCCTGCAAATGCGCTCAACATACCAAAAACCGACCACACGATCAGCGACAAAGCCAAACCCAGTTTAGTGCCGATCTTGTCGATAAACCAACCTGCAAATACAGTAACGCCAGCGTAAAAAAGGGTGAAATATCCTGTCAGGTTCGAGAAATCGGTATTGCTCCAGCCAAACCCGCCTTTGGCAACCGGGGTCGAGAAAAATTCCTTCAGGTAACTGATCACCTGCCGGTCCATGTAATTGATCGTCGTGGAAAATAATAGCAGGGTAGCTATTACCCACCGGTAGTTCCCGATTTTGGTTTCACTCATTTATAATCAGTTATGAATATATCTCGCGGATTTTATTAATTCAAATGCCTTAAGCGTATCGGCATATAATTGTTCGTAAAGCTTTTTTTCCAGCACGTCTTTGGTGATCAGCTTGCTGCCGAACCCCACCGCGCATACGCCTGCTTTAAACCATTCGCTTATATTTTTTTGATCGAGCTCCACGCCGCCGGTCGGCACAAACAACTGTCCCGGGAACAGGTCACGTATAGAGCTAATAAACGCCGGTCCGAGTATATTGGCCGGGAATATCTTGATCAGTTCAGCGTCATGCTTTTGCGCGGCATAGATCTCTGTCGGCGTCATACAGCCCGGTATCCATAATAGCTCATGTTTATGAGCAGCTTTTGCTACTTCGCTGTTTACGATGGGCGAAATGATAAAATCAGCGCCCGCATCGACGAAATCTTCTGCTTCCAAATGGCTTTTTATCGTGCCAATGCCCAGGTAAAGCTCGGGCATTTCCCTTTTCCGCGCTTTTTTCAGAACCTTGAAATTCTCGAGCGCGTGGCCGCCGCGATTGGTATATTCCAACGCGCGGACGCCCGCCTTGTATAAAGTTTTGGCTACCTGCAGGCTAATATCAGCATCGTCGTTATAATACAATGGCAGCATGCCCTGCGCTAAAATGCTGTTTAATACCGCCTTTTTTTGTTTCATTGCATTGATCTTTTAATTTCTTCAACCGTTTTATCGGTTGCATCGCCGTTTACAAACAACTTTTCAAATGCCGCAGCTGTCGCAAAGTCAAGCGTTTCCTGCGGTTCAAGGTTATTGTAAAATCCGTAGATCAGGCCCGCCATAAAGCAATCTCCGCTGCCTACTTTGTCAATTACGCCGTTGGTATTGTACTCCTTCGAATTAAAAAACTGGTTGCTCAAATATAGCGAAGTATAATAGTTTATATCATCCGATGAATCAAAACGAAAAGTATTCGCAACGGCTTTGCATTTTGGGTACTGCGCAATAATTTTTTCCGAGGAATTTAAAGCCTCCTTTAAATAAATACTTTTTTGACCTGACTCATGAATATCTGGTATCAAATCGATACCTACCATCAATTCGTTGGCCCAAACGTTGCCCATAACCAGATCGCAGTACTTTACCAATCCAGGCATCACTTCCAGTGGGCTCTTACCATACTTCCATAATTTCGACCGATAATTCATATCTACCGATATAGTAATTCCCTTTTTATCGGCGGCCTCCAATGCCTCCTGGCATACATCGGCAACTTGCTGGCTAATGGCAGGGCATATCGCACTGAAATGGAACCAGCTCACATCGTTAAATACCTTATCCCAATCGATAGTTCCGGTTGTAAGACCGGCAAAAGCCGAGCCCGCCCTGTCATACACCAGCGCATCGTGTTTCAGATCGCGTCCTTTGGTTAAGAAATATAAACCCAGCCGCCCTTCGCCAAAAGCTATGGCTGAAGTATCTATGTCTTTGCCTTCCAACGATTCGATGATTTGTTCAGTCAGTCCGTTTTGCGGCAGCGCTGTGACGTACTTTGAAGGCAAGCCCCATAATGCCAAAGCAGTTGCCACATTCAACTCCGCGCCACCCACATAAAACGGCAATTGGTTATTGTCCAGCCATTCTCCGTCCGCATCAGGAATGATCCTTAACAGCAACTCGCCGAAGCACAGTATTTTACCCGGGTTTAAAGGAAATAACGATGTGCTCATTTTACCTTGTCAAAATCAAAATAGTTTTTAGCGTTATAATAGCAAATATCCTGTATAATCTTCCCGGTCCACGCCATATCATTCGGCAATTCGCCGTTTTCTATATCGTTGCCAAAGAGATTACATAATATCCGCCTGAAATATTCGTGCCGCGGGTAGGATAAAAAGCTCCGCGAATCGGTCAGCATGCCCACCATGCGGCTTAAAAGGCTCATGTTCGATAAAGCGTTTAACTGTTTCGTCATGCCGTCCTTTTGATCCAAAAACCACCAGGCCGATCCAAATTGTATTTTGCCGGGTATCGATCCGTCATTAAAATTCCCTGTCATAGCGGCAATTAACTCATTATCTGCCGGGTTGAGATTATAAAGAATGGTTTTGGCCAATTTTTTTTCGGCGTCGAGCCGGTTTAAAAAGTCCGACAGCGTACGGCCCTGCGGAAAGTCGCCGATCGAGTCGTAACCGGTATCCGGCCCGGCCTCGCGCAAGGCACGCGTATTATTGTTGCGCAACGCCCCGATATGATATTGCTGCACCCATCCTTTTTCGTGATCCCATACCGAAAAATGGTACAGCATCGCCGATTTAAATTTCACCACCTCGTCCCGCAGCAGACTTTTCTTCGCCCTTATTTTATTGAATATGTTCCTGATCTCAACCTCTGTATAGCTTGCCGCATATAAATGCTCCAGCCCATGGTCCGACAAGCAACAGCCATTTGCCGCGAAATAATCGTGACGTGTTTTTAAAGAATCCAGATAACGATCGAAATTATTTATCTCATGATTGGTTACTGCTTCGAGCCGTTCTATATAAGCGTTTAAAACGGTTACATTTTCTGCTTCCATGGTCTTGTCGGGCCTGAATGCAGGCAACACCTTTACCGAATAGTTATCCTGCTTTATCTTTTGATGGTGCGATAAACTATCCAGCGGATCATCGGTGGTGCAAACCACCTCAACGTTTCGGTTTTTGATCAGGTTTTTTACGCTGTATTCCGGCGACCGGAGCTTTTCATTGCATTCATCATAAATTTTTTTGGCCGTTTCCGGCGATAAAAGTTCATATATATCAAAATAACGCTGCAACTCCAAATGCGTCCAATGGTACAAGGGGTTGCGTAGCGTATAAGGAACCGTTGCCGCCCATTGCTCAAATTTCTCCCAATCGGTTTTGTTGCCGGTGATATAAGCTTCGTTTACGCCGTTGGCACGCATGGCCCGCCATTTATAATGATCGCCCAACAGCCATATTTGCGTAAGGTTGTCAAAATTTATATCGTCGGCAATCTGGTCGGGCGGCAGGTGGCAATGATAATCGATAATAGGCAGCGCGGCAGCATACTCGTGGTACAGCCGTTGCGCCGTTTTGGTTTCGAGTAAAAAATCTTTGTTTAAAAAGCTTTTCATCTTCATACAGGGCGCCCCGTGCCACATTCAGGCGGCCATTAAAGGTTAATTACAGATCGGTTTTTTAGGCGGGCAATATACTTTTAATGTGGCAAATTGCCGAAAAAAGTATGAAGGGATATTCGATTAATTTAAAATCGTTACACGATGAAAATAGAAGACAGTTTACGGGCCGGTTTTAATTTTTGACAGATGAAGTCGCCAACTCGTTATTGATCCGGCTCATAACAAAATTCACCACCCTGTCGCAGTGGATCAGGTTAAATTCGTAAACCTGGTGCGATTTATAATAGCCGCTCAGGTTTCCGCGCAGCATCTCCTTGGCCCTGTTTAGGCGTATCTTAACGTTCGATTCGCTCAGGTTAAGCACCCCCATGGTTTCGCTGGTGCTCATTTCTTCTATTTCCCGCATCACAAACACCAGTTTATATTTTTCGGGAAGGTCGTCGATACTTTTTTCAAGCAATGTTTTTAGTTCTTTATTCATAAGGCCATGCAACGGTGTTTCATTTAAATAATTATTCCCCTGCGTGTCAATCAGCTGCTCACGCTTCAGTTGTTTTTTTTTGTAAAGCAAGCTCTCATTGATCAGTATCCGGGTTAGCCACGTGCTAAAACTGGACTTATTTTGAAAACCGGCTAAATTAAGATAGGCATTCAGGTAAGCGGTTTGCATCACATCCTCAACGGCCATATCGTCGTTAATGATCGACCTGCTGATGCGATATAAACGAAGGTTATATTTTCGCATCAGGCTCTCATACAAATGCTTCTCGCCGCTTATAACGCGTGCTATTACTTCCTCGTCAGTTAACATTTATGGTTTTATTAATTTGATATATTGTTGTAATTTAGATTGTTATATAATGAGTATCCTGACAACAAAAGGTTACAAAATCATTAGAAATAAATATTGTAACCCTTTTTTACCAGCCTCTCTCTAACCGGGTATAAATTTAAACAATATTAAATCATGGAAAAATTAACGAAGATCCAAACACTGCTGAAATTAACTTTCGGCCTGGTGCCCATTATTGCGGGCGCCGACAAATTCACTAACCTGCTTACCAACTGGGAGCAATATCTTAATCCCTCCATCGCCGGCATGCTGCCTTTTAGCGCGCATACGTTTATGCTCATCGTGGGGATAATTGAAATTATCGCCGGCATCATCGTTTTGACCAAAACAAACATCGGCGCCTATATCGTGAGCGCATGGCTTGTTTTGATCGCGATTACTTTGATCGCAAGCGGTAAATTTTTCGATGTGGCCGTACGTGACTTAGTGATGGCAATCGGGGCTTATTCGCTGGCTAAGATTACAGAAATAACTACCGCTAATAATCTATAATTTGTACATGGAGAAGCACATTGTTAAAGTATTAAAAACCGAATTTGTTACACACAACGTAAAGCGCTTTACATTGGAAAAGCCTGCCGGGTATACTTTCATATCCGGCCAGGCTACCGATGTCGCTATCAATAAACCGGGACTCGAAGATGAGCTGCGGCCTTTTACCTTTACTTGCCTTAACGGCGACGATCACCTCGAGTTCACGATAAAAATTTACAAAGGTCACGATGGTATTACCGAGAAGCTGGAGGACGTTAAGCCCGGAGATGAGTTGATCGTTCACGAAGTTTTCGGTGCGATAAATTACAGCGGTCCGGGACTGTTTATAGCCGGAGGTGCCGGAATAACGCCTTTTATTTCCATTTTTCGCCAGCTTAAGCTGGAAAATAAATTGGCGGGGAATGTTTTATTGTTTGCCAATCATGCCGAAGATGATATTATAGTAAAAGAGGAGCTGGACGAAATGTTTGGCAAAAACCGGATCGATATCCTGTCGCACCCTGTTGGACCCGGAAAAGAAGGAAAATATATCGACAAGGAATTGATACGGCAGTATCTTCCCGAAAAGTCCGGATACTGCTACGTATGCGGCCCTGACGATTTTACCGCAGCCATGGTCAATCACCTGCTTGAGCTTGGCGTGCAAAAAGATCATATCATCATCGAACAATGATCATAGCCGCGCGCTGCTCTCTTTATCCAGAAATAAAATGGCGTGGGGATGCGCACGTAAAATTGAAGAAGGATATTCTTCAATAATATTTTTATGGAGCGTATTATATACGGCGTTCGCCTTTTTCTCGCCGGGAACGACGCAGTAAATATACCGGCCCGCCATCAGCGCGGGTATGGTAAGGGTTAACGCCCGCGTGGGGACCTGGTCCAGTTTATCGAAACATCCGTCATTAACCTGTTGCTGTATGCAGGCCAGGTCCAGCGTTACCATTTTTACTGTCGCCGGGTCGTTAAAGTCAGCAACATGCGGGTCATTAAAGGCGATGTGGCCATTTTCGCCGATACCCATGCAAACAATATCAGGTGGAAACCTACTCAATAGTTTGGCATACCTGTTACATTCCGCATCGGTATCGGCAACTGACCCATCCAGGTAGTTTATAGAACCAAAGGGCAGCCGGTCGAATATCTTCTTCTTAAGGAACGAGCCGAATGCTTGTGGGGCATCTTTCGGCAAGCCAATATATTCGTCCATATGAAAGGCATTTACGCGAGCCCAATTTACTGAAGCATCATTGCATAAGGTTGCTAAAAACTCATTTTGCGACGGCGCCGCCGCAAAAATCATATTAACGAACTCCTGCTTTTCCAGCAATCGGTTTATCTTTTCACAAACCATTTTCGCTGCCGCTTCGCCCATTAATCCCCTGTTATCATAAATATTAAACACCAGTTTTTCGATTTGACCCGTAGAGACGCGATACTTCGCGTCTTGATTATAAAGGCTTTTCGTTCTCATACACCACCTTTCCTTTTATCATAGTCATTTTTACGTTGATGTTGTCGTCAAACATCACAATATCGGCATCCTTTCCGGCTGCCAGCGATCCTTTATTTTCAACTTTCATGATCCGTGCCGGCGTCGCCGTCGCCATGCCGACCGCCTTCACCAGGGGAACACCGGCAGCCATCATCGTCCTTACCGTGCGGTCCATGGTTGCCACGCTTCCGGCAAAGCTGCTGCGGTCGGGTAGTTTGGCAACATCATCTTCTACAATTACCTTTAACCCATTTTTAAGGCTCCCTAAAATGCTTTCACCGGGCGGCATCCCCGCTGCGCGCATCGCGTCAGTGATCAGCGCAATTTTTTCGGGGCCTTTAATTTTGTATACCAACTGCAGTAATGGTGGCGGCAAGTGTATACCATCCGCAATAATTTCTACGTCCATTTCATCGATCAGATAAGCGCTTTCTATAACACCCGCATATCGGAACGCGTTCCGCCGCGTAACACCCGACATAGCCGAATACAAATGCGTTACCAGCGTATAACCGTTTCCAAACGCCGTTAATACTTCTTCGTAAATCGCGTCAGTGTGGGCTATCGCAGCCAGGATACCCTTGCCAGTTATATATTTTCCAAATTCTATGGCCCCTTTCAGCTCGGGCGCGGCGCTCCAGCGTTTAATGGCTGATGAAGCCTCTAATATTTCTTTATATTCCTCAGGGTTAGGATTACGAATATACCGCAGATCCTGCGCGCCGCATTGAGCAGGGGAGATGTACGGACCTTCCAAATGCATCCCGATAAACTGTGCGCTGTTAACATTCCTTTTTTCTGCGGCTTCGTAAACGCTTAACGTTTCAAGCAGGTCGGCCTTGCTGCTTGTTAACGTAGTGGGCAGCATGGCGGTTGTGCCATGCCGTGCATGAATAGCAGCGATCTCCAAAAACGCTTCAATGGTATTGTCCATAAAATCGTGGCCGCCCCCCCCATGAACGTGAATGTCGATAAAACCCGGACTAACATATTTTCTGCCGGCGTCTATTGCTATCGCTTCGGGCGCTTCTATAGCATGTTCGCTTACTGCCGTGATCTTGCCATCAGTCACCAGGACTGTTCCGCCATCGATGATGCGGTTTGGCGTTATGATCCGGCCGTTAAATATTTTAAGCTGCTGTTTCACAAGTTTATTAAAGGTCAGTTTTTTCTTGACAAACGGTCGTAAAGAAGCTGTATCCTGGCATTTCTCAGTCCGTTTTCCTGTTTTAATTCCGTATCATGCATATAGCCTTTATTTAGTGCGATAAACTGCATATCAAGTACTTTTCCCTTGTCGATCAAAGTCTTCAACTCACGCAAAACCGCAGGCACGCCGGCAACAGTAAACGACGGCTCATTTACCCTGTGCAAAATGTACTCAAATTCCACATATCGCAGCCTGATGTCAGCCATCAGCCTGTAATGGGCAAATTCCTTTTCATTTTTCGCCGGGTTAAGCTCATACAACGTTTTATCAGCCATTCTCACGCTGTCCAGGAGTTCCTTTATCGTCATCGGCGGTTTGGACTCAACCGTTCCGCGGTTGATTGGGTAAGGGGCCGCCCGGAGTGCCTGCCAAAACCTTGCCGATTGAGCGGAATTAAAACCATATCGCTCCATGCAATATTTTGTAATAAAAGGTTCTATTTCGAGTGGCTTTGACTGATGCAGACTTTGGGCGTATGCCGCGATCAGCAGGTTAAACCCGCTGATGGGATAAACATGCCGGATGGCATATTCGTCGGTCATCTCATTTTCCGACTCAAATACGGGCGAGTAAACGCCGGATGTCGACCATGATGTCATCACAATGCCTTTATACCCCAGGGCAGCCGCTTCCGGCACAAAATCACGGATATTTTTAAAATGCTTTTCCCATTGGGTGAGGTAGTAATTGTCGGGAGACGACCTGATAGCGGGTGCGCCCCATATCTCATAACCACTTTCCAGTAATTTTTGATGATCGCCAAACCGGTTCATATCCCAGCCATAATTCCAGTCGATGAACACCGTGCCTTTTGGGAGTAACTTTATGGCATCGGGATACTTAAGGGCGATATCCGCCCAAAGGACAGGCGTTTTGCCAAGTTTGATCACAATGTCACACAGGAGTTTTATGTAGTCGATATAAAGCTTTGATTTTCCTTCCTGCGCGGCCTTTAGCCTGCAGCGCTCGTCATGCCCAAGCAGGTAAGTTTCATCCCCACCGATGTGGATATATTTGGAGGTGTGGGTAGAAGCGAGTTCGGTATACAGGTCGGTGAACAATGCGCTGTCCTGTTTGGTTTGGAGCGGGCAAACCTGCGAAAAGTCTTTTTGGTCTTCTCTCAGATCCTTGTAGCGGTCGTGCCTTAAAATATATTCTACATGGCCAAAGCTTTGCTGCAGCGGTATCACATCGATGCCCAGGCTATTGCAGTATTTTATAAAAGATATAACCTGGCTTTTAGTGTAGGCGTACCGGTTTGGGATGAGCGGATGCTTTTCAAAGGGGTAAGTTCCTTCCCATTCCATAATGAGCGTATTGATGCCATAGCGGCTCAGCTTTAATGCAAACGACCTTAAGGTGTCCATGCTCATCACTTGTATGCGCATGTCAAGGTGAAAGCCCTTTATAATAAATGGAGATGGATGGTTTGAAACGTTTTGTGCATTTAAAGATGTGGCCGTTAGCAGCGCAATCAATAAAACAAGGATATGTTTTTTCATGTCAAAGAGATACCATTATTACATAAATGTATAACATTATCGCTAAGATATCAGAAAAGCGGTGGCGCTTCAAATCTTCATTCCGGCATCAAACGTTCCGAAGGAACGTGAGGACCGTTTTCCAAATAGTCTACCAACCAAACGTCCCTACGGGACGTAGTTATTCGTCGGGAACGTCCCATAAGGGACGTATGGTTATTCGTGGAGTGCTCGGCCAATGTGCTGCTGTGCAGACACATCTTTTTCCTTTAGATCATCGCTTTATAGCTAAATTAAAACCAATAATCATGTCATTTCGAACGAAAGAGAGAAATCTATACACCCGTTAGGCGAACTTTGCATTGTCCGTATGGCTCGTGTATAGATTTCTCATTTGCGCCATCCCATTCCACCAGCTGCTCGTTCGAAATGACATTTTTTTAAAAATTGTGGACACACTGTAGCCCTATGGGACGTGGTTATTCGTCGGGAACGTCCCATAGGGACGTATGGTTGGTAGAAAAATGAAAATATGCTGAAGTGTTCCATAGGAACACCTGGCGAACAGGCGAAGATTTGAATTGCCTCCCCGGAAAGGAATTTATGGCTTTTTAGCTGGCTTTTATTGCGGGGATGGTAAATTTAAACGTGGTTCCGGTGCCAACTTCGCTTTGTACATCTATCGTTCCGCCATGTTGCGCTACAAAGTCGTTTACCAGGATAAGGCCGAGCCCGGTGCCCATTTCGTTGTTGGTGCCGGTTAACGACGAGTTGTTTTCTTTATCAAACAATTTCTTCACGATATCTTCAGTCATACCAATGCCCGAGTCTTCCACAAATACGCGGATCATTTTCCCTTCCGGTTTGGCATTTATAATCACCGAGCCGCCATTGGGCGTATATTTTATGGCGTTGGTTACCAGGTTTTGTACGATCGACCGCAGCATCAGCGAGTCGGCCTTAACGAAAATATTCTTCGGTGTTTTATTTTCCAGCCTGATCTTCTTTTGAGCCGCGTTTGGCCTTAAAAGTTCCAGTGATACGTCTATACCTTCAGCCAGCCGCAGCTTTTCGGGATTAAAGTTTGTTTTTTCACTTTGCTTTTTCGCCCAGTCAATTACCTCATTTAGCTGGTCGAGCAGCTTGTTTGAAGTTCGGTGAATAATGCCTGCCAACTGTTTGATCTTAGCTGGCTCCAGTCTTTCAGGATCGTCATTTAATTTAGCTGATGATGCCAGGAGGGCGGTCAGCGGGTTGCGCAGATCGTGCGAAATAACTGAAAGAAATTTATCTTTTGATAAGTTAAGCGCTTTTAGTTCCTGGTTCAGGGCTTCCAATTCCGCCGTACGTTCCAGCACCCGTTTCTCAAGGTCCCTGTTTAAAAGCATCAGGTCATTGTTGATCGCTTTTACCTTTTCTTCCTGCTGCCTTAGCTGCTGGTTTTTTTTGTGCAGCTCGGCAAAAACGGCCACCTTTGAGCGCAGCATTTCAGGGTTGAACGGTTTTCTGATAAAGTCCACGGCGCCGGCCTGGTAGCCTTTAAACATCGCCGCCTCTTCATAATCATGCGCGGTGATAAAAATTATGGGGATGTTCTTTAATTTGTCGCGCTGGTAAATAAGTTCTGCCGTGTCGTATCCGTCCATGGTAGGCATCTTCACATCAAGCAGGATCAATGAAAAATCCTCCTCGTGCAAAAGTATCCTGAGTGCTTCCCTGCCCGATGTCGCCTTCGAGAACGCATAATCATCCCGCTCAAGGGCAACCTCCATCGACATTAAATTATTTTCATTATCGTCTACTAACAGGATTTTGATCTGCGTTTCCGATTCAGATTCACTTTTCTTGGTTGCCTTGTTCATGGATATCTGTAAAAACGTGCTGCGCCGCGGCTAATATATTAGGTTAACGGGCGCAGCACGTTTTGGTTTGGATTTATTTGATAAGCCAAACCTTCATTAACGCTAATAGCTGGTCGGTCTTCACCGGTTTGGTAATATAGTCTGATGCGCCCGAAGCAATACATTTCTGCCGGTCGCCTATCATCGCCTTCGCGGTTACGGCAATTATCGGCAATGATTTATGTCTCGGCTCCTTACGGATGATCTGGATGGTCTCGTAACCGTCCATTTCGGGCATCATGATGTCCATGAGCACAATATCTATTTTTTTGTCATTGTTCAGTATCTCCAGCGCTTCCCTGCCGCTCTCGGCAGTGATCACTTCGATATTCGACCGTTCAAACACTGCGGTCAGCGCAAATAGATTTCGCACGTCGTCATCAACTACCAGCACCCGTTTTGAATCGAGCACGTCAACCGGCGGCCTGATGCCGTCAATCATTTTCAGTTTGGCATCGCTCACCAGTTTTTTGTTTACGTGCAGCAGCACAAGCACATCTTCAAGCAATTGCAGGTGCGATGTTGGGGTTTTGGTAATAATGCGATGGTTCAGCCGTTTCAACTGTACCAGTTCTTCCTGTGTAAAATCCCGGGCCGAATGCAGCATAATGGTGGTTTGCGGCTGTATAACGGAGTTTACCTTGTTTAACAACTCCAAACCATTGGCGTCAGGCAATACATAATCTAAGATTATGCAGTCAAAAACTTCCTTTTTTAACAGCGAGATCGCCTTTTTAGCATTGCCGGCCGAGCTTACCTCGATGCCGTCGTTTGATAACAGGTCGGTAAGCTTTTGAAGCTCTTCTTCGTTATCCTCGATCACCAGCACACGTTTTTTAACCTGCTCGTTAAAGGTCACGATACCTGATATCAGGTCGTCGAGCGAATTGTTCGACAACGGTTTTAAGCTGAAGCTCTTTGCCCCAAACTTTTGTGCCATTATACGATTGTCCTCGCCAGATATAATGTGTACCGGGATATGGCGCAGGTTAATATCGCTTTTCAGCATTTTCAGGATTTTCCATCCGTTTGATTCCGGCATATTCACATCAAGGGTTATCGCTATCGGGTTGTATTTAATAATGGTATCAAATATTTCCAGGTAGTTCATCGCTATGATCACCTTCAAACCATGGTCATGCGACTTATCGATCAGTATCTTGGAAAATCGCGGATCGTCCTCTATTACCAGCAACACCCTGTCTTCTGCGGTCACAGCGTGCCTGTCGTCATCAATAACCAGTTCTGCGGCTTCGGCAGGGGCGGCAACCCGGGTATGTGGTTGAATAACGCGCGGTTCTTTTGCCGGAGCTGCGACTACCGATTTATCCTCCTGGTATTTTAATGGCAGGAACAAGGTGAAGGTACTTCCCTTACCCAATTCGCTTCCTACGGTAATGGTACCGCCCAACAGCTCGGCAAAGCCTTTACTGATAGAAAGCCCCAAACCGGTGCCACCGTATTTACGGCTGGTTGAACCTTCCGCCTGCTGGAATGCCTCGAAGATGATACCCTGGGTGCTTTTTGAAATACCGATACCCGAATCTTCAATGGCAAATGCAATAACCGGTTCGGTTGTGCTGAGCGGATTTTCCTGGCCAGGCTGCGGTCTGAATATACTCAATTTCACACGGCCTTTTTCGGTAAATTTAAAGGCGTTCGAAAGCAGGTTCTTCAAAATCTGGTTCAAACGCTGCATATCCGTTTCCATAACGTCCGGCAATCCGTCTTCCACATCGATCTCGAATTTGAGGTTCTTGGCTTCCGAGATCGGCTTGAATGTGGATTCGGCGAAACCGGTGATCTCTCTAAAGCTAACCGGCATAACGTCGGCAGCGATAACACCCGATTCGATCTTAGACAGATCCAGGATATCGTTGATGAGCTGGATAAGGTCGTCACCGCACGAGTGGATGGTTTTTGCAAACATCCGTTGTTTCTCGGTAAGGTTACCCTCGGGGTTTTCAAACAATTGCTGCGCGAGGATAAGCAAGCTGTTTAACGGCGTGCGTAACTCGTGCGACATGTTTGCAAGGAACTCCGATTTGTATTTCGACGTCAGCGTAAGCTGCTCGGCTTTTTCCTCCAGCGAACGTCCTTTGTCGTGAAGCTCGTCGTTCGCCCTTCTTAACTCCTCCTGTTGTGCAGAAAGCTCGCTCGCCAGCGATTGTGATTGCGATAACAGCTCTTCTGTACGGGTATTGGTTTCAATGTTATTTAACACGATACCGATACTTTCCGTCAATTGGTCCAGGAAGTCGATGTGGGTATCGCTGAAGTTCTCAAACGATGCCAGCTCGATAACCGCTTTCACATTATTTTCAAACAGTACCGGTAATATAACCAGGTCGATAGGAGCGGCGCTGCCGATACCCGAGCTGATCTGTAAATATTCGCTTGGCACGTTGGATAGCCTGATCTGCTCTTTGTCTGTCGCGCATTGTCCGACCAAACCTTCGCTTAACGAGAATTCCTGGTTGATGAGCTTTCGGCTCTTCTGCGCGTATCCGGCAAACAATTTCAGCTTAGGCTCGTCCGAATCTTCCGGCTGCTCCAATATATAGAACGCTCCGTAACGGGCATTCACCAGCTCCGCCAGCTCCGACAGTACCTTGTTGGCAACCGCGTTGCGGTCGCGCTGGCCCTGGAGCATCTGCGCGAATTTCGCTAAGTTCGATTTCAGCCAGTCTTGTTCGTGGTTCCTTAAGGTTGTACCCTTCAGGTTGGCGATCATCTGGTTAATCGTATCCTTTAACGCCTCCAGCTCACCTTTCGCATCCACGCGAATGGTCCGGGTTAAGTCACCCTTTGTTACCGCCGATGCAACTTCAGAAATAGATCGCACCTGTACGGTAAGATTCTGTGCCAGCTGGTTTACGTTTTCCGTTAAGTCCTTCCATGTACCCGATGCACCCGGTACACTCGCCTGTCCGCCCAAGCGCCCTTGCACACCCACCTCACGGGCAACCGTTGTTACCTCGTCAGCGAATACTGCCAGGGTATCGATCATCTCGTTAATGGTATCGGTAAGCTGGGCCACCTCGCCTAACGCGTTGATCGAAAGGCGCTGTTTCAGGTTTCCTTTCGCAATACCGGTTGCCACTTTCGCGATACCGCGGATCTGGCCCGTTAAGTTCGACGCCATCTGGTTTACCGAGTCCGTTAAGTCCTTCCAGGTACCGGCCACACCTTTTACGTGCGCCTGGCCACCCAGTTTTCCTTCCGTTCCCACCTCACGTGCCACACGCGTTACTTCCGACGCAAATGAGTTCAGCTGATCCACCATCGTGTTGATGGTGTTCTTCAGGTCCATGATCTCACCTTTTACGTCGATGATTACCGTTTTCGACAAGTCACCGCTTGCCACCGCTTTTGTTACCTCGGCGATGTTACGTACCTGCGATGTTAAGTTCGACGACATCTGGTTCACAGAGTCTGTTAAGTCTTTCCATGTTCCCGCAACACCCGGTACAAACGCCTGGCCTCCAAGGTTACCGTCGGTACCTACCTCGCGGGCAACACGCGTTACCTCCGAAGCAAAACCACGCAGCTGGTCAACCATCGTATTAATGGTTTCTTTTAGTTGTAAGATCTCGCCCCGAACGTCGACCGTGATCTTCTTCGACAAGTCACCGTTCGCGATAGCGATGGATACATCGGCTATATTACGAAGCTGGGCGGTAAGGTTACCCGCCATTTTATTTACCGAGTCCGTTAAATCTTTCCAGGTACCATCCACACCCGGTACGTTTGCCTGGCCGCCAAGCTGTCCTTCCGAACCCACCTCACGTGCAACACGCGTTACCTCGGATGCGAAACCGCGCAGCTGATCCACCATCGTATTGATGGTATCTTTCAGCTCCAAAAGCTCGCCTTTGGCATTTACCGTGATCTTACGCGAAAGGTCGCCCTTCGCCACCGCGGTGGTTACCTCGGCAATATTACGTACCTGCGAGGTCAGGTTATCGGCCATTTTATTTACCGAATCGGTTAAATCCTTCCAGGTACCGCCTACACCGGGCACATTCGCCTGGCCGCCAAGCTGTCCTTCCGAACCCACCTCACGTGCCACACGGGTTACTTCCGAGCCGAATGAGTTGAGCTGATCCACCATTGTATTGATCGTGATCTTAAGCTCGAGCATTTCTCCCTGTACGTCAACCGTAATTTTCTTTGATAAGTCGCCTTTCGCCACCGCCGTGGTTACCTCGGCTATATTTCGCACCTGGCCCGTTAAGTTACCGGCCATCTGGTTCACGGAGTCTGTTAAGTCCTTCCAGGTACCGCCTACACCAGGTACGTTCGCCTGGCCGCCCAGCTGCCCTTCCGAACCTACCTCACGTGCCACACGCGTTACCTCTGACGAGAATGAGTTGAGCTGATCCACCATCGTATTGATCGTGTTCTTCAGCTCCAAAAGCTCGCCTTTCGCATCCACCGTGATCTTACGCGATAAGTCGCCTTTCGCCACTGCCGTGGTCACACCCGCAATGTTACGCACCTGGTCGGTAAGGTTACTACCCATTTGGTTTACCGAGTCGGTCAGATCTTTCCATACACCGCCAACACCTTTTACACGCGCCTGGCCTCCCAGCTTACCCTCGGTACCTACCTCGAGCGCCACACGCGTTACCTCGGATGCGAAGGAATTCAGCTGATCCACCATCGTATTGATGGTCTTTTTCAGCTCGAGCATTTCTCCCTTTACGTCCACCGTAATCTTCTTCGACAAGTCACCGTTTGCTACCGCTGTGGTAACACCCGCTATATTACGCACCTGCGAGGTTAAGTTACCCGCCATACGGTTTACGGAGTCGGTTAAGTCCTTCCACGTACCCGCAACACCCGGCACTTTCGCCTGGCCGCCCAGCTTACCTTCCGTACCCACCTCGAGGGCCACACGGGTTACCTCGGACGAGAAGGAGTTCAGCTGATCCACCATTGTATTGATCGTATTCTTAAGCTCCAATATTTCGCCCTTCGCTTCCACTGTGATCTTACGAGATAAGTCACCCTTCGCTACCGCCGTGGTTACCGCGGCCACATTTCGCACCTGGGCGGTAAGATTACCTGCCATCTGGTTTACCGAGTCTGTTAATTCGGCCCATACACCGGCAACGCCCTTGATCTTGGCTTGCTCCCCAAGTTTACCTTCCGACCCTACCTGGCGCGCAACGCGGGTTACCTCCATCGAGAACAAGCGCAGCTTGGAAAGCATTTGGTTTGACTCCTTCGCGATACGGAGAAATTCACCCCTTAACGGGTGCCCGCTAATCTCAAGCGGAATTTGCTTGGAAAGGTCACCGTTGGCTACCGAGTTAATCATACCTGCGATCTCCAGGGTAGGAGAGGTCAGATCCGATATCAGGCTGTTGAGCGATGCTACGCCATGCGCCCACTGACCCTTGGCGTCGGGCAGTTCAATTCGTTTTAATAAGTTTCCTTTTTTACCGATCGTAACCTCTGCCGACGATATTTCTGCTACCAAACGCTCATTCATGTCGATAATGTCGTTCAGCACCTCGCATATCCGGCCGCTTATACCTGCCTGGGTTACCGGCATTCGTGTGTCAAGTTTTCCGTTTTTTACCAGCGACAGGACGCGTAAAAGCTCCTGGTGGTCGAGCGGGCTTTCGTCCGCGCCGTTTAAATGGGGCGTGTCTTTTAATGGGATATCAATCAGATCCTGTTCCATAGGGGAGATTAGTTTTTCGTTGTTATTAATTAATTGATTCGGCAGAATAAAATAACAGGTTTCACGGCTATCTAAAAACGTCTTCGCTGAAATTATAGGTAAAGTAAATATAGAGATAAATTGTTTTTTTCAAAAACCGAATTCTTTTAAAAAAACTTCAAAAATAATTTTTGGGTAATTATTTTAACTTTTGCTCACCCAATACGATGTATACGCGGCTTCTTTCCCGGCCTTTACAATACAAATATTATTAATTTAAATGACAAATAATGAATTACAAATGAATTTTTTTATTTTTTTGATGCGTTTGTTTTGATATAAGTTGCCTGATGAAAAAAGGTTGATTAAACGGTAATAATTACAAAATTTTTATTTATATATTTGATATGCTTATCTAATCCTCCCTTTTTTTAAAAAAGGGCTCCTCTGGTAAATTGTGAAGTTGAGTACACTTTAGGTTTGATTAGGGCTTAAAGATTACATTCGACCCTAAACCAAACCTCATGAAAAGTTATGATCCCGCGTTCGCTTTAGATCATTTGCGATTTAAGTATTATAAAACCCTTGCCCGCAGGATTGCGGCTAAAGCAGGCCACCTGGAAAAGCCTCTGACCAATAAAAAATTGATTGCCAGCCTGCGGGCGGAGATCGACCGCTTATCTTTTAAATTTCGTTCGGTATTTGACAGCTCCCGCAGTTATTATATCATTTTAGACCGGGACATGAATGTTGTTGATTTTAACAGGGCTTCATTTTTCTTTGTAAAAAGGCTTTTTGGCAAAAGAATGGTCATCGGCGATCATATTTTAGATTTTCTTCACCCTTCGTCGGCTAAAATGATCACCGAAAATTGTCAAAGGGCTTTTGCAGGCGAAAAAGTTATTCTTGAAAGAAAGATCATTTATACCGATAAGGTAACCACCTGGTGGCAGTTCGAGTTTACACCGGCTACAAACCTGAAAGGCAGAATAAAAGGGTTAGTATTTAACGCAAATGACATCACGAAAAGAAAAGCCTACGAGGAAAATATCAGGATGCACCAGGAAAAGCTGGTCGATATATCAGCCATGCAATCACACGAGATACGCGGCCCTGTATGTACCATTATGGGGCTGATGAGCCTCATTAAAGAGGGCAATCATACGTCTGATAAAGAATACCTGCGCCTAATGGAAATAAGCACCGATTTGCTGGATAAAAATATCCACGAGATCGTGGATCTTGCCAATAATGAATAATTAACAGGAGGAAGCTATGCCTGTATTAAAGCCATAGCACAATATGTTAAATAATGTTAATTTATAATACAATTTATTATCTACAAAAATAATTAATAACTTAGCAGCTAATTAACGACATTTTAACATGTCAGTTAGTAGTTAATTTTGAAAGCAGGAAAGCGCAAGGCCAACCCTGCTTTTGCTTTTTGTAGCCGGCAGTGTCCAAATTTCTGCAACAGCCTGCCCTGTTTTCTGCACCCCGGGATTAATGTCTTTAATTTTCACCGCGAATTTTTACCTTCCGATATTTAACTTATGCTTAATATAAATCATTATTAAGCTGTGCTAAAGCGTTTTTATAGATAAAATATTTAATTGGTACGATATTTATTGTTCTTGATTGATAAAATATTTTATTCGTACATTATGAAGCGGTTTTTATTCTTTATTCTACTTTTAGCAGGCATCAGCCAGGGTCTGTATGCCCAGTCAGCCGAAGATTTAGTGAATTCAGCCATCGAAAAGGCAAACAAAAAAGATTATACTGCAGCTATAACTGATTGCGATTCGGCGGTCGTTTTAGATCCGGGGAGTGTTAAAGCGTTTTATACGCGCGGATTTGCTAAAAGCAGTTTGGGCCGCTACATGGATGCGATAAAAGACTATGACCAGGCCATTGAATTGGATCCGACATTTACCGTTTTATACATCAATCGCGGCAATGCGAAAGACGAATTGGGCCACTTTACCGACGCAATAGCCGATTTTAGCCAGGCGATTGTTTTGGAGCCGAGATCGGCAATTGCTTATAATAACAGAGGTATAGCCAAGAACAGTCTCGGCCGCTACGCCGATGCGATAGCCGATTTTGACGAAGCGATTGTTTTGCTTCCGAAATTTGAGCCTGCGTATAATAACCGTGGTCATGCAAAGATCAATTTAAAGCAGTATGTAGAAGCAAAAGCCGATTTTGATATGGCCATTGCCTTATTTCCTAAATTCACCAAGGCTTTTAACAACCGCGGACTGGCAAAAGACTTTTTAGGCGACTATGCCGGGGCCATAGCCGATCTGAACCAGGCCATTGCCTTAGATCCGAAATGTGCCGAGGCGTTCAACAATCGCGCGCACGTGGAAAACGAATTGAAGCATTATAATGAAGCACTGGAAGATTGCAACCAGGCTTTAGCCTTGATCCCGAAATATCCCGATGCGTTTTACAATCGCGGGGTTGCAACAAGCAACCTGGGAAATTATGCTAACGCAATAGCCGATTTCGATCAAACCGTTACTCTTGATCCAAAATATATTGATGCCTATTATGGTCGCGCAAACGCAAAAGGCAAGGCCGAAAATTATTCCGGTGCCATTGACGATTATAACGAGGTTCTTAAACTGGACCCTAAATATATGGATGCCTATGTGGGCCGCGCAAATGCAAGGGTTAAAACCGGTAAAAACGACGAGGCTTTACGAGACCTTGACCAGGCTGTAACCATCAATCCCAATTATGCATCGGTTTTCGGGGCGCGGGGCGCGATAAAGATCAGCATGAAAAATTATAACAACGCGATACCCGATCTGGACCGCGCCATTGCCATTGACCCTAAATACGCTGAGGCTTACTTAAACCGCGCCATAGCAAAAAATAATTTGGGTATGAGCGCCGAGGCCGTTGCCGATTACGACCTGGCTATCAAGCTCGATCCAAAATCGGTACTGGCGTATAATGGCCGCGGCGAAGCTAAAAATAAATTGAACCGTTTTGCAGAAGCCATTAGCGATTTTTCCCAAGCCATTGCTTTAGATCCCAAACTTGCATCCGCCTATCAAAACAGGGGTTTCGCTTATTATAAATTAGGCAGCACCAAGCTCAACTACCGCAAGGCCATTGCCGATTATAACATAGCGGTCCAGCTGGGCGGCAGTGATTTTAAACCAACATTTAATTATCAGGAGATCGCCGTGGCGGCGCTGGATAAACCCACAACTAAAGGCCAATAAGGATCTTTTAGTGAAAAAAAGTCCGGCTCCTTATCAGCCGGACTTTTTTTATCGCTTTTAATCTAAAACAGCTTTTCGGCCGGCGGGGTTACGCCTTTTAACCGCAGGTATACCGTGGTTTGCCCGCGATGATGGGTTTGATGCTCAAAAGCCTTACCAAATATGCCAAGCCGTGTAAAGTCTTGATTGGCAAATCTTTGGGTTTGCTGCGCCTGTTCCGGCGTTATCCCTTGCAGCGCGCTGATCACAAAATCATAACTTTCCATAACCGCTTTGGTTGTGGCCTCTTTTGTTGGCGTAACGCTTTGTTCGAGAGAAGTTCGTCCAATTGGATTTGATTTACCACTTCCGGTGGAAGCAAAGAAGTAATTAGTGTTGGCCAAATGAAGCATCTGCTGCGCAAACGACCGGATCTCGGGCGTCGGCTTAAAGCCGTAGCCATCCGCAGGCATGGCATCCAGGTATTCTTTGGTATAAGCTTTTGCGCGCTGCCATTCTCCAACCATTTGCGGTTGCGTGAACTGCGCGAATACAGAGCCTGTGGCAAACATTAATGCCAGCAGCGTAAATAGTAAGGATAATCTTTTCATGATAATTTGGTTTTAAGTTTAATTAATATGCTGATGCTTTATAATCAGGAAATAGAATAATGATGTACTAAATTACTTAATAAAACACGGCAACAACAAATATTGATATAAAAGCCTAAATTCGTTTATGATCAACCATCGGCGTATCTTTTTGAAACAGGCGGCAGCCCTGGCAGGGGCTTTTTCCGTTAACAGCCTTTTTAACCAGGCGCACGCAGCCAGCTGGCAGGCAGCGGCCGAAAAAGTTAAAAACCTGAATGCACAGGAGGTTGCCCGCGACGAAGATTACTGGAGCGTAATTCAGCGTGCCTATACGGTCAATCCAAATATCATCAACCTGAATAACGGCGGTGTTTCGCCATCGCCGCTGGTGGTGCAGCAGGCGGTTGAACGATACAATCAACTCTCGAATGAAGGACCCTCCTATTATATGTGGCGCATACTCGACCAGGGGCGCGAGCCGCTTCGCGAAAAGCTGGCCGCGCTGGCCGGCGCTTCACCGGAAGAGATCGCCGTAAACAGGAATGCCACCGAAGCGCTCAACACCATAATTTATGGCTTGAATTTAAAGGCGGGGGATGAAGTGATCGGTACCAAGCAAGATTACCCGCATATGATACAGGCTTACCGCCAGCGCGCCGCGCGGGAAGGTATTGTTTACAAACAGCTGAGTTTTGATTTTCCGATCGAGGATGATGAGCAGATCGTACATGCTTACGAGCAGGCAATAACGCCAAAAACAAAATTGCTGCACGTAACCCATATGATCAACTGGGTTGGACAAATAATGCCGGTGCGAAAAATATGCGATATGGCGCACGCAAAAGGTATAGAAGTGATCGTGGATGGCGCCCACTCGTTTGGATTGATGGATTTTCAAATACCCGACTTGCATTGCGATTATTTCGGCACCAGCCTGCATAAATTTCTTTCGGCCCCCATTGGCAGCGGTATGCTGTGGATAAAAAAGGAAAAGATCGATAAGGTTTGGACGCTGTTATGCGATGATAAGCCCCTAAGCGCTGATATCAGAAAATTCGAAAACCTCGGCACACGCAGTTTCCCCATAGAGCAGGGGATTGGGGAGGCGATCAATTTTCACGAGGGAATAGGCAGCAAGCGAAAGGAGGAACGGATCAGGTATCTGAAAAATTATTGGGCAACGCGCGTACAGCGTATACCCAAAGTAAAACTGCATACGTCGCTCAATCCTGAATATTCGTGCGCTATCTGCGGCGTGAGTATTGATGGAATGACCCCTGCGCAGCTGGACAGCGCTCTTTTTAACCAGTATAAAATTCATACTGTGGGCATTGTTTGGGAAAATATCAGCTGCGTCCGGGTTACGCCGCATGTGTACACCACCCTGCCCGACCTCGACAAACTCGTGAAGGCCATAACGGAGATCGCTTCAAAAAAATGATATCACTTCTTAAATAACCTGGTATCAAATTCAAATGGTTCGGTCATCACAATTTTTACCAGCTTAAAATCGGGATGCATAGGGTTAATAAGATAATTAAAATCACCCGGAACGGTTGCTGATGGAACCTGTAAAATCAAATGCTTATTAGCGTTCAAAAAATCATCGCCCATATATTGAGTTGTCTTTACTATTGGGTTCCTGCTCCAATTGGAAGGTAAGTCGATGATGTTTATGTTACTTGTTCCTATATCAGGTATCTCAATTGAGGTCATGAAATAATCGATTGGAATAATTCCGAGTGGTATGTGAACCGCCACTTCAAGTACCGCAAGCGCGCGTGAGCAGGCAGTATACAAAACCGGCCTGCCTTTGTTATTCCAGCGTCCGCCGTTTATTTCGGCGCCACGGCCAGACAAATCGTTTATATGGGTTTTTTTACAAAGCCCGTAAACGATCATGCAAAAATACCGTGTTCAATTCGGCCCAACTCGTTATAAACCATCGTGATGCCAAATGATGTATCCAAAAGATCCTTAGGCTTAACATTCCCAAGAGCTATGCTTTTTGTGTCCATCCAGGTATAAAAATTATCTTCAACACCAAATACTTCAATACCCTTTTTATATAATAGCTCAATAATAACTATCCTCTCGGCGTAGATAGGATCAAATGATTTTTTTTCTTTTTTATACCGCTGAATGGTGCGTTCAGAAAGATGAAGATAATCGGCCCATTCCTGGAGGCCCAGGTGAATTTGATCGGAAAGCCTTGAAAAATAAGAAAATGACACGCCTTCGCGAACCATGTTGGCTAAGTTTACTTCGTCATCTTCATCAATGAATGTGTATTTTTTCGGCCGGCTCATTTGTTTTTGCTAATTGTCATCAAATTTACGACAGATGTCGCAAATAAGCAAATTTATTTTTTTAACCGGGCTGCAATCAATGGTTCAAGCTTTTGTATCCATAAGCCATACATTTTCCCCGACGGATGCAACCCGTCCGGGGCGATCAGCGATGGGTCGGTTGCCGCTTGCCGCGATATACCGGTAATATCTAAATAATGAACGCCGGCCTTCATGCTTTCCGCTTTATTAACGATGTTAAATTGGTCGATCTGTGGGCCGATCACGCTGTCGTTACCGCCTGCGAAAGGTGTTACACCATAATCCGGTATCGATAAAACAAACACGCGTGTAGTATCACCGTTTGCAAAATTTATAGCCGTATGCAGCACCTGCGCAAATTTTACCTGGTAGTTGTTTTGGCTCAATCCCTGGAATTGGTCATTTACACCTATAAGCAGCGTAACGAAATCGTATTTTTTATTGTTGACGCCGCTGTTTGCGATCGCATTGATTAAATTATCCGTTGTCCAGCCGGTTGTGGCAATAATGGTTGGGTGCGCCGCCGGCACCGATGCCAAAGTCAATGCACTGCTTAACTGGTACGGAAACGACTGGCTTTGGGGCACGGCTTCGCCGATGGTGTACGAATCGCCCAGGGCAAGGTAGGTTAAAGAATCGGTCGTCATTTTAATGGTACTTGTCTTATGGTCAGTCGTTGCAGGCAAAGTTGTCGCCTTTTTTGTGCACCCCGATATCGTGGTCAGTAAAACCAGCACAACTTGCAATTGCTTTATCATTCTTCGATCTCCATACCAAACAATACGGAAATATGATGCTTCAGGTTTTTCTTAACGGTGTTAATGTCGATTTCTTTACCCAGTTCCCTTTGCATAGATGTTACATCCTTATCTTCAATGCCGCAGGGAACAATATTGTTAAAATAATCCAGGTCGGTATTTATATTAAATGCAAGCCCATGCATGGTTACCCAGCGGCTGCAGCGTACGCCCAGCGCACATATTTTTCGGGCGTTATCATTGTCCGCATCAAACCAAACACCGGTGTAACCGGGATATCGTCCGGCATTCAGTCCATAGTCGGCCAGGGTCAATATCACGGCCTCTTCAAGCGTCCGTAAGTAAAGATGTATATCGGTAAAAAAATTGTCAAGATCAAGTATAGGGTAGGATACGATCTGCCCCGGCCCATGATAGGTTATATCGCCGCCCCGGTTAATGGGGTAGTAAGAGGCGCCCTTTTTTCTCAGTCCTTCTTCATCTAAAAGCAAATGTTCGGGCTTGCCGCTTTTGCCCAGGGTGTAAACATGCGGGTGCTCGCAAAATACGAGGTAATTGGGTGTTTCTGTAATATCCCCGTATTCGTTTCCTTCACTTGCAGCATGGCGGTTACGTATCTCAGTTTTTAAATTAACCGTTCCGGCAAATAAGGCCTCCTGTTTCTCCCACGCCTTTTTATAATCCACCAGGCCCCAGTCTTCAAAAATCACTTTTTTATTCTTCATTTGTCAGCCTGTGACATATCCAACCATGTAATCCTGGTATCGCAGGTACCCCACATCATAGTCCAGGCTCACGCCATCTTTATTCAGCACCGATCTTACGACACCATGACCCTCGAAAGTAAACGGTTCCAGCAAAATGTTATTCACAAACGATACTTCCTTTTGCCCGTAACACTTATAAACCGCCTCTTTTGCGCACCAGCATACATACAGCTGCTCAATTCGGCATTTATCGGTAATAAATGCCAATTCCTGCGCTTGCATAAATTTGTGCGCTATCCGTTCAACCTTTTCCTTTACCTGCTCAATATCTATCCCCACCGGGCGCGTTTTGCTTATCATTACGGCGGCATAATCAAACGAGTGACTGAAAGAGATGTGATACGGAACATTTACCAGGTAAGGTTTGCCGTGCGCATCAACCTTGCAGTCGATGTATTCCTCAATGCGCAGCATTTTACGCAGTAAAACCCGCGTGCCTAACCAATGCAGGTTGCGTTTGCCTATGCTTAGCCGTTCGTAGTATGTCTTTTCATCTTCCTTCAGTTGCAGCTGGCCGTACAGTTCATTCGCCTGTTCCTCAATTTTCCAAATAGCAAATTCCGTATCATCGTCAACCTGCTGCCTGTACACTATAGCCATAAAAGTAAAATTGCAAAAAGGATAGCAAAATTATTGCAAATAAAACTAAATTGTACCGCTTTCTGACAATTATAAACCGGCCGTTAATAATTACCCATGTTACCCGAAAAATTTACCCCCACTGAGGTTGAGCTTTACAATCAACAGGGATACATTATCATAAAGGGTTTTTGCAAACCCAAAGAAATAGCTAAACTATACCAGACCGCACTGGACGACAAAGCCATGCAGAATAATGCGCTGGATCTGAACGATCAAACCGGTAAAAAAACCCGCTTATCCCTGTGGTTTACCCCCGGCAACGATATATTCGGGTACCTTACCCGCAGCGAAAAAATGGTGGCATCGGTAAAGCAGCTTATGGGCGGCGATTCGCCCGTTTGCCACTTCCACTCCAAATTGATGCAAAAGGAACCGAAAGTGGGCGGGGCCTGGGAATGGCACCAGGATTATGGCTATTGGTATAAAAATCAATTTATGTTTCCCGATCAACTGATCAGTATCATGGTTGCGTTAACCGAGGCCAACAAGCAAAACGGCTGTTTGCAGGTCATAAAGGGCTCTCATAAATTAGGGAGGGTAAACCATGGCTTTGCGGGCGAACAAGTGGGCGCCGATATGCAAATGGTTGACAATGCGCTAAAAACCATGGAGCTGGTGTATGTTGAGCTGGAACCCGGCGATGCGCTCATCTTCCATAGCAACCTGTTGCACCGGTCGGAGGCTAATCTTTCCGACAGGCCGCGGTGGTCGGTGATCTCCTGCTACAGCCTGCAGTCGAACCTGGCCTATAATGAAACTTCGGTATCGTGGAAAATGCCTGTTGATATCGTGCCGGATAATGCAATACTTGAATGGGAAGCGGAGTCGTTATCAAACGCCGATTTTCTGAAAAAGGAAAACGACCCTGCTTTGAAGGAGACGGGTTGGGAAAATACCTAATTTGAAAATTAAATAATTTGAAGATTTGAAAATGATAAACCGTTTGAGTTACTGCAACATTTCAACGTTTCAACCTTACAACATTCCAACAAAATAATAGCAACTATGAATATCGCCATGTTAGGTTCGGGCTTTATCGCCCGTTTTTACGCCGACTCGCTCCAGGCACAGCGCGCTAAGGATACATTGATCAGCGTATACTCCAGGAATATAGAAAAGGCTAAAAAATTTGCGGAAGATTATAGCCTTGGTTTTTATTCGGATGATATGGACGAGGTAGTAAGCCGCAAAGATGTGGACGTGGTGGTTATTTCCTTGCCAAATAATTTGCACGAGGCTGCCGTTGCTGCTTGCGCGAAGGCGGGCAAACACGTTTTATGTACAAAACCCCTGGGCCGCAATGCCGAAGAGGCAAAAAGGATGCTCGATATGGTGGAGAAAGCAGGCGTAATGGGCGGGTACCTTGAAGATCTTTGCTATACGCCAAAGTTTTTAAAATCGATAAAAAGCATACAAGATGGCAATATCGGCAAGGTGTTGTGGGCTAAGTCGCGCGAGGCACATCCCGGCCCGCACAGCGATTGGTTTTGGGATCATGAGCAATCCGGCGGCGGCGCAATGGTCGACCTGGGTTGTCATTGCGTAGAAATAGCACGGGGCTATATCGGCAAAAATATCAGGCCGGTGGAGGTGATGTGCTGGGCGGCTACACAGGTACACCCCATAAAAGCGGAAGACAGCGCCATCGGCCTTGTGAAGTATGCCAATGGCGCTATGGGTCAGTTTGAGGTAAGCTGGTGCTTTCGCGGCGGCATGGACCTGCGCGACGAGGTTATGGGCACCGAAGGCACCATTTGGCTCAACAATTTTTTGCGCACCGGCTTTGAAATGTTCAGCACAGGCAAAGGAGGGTATGTGGCCGAAAAGGCCGAAAGCAATAGCGGCTGGCTGTTCCCCGTGGGAGATGAGATTCACGAACTTGGGTATACCAATATGTTTACCGATATGTTTAACGCCATCGAAAATAAAACCGAACCGCTGGAAACATTTTACGATGGCTATGTTGTAAATGCCATATTGGATGCCTGTTATGTTTCTGCAAAAACCGGCAAATGGGAACCCGTACAAATTGAGGGGTGGCGCGGCGATGAAAGTGACGATTATAGGTCAGACTTCGCATCCTATGATAATGATCATTATCTTATTAAAAAGGAAATATTGCCTAACGGCGAAAACAAGCTGATCTTAAAACATAAGGTGTCAGGCGTGGTGACGGTTAAAAACATAACCGAATAAGGGTGTTTATTTTATAAGCTACCAGGTTAAACACCTTAAACACCACTCAAGACGACTGTTCACTCGTCACTTTTTGTGGGTTTACAGTGTAAAAATATAACTACCTGACTATCAGAATTTTAATTGATATTTAACTGAAAAAGTGTAACTTTTTTTGGGTTTACAGTGAAAAAAGTTAACTATTTGAATGTCAGGTATTTAACGCAAAAATACTCGAAAAAGTGTAAACCTTTGTAAACCCTTTATCGTGGTTGACGCGCATTATGGTGTTCGCCCCCGCCTGTTTCGTCAATCGTGCTCTATCAACAATTCCCCGCAACAAATGTTGACAATATTGCCTTGCCGCCCCGGGTAAATAGTCATAATTTAGCCTGCTCACAGCCGAGGCGATGATACTTTCAGATAAGCGTATTTTAGAAGAAATTGACAGGGGCCACATTATTATCGAGCCTTTCCGGCGCGAATGTTTGGGCACCAATTCGTACGACGTTCATTTAGGCAAACACCTGGCCACTTACAAAGACCGGGTGCTGGATGCCAAGCTGCATAACGAGATCGTTTTTTTTGAAATACCCAAAGACGGCTACGTGTTACAGCCCAACACCCTCTACCTTGGCGTTACATTAGAATATACAGAAACTCATTGTCATGTTCCTTTTCTTGAAGGTAAATCGAGCACCGGCCGCCTCGGTATTGACATACATGCCACCGCCGGCAAAGGCGATGTCGGCTTTTGCAATACCTGGACGCTGGAAATATCATGCGCGCAGCCCGTTAAAATATATGCGGGCATGCCCATCGGCCAGCTGATCTACTTTACAGTCGAGGGTGAGATCGGGATTTTTTATAACTCCAAAGGCGACGCCAAATACAACAAACCGACCACCCGCCCCGTTGAAAGCATGATGTGGAAGAACGAGTTTTAGGAGGCGGCAGCAGACTTCAGAAACAGCAATAATTAACAGCTGACATCTGACCTCCGACATCTGACTTCATTTTCCACCTGATAGTCTTCTAACAAAAAATACTGAAAAGCGCTTGCTTAACATACTTGTTACCGGCCTCGCTCTGTTTTTTTGTAATTTTTAATTAATTTACTCCAATGAATTACAAACGGATATCAGCGGCGTTTTTTATTGCGGGGCTTATCGCCATGTTTGGATTTGTACGGGCGGACGATGATCCTATCGCCAAAATAGTGGCCCAGCTGAATAAATGGCTGTCTGCCAACCGGCAGGAAAAAGTTTATCTGCAGATGGATAAACCGTACTATAGCGCCGGCGACGATATTTGGTTTAAAGCTTATGTCGTTACGGCGAGCGAACACCGGTTATCGGCCATAAGCGGCGTGCTTAACATCGACCTGATCGACGACCGCGATTCAATTAAACAAAGCGTAAAGCTGCCCATCGTGAACGGCCTTACGTGGGGCGATTTCGCATTGCCCGACACCCTTACCGAAGGCAATTACAGGATCAGGGCTTATACAAACTGGATGCGCAACGCGGGCGACGATTACTTTTTCGATAAAACCATAGCGATAGTTAACGCAATTACAAACAATGTTTCTGCCAGGGCCCGCTTTGCCTACGGTACGCTTAACGGGAAACAGCAAATAAATGCAGCTATTGACTACACTGGTCCGGAAGGTAAGCTTTATAAGGGAAACCGCGTAACTTATGACGTTAGGCTCGGCACAAAGTCAATAACTAAAGGTAGCGGCATTACCGGTGATAATGGGAACTTAAACATCAGCTTCTTAAATTCAAATCCGGAATTGCTCCGGTCTGGAAGGATAGTTACGACCCTACGGCTTGCCGACAAAAGCACGGTAACAAAATCGTTTTTAATTAAGGCGGGCACAAATAACGTGGATGTGCAGTTTTTTCCCGAGGGCGGCAACCTGGTGTATGGGAATACTTCGAAAATTGCATTTAAAGCCGTTGGCGCCGACGGCCTGGGAGCAGCGATAAAAGGCGCTGTTGTGGACGATAAAAACAATGTTATAACTACTTTCAGCACAACGCACGCGGGCATGGGCGTTTTTGAATTGCGGCCCGAAGCCGGCGCTGCTTACAAAGCAAAAATCACATATGCCAATGGCTCCGAAACCAGCGTGGCTTTGCCGTCGGTTACCGCTGCCGGTTACCTTTTGAAAATTAATCAGTTCGAAGATAATATCATCGTAAAAATATTGCCCGGCCCCGATGTTACCCAGTCAGCGGAGGCCGGTGTAATAAGCCTCATTGCCCAGTCGGGCGGCATTGTTTATTATGCGGGTAAAAGCAAACCAGGCAGTAAATCGCTCACAGCAACTATCCCGAAGAATAAGTTTCCATCCGGTATCGTCCAGTTCACGTTATTCTCGCCCTCCGGCGAGCCGATGAACGAACGATTAGTGTTTGTCCGGAATAACGATGAGCTTAAACTGGGTATAAATACAGATAAACAAATTTATTCGCCGCGCGGGCAGGTAAAAATGGAATTAAATGCCAAAGACGCCAATGACAAACCCATTGTCGGCAGCTTTTCTGTAGCAATAACCGACGAAACAAAAGTGCCGCCGGATCAAACCAGGGAACAAACCATATTTTCAAACCTGCTGCTTACATCCGACTTAAAAGGTTATATCGAAAAACCAGGATACTATTTTGCCGGTAACGACGAAAAAACATCGGCCGATCTCGATGTGTTAATGCTTACCCAGGGCTATCGGCGCTTCGACTGGAAGCCGGTAATGGCCGGTACCACGCCTGCGGCTGTTTATCAACCCGAAAAGACGATAACTATATCCGGTCGAATAAAAACACTCGGCGGCAAGCCCGTGCCGCATGGTAAAGTAACGTTGCTATCCAATACCGGCGGAGTTTTTATGACCGATACTGTAGCGGACGAGAGTGGGAGGTTTAGTTTTCCAAACCTGGTATTTACCGATAGCGTAAAATTTGTGGTGCAGGCTCGCACGGCTAAGGACCGGAAGAACGTACAAATCGATCTGGATAACGTGGCGCCGCAAAAAGTGGCGAAGAATAAAAATTATCCTGATCTACAGACAAACATAGGCGACGGGCTCTCGTCATTCGCGGAAAACAGTAAAGCAAAGTACGAGCAACTGCTTAAATACGGCCTTACCGGCAAACCGGCAAAAATGTTAAAGGAAGTACAGATAAACGCAAAAAGGAACCCCGCCGAACATTCCTCTAATTTGAATGGTCCCGGCAATGCCGACCAGGTGATCGGCGTCGAAGAATTCGAAAAAATGGGTTGCTTCCGTATATCGGATTGTTTGCAGGGCAGGCTGGTGGGGGTGGTATTCCGCAACGGCACACCTTATTTAATGCGCAATTTGAGATATCCCATGCAAATCATCGTCGACGGCATAACCATAGACGATCCTTCCATTCTGGATAACTTTAACCCGGCCGACATAGAAAGTGTAGAGGTGCTGAAAAGCATCGGTTATACTTCGATTTATGGTATGCGGGGTGGTGGCGGCGTTTTATTGATCACGACAAAGCGCGGCGGACCAAACTATAACTACACACATTATGCACCGGGTATCATCGTGTATAACCCAAAGGGCTATTATAAATCCCGCGTATTTTACGCACCCAGGTATGATAATCCTAAAACCAATACCGCCATCCCCGACCTGCGCAGCACCATTTACTGGAACCCGAATATTATAACCAACAATGAAGGCAATGCATCATTTGATTTTTTTAACGCCGATGGTAAGGGCACATACCGCGTAGTGGTTGAGGGTATTGACAGTGATGGTAATTTAGGCAGGCGGGTGTATCGTTATAAAGTTGAATAATTATTTAAAGGTTAATAATATCTTAGTATATTCGTTTATAACCTTTTCTATGAGATTTATTGCCTGCCTGTTTAGCATCCTTATGCCGGCCTTGTGTTTTGCGCAATTTAATGTGACGGGACGGATATTGGATCAGGCCGACGCAAAACCCATACCCGGTGCCACCGTTTTTATCAATAATACCACCATTGGCGATAAAACAGCCAACAACGGGACTTTTATTTTACAAAATTTAAAGCCTGGCAAATATCAGGTGGTAGTTTCGGTAGTCGGTTTTGATATCTATAAGCAGAACCTTGTGGTTAACACAGCCAATCTCAATTTGCCAGATATTAAACTGCATCCGAAAGTTGTGGCTTTAACCGAAGTAACAATAAAAAGAGCCGGTAATCTTTACAGGGATATCTATTATAACCGGTTTAAAGACGAGTTTCTTGGCAAGTCCGACCTTTCGGCAGACTCTAAGATCATAAACCCCGAAGTAATTGATTTCGATTACGATGAATCCACAAATACGCTTTCAGCATCCTCGTCGGGTTTTTTAGAAATAAGAAATGATGCACTTGGGTATAAAATAGATTACCTTTTGAACGCCTTTAGCGTCAGCAGTAAATATATGTTGGATAAAGATGTTCATTATGATGGCACTGTTTTGTTTACCGAAATGAAGGGTACACCCGCCCAGGAACGTCGCTGGCGCCAGCGGCGGCAGGAAACATATGAAGGTTCAACCGTACATTTTTTACGGTCGGCAATGAACAACCGGCTGGAGGAAGAAGGTTTTAAGGTGCTGCAGCTGGCAGTTTATAAAAACCCGAACCGTCCATCGGACAGTTTGGTCATGGCCAAAATAAAGCAGTTTGATTTTGCGCGTTCAAATTTAACAAAGGATGAGATTAATTTGAGTGATTCGCTCGCCTTCTGGAAAAAGAAGGAAAAATTGCTTAAGCTTCCGAAAATAATACAGACGCTGATGCCTTACCAATTAAGCCATAGCGATATAATCAGCCTGGCTCAAGACGGAGGGTTCGCCCTCGGCTGCGATGGAGATCAAATTTTAATTGAGTATAATAAAAACAATCGTTTTCCGGAAACCAGCCGGCTGTCCAATTTAAGTAATCTGATCTATGTTTTAGATAAGGCCCGAGATAACGAAATCACCCTTGTAAGTTTCGCAGACCCCTATGCATTTATTGACCACAATGGCGGAATTATAAATCCCAACAGCCTGGTTTTTAAAGGCGCGTGGGGCCGCAACCGGGTAGCCGATCTGTTGCCGATGAATTATGAGGCGCCGATAACCAGCATAAACAATGGGGATATACTGCTAAACAAGGATACGGTTTTACGAACCAATATTGCTAAACTAAATTCCTTTTCCGCCTCGCGCCCCCTCGAGAAAGTGTACCTCCACATGTCAAAGCCACATTACGATACAGGCGATACGATCTGGTTCAAGGCGTATACCGTCATAGGCGACAAGCACCAGCTATCAGCGCTAAGCGGCGTGTTGCATGTGGAGCTGATAAACCCGAAAGATTCTGTAATAAAAAGATTGACGCTTCCGCTTATTGCCGGCACGGCGGCGGGCGAGTTCGCGTTGCCGCGGTCGTACAAGCCGGGCAGCTATCATATCCGCGCTTATACCAACTGGATGCGCAATTTCGGGGCTGAATATTTTTACAACCAAAAAGTTCAGATCGGCGGCATGCAAATTCCGCTAACGCCGCCGAAGCAGGCAGTAGGAATAAATCCTGATGTTCAATTTTTTCCCGAAGGCGGCGAACTGGTAAATGGCATTCGTTCAAAAGTTGCGGTAAAGGCGGTAAGTACAAACGGCTTGGGCGAGGACGTTAAAGGAACAATAGAAGATAACGATGGCAATGTGGTAGCCGATTTTGCTACACAGCATTTGGGCATGGGCGTTTTTGCGTTAACCCCGCAAAGCGGTAAAAGTTATAAAGCGAAAATAACCGCGCCGGGCGAAACGGGTTTTACGGTTAACCTGCCACAGGCGATAGGCGCGGGCTACGCGCTGGCCCTGGATAATCGGCCAAAGGACAGTTTATATGTAAAAGTAGCAGTAAACGAGAGGTTTTTTAAAGAAAAACAGCACGGCCGGTTTTATCTCGTCGCACAATCGGGCGGTAAAGTGTTTTTTTCGGCAGCTGGTAAACTGGAAAGTCAGGCGTTTACAGCCGCGATCGAGAAAAGACGCTTCCCGTCGGGGATAGTGCAATTCACACTTTTTTCAGACCGTGGCGAACCCGTGAATGAGCGCTTAGCATTTATACAAAATAGCGATACGATCAGGCTAAACATCCACCCGGCGCAAACAAGCTATGCTACCCGCCAGCCGGTAAAAATAAATCTTGATGCGGTGGGCAACACCGATATACCCATTGTGGGCAGCTTTTCAGTAGCCGTGATCAATGAAAGCCGGGTAGGAATAAATGAGGACGAAGAAGGTACCATTGCCAACAACCTGTTGCTAACCTCGGAACTAAAAGGAAACATCGAGCGCCCCAATTATTATTTCACCAATATAAGCGACCAAACCAAAGCCGATTTGGATGTGCTGATGCTAACCCAGGGGTACCGCCGGTTTGAATGGAAGCAGATTCTCAGCAATAAGGAGCCCGCAATAACTTTTCAGCCCGAAAGATCGCTGGAACTGGCAGGGATGCTGAAAACTCCGTCCGGCAAACCCGTACCGAATGGGAAGATCACCCTGGTATCGACTAAAGAAAATTTTCTCAGGGATACCATAACCGACATTAACGGGAACTTTAAGTTCGATAACCTGTATTTGCCGGATACGTCGAAAATCATTCTTCGGGCACGCAAACAGCATAATGGCAGCAATGTGGCTATTTATGTAAAGCAACCGGAATATCCCGGTGTTGCGAAGCAACAGGAAGACGGAACTGCCCTTTCCCCCGAAATAGCTGCGATTTTGCAAAAGAACGATTCGGAATATTGGCGCGGCCAGGATTCACTGCGAAATGGCCGGCAGCTTAAAGAAGTGGTTATCAAGGACAAGCGGCAGGCAAAGCCGGATGAGTTTAACCGGTATGGCACTATGGAAGAGCACTACATCGATATGAAGACACTTAGGGGTTTTCCATCGCTGGAAAGTGCAATCGACGGAACGCAATCCACGTTATTGCTCCCTTTTAAAGGCAACAGCGCGGCTATTGATAATATAAAAGTTATTATCGATGGGCTGCCATTTCATAAAAAGGACTTGTACGCCTATGACCCGAACGAAATTGAAAGTGTAGCCATTATATCGGGCATCCGTCCTACCGACCCACCGTTATTGGTGGTAACAACCAAAAGGTATGCAGGCACCGACAGGACGATTTTAAAAGAAGTTAAGATAAAGGCCGGAAGGATCCAAAAAGCTCCCGACCTGTCCTTGTCGTCCAACCTCCACGGTGGCGGCAATGCCGACCAGGTAATTATGGGCGATGATCTGGGAACAGGTTGTATAAATATTTCAGATTGCCTCATCGGTAAAATAAAAGGTGTAAATTTTACGGCGGGCGGTACGCCTGTTAATACCAGGAGCGGTGAAATGTCGATCATAGTTGACGGGAATGTTCTTGACGGATCCCATTTAAACGAGTTGGTTGCAAATGACATTTACAGTATAGAAGTATTAAGAAGCGGGGCGGCCAGGTCAGTTTATGGAACCAGTATCAGCCCTGCAACGCGACGAGGGGGCGGCACATTAATTATTACCATGAAACATGGGGGCGAAAATAATAAGTACAATGCTGCTGCTGACACCACTATTTTAAAGCAGGTGGATATAAAAGGTAAAAAGATCACTAAGAAACCGGCTTTAACGAACTCGCCTAACCTTAATGGCGCCGGTCACGCTAACCAGGTTATCATGGGCGACCAGGTTCAGGGCTGTATAAAACTATCTGATTGTTTGAACGGAAAAGTGGCAGGGGTAAAATTTGATTTGGATGGCATACCTTACAGTACCCGCACCGGGGGCCGGCTTGGTCAGGGATCAGGGCTGGGTCCGCCGCCAATGATCACGATTGTTGACGGGATCGTTATGAACGCGAATTTTCTAGATCAGATCAATCCTAATGATATTTATAGTATTGAAGTGCTGCGGAGCGGAGCATATCTTGCCATTTATGGCACAAATGCTCCGGGCGGAGCCTTCGTAATCACGACCAAACGCGGCGGCGAGCAAACGTTTGTGACCAGCACAACGCCTGCCGGGCTTATTACCTACCCGTTCCAGGGTTTCCATAAAGCCCGGGCTTTTTACTCGCCGAAATATACGGCGTCAACCAGCGTACAGCCGCCCGATATGCGCAATACCGTTTACTGGAATCCAAACATCATTACGGATAAAAACGGAAAGGCATCATTTGAATATTTTAATAACGACACCAAAGGCACCTATCGGTTAGTTGTTGAAGGTATTGATGATAACGGGAATTTGGGCAGGGCCGTGTATCGGTATCGCGTAGAATAATGATCTTACTTTTGACCCCGTACCTCTGATTTTTGCCCTAGAACACTATTTCGCGATAACTTGCGCCTTACTAAAGCCGACCATGGATAACTGAACGGCAATCACTACGGAATAAAAGACGGGGTTTTTCACGGGACAGCAGTAAGAACTGTTAATACAATTGTACCGCTTTTATTATAGCTTTTGCGTAAATTTGCAGTTACATATGCCAACTGAAGTACAGGAAGAAACGTTAACCCTCGAAGAAGTGCTGGCGGGGTTAAAGGAGCTGCACCGATTGATCTTATGGAATGATGATGTCAACTCTTTCGATCATGTGATATTTTGCATGATGAAGTATCTGGATTACTCCGACCCGCAGGCCGAAAAAATAGCATGGAAAGTGCACAACGAAGGTAAATGTGCCATATTGGAAGGCTCCTTTACCGAAGTGGAAGTTTACCGCAAAATTTTACAGCAGGAAGGTCTGACGGTGAGTGTTGAGTAAGTCCGAAGTCTTGAGTTCTAAGTCTTGAGTTCGATTATTTCCAAAGAGAACTTCCCGACTTAAGACTTCCGACTTCCGACTCAAGACTAAACCATATAATTCCACCCAAATGTATCGGGCGTATTTCCGTAACGGATAGCATCCAGTGTGGTCAATACTTTTTTCGAGAATTCCCTTTCTTTCGGATCACTTAAAAAATATTCTTCACCGTTATAGCTGATAGAACCCACCGATGCGATCGTGGCCGCAGTACCTGCACCAAATGCGTCGGTCAGCTTGCCGTTTTTTGCGCCTTCAAGAATTTCGCTGATTGAAACGCGGCGCTCTTCAACCGGGATGTTCCAGCTGCGTGCAAGGGCAATAACCGAATCGCGGGTAACGCCATCCAAAATGGTATCCCGGGTTGATGGGGTAATAAGCTTGCCGTCCAGTAAAAACATTACGTTAGCAGCGCCCATTTCCTCAATATATTGGTGATCCTTCGCATCCGTCCATATCATTTGGTCAAAGCCTTCTTCGGCCGCCTTGCGGGAGGCAAGCATCGCCCCGCCATAGTTACCCGCCGCTTTTGCATAGCCCATGCCGCCTTCGGCAGCGCGGGTAAAATGTGTTTCAACCTTTACACGCAGCACTTTTGAGAAATAGGGTCCCACAGGCCCTACCAGCACTACGTACTTATAGGTTTTGGAAGGTTGCACCCCTAAATATGGATCGGTCGCAAACATGACCGGGCGTATATACATTGCGTGATGCGGCTTGGCCGGTATCCAGTCGCGGTCGATGTCGACAACTGCAGCGATACTTTGAATAAATATTTCTTCAGGTAATGTAGGCATGCATAAACGCTCGGCCGATTTATTAAAACGAATGGCGTTTTTATCCGGGCGGGAAACAGAAACCTGCCCATCGGCGTGTTTGTAGGCCTTTAGCCCTTCAAAAAATGCCTGGCCGTAATGGAGAGCCGATATTGCCGGACTAAACCCCAACTCACCGTAAGGGACGATCTCGAAATTTTTCCATTCGCCATCAATATAATCGGCCACAAACATATGGTCGGAAAATGTGCGCCCGAATTGTAAATTGGAAAAATCCGTCTCGTTTAAACGGGAATGTTTGGTTTTTGTGATCTTGATGTCCAGCGTCTCGGTCATGGCCTTAGTGTATTTAATTCCGAAAATGACAAGGTACGAAATTTTTTTTGTTCGACATTGACCCTGGTGATGCCGGCGTATATTTTTTCGATAATGACATTGTTTTTACCATAATGAAGTGCTATAGTGCCCCTGTTATCGCCTTCTCCACCCACGCTTTCCCCCAGTTCTCCTTGTCTTTTTCGTTCCAAAGCGATGGGTAAAATATCCTTTTCTGAAAACGCGGAGGCAGGTACTTTTGCCAGTTGGTGCCGCCTGTGGCTTTAATTTCATCGGGTTCGCGATGCAGGTAGCGCACTGCCGATTTAAAATGCGATAGCGGCCAGTTTACATTTACATTAACGTCCATCTGCCGTAATTCATTTTCCAGGGCAGGTGTCGCTTCGCCGCCGGCATTGAGCTGGCGGTATAACGCGTTGAAATTATGACCGATATTCGCATTGCCCAGGTCAATGAACTCGGCAGCATATTTCTTTTCAAACTGGCGCAGCGTTAAGGTTTTTTTACCTGATGCCAGTTCGGTCGCGCCGAATTTCCAATATAGATATTCAAATTGCTCCTCTATGGCGGCATCTTTCAACTCTTCCCGTTTATCTGCTGCCACCAGGTTGATAAAATCAGTGGCGTATATTTCGATCATCCTGTATTGTCCCGATTGAAAACCACTTGCCGGCAATAACGACATTCTGAATTTTAAAAACTGGTCTTTTTCCATGCCGTCAACCATGATCTCGAACGATTGCGTAAGCGCCTCGAAATACCGGTTAATACGTTTTAAACGAGCGGTGAAAAAATCGGCTGTAAGAGGTTGCCTTGCTGTGATCTGCTTACACTCATGCAGCATCAGCTTGAAGTACAGCTCGGTTATCTGGTGATAAACGATAAAAATTTCCTCGTCGGGAAAAGGTGTTTTTGGATTTTGAAGGCTGAGCAGGGTATCGAGGTGGATATAATCCCAATAGGTCAAGAAATCCGCGTGAAGCAACCCATCGAGGTACGACGTCATATCCTGGCCCATGGCCTCATATTTTTCCTGCAAGCGTGTTAACCGCTCTTCTATTTCCGGGGTCCAATCCATTCGGTCAAAGGTAATAAAGAAATAGTCCGCACACACGGGCAAATATTACAGTAAACAAAACATGATTGGTTTACGTTGTATCTTTTAGCACTAAATCTATAGCCATGACCATAAAAAAAATACTTATCGGCATCGACGACAGCAAGTACGCCGAACATGCTGCAGAATATGGGTTTGAAATTGCCCGCAAATTTAAAGCGGCGGTTGGTTTAGTAAATATTGTTGAGCCGCCGATGGTATCCCCCATGGCAGCATCGAATGACCCGATATTGGGCACCATGCCAACTATGGTTGTCGAAGATATGGATGTACTCGATATACGAAAAAACCAGTCGGCACAAATTGTGGACCTCGCTATTAAAAAATTCGGCGCCGGCATGAATGTTAGTCATTTTACCGAATTCGGCTCAACGGCTGATGGCATTATCGACTGCAGCAAGGAGTTTAAAGCCGATTTGATTGTCATCGGAACGCACAGCCGCTCGGGGATCGACCGCCTGCTGATGGGAAGCATCGCTGAGCATGTGGTAAGGCACTCCGATATTCCGGTGTTGGTGGTGCCCTTTAGTCAATAGTCGATGGACCATAGTCTATGGCCGATTAGGGTTATTAGTTTGCCATGAATTATCGACCATGATCTATAGACTTAATACAAAAGCCTGAATTTAATGGTATGGCTGATCCCTTTTAGCTCCTCCAGTATCTCGGTGTCATACCCTTTATTTACGTCGGTGATCACATAGCCTATTTGTGCGTTGGTCACCAAAAACTCGCCGACTATATTGATATTATGGCGCGCAAAAACATCATTAATTTTTGCCAGGATGCCGGGCACGTTTTTATGGATGTGAATTAACCGGTGGGCATTGTTTACCCGCGGCGGCTGCAGGTCCGGAAAGTTGCAGCTGGTATGCGTTTTCCCCTCGTTCATAAATCCCATAACTCTTTTGGGGATAAAATCATCGTTTCGCGGGTTGTTCTTTGGATCGTCGAAAATGATAATACCGTTTTCGCAGGCGGCTTCGGCTAATTTCCTGCTGGCTACTTTCCCAAAAACACCGATTACCTTTAGCCTTCCTGCACTTTGCACTTGTTCAATAGTGGGTTGGTGTTCTTCGTCGCAAAAAATAATACCCGCTTCTTCCAGGTATTTTTCTTCGATAATGCCGCGCCGGCGAATGTTATAACCTTCTTTTTGTATCTGGGCGAACGCCTCTTCCTGAATTTCGCCAACCACCAGGCATTTAATGCGGTTCTTTGGGTAGGAAATGGCCCGCGGGAGCTTGTTTATATATAAAAATTCATCGAAACTTGGCGTAACATGGTCGGCCCTTTCGGCGACGGATTTGCGCTCGATATTTTCGGTAAACGCGAAAAACTTCTTGATCAACCCCGATTCCTTCAACTGGAAATCTGAATAACCATCTCCAATGCCATAAATTTCGCCCTTCAGGTTCAATTCCTTCAATAATTTTACTTTTCCGCCTTCCTGCGATAACGGGTTGCTGCGGTCGTAGCCGATAATATTTCCCTCATCATCAAACTCGAAGGTATTGGCATAAATATTTTCTTTTTTGATCTGGTATTCCGTCACCACCGGAATAATAAAATCCTTAAACCCACCCGAAACGATCAGCACATTGTCCTGGTGCTTCTTAAAAAATTCGGTGTTCCGCGAAAACGAAATAGAGACTTTCTTTTTTAAATGGGTGATAAGCTGTTTCAGGTGCTCGCGGTTTGCTTGTAATAATTTAACCCGGCGCTCCAGGCTTTCGGTAAATGATAGCTTACCCTCCATGGCCGCATTGGTCAGGTCTTCAATTTGTTGATAAATTTTTTCGCGGTCGGGATGATTTTTTAACGAGATGCGCGCCAGTTCATCCAAAGCTTCCACCTGTGTAAATGTACTGTCGAAATCTATAATGAAGTATTGACCCATGCCTGTTAACGTGTCCCGCACGTGCGGGATGCGGATGTGCAAATGTGCAGATTATTTAAATTTATTTTTAATGATGTTTACAATGTTGATGGGATGGGTCGGCATTGTTATTTGTAATGCATTAAATCCTAAAATCATGCTGAACCGGTTACAAAGCGATTCCGCTTGCGTATTTGTGTTGCCGGCGCCTTTGATAAAATAAACAAAATAATAACTTGGTTTCTTGATAATATAAATCATTTTTCATTAGATTTGATATATCAATTTACACCTTAAATCATTAATTATCAAAACGATAAACAAAGACAAATCCTGCTTTTATTGCAATTATCAGCCTCTTTTCACTTAAGAAAAGCGATAAAAGCCAAGCGTGATTACTACACGCATAACAAGTGGAATGAATATCAATCAGAATTAATTTAAACTATATAAACCCTAAAATCACGATTATGGAAGTTCACGTAAATTATCTTGCTGTAGCAGCGGCAGCCATTGCCTGCTACATTATTGCCGCCATCTGGTATGGCGCTATTTTTAGTAAAGTTTGGGTGCGCCTCACCGGCATTACCGACATGAAACCCGCACCACTGAACATTGTGCTGGTGTTGATCGCTTCATTCGTAATGGCTTATGTGCTTGACCATTCAATTATTTTTGGCAATGCCTATTTAAAAACAAGCGGTGTGTCCGGCGGGCTAATGGGCGCATTTTTCCTTTGGTTAGGTTTCGTAGCTACTGTAACCCTGTGCACCAAGCTTTATGAGAAAAAACCATGGGGGCTTTGGCTGCTCGATAACGCTTTTTGGCTTATCTCTATGATGGTAATGGCTACGATACTTTCTGTTTGGCCGTAAGGCATTCGAATAAATTTTAAAAGCCAAATATTACGAACCACCCAACTTCACGATCATCAGCTGGAGGTTGGGTGGTTTGCAAGTATTCTAAGCTCTTTAGGAAAATAATTATTCACCCGGTTTGGCAGCAGCTTGGCCCAGCCTAATGGGTGCTTTTCAAAAGTCATTAGGCTCCAGCCTTTATTAATAGTATCGATCGTTAAGTTTTCCCTTCTCAAATAAAGTATCGCCTGGTCATAATCCAAATCTGTTTCTAAAACCGCGTCCTTATTAACGTGGTTGCTTAACGCCAGTTCATGGTCGTGCACAAGGTCGTTACCCATCAGCCTGCCAATTCGTACACCTGATTTTTTTATGTATAAATGCCGTTGTAATATGTCAAGACTATCCTTATGCTGCTGGTTAATCGCCATCCAGTCGTCGTTCACTTTAAAAAAGTAAAAATCATCGGGGTCTTTTAAAAAAGCTTTTACCAGGTCTATTTCTTTAGCAGGCAGTTTTTGATTGCCTTTGGATTTAAAGAATGGTAGTTGAGGTGTTTCTTCGAGTTTTTTTAAGCACGCAGCAAACAGGCCTTCGCCTTTTACCTTGCCGGGATAAAAACGGTACCCCCATGCTTTTTGCTGGTCCGATACCGTTTCAACAATACCCCAATGCGGTTCGATCGGTATGCGTTTGGTTTCCATGGCAAACTCCTTGCAAAGCCAGTCCAGTATATCCTCGTTTTCGGGGTGCGAGTATGAACAGGTACTATATATAAGGTATCCATCCTTTTTTAATGCCGGGTAAATATCGGCCAGGATGCGCTCCTGCCGCTGATGGCATAAAATTACATTCGCTTCTGACCATTCATTCATTGTCGCCGGGTCCTTGCGGAACATACCCGAGCCGGAGCATGGCGCGTCTACCAATATAATATCAAAGAAACCTGTGAGCTTGCTGAAATCCCTGGGATCGTTGTTGGTGATGATAACGTTGGCGCTGCCCCAGCGGTTAAGATTGTCGCAAAGAACCGGCACGCGCGTTTTTATGATCTCGTTCGAAACCAGCAGATCGTCGCTATTTAAGGCGGAATTGATAAGCGTGCTTTTGCCCCCGGGTGCGGCGCACAGATCCAGTATTTTTATAGGTTCGTCGTTATTTGACCGGATTTGTTTCATAATATGACCGATAAACATCGACGACGCTTCCTGTACATAATAGCAGCCGGCATGGAATAAAGGATCAAAAGTGAACGACGGACGTTTGTCGAGGTAAAAACCTTCCGGGCACCAGGGAATGTTTTCAGCGGTTTTTACGGATGATTTTTTAAACGGGTTTAACCGGATTGAGGTAGGCGATTCGATATTTTTTTGGATGTTGATAAAATTCTCCGCATCAAATCCAGGCTCCGCAGATAAAGAAGACAGGAAATTTTTGGGGAAAACGCTTTCGTTTATCATTAGCCTCAAAGATACAATTTCCAAAATTGCGCAGTTTATGCGATAATCATAAAATGTGATGTTGTTCGATAGCGATTAGTTTACAGGCAGTTATAAAGTTGATTTGGGTTTTTGTACAATTCTTTTGGCAGACAGCTAAAATCTCTGTACATTTGTGACCGCTTTAGAAAAAAGGCGTCGTTTTTTCAAGGATTCACTGATAAAAAAAGATGCTGAAATAAGTGAAAATAACACTTGACAGACAATTAAAATAATCGCATCTTTGCAGCCGCTTCGGCAACGAGGCAAAACAGTCAAAAAATTAAGAACCGTGAGGTTTTTGAAATAAAGTTCTCTGCGACAGAGAACGACAAACGTTCTTATAGAAGATAGATAATCATGTAGTGTAACGGCCGGAGAGGTTAAAGGCGAAAGGTCAAAGGCGAAAGCTTTAGACTTTAGCAGGAAGCTTTGAAGGCAGGTTATGAAAGAGAAGAGAGAAGGGATACTGTAAAAAGAGAACCGTGAGTTGGAGGATAGTGATTGGAGGTTAGAGATTAGCGATAATCGAAGGCTAAAAGGAGCTGAACCCACTCACAAATTTTACAGATTCT
>Ga0134125_10000448_pt1 | contig 55654 bp, 56 predicted proteins | sample KB31751_FD_96464 | JGI IMG/M metagenome (GOLD analysis project Ga0134125, IMG submission 96464) | Terrestrial soil microbial communities with excess Nitrogen fertilizer from Kellogg Biological Station, Michigan, USA - KB3-175-1 | ecosystem: Environmental > Terrestrial > Soil > Unclassified ... | reverse complement strand
TTGTACATAAAAAATCTGCAAGTTTTTAAAGACAATTTATCCTTTTCCTGCAATCTTTCTATTAGTACTTATTAACAACACCTGCACTACCATTATTTTTATCTCATATTTGAGGACCAACTATTTATAATACAACTGTCTTTCTATTTCTTCTCTGACAATATCTGGAACAAGATACCTGATGGATTTTTTTTGCTGAAGCATTTTTCTGATTTGAGTACTTGAAATCTCGAGAAGAGGCGCTTTTAAAACTGTTATATTTTCATTTAACACTGAAGGGTCTACTTTAAATCCGGGCCTTTCATAAATTAAAAAGGGATAATTTTCTAATAAATAATTGCCGCGCTTCCATTTTTTTATATTTTGAAAACTATCACTTCCAATAATAATAGAAAACTGATTCTGAGGATATTTCTCAATTAGATATTGCAATGTTTCTACTGTAAAGGAGGGTTTTGGAAGATGAAATTCAATTGAAGAGCTTCTTAATTTTTTTTCTCCTTCAATTGCAAGATCTATTAAATGTTTACGGTGGTTTGCATTTAAAAGTGATTGTTTTTCTTTAAATGGGTTTTGGGGAGAAACAACAAACCAAATTCTTTCTAAATCAGTATAGTTTGCAATATAACTGGCAATAATCAGATGGCCGTTATGAATAGGGTTAAAAGAACCGAAATACAATCCAATAGTCATTGCGATTGGTTTAAACCTCAACAATATAATCTACAATAATTTGTTCTGCTTCATCAAGTCTTAAACTTAATGAGTATCCCGCAACAAGAATATAAATAGGATCGCCAAAGGGTGCTTTTTTCCAAACAACAATTTCTTCTTCAGGAAGACATCCCATTTCCATTAGTTTTAAAATGATTTCATGGTTTTCAAAAGACTTAATTTTTACTTTTGTTCCCGGCTTTACTTGAGATAACTTCATTTTTTATAAATTATTCTAACTCACTTTTCATTGGGTACAATAACATTCAATAATCACAATACTTCTCTTGTTTTAAAAGACAAACTTTTATTAAAAACCTTCCTCGGGTCTATTTTCGCTCAAGAGGGAGAAGATTTTAAATCTGTTTCTTATGTTTTTTGTACTGACGAATTTTTATTAAAATTAAACCAACAATACCTTAATCATAATACCCTAACAGATATTTTAACATTTACACTTTCTGAAACGTCTTTGCCTATTATTTCTGAGATCTACATAAGTATTGAGCGGGTAAAAGAAAATTCAGAATATATAAAGGTGCCATTTCTTCAAGAACTTTATAGGGTAATGATTCATGGCGTTTTACATTTATGTGGCTATGAAGATGGAACAGCAGAAGAAAAGCAAGAAATGCGCGCAAAAGAAGATTTTTATCTCTCTCAGATTTGTTCCACGTGAAACAAATGTAAAATCGTTCCACGTGGAACAAAAAATTATCTGTAAAATTTCAATTGCTTTAATTTTACAGAATGTTCCAAGAATATGATGTTATCGTGGTAGGAGCCGGCCATGCCGGTTGCGAAGCCGCTGCTGCTGCTGCAAATTTGGGTAGCTCCGTCCTTCTAATTACAATGAATATGCAGAATATGGCTCAAATGAGCTGTAATCCTGCCATGGGAGGAATCGCAAAAGGCCAGATCATTCGAGAAATTGATGCAATTGGAGGGTATTCCGGCATTGTTTCAGACGAAAGCATGATTCAGTTTAGAATGTTAAATAAAAGTAAGGGGCCCGCTATGTGGAGTCCGCGAACACAAAATGACAGAATGCTTTTTTCTGCCAAATGGAGGTCGATGCTTGAAAAAACAGATAACCTTGATTTCTATCAGGATTCAGTAGTAGGATTGCTAAAAACCGGAAACTTAATTTCAGGTGTAAAAACAGCTTTAGGAAATAGTATTTATTCAAAATCTGTAATACTTACTAATGGTACTTTTTTAAATGGTGTAATTCACATTGGTGAAAAGCAGTCTAAAGGAGGAAGAATGGCAGAAAAAAATTCATTAGGAATTACAGAGCAACTGGTAGAATGGGGGTTTGAAAGTGCACGATTAAAAACTGGAACGCCACCAAGAGTAGATGGAAGGTCTTTGGATTATTCTAAAATGGAGGAGCAAAAAGGAGATGAAGAAATAACAGGATTCTCCTTTTTACAAAGCAATAGACCAAATAAGCAAAGAAGTTGCTGGATAACATATACAAATCCTGAAGTTCATGAAATTCTTAAAACAGGTTTTAGTGAAAGTCCTATGTTTCAGGGAAGAATAAAAGGAAAGGGTCCACGATACTGCCCTAGCATTGAAGACAAGATTAATCGATTTGCTGAAAGAGAAAGACACCAGCTTTTTATTGAACCGGAGGGTTGGGATACAATTGAGGTTTATGTAAATGGATTTTCATCTTCCTTATCTGAAGAAATACAATATAAGGCGCTAAAAAAAGTTCCTGGATTTGAAAATTGTAAATTATTTCGTCCAGGATATGCTATTGAATACGACTACTTTCCTCCAACTCAATTAAAGTTTAGTCTGGAAACTAAATTAATTAAAAACCTATTTTTTGCAGGACAAATAAATGGGACAACAGGATATGAAGAAGCAGCATGTCAGGGACTGATTGCAGGAATCAATGCACATCAGGCGATAAATAACGACGAACCATTTATTTTAAAAAGGAACGAGGCTTACATTGGAGTTTTAATTGATGATTTGATCAACAAGGGAACTGATGAGCCTTATAGAATGTTTACAAGCCGTGCGGAGTATCGCACTTTACTAAGACAAGATAATGCGGATTTTAGGTTGACAGAAAAAAGTTTTAGAATAGGACTTGCATCACAGGAAAGGATGAATAAGGTTTTAGGAAAGAAGGCTGAAATAAAGGAGATTATTCAACTTCTTAATGAACTAAAATTTGAACCAGGTGCTATTAATCCATTTTTGGAAAAAAATGAGATGTCACTGATTCAGCAAAAAACAAAAGCTTCTCAAATTTTATTAAGGCCTGGAATAAGCGTGTCAGAAATGATTTCTAAAATTCCGTTGGTACAAGAAAAGCTAAACACCTTTTCATTAGGAGCACTTCAACAAGCAGAGATTCAAATAAAATATGAAGTATATTTAATTAAGGAGCAAGAGCTTGTGAAAAAAATGAGTGACCTTGAGGATCAGCTAATTCCTGAAACTTTCAATTATGAACATGTCTCATCACTGTCGAATGAAGCACGACAAAAGTTTAAAAAAATAAAACCACGAACACTGGGACAAGCAAGCAGAATTAGTGGAGTAAACCCAAGTGATGTACAAATTTTAATGGTTTATATGGGACGATAAAATTTAAAAAATGAATTTAAAGTTAGAGACACATTTAAGTAAAAGTGAGGTATTTGAAGCCGTAAAAAATTATTTGAAGGAAAATGGCTTTAAAATTATTAATTCTGACGAAACTCGTCCATGGGGAGGTTTTTTTGTAATTGATGAGAAACAATCTCAAAAATTTGTGGCCTTTTTTTTCAATGGTACAGAGGATGCCTACAATGAAGAACAAAAAATTAGTCCAAAGATATTAATTGTAGAGCCAGGAAAAAGGTTAAGCTGGCAATACCATTACCGTCGTGCGGAATTATGGAAAGTAATCGGAGGAAAAGTTGGAGTAGTTCAAAGCGAGAATGATAAAGAAACAGAAGTTAAAACAAAGAAAATCAACGACTTAATAAAATTAAAACAGGGCGAACGTCACCGGTTAATCGGATTGGAAACCTGGGGAATTGTTGCAGAAATATGGCAGCACGCAGACTATTTGCAGCCTAGTGATGAAAATGATATTGTAAGATTACAAGATGATTTTGGAAGGTAATTGGCAGAAAGAAGAAAGCTCTTTTCATAATTTCTTTTAACCTTTTTCTTATTTCTTTTAAAAGCAAAAAACCCTTACAAGTTATAAGGGTTTTTTGTGGTGTGGGGCGGGATTGAACCGCCGACACAAGGATTTTCAGTCCTTTGCTCTACCAACTGAGCTACCGCACCAACGGGCGGCAAAAATAGAATTATTCAGTTAAAATAAAAATACTTTTTCAACTTTTTAATTTCCATATTCTACCAGAAATTTTATTCGCATGATTTTAAGCTGTTCCAGGGAATAATTTCCATCAGAAAGTTCTTCTTTAGCTATTTCAAGACTGGATGTTTCACATCCTTTAAAATAATCAATGATCTCTTCTCTTTCATATTCATCCATGAGATCATCAATTGCATAATCAAGGTTTAGCTTGGTTCCGCTTGCGACAATTGTTTCCATTTCTTCTAAAAGCTCATCAAGTCTTAGCGTACGATTCTTTGCAATTGTTTCCAAAGGCATCTTTTTATCAACATTCTGAATGATAAAAATCTTGTTGCTGTTGCGATTTACAACACTTTTCATCACAAAATCATCGGGCTTTTCAATCTCATTTTCTTCTACATACTTCTCAATTAGATTTACAAAAGGACGTCCAAATTTCATCGCTTTTCCAACACTTACTCCCTGGCATTTTTCCAGTTCTTTTAATGTTGTCGGATAAAGAGTAGCCATATCGATAAGGCTGTTTTCAAGGAAAATAACAAACGGAGGTAAGTTTCGCTTCTTGGCTTCCTGTTGGCGTAAATCTTTTAGTAATTGAATTAATTTTTCGTCCGCAGCACCAGCTTCTCCGGTTTCTACAGAATCATCCTCTTCTTCTCCGTCAGTCTCATAAATATGATTGAGGGCAATTTTGAAAGAGCCGGGCTTTTTCAAGAATGTCTCACCTTTTTTAGTAATCTTCAAAACCCCGTAATCTTCGATATCTTTTTGTACAAGGTTTTCAAGAATCATTTGGCGAATCAAAGAATTCCAAAAATGCTCATCTTTATCTTTTCCGCTTCCAAATTCTGGCCTTTCTTCGTGCCTGTACATTTTGATCTGCGGATTTAATTTTCCAATAATAATCGGAATCATGTATGTGATCGGAAATCTTTCTTCTAAAGCTTTTATTGCTTTTAACGCAATTAAAGTTTCCGCTTTTGCTTCTACAAGCTCTTTAGGTTTTTTACAGTTGTCACATTTCCCACCGCAATTATCCTGGGTATAAATTTCGCCAAAATAATTCATTAGCATCTTTCTGCGGCACACAGCGCTTTCAGAATATGCAACTGTTTCATTGATCAATTGTGCACCGATCTCTCTTTCGCTAAGAGATTTATCCCGCATTAAATGTTCGAGTTTTGCAACATCTTTATGAGAATAATAAAGTAAGCATTTTCCTTCCAAACCATCTCGTCCGGCGCGCCCGGTTTCCTGATAGTAATTTTCAATCGATTTAGGAATATTATAATGAATTACAAAGCGAATATCTGGTTTGTCAATACCCATTCCAAAAGCAATCGTTGCAATAATTACCTGGATTTCTTCGCCCAAAAACTGATCTTGTCTTTTGGCTCTTAGTTTAGTGTCAAGTCCCGCATGATATGCTACCGCTTTAATTCCGTTTGCCATTAAAGTATCCGCTAATTCTTCGGTGGTTTTACGGTTCAGTGTATAAATAATTCCACTCTTACCTTTATTTTGAGAAATGAATTTTACAATGCTTTTTATTGCCTGATCTTTTTTTACTTTCGGAACTACTTCATAATATAAGTTGGGTCGATTGAAAGAAGAAATAAAGACATTTGGATCGCGAAGTCCAAGATTTTTAATGATGTCGCTCTGAACTTTTGGCGTAGCCGTGGCCGTTAATGCAATCACCGGAGCAATTTCGTCGATTTGCTCCATGATTTCACGCAATCTTCTATATTCCGGTCTGAAGTCATGTCCCCACTCACTGATACAATGCGCTTCATCTACTGCAAAAAATGAAATTTTTAAATCTTTGAAAAAGTCTACATTTTCCTCTTTAGTCAATGTTTCCGGAGCTACATAAAGAAGCTTGGTGTGTCCTGAAAGAAGATCATCTTTTACAAGTTTTTGTTGGCCTTTATTTAATGAACTATTTAAAAAATGAGCAATATTATCTTTGCTGCTATAACCTCTCACAAGATCCACCTGGTTTTTCATTAAAGCGATTAGTGGCGAAACAATAATTGCGCACCCCTCGCTGATAATTGCCGGAAGTTGATAGCAAAGACTTTTACCACCACCGGTTGGCATGATTACAAACGTATCTTTCCCTGATAAAAGACTTTTAATGATCTCATGCTGAGGCTCTTTAAATGAATTAAATCCAAAATGTTGTTGAAGTTTTTCTAAGAGAAATGATTCGTCAATACTGCTGGAATTTTTGTTAAGCGAGGTTTTGGAATTCTTTGGTTTTAATGTATTTTTTGTTTTTGTGGACATGGTTTTTCGTTTCTACTATTCAATCTTTAAAAAGGGTTCCAAAGTTAATTTATTAATTGAAAACTATGGTTAAAGTTATTCTATAAATTCCTCCTTAAAGTCAAATAATTTCCGTTAAGGTACGATGTTTTTTATTCAAATAAACAATTTTCTTTACCTTTTATTGCACATCATTTTCAATCGTTTGCTGACATTTCGAAGAATTTGTGCATATTTGGAAATTAATGACAAAAAATGCCTTTCTAACCCTTTTTAATGAAAAATAGTATTCTCAATACGGGCAAACAAACAATTATCGCTGAAGCTCATTCTATAGCAGAAATGGTGGATTTTGTGAATGAGGATTTCGAAAAAGCAGTTTCAACGATTTTTTCGGCAAAAGGACGTGTTGTCATCAGCGGAATTGGAAAAAGTGCCATTGTTGCTCAAAAAATCGTTGCCTCTTTAAACAGTACAGGAACACCGGCTATTTTTCTTCATGCAGCTGATGCTATCCATGGTGACCTTGGAATGGTTCAGCAGGAAGATATCGTGATGATCATTAGCAAAAGCGGGGATAGTCCTGAAATAAAAGTTTTGGTTCCCCTGATAAAAAATTTCGATAATACTTTAATTGCAATCTGTGGAAACATGCAAAGCTACCTTGCCAAATGTGCAGATATTGTTTTAAATACGACAATAGAAAAAGAAGCATCTCCATATAATCTTGTTCCTACGACCAGCACAACAGCCCAAATGGTAATGGGTGATGCTATTACTGTTTGCCTTATGGAGATGCGGGGATTTAATTCAGATGATTTTGCTAAATTTCATCCGGGAGGGGCATTAGGGAAAAAATTATATCTCCATGTTTCTGATCTTTCTGTAAATAATGAAAAGCCTTCCGTCCATGCAGAGAGTCTGTTGAAAGATGTAATTGTGGAAATTACAAAAAAACGTTTAGGGGTGACTGTTGTATTGAATGACGATCGGAAAATTATAGGAATCATTACCGATGGTGACCTTCGCAGAATGTTGGAAAAAGGTCTTTCATTGACAGAAATAAAAGCAAAAGATATTATGACATCGGGACCAAAAACTATTGATTCAAAAAGTTTAGCGGTAAAAGCACTTGATATTATGAGGAATAAAAATATTACGCAACTAATTGTAACAGAAAACAACGAATATGCGGGCATCATTCATCTGCATGATCTTGTTCGCGAAGGAATTATTTAAATAAGAATTTATGAATAAAAATAATTACGTTGCCATAATGGCTGGTGGTATTGGAAGTCGTTTCTGGCCGGTAAGTCGTGTAGATTATCCAAAACAATTCCTCGATATTTTAAGCACCGGAAAAACGTTGATTCAATCTACATTCGACCGTTTTGCGCAATACATTCCGCTTGAAAATATTTATATCATTACCTCTTACCAATACAAGGACATTGTTGCGAAACAGTTACCACAATTGCCGGTTGAAAATATTGTTTGTGAACCTTCAAGAAAAAATACAGCACCCTGCATCGCCTATATTTCCTATAAACTGCAACAATTAAATCCTGAAAGTAATTTGATTTGTGCTCCGGCTGATCATCTTATTTTAGATGATACCGCTTTTATAAAAACCTGTCTCGAAGCACTGGAATTCACTGAAAAAAATAATGCTTTACTTACTTTGGGTATCAAACCCTTTCAACCAAACACAGGATATGGTTATATCCAGTATGAGCAACAATCAGTTAGCGATAATATTTTTAAAGTAAAAACCTTTACCGAAAAACCGGATCTAGAATTGGCAAAAACGTTCCTTGCCAGTGGAGATTTTTTATGGAACGCCGGAATTTTTGTTTGGCAAACTAAAAATATCATTACTGCTTTTGAAAAATATCTTCCGGAAATTCATGAACTATTCGATGGTGCAAAAAATGGAATGAATACAGAAACGGAAAAAGAAGCGATAGACCTCATCTATCCTTTATGTGTTAATATTTCTATCGATTACGGTATTCTTGAAAAGGCTGATAATGTTTATGTAATTCCTTCTTCTTTTGGCTGGAGCGACCTCGGAACCTGGGGAAGCGCTTACGAGAATCTTGAAAAAGATTATCATGAAAATGCGGTAACCGGAGAGAATGTAGTGATGTTTGATTCTACTAAAAATATTGTACATACATCCGGAGACAAATTGGTTTTATTGCAGGGCCTGGATGATTTTATAGTCGTTGATACAGACGATGCGCTACTTGTGTGTAAAAAAGAAAATGAACAAAATATCAAAGAGTATTTATCTGAAATAAAAAGAAACAAGGGCGATAAATATTTATAGCTCTCTTTTAAAATAAACATTTTGAACCGTTTTGTTACTAGCAAATTACCGAACACCGGCGAAACCATCTTTACGATAATGAGCGCGCTTGCTGCAGAATTCAACGCAATTAATCTTGGCCAGGGTTCTCCCGATTTTGAAATGAATGAATCGTTGATCGATCTGGTTAGCAAAGCGATGCGAGATGGTCATAATCAATACACACACCGGAACGGGTTGCTTTCTTTAAGAGAAGCAATTGCTGAAAAAGTAGATTTTTTTTACAATGCGCAAGTTGATCCTAAAGCTGAAATTACCATTACGCCTGGAGGCACTTACGCAATTTATACCGCACTTACTTCCGTTTTAAATGCTGGTGACGAAGTAATCGTTTTCGAGCCGGCTTACGATAGTTATGCTCCGAATATTGTAATAAATGGTGCAATTCCTGTTTTTATTCCCTTAGTATTTCCAAATTATAAAATTGATTGGGAATTGGTCAGGGAAAAGATAAGTTCTGCTACAAAAATGATCATCTTAAATTCTCCGCATAATCCGACAGGAAGAATTCTGGATAAAAATGATATCGAAGAATTAAGAAATATCGTTTCAGAAACAGAGATTCTTATTTTAAGTGATGAGGTGTATGAGCACATCATTTTCGATGATCATGAACATGAAAGCATTTTAAAATATCCGGATCTTTTTCAAAAAAGTTTTGTGACTTTTTCTTTTGGAAAAGTCTATCATTTCACTGGTTGGAAAACGGGCTATTGCATTGCTCCTGATTGGCTAATGAAGGAATTTTTAAAAGTGCATCAATACAATAGCTTTTGTGCCAATTCACCTTTTCAGTATGCTCTTGCCTCTTTTCTTCAATGTAGAGATGAATACCTTCAATTAGGAAATTTTTTCCAGGCAAAAAGAGATTATTTTAACCGCCTGATGCATAAAACAAAATTCAAACCATTGCCTTCTAAAGGAAGTTATTTTCAATTATTCAGTTATAAAGACATCAGTAATGAAAGTGAGATTGATTTTGCAAAAAAACTAACCAAAGAAGCAGGAGTAGCTTCTATTCCTGTGTCTGCATTTTATCAAAATGGAAAAGATGATAAAGTACTTCGTTTTTGCTTTGCAAAAAAAGAAAGTACGCTACAACAAGCGGTTGAAAAGCTAATGCGGTATCAAAATAAATTGGATATTTAATTTTATATGCCTCAAAACAAAGCCTCTGTTTCTCTAAAAGATGCGCAATTGGGTAAATCATTCTCACATCGGTAAAAAAATCAACAATGTGCCACATTTTTTGAGAATAAAAGGTATTGCATGTTACTGGAATATATTTTGATGAGCTTGTATATAACATTTAAATCTTAAAAAAAATTTTATGAAAAAGTTATTTTTGGCAGCTATTATTTCAGGATCTCTTGTTTTATATGCCTGCAATGGAAATTCGAATACCAGTACTACTAATACAGACAGTACGAATTCAACAATGAGTGGTAATGATACGAATTCCAACAAAATGAATTCTACCGATACAACAAACAGAATGGCAACAGATACTAACAAAAACAATGCAAACGCCACTGTTGATAAAGACGCTGTAAAATTTGCCCAGGAAGCAGCAGAAGGGGGAATGATGGAAGTTCAACTTGGAAAAATTGCCCAACAAAATTCATCAACTCAGTCAATCAAAGATTTTGGAAAAATGATGGTGGATGATCATTCAGCTTTAAACGATAAATTAAAAGATCTGGCAGCAAAAAAGAATGTAAATCTTCCTAGCACACTTACAAACGATCAACAAAAAAAAGTAGATAAGCTAAGTAAAGAAACAGGAAAAGATTTTGATAAGGATTATGTTTCAATGATGATTGACGACCATAAAAAAGACATTGATAAATTTAAAACAGCCGGCAGGAATATTAAAGATGCTGACTTTAAGGATTTTGTAATAAAGGCATTGCCTACATTGCAAAAACACCTGGATTCAATCCAGGCAATACATAAGAAAATGTAATACCAGGGATAAAAGGGAGCGCGTAACTGCGCTCCTTTTTTATTTAAACTGCATTATAGTATTATTCTTCAATAACTGCTACCATTATTGCCAAAAGCTAAAAAATTTATTTCTATATTACTAAAATAATTAGTGTTGATAAATATTAATTTCTATATTTGCGCAAGGGATAACTTTACATCAATAAACCACCATCTAAAAAATTTTTATGGCAGCAAATACAACAGATAAGATATCTGAAAAACTAAAAGCACTTAAACTAACTATTGATAAAATAGATAAAGATTTTGGAAAAGGAAGTGTGATGATGATGAATGAACGTTCTCAGGAACCACATGAAGTAATTTCCTCCGGATCCATAGGCTTGGACGTAGCATTGGGAATCGGCGGATTTCCAAAAGGAAGAGTAGTTGAGATTTACGGACCAGAATCTTCCGGTAAAACAACTCTTGCAATTCATGTAATTGCAGAAGCACAAAAGAAAGGCGGAATGTGCGCCATTATTGATGCTGAGCACGCTTTCGACAGCGCCTATGCAAAAAAATTAGGTGTTGATGTGGATAATCTTTTAATAAGTCAGCCTGATTACGGCGAACAGGGTTTGGAAATTGCGGATCGGTTAATTCTTTCCGGTGCTCTGGATGTTGTGGTAATAGATTCTGTTGCAGCTTTGGTTCCGAAAGGAGAATTGGAAGGAGAAATGGGTGATAGTAAAATGGGATTGCAGGCAAGATTAATGAGCCAGGCGATGAGAAAGTTAACGGCAACTATCAGCAAAACAAATTGTTGCTGCATTTTTATTAATCAGTTGCGCGATAAAATTGGTGTTATGTTCGGAAATCCGGAAACAACCACCGGTGGAAACGCTTTGAAATTTTATTCTTCTGTAAGACTGGATATTCGCAGAATGGCGCAATTAAAAGATGGTGATCAATCAATAGGAAACCGTGTAAAAGTAAAAGTTGTAAAAAATAAAATGGCACCACCATTCAGAGTTGCTGAATTTGATATCATTTTTGGCGGAGGAATTTCTAAAGTGGGTGAAATTATTGATATGGGCGTTGATTTAGGAGTTATTCAGAAAAGCGGAAGCTGGTTTAGTTATGATACTACTAAATTAGGACAAGGTCGTGATTCAGTGAAGCAACTTTTTTTAGATAATCCTGATCTTGCTAATGAAATTGAAGCAAAAATCAGGACAAAGATTACAGAAGGTGCTACTGTTTAGTTTTAGATATTTTAAATGTGAATGCCTGTTCTGAAAATGGACGGGCATTTTATTTTAAAAAGAAATTGTAATGATTGTTTGTTTACTAAAATTGACAGCTATATATTTGATACAACTAAAATTAATGCTAGGAACAAATTAAAACTTCTATCAATTCTCTGTTTATTCTCCTCATTAAAATCAAATGCTCAGGCTAAAATAGTTTATGCAGAACTCGGCGGACCTGGAATCGAGGGTTAGGTTTTGGTTATAAATTTTAAGGTTTTCTAAAATTACTTTTTATTTTAAATGCTATTCTAAAAAGGATAGCATTTTTTATAATCCAAATTTTGCACTGATTTCCAGCATTCTTTCAATTGGTTTTTTAGCTGCAATTCTTATTTTTTCATCCATAATTATTTCCGGATTTTCATACTCAATGCAGAGGTATAATTTTTCTAAAGTATTTAGTTTCATATATGGACAATCATTGCAGGCGCAGGAATTATCCGGCGGTGCAGGAATAAAAGTTTTAAATGGTGAATGAATCTGCATCTGATGAAGAATACCTGGTTCTGTAACAACTATAAATTCATCAGAAGAATCGTTCAGAGTATATTTTAGTAAAGCGTTGGTGCTTCCAATAAAATCTGCTGTTGCTAAAACCGCTTCTTCACACTCTGGGTGCGCAATCACTTTTGCAGCAGGATGACGCATTTTAAGTTTCGTAATCTTCTTAAGGCTGAAAAGTTCATGGACAATACAGCTTCCATTCCATAAAACCATATCCCTTCCTGTTTTTTTAATTAAATACGCTCCTAAATTTTTATCCGGTGCAAAAATTATCTTCTGATCTTTTGGCAAACTGTTGATGATCGTTTCTGCATTGGAGGAAGTGCAGATAATATCGCTCAAAGCTTTCATTTCTGATGAACAATTGATGTAAGTGATCACAAAATGGCCCGGATGTTCATCTTTAAATTTTTGAAAAAGAGCAGCTGGCGCTGAATCTGCCAAAGAACAACCAGCTTTCATATCCGGCAACAAAACTTTTTTTGTTGGGTTTAAAATCTTAGCTGTTTCAGCCATGAAATGTACACCGGCAAAAACAATCATATCCGCATCGGTAGATTGTGCTTTTTGCGCAAGAGCGAGGCTATCTCCGATAAAATCTGCAACGTCCTGTATGTCCGGTTCCTGGTAATAATGAGCAAGTATAATGGCATTTTTTTCTTTTTTTAAGCGGTCAATTTCTGAAAACAGGTCCAAGTTAACGTCAATATCCAAATCAAGAAAACCTTTTTTTTCTAAATTTATTTTTGCCGCTTCAATGTTAATTTCTGCCATAATAATTATTAATAATTCAGTTTTTATTTAAAGGCCTACTATTATTAGAGGTGTGGATTTGTGGAAATAAAAGTTTTTTAAACTGATGCAAATTTAAAAATTCCTCTTTATCCACAGGAATCCACAAAGTTTCAACATCGCTTCTTTAACATTCCTTCTCATTTAAACTACTGTTTTTAACAATCGTTAATAAAAAAAGACGTTGATAAAATTTTAGCGCATTTATTTTTAAAACTTGTGAATTGGGATGTAACAAAATGTTGTTTCTTCTTGAAAAGAGATTCTAAATCCTCAAAAGAAGGGAAGTTATTAGAAGTTATTCAGAAATTTTTTTTCAAAACCCGGCCTTTCCCACACAATTTTTTTTTCCCCACAGCACTTTGTTGAAAACTATTCTTTCTTTTTTCAAAATAAAAAATTCTTTCAAAGTCTCTTTTAACAAAAAACACTGCCAGCGCTAATTTCAATACGTTATCCACAGTTTGTTCCTATTCTATTTTATACTATTTTTGCCGCCTCATTTCAAATTTAAGAGAAAATACTAACATGTCAATCATTCAGACTATCCGTGAAAAAGGAGCTGTAATCGTTATTTCACTAATTGCTATAAGCCTTATCGGTTTTATTTTAATGGACTCTATGAGTAGAGGCCGCTCCATATTTGGTGGCAATGATAATTCAACACTTGGAGTAGTAAACGGCGAAAAAATTTATCTTGATAATTTTAATGATAAGGTAAAAGAAGTACAACAACAATATCCGAATGCCGGAAGCGATCAAAACAATCAGATCCAGGAATCAGTCTGGAATCAAATGGTTGCGGAAAAAATCGTGGAAGATCAATTTGATAAATTAGGAATCACATTCACTCCGGATGAAATGAGTTCCATTATGTTTAGCAACGATGCTCCACAACAATTAAAACAGGCTTTTACTAACAAAGAAACAGGCCAGTATGATATTGAACAAGCAAAGCAATGGTGGGCACAAACCAAGAAAAATAAAAATGTAGATCAAAGAAATGCACTCCTTACTCAGTTGGTAGATCCGATGCGCTTAAGTAGTTTGTATTCAAAATATACTTCCATGATTACGGCAAGTATGTATCAGCCAAAATGGCTTTCAAAAGAATTAGCCGAAGAAAAAAACCAGTTCGCTACTATTTCATATGTAGCTGTTCCATATTCAACTATCAGCGACAGCACTATAAAAGTTTCAGATAACGATATCCAATCTTATTTGGATAAAAATAAAGCAAGGTATCAGCAGGAGCCTGGCATGATGATTTCATATGTTTCTTTTAGCGCTGCTCCAAGTTCTGCTGACAGTGCCAAGATTTTGCAATCTTTAAAAGATCTGAAACCAGATTTTGCAGCAGATTCAAACGCTAAATTTTTTCTCGGAAGAAACTCTTCAGCTGTTCCATTTTTTGATGGCTATACCCCAAAATCAAAAATCCAGGTCCCTAATAAAGATTCAATAATTGATTTACCCAATGGTGGAGTTTATGGACCTTATGAAGACGGAAATGATTTTGTTCTTGCAAAAAAGATTTCTACAAAAATATTGCCTGACAGTATTAAATGCCGCCACATTTTATTAGGAACTATTGATCCCCAAACTCAACAACCAACAATGGATGACAGCACTGCCCACAGAATAGCCGACAGCATTTCCATTGCAATTCAACATGGGGCAAGCTTCGATTCTTTGGATCAAAAATATTCAACAGACCGGGTTGCCAAGCAGCAAAACGGTGTAATGACTTTTGATATAATGACGATTCAGGGCGATAATTTTTCAAAAGAATTCGCAGACTTTTTATTGAATGATAAGGGAGAAACAAAAAAAGTAGTAAAAACACAATTTGGATGGCACTATATTGAAATATTAGATAAAAAGAACATTGAGCCGGCGTATAAAATTGCATACATGGCAAAAGAAATTGTGCCAAGCGACCAGACGATCAATGCTGCAAATACAGCAGCTATTAAATTATCAGGAACTGCAAACGACGAAAAATCTTTCAATGATTATGTTGCAAAAAATGGGTTAAAGAAAATTACGGTGCCTACAGAAGTAAAAGAAAACGATTATCAACTTGGGGCCATTCAGGATGCCCGACCGATAGTAAGATGGGCGGTTGATGCAAAAGAAGGTGCAGTATCAGATCCGTTTTCAGTAAAAGATGATTTCATTGTTGCTATAGTTGATAAGAAAATTAAAAAAGGATTACCAGATGTAAATACTGCCAGGCCGATGGTTGAGGGTATTATTACCAATATGAAAAAAGCTGATGAAATCAAAAAGAAACTTAATAATCCGTCGACACTTGAAGCTGCGGCAATGCCGTATCATTTACAGGTTTTAACAAGCGGCGCAGACTCAACGCTCACTTTTAATGCTCAACTTATTAATGGAATTGGAAACGAACCAAAAGTAGCAGGTGCTGCATTCAATAAAGAATACCAAACTAAAGTGTCTCCGGCAATAGCAGGGAATAGTGGAGTATTTGTAATAAAAGTAAATTCTGTTGCAACAAAAGCGCCGGTTCCGGAAGAAATCCGGAAAATGCAGGAAAGCCAGGAACAAGGAAGAAATACTCAAAATGTTCTTGGTCAATCTTTTGATGCTTTGAAAAAAATGGCTAATATCAAAGACAACAGGAGCAAGTTTTTCTAAAATAGGTTCAATAAAAAATTTTTAAAAAAGCCATTTCTGCGATGGCTTTTTTAATTGTAGGAATGAGCAAAATAATCATTTTGTAACTTTACAGAAATACGAAAATAATGGAAGATGCAATTGTAAATAAAGTAGCGCAAAGTGGATTGGTAACCCTTGATCTTGAAAAATTTTATCCTATAGAAGAATTAATTGTTTTTGATCTGAAGGATCATTTATTCATGCAACTTATTTTAAAAGAAAAAGAGTATCGTGAAGCTTTAAAAAAACTTGATTGGAGTACTTATCAAAATAAAAACGTTGCAATTACCTGCTCAACAGACTCAATCATTCCGCTTTGGGCGTATATGTTGGCCGTCACTTATCTGCAACCATTTGCAAAAGATATTTTTTTTGGAACAGAAAAAGAGGTGTTTAATATTTTATTTTTGAAAAATTTGCAGAAAATCAATATTCATGAATTTGCAGAAAAAAGAGTGGTAGTAAAAGGTTGTGGTGATAAAAAAATTCCTGAAGCAGCTTATGTTGAAATTGCAAAAATTCTTCGCCCCCTTGTTAAGAGCATTATGTATGGAGAGCCATGTAGTACGGTTCCAATCTTTAAACAAAAATGATTCTAAAAGATAAAGTAGCTATTTCTTAATTATGAACTCTCTTTTTCAATCCAGACACAAACAGAACCGGGTGGCGAAAAAAATTCTCCCCAACCATCTTCATTGATCTCAACCTCAGAAGAGTTTTTCATAAGTATATCAATAAATTTTTTCCCGATGTATCGTTTCCCAACTTCCATTTTTTTTGTACTACTTTCTCCCGTTGACAATAATACCGCACAACCAGTGTGCTCATCATCTCCTTCGCGTGTCCATCCTACACAATTCGGATGATCAAAATAATCACGTTGTTGCCCGTAAGCGTGATTGCAACGTGCCTGTAAAAGCGGTTCCAGTTCTTCGATTTTTTCTAACCATATTTCCTGTTCATTTCCTTCTTTGTCCTTGTCTTTGTAATGAGCACCATACAGATCAGGATAAAAAACACAAGGATATCCTTCCTGTCTTAATAAAATAATTGAATAGGCAATTGGCTTGAACCACGCTTCAACCGGAGCCTCCAGCGATTGCAAAGGCTGGGTATCGTGGTTATCAACGAGTGTTACTGCTTTTTCGGGCATTGCTTTAACCAAAGTCTGATCCAGAATTTTTCGCATATCGTAATTTTTCCCGGAAGTAGATGCTACAAAAAAATTTTGATGCAAAGAAGCATCAAACAAGCTCATCATTCCGTTGGTGGCTTCAATATATTTTAACAGCAAATCCAAAAAACCCGGCGCCCAATATTCACCAACAGCAAAAATTTCTTTGTTTGTACTTTCACGCAATTTATCAAGCCATTCCACATAAAAAAATGGGGTTATGTGCTTAACCGCATCCAGTCTTACGCCATCAAAGTTTTTCTGATACCAATACCATTTTGCCCAGTTGATCAGTTCTTCACGAACAGAAGGATTTCGGAAATCAATATCATTAAACATCAGGAAATCATAGTTACCCTTTTCACTGCTAATCATGGTTTCCCAGGAATCTCCATACCCATTTAATATTCTAAAAATACCATCTTCATTCAAATCATTGGCATGATCAACCCCCGAAAAACACATGTAATCCCAGATAAAGTCAGAGTACTTTTTATTGCGTCCGGGAAAAGTAAATTTGGTAAAAGCTTCAATTTCAAAAGGAGCAGAAACAACTTTAGTCCGATTTTCCGGATGAACTCTTACCACTTTTATTTTTTCAGCTTCATCACCACCGGCTTTGTGATTCAAAACAATATCCACGATAACGCGCATTCCACAAACGTGCACGGCATCAATGGCGTCTAAATATTCCTGCCTCGTCCCGTATTTTGTTCGTATCGATCCTTTCTGATCAAACTCGCCCAAATCATACAAATCATAAACGTCATATCCGGTACTATCTCCGCCGGAAGCTCCTTTATATGCAGGTGGAAACCATATGGAAGTGAATCCAAGATCTTTTAGTTTTGGTGCTTCAGATTTTATTTGTTTCCACAAACTACCATCCGGCGGAAGATACCAGTGGAAGTATTGAATCATCGTTCCTATCGGCATAACACAGGTTTTATTCACCACTTCAAAACATGTACCGAAGAAGATTTTTTAAAGGTAAAACCTGATCTCTTAAATAAAAAGATCAATAATAGTTAGTCTGCTGATCGGCAAATACTAGCCTGAAATCATAAGCAGGAAATGGCTGGGGAAATTTATTTTCTATTAAAAAAGTCGCTGCCAGTTTCCCTAATGCATCGGAACTCATAGCAGAATATCCGTTTCCCCCAGCCGCAACAAACAAATTATTTTCCACCTCGCCGATATAAGGCTTGCCGTGTCTTGTATAACAAACAATGCATTTTTTTGTAAAAGAATTTTCTATCGAAATGGAAGGAATTAATTGAAGCAAATAATCTTTCATCGTTTTTAAATTCTCTTCGTTGTTTCCGGTTTCAAACCAATCCTGTATTTCAGCGAGATTCTTAAAGAAAATATCACCAGGAAAATTAGCGCCCATTTTTAAATAAAAATTTCCATCTGGATATTGAAGTGGACGAATCAAGTAAATATCATCAATTTCCGGTTCTTTAATTTTATATAGGAGCGATGGAAGTTTTGACAAACGTAAGCCCTCATCAGTATTTGTTTTTACCCAAATAGTACTTTCGCTTTTCATCGTCAAAAATAATTTTTGTTTTAAGAGATTGAAAAAATTGACAAACGCCCCAGGTGAGAGTAACACTTTTTTTGCATGAAAAGTTTGACCCGAAAGCGTTGTAATTTTTATTTCATCCTTTTCATTTGAAACATCTGTAACAGTATCATTAAAAATATTTCCTCCATTTTTTTCAAATAAAGTCAACTGCGCTTTTATCAGCAATCTTGGATTGATATGACCCGAAGGTGCTGCTTCATAAATTCCTTTTGAAGAAGGCGGAAAATGATAGTCAGGCGCAAAAGAATCCAAAGATTCTCCGGAATCAAAAGATTGAAAATCAACAGCAAAATTTTTTGATTGTGTGACAATGTTTTCCAGGTAAGAATCAATGCAGTAAGGGTTTACATAAAGACAACCTTCTTCCGAATGAAATTGAATTCCACTTTCATTTTGAATAGAAGAATATGCACTTGCGGATTGCTGATTCAGCAAAGTTGATACCTCATCTCTTCCAAAAATTCTTTGAATTCTCGCGCGATCATAATGGCTTGCAAAAATAATCTGTTGTTGCAGCACAGTTTCCTCATCTGGTCCGATTAGTGCAACTTTTTTTTGAGAATTGCTGATATATTTTGCAGCAGCTGAACCAATCAAACCTCTGCCGACGATAATGCAATCGTAAATCATAGCTCTATTTTTAAATTAATAACTTAATCTTTTTATTTTTCTTCCTGCTTCGCTGTCGCAGATCAATTCTTCCAATCTTTTAATTTTTGTTGCTTCCTGTTTGGCGTCGATGATCCAGTGAATACAGGTTTTTTGGTAAGAAGGCGCCATTGATTGAAAATAATTCCAGGCCTTTTTATTTGCCTTAAATTTTTTTAAAAAATCATCCGACAAAGAAGGCGATTCTTTTTCATAAGAATAAATACGTGATTTATTTTCCTGTCTTTTTTCAAACGCTGCAATGCCCGAAGGTTGCATCAATCCTTGCTTTGAAAGAACTTCTACCTTTTTAATATTGATGGCGCTCCAGATACTTCCGGTTTTTCGGGGAGTAAAACGAATACAATAACTTTCATTATCAATTGACCTTCTAACACCATCGATCCAGCCAAAACAAATAGCTTCATCAACAGATTCGCTCCATGTAATACTTGATTTTTTTGTTCCTACTTTATAAAATCCAACCAATAATTCTTCCGCTTTCCGATGATTTTTTTCAAACCATTTTCGCAATTCAGATTTTGTTGAAAAGAATGTTGGAACTAAATTATTTTGCGTCATACAACAAATGTAACTTCTCTAAAAAAATTATAGCTAACAAAGAAATAAAATCCATTCTTATTTTCATCTCTTAAAAATGGTTTGACTTTTGAAGCAGGAAGTAAAAATTAGTTTATGCCGGAAGGCCCGTCAATCGTAATATTAAAAGAAGAAGTTCAGCCTTTCATTGGCAAAAAGATTATTAAAGTAGAAGGCAATAGTAAACAGGATATTCAACGGCTGGCTGGACAAACAATAATTGATTTTAAAAGCTGGGGAAAACATTTTTTAATTTGTTTTAAAAGCTTTACTGTTAAAATTCATTTCATGCTTTTTGGCAGTTATAAAATTAATGAACAGAAAGAAAGTGTACCACGGTTGAGATTGATTTTTGAAAAAAGAGAAATAAATTTTTATGCCTGTTCTGTGAAATTTATTGAAGAAGATTTGAACCAGGTTTATGATTGGAAAGCAGATGTGATGAGCGATGCATGGGATCCGAAAGCGGCGAAACAAAAATTAAAAGAAATTCCTGACACACTTGTTTGTGACGCGTTACTAAATCAAAATATTTTTGCAGGCGTTGGAAATATTATCAAAAACGAAGTGCTTTTCAGAATGCATCTTCATCCGGAAACTAAAATCGGCGATCTACCTGCAAAAAAAATAAATGAATTAATCAAAGAAGCAAGGAATTATAGTTTTGATTTTTTAAACTGGAAGAAACAATATGTTTTGAGAAAACACTGGCTTGCTCATGCAAAAACGACTTGCCCCAGATGCAATACTCCTTTAGTAAAAAAGCATTTGGGAAAAACAAACAGGAGAAGTTTTTTCTGTAACAATTGCCAGGTATTGTATTAATGTTCGATGGATCGCTGATATGCGAATTAAATTATGTAAACCATACTTTAATAAGCCCCGGCTGCAAAAGTGTTTCCCTGGCTCATATCGCCTGTTTCATACCCTTTTTTAAACCAATACATTCTTTCCGCCGATGTGCCATGTGTAAACGAATCAGGTGTTATTGTTCCCTGGTATTCCTGTTGAAGCCGATCGTCTCCAATCGCATTAGCTGCATTCAACGCTTCCTGGATATCCTCCGAATTAATTACATTTTTCATTTTCTGATCGTAATGCGCCCAAATTCCGGCATAAAAATCCGCTTGCAATTCAACTCTTACAGAATATTTATTGTATTCTGGTTGGCTTACCTGTTGTTGAATTTGTTCCATTTTTGCCGTGAGGCCCAATAAATCCTGAACGTGATGACCCACTTCATGGGCAACCACGTATGCCATTGCAAATTGGCCTGTAGCACCAAACTGATCGCGTAATTGTTGAGCAAAAGAAAGATCTATATAAACATCCTGATCTTGAGGGCAATAAAACGGACCTGTTGCTGCGCTTGCGTTTCCACAGGCAGATGTGGTGGTTCCATTAAATAGAACTAATGTTGGATCAGTATAGGTTTTGCCCATATCACTAAAAATTTTTGTCCAGACATCTTCTGTGTCTGCAAGAACAACTTTTACAAAGGCCGCTTCCTGATCCTGAGCAGCCTTTTGTTCCTGCGTCATCGGTTGTTGTGGCTGTTGAGTAATTTGATTGAGATCATTGATATCGCCATCACCCAGCAGAAATTTGGCAAGAAGAAAAATAACGCCGATAATGCCACCGCCCATTGCCATTCCACCACCGGAAATGCCACGGCGATCCTCAACATTCGTACTTTCTCTTCTTCCCATCCATTGCATAATGGTAATTTTTAGTGTTTAAAATAAGTCTTTCAAAACTGGTTTATTTTTTACTTTATTCTTAAAACTTTCAATAGCCTTTTTTGTAAAATCACTGAGAATCAAACGGCCACTGATCGCGGCTCTTTCTTTTAAAAGTGAATCCCAGTTTTCTGTTCCGCGCCAAAACATTTTTTTCATTTCTGCCATTGCTTCCGGATTTGAATGTGCCAGGGTATTTGCAAGCCTGTAAACTGATTCGTCCATATCCTGCACCGATTGATGTACTTCTGCAAACAAACCTTTGTGTTTTGCCCAGTCTGCATTTCGCCATAAAGTAGTATCTATCGCGAGCTGACTAAAAGCAGAAGCGCCGATTTTTCTTTCGATTGCAGGGCCAACAACAAATGGTCCCATTCCAATAGCGAGCTCACTAAGTTTTACCTCGGAATCTTTTACTGCGATTGCGTAATCTACTGCTGCTGCAAGTCCTACTCCGCCGCCAACACATTTTCCATGAATCCTCCCAATGATCAATTTCGTGCATTTTCTCATCGCGTTGATGACGTTTCCAAAACCGCAAAAAAAGTCCATTCCTTCCTTTTCATTTTTCACTGCTATCAATTCATCAAAACTTGCGCCAGCGCAAAAAGCGCCATCGCCTGCACTTTTTAAAATGACCACTTTGCTGTCATGCGTTCCTGCGTAATGGATCTCTTGTGCAAGTGCGTCTAAAATTTTCCCCGGCAATGAATTGCTTTGCGGATGAAAAAATTCTATGGTTGTAATTCCATGTTCTGTGTGTGAGTGAACATAAGCTTCCATGGTTTTAATTTTTTAATAATTCCAATTGATAATTTGAATACTCCGATAACAGATTACTGTTTTCCCTTCCTCCTTACCATTGTCAAAATTGTTGCCACACCAGCTGTTTCCTCCATTTCATCAATAATTTCAACATACCATTTTACAATTCCTTTAGGAATGTCTATTCCTTTTACATATTCGGTTTCAGGAGTAATTTCTTTTAATTCCTGTTCAATTTTTTCTTTGCATGTCAATTTAATATAAATTTCTGTTCCGGGATAAACAGGTTTTGTAAATCGCAATTCTTCAATTCCATAATTCAGGAGAACCGGATTTTTTTCATAACTATCAACAAACAAACCTGCAGCGGCGCTCATGATGAAATATCCGTGGGCTACCTGCTGTTCAAACATCGTATCACTAAAGTCAGTTGTTTTGATATGTGCATAAAAATGGTCGCCACTCAAATCGGCAAACCTGTCAATATCTTCAGAAGTAGTTTTTCTTTTTTCAGTTATCAATTGATCGCCGATCGCAAGCTCTTCAAAATATTTTTTAAACGGATGAACAGAACTTTCAGTTGCTTTTCCGCCAGGCTGATAAACGTTCGTAATAGCCGTAAGCATTGTTGGAGATCCTTGCACCGCAACCCTCTGCATATAATGTTTAAGTCCTCTCAAACCACCCATTTCTTCGCCTCCGCCGGCTCGACCCGGACCACCATGAATCAACATTGGTAAAGGAGAACCATGTCCGGTACTTTCTTTGGCACAATCACGGTTCAAAACCAAAATTCTTCCATGAAAAGTTCCGGCGCCGAGAATAAAATTCTTCGAAAACTGTTCGTTTACTGAAACAACAGAGCTGCATAAACTTCCTTTTCCTAATTTAGAAAGAGTTATTACTTCATCAATATTTTTATAAGGCATGATTGTGCTTACAGGTCCGAATGCTTCTACATTATGCACTTCATCACTTTCGAAAGGCCGCTCGTTTTTTAATAAAATAGGGCTCATGAAAGCGCCGGTTTTATTATCTGCGTCAATTAATTCAACACTATCAAGGCTACCATAAACTATTTGCGATGAAGCGAGCAATTTTTGGACGTGCTCCAAAACTTCCTCGCGCTGGGATTGTCCCGCTAGTGCACCCATTCTTACTTTTTCATTTTCTGGATTGCCAATTGTTGTTTGAGATAAAGATTTACAGATCGCTATCCACATATCTTCCATTTTATTTTCAGGAACAAAAATTCTTCGGATTGCAGTACATTTTTGCCCCGCTTTTGAGGTCATTTCTTTGCGAACTTCCTTTACAAAAATGTCCCACTCCGGCATTTCTGGTGTTACATCGTCTCCAAGAACAATGCAATTCAAAGAATCGGCTTCAAGGTTAAAAGGCACATTTTCGCGAAGCACATTTGGATTTGATTTCAGCATTAATCCTGTTGAAGCAGAACCAGTAAATGTGATCACGTCCTGATAAGTAACGTGATCTAAAATATCGCCGGCGCTTCCGCAAATCAATTGCAAAGACCCTTCCGGTAAAATATGGGAAGCAATAATTTCTCTGACAACTGCTTCTGTAAGGTAAGAAGTAATTGATGCTGGCTTCACCACTGCAGCTACGCCCGCCAATAAATTGACCGCAATTTTTTCCAGCATTCCCCAAACAGGAAAATTAAAAGCATTGATGTGAAGCGCTACCCCTTCTTTTGGCAATAAAATATGCTGCGCCGCAAATGTTCTTCCTTTACTCAGGCCAATATTTTCTCCATCCAATGCAAAAATTTCATTTGGCAATTTTCGTCTGAGTGAAGCGTTTGAAAAAAGATTTCCAATTCCGCCTTCGATATCAACCCAGCTATCAGCACGGGTTGCGCCGGTTTTATAACTTAAATGGTAAAATTTTTCTTTGTTTTCAAAAAGATAAAGTGCCAAAGCTTTCAGCATTCTGCCTCTTTCGTGAAAAGTCATTTTCCGCAAAGTTGGGCTTCCAACGGTTCTGCCATAATTTAAAATCCCCTGAAAATCCAAGCCTTTGGTTGTTGCTGTAGCGATCAAATCTCCGTTAACTGCGTTATATAATGGCTGCCCTGCTCCATCTCCCTCAATCCAATTTCCTAAAACATAATTTCCGAGTTTCATTTCTGAAAGATTTTAATCAAAGTTATTTGAAAATAAATATAGCAAAATGCAGATAGCTTGATGAAAAAGCATTTCTGAAATATAAAAATTAATTATTTCTTTCTGTACTTCTAATTACGAAAGTTATTCATCCACCAATCCTTTAAATTCTACTTCGTCGAAATTAAATCTTCTTTCGAACGCGTCTTTTGTAATTAATTGCCCTGCGGCCGAAACACCGATAACTTTTGTTTGAAAAATCTCATTGTCTTTTTTTAGCTTCACCATTTTATTTTTCGCATACAATTTCTGGTTGTATTCTTCCAGCATTTTTGAAAAAGCTCCTGCTTCTAAATCGGCAATTCGTTTTAAGACAATTTCAACAAGCTCTTCGGCAAGATTAACTACATTAAAATCTTTCCCGTTTTGCAACTTAAAAGAAGTTGCGGTTAAATTAAATTGATCGAAACTTTCCTGGTTAATATTTAAACCAATCCCGATCACTGACCACTGCCATAAAGTACCTTTGATCACGTTTTCAATCAGTATTCCGCCTGTCTTACTGTCATTAATAAAAAGATCATTAGGCCATTTTATAGAAACATTTGCTAAAATATATTTTGTGATCAGATCATAGCAACTTAAAGCAACAGCAACACTTAGATGAAACTGCTGCGATACAGGCAGCCACTGCATTTCTGAAACTATTGATAATATTACATTATCGCCTTTATTGCTTTTCCATTCTTTCCCACGACGACCTTTTCCATGCGTTTGCTCCATAGCAAAGAATGAATTTCCATGACTGATTTTACCCTTTTTGATCAGTGCCATGGCATAGTTGTTGGTACTATCCACGCATTGAATAATTTGCATGTTTTCGTGGTCAAAAGACATAAAAAATATTAATGAAAGAAATTAGTATTTTTGATAAAATAGATACAAAATTTACGTGGAAAGCTGCAATCTAAGAGAATAAATTTAATTTTGCAGATTGCTGAAATTAGCACGAGTAAAAAGAACACATTTGAACAATTTAACATTACTGGAAAAACGAAAAAAGTCAGGTGTAGCCAGGGTTACAAGAAATAGTAAATTATTTAAAACGATCATCCATGCTATACAGGAAAAAAAAGGCGAAAGAATTGTAAGCCTCGACCTGAAAAAAATCCCTGAAGCAGTTACTGATTTTTTCATTATTTGTGAAGCTACCAATCCGATACAACTAAAGGCGATTGCCGATTTTGTAGAGGAAGAAGTGAAGAAAAAATGTGGCGAAACTCCTTATAAACATGAAGGCAGACAAGGCGAACAATGGATTTTGATTGATTATGTAAATGTAGTCGTTCATGTAATGCTTTCTGAACCCAGAAAGTTTTACAAACTCGAAGAAATGTGGAGCGATGCATCAATAATGGAACATTAATCCCAAAAATAAAATCAAACACAATTAAAAAAACCTCTGAATTCTTAATCAAGAAGTAAGATAAAAATATTGCAGAAGCAAGCTTATATGGCAACTGAAGAACAGAAAAAAAAATCATTACAAAAAAGGTTAAACCCTAACTTATCTCCCGGAACTCCTCCTGAAGAGGATCCTAAAAAGAAGCCAAGGCTTAGTATTTACTGGGTTTACGGAATTATTTTCGCTATTATTATCGGATATAATCTTTTCCGTAATACAAGTGGTACCGGCTTTGAAATCAATAATACAGATTTTTACACCATGCTGCAGAGGGGTGATGTCGATCAGATAAAAACTGTTGGTAATAAAAAATTAGTTAGAGTTTTTTTAGATCCACAAAAATTAGAAAGTGACGCAGCTTATTTCAAAGGCATTTTCGGGGATAATTACGATAATGTAAAACGGATTAAAGATGGTCCGCAAGCATATTTTGGAATTATAAAAGATGAAATTTTTGCAACTCAGTTAGCACAATTTTATAAAGATAACCCCACAGTTAAACAGGTGCCAGACAAACCTGGCGATGAAGGAGAACTACTGGGACAAATCGTAAGCACACTATTACCCATACTTTTAATTGCACTGGTATTTATTATGATGATGCGAAAAGTAGGTGGTGGTGCCGGCGCTGGTGGTCCGGGCGGAATTTTTAATATTGGAAAATCAAAAGCCACACTCTTCGAAAAAGGCACAAGGGTGAATATCAATTTCAGCGATGTAGCTGGCCTCGATGAAGCCAAAGTGGAGGTAATGGAAATTGTAGATTTTCTAAAAAATCCTAAAAAATACACTAATCTCGGCGGTAAAATTCCGAAAGGCGCGTTGCTTGTTGGTCCTCCGGGAACTGGTAAAACATTATTGGCGAAGGCGGTTGCCGGCGAGGCGCAGGTTCCGTTTTTCAGCCTCAGTGGAAGTGATTTTGTTGAGATGTTTGTTGGGGTTGGTGCAAGCCGAGTGCGTGATTTGTTTAAGCAGGCAAGAGAAAAAGCTCCATGTATTATTTTCATTGATGAAATTGATGCGATTGGACGTGCACGCGGAAAAAATATGATGATGAGCAATGATGAAAGAGAAAATACTTTGAATCAGTTGCTCGTAGAAATGGATGGCTTTGGAACAGATTTGGGAATTATCATTCTTGCCGCTACTAACCGTCCTGACGTGTTGGATAGTGCATTATTGAGACCAGGAAGATTTGACAGACAAATAACAATTGATCGGCCAGACCTGGTTGGGCGCGAAGCGATTTTTAAAGTTCATTTGGTTCCGATTAAAGTTTCTCAAAACTTAGATACACATAAATTGGCGGAACAAACCCCTGGATTTGCAGGTGCAGATATTGCGAACGTTTGTAACGAAGCAGCATTAATTGCGGCTCGTAAAGGAAAAGAAGTGGTTGATATGGTAGATTTTCAGGATGCAATTGACAGGGTAATTGGCGGACTTGAGAAGAAAAATAAAATTATTTTACCTGAAGAAAAAGAAATCATTGCCTATCACGAGGCCGGACATGCAATTTGTGGATGGTTTTTGGAACATGCCTATCCATTATTAAAAGTAACGATCGTACCAAGAGGCACAGCAGCATTGGGTTATGCACAATACACTCCGAAAGAGCAATATCTTTATAATACCGATCAGTTGCTCGACCAGGTTTGTATGACACTTGGTGGCAGGGCTTCAGAATCTATTTTCTTTGGCAAAGTTTCTACCGGCGCCAGCAACGATTTGCAACAGGTTACAAAAATGGCTTATTCAATGGTTACTGTTTATGGCATGAATGAGAAAGTGGGAAATGTGAGCTATTATGACCCCGCACAGGAAAATGCCTTTCAGAAACCGTTCAGTGAGGAAACGGGAAAAATGATAGATGAGGAAGTACGTAAATTGATTGAAACTGCTTTTGAAAGAACGAAAGCGTTATTGACAGAAAGAAAAAAAGAAGTAGAAGTTATCGCACAGGAATTGTTGAAAAGAGAAGTTTTGTTTAAAAGTGATGTGGAAGCTTTGATTGGTAAAAGACCTTATGAAGAGAAGAAAGCATTAGACTTTGTGGATAATCCAAAAGAAGCAGTAGTAGAATCTCCGATTCATGTAGATACTAACGATGCAAATATTAATTGATCAAAATGAAAGTTTCTTCTTCTAAAGAAAAAATTTTAAAAAAAATAAGAGAGGCACTGAGTAATCCGGTGCCTTTACCTTTTCCAAAAAGCGAAGGAAATACTTCTGTTTTTCCCGCTCCGGAAGAAGATCTTGAAATATTATTTGCCCAGGAATTTACAAAGCTGCTTGGAAAGTTTGCATTTTGTGTAAATGAATCGGATGCAAAAAGTCAAATCAAAAAGCTGATCTCTGATAAAAAATGGGAAAATATTTATTGTATTGAAAAATATTTTTTAGGTTTATTCCAGGATTTTTCTCTCGTAAATAATTCTTCGCTGGCGAACTGTGACGCTGCGATTACTTCCTGCAATTATTTAATAGCAAGAACGGGCGCAATTGTAATGAGTAGTGCGCAGCAAAGCGGAAGGACTACAAGCGCTTATGCACCGGTTCATATTTGCATTGCTTATGTTGATCAATTGGTTTTTGATACCCGTGATGCACTAAAAGATCTGAAAAAAAAATACGGAAATAGTCTTCCTTCCTTTATCACATTTGCCGCAGGACCAAGCCGCACGGCTGACATTGAAAAAACATTAGTGGTTGGAGTTCATGGACCGAAGGAAGTATATGTATTTTTGATTGACAGATTGCTGGCTTAATCAGAAATGAAAAATTACAGTAGTTGCTCGTTTACTATTTACTTGCAATCATTTGATTGATCTGGGAAACTGTTGAGTTAGGGTCTTCCCCCAGTCCTTCTTTTTGAAAAACGAGATTTCCTTGTTTATCTAAAACTGAAATGATATTACTGTGAGAAAAATTTCCTTCAGCATCTTTTTCAAATTGCACATTCAATAACACAGAAAGTGTTCTTACAGCACTTTCACTGCCATGCAAAAGCGTCCAGTTTTTATCAAGTCCTGAAGCATCAGCAAACTTTTTTAACTGATCCGGAAAGTCTCTTTCCGAATCAAAACTTACCAGCAGGTAATTTACTTTTCCTTTTTCAGATTTTAGATCTTGTTCGATATTTTTTATGTCGGCAGTTAGTCTTGGACAAGCATAAGTGCAATGAGTAAATATCATTCCTACAATAGTCGGTTTTCCTGCAAAAGATGCAAGAGTAACGAGCTTTTTATCCTGCGTTTGAAACGTATCAGGAAGCTGGTAAATACTTTCGGATGGGATTGTTCCAACCAGCGCGGTTTCATGTTTTGGCCCCTCCCCTACAAATGCAGATTGATTGCTTACATCTGAGCAACCAAATAAAATAATAGCAAAAAACAGGAATACAAATAATTTCATTTTTGTCTAATTTAAATTCTGTGCACAGCGAAATCCAAGATTAGCAATACAAAAATTTCCTTTCAAACTGCCCCGATAACTAAATCTAAGATAAGTTGCATAATCGCTTTTATCTACTACGTTTAGTGCGCCTGCACAAAAGTTTTTTAATTCATCTTCATCACTTCCTCTCGAATCTTTTGAAGCAATAAAACTATTAAAATTAAAAGTCCATTCCCAAATTAATCCATTCATATCGTACAATCCAAATTGGTTTTCATAAGTCGATTTTACATTAGGGAGAACCGGCAAATTCGGTCTTCTGTACCACTCCAAAATGTAGTCAGTAAGAGAATTGAACTTAATGTTTTTTGGAGTTCCTTTTGCCGCCAGCTCCCATTCGGCAATAGTTGGAAGCCTTTTGTTTTTCCATTTACAATAAGCTTCTGCGGCGAACCATGAAACATTTACTACAGGGGAGTTGTAAATATTTTTATTTTTTTCTCCGATTTCCAAATCGCTTTTCCAGTGATGAAGATAGTTGGTATCGGCAAAAAGGCGGTTCACTTTTGCCCTTCTCCATTGAGGATTTACTTTTACAAATTCAAGAAATTCAAGGTTGGTAACAGCATGTTCATCCATTTTAAAAGCAGCAACGGCAATCGGTTTGTTACTTTTTGTAACAAAGAAAGTTTGATAATTTCCGGCCGGAACTACAGCCATTTTATTTTCAACAACAACAGCTTTCTTCTGCGCATTGCCTGTGCTGAAGAAAGCCATCATTATTAAAATGGTAAGGAAGAATTTCATTTCTCCAAAGAAGGATTCTTATTTAAGTTTATGATAAATAGAAGGATTTTCCGCACCGGTAACTTTTATCTGAGCGATTGCACCTTTGTTAAATGCGCGGAAAATAGAATGATCAACAAGATTGATTACTTCAGGAACCTGCATTTTCATTTCCACAATTGCAGCACCACCAGCAGGAATCAAAGTTGTTTGCACATCATGATTCACTTCTGTTCCACCTTCCATATACACCCTGGTAAAAATTTGTCCAATCGGATGGAAAGAAGAAACAAGATTTGGTCCACCATTTCCAACAAATAATCTTACGGTTTCGCCAACCTTTGCTTGCAAAGCATTTGACCCAGTTGTTGATCGTACGCGTCCATTAAATAAAACGTAATCAGGATTTTCTGCAAGTGCTTTTGTTTCATCAAAGTCCTGCAAGCCAGGAGCGTCATATTTCCCTTTTGTATAAAAATCACCTTGCATAATATAATATTCTTTGTCAACTTTTGGCAATCCGTCCTGCGGCTCAACCAAAATCAAACCATACATTCCATTGGCAATGTGTAATGGAACAGGTCCTGTCGCACAATGGTAAACAAATAAACCGGGATGCATAGCACGAAACTGAAAATGACTTGATTGTCCTGGAGCTGTAGCAGTTGCATCAGCGCCACCGCCTGGACCGATCACGGCATGAAGATCAATGCTGTGAGACATCTTGCTATCAGGAGAATTTTTTAAAGTAAAATCTACAAGATCACCTTGCCTCACGCGAATAAAATTTCCGGGAACATGGCCACCAAATGTCCAGAAAGTATATTCAGAGCTATCGGAGATTGGCATCACTTTTTCAATTGTTTCCAACTGCACAATTACTTTTTTTGGAGAAGTGTAAGTGATCGGCTTAGGAACATTAGGAGCAATGGTCAGGTCGGCAGTAACAGTTCCGGTTAACGCTGTATCAATATTGTTTTCTTCGGAATTGAAATTTCCTGGATTGCTCTTGCAGGAAAACAATAAAACAGAAAACAGGAAAATGAGCACCGGAAGCGCCTGTTTAAGAAGCGCATCTTTTTTTGAAACTTGAATCATGGTTTTTGAGGTTTATTTTAAAATTTCTTTTTTTCATTTAAGGCTGCCAGCAAAATTCCCTTGTGTTGAGTTTGTAAAATGTAAGCGCACTCATTTTAAAACATGAGACTGATCATGTTTTTTAAAACCGGTCTGCTTTTTTATTATTTTCACGCTTCACAAGATGAGGTTTATCATGTACCTCATCTGGTAATTACAAGAGGTTTTTTTATGAAACTTTACGTTTCTTTACAATAAATTTTTTTGATGAATAAATTGCTTGCAGGTGAACAGGAAAAATTCCAGGCGATATTCCAAAATGCTTCGCTTGGCATTTTGGTAATTAATAACTCCGGAACAATAACTCTTGCAAATGATTTTTTATTAAAACAGTTTGGATATTCAAATGCGAATGAACTTGTAGGTCAGAAAGTAGAAATTCTTATTCCAAAAAGATACCATGACGAACACGTTAGCGATAGAGAAATGTATATGAAACATCCTGAGACGCGTCCAATGGGCATTGGTCGCGATCTTTTTGGCGTAACAAAAGAGGGAAAGGAAATTCCCCTGGAAATTAGTCTTAGCAGCTATTCCAATGATGATGGAGTTTTTTCAATTGCGTTTATCAGTGATATCAGCCAAAGAATAGAAGTTCAGAATAAATTGCGTGAGCAAAGGCAGGCACTGGCTGCAGTGAATAAAAAAATGGAAGCGTTGAATGAACAACTTGAAAAAAAAGTGCAAGCCCGAACTGCTAAATTGCAGGAAACAATGGAAAAGCTGGAAGCATCGAAAGATGAACTTTCAAAAGCACTAAGCAAAGAAAAAGATTTAGGTGATTTGAAAAGCGCCTTTGTTTCAATGGCCTCACATGAGTTCAGAACACCATTGAGTACCATTCTTTCTTCGGCATCTTTGCTTGCAAAATATAAACTGACCGAAGAACAGCCGAAACGCGATAAACATGTTCAGAGAATAAAATCTTCAGTATTCAATCTGAATAATATTTTGAATGAGTTTCTTTCGCTTCGCAAAATCGAGGACGGCATGATTTCTACTCACAATTCTGTATTCAATATCAAAGAATTGGTTTCGCAGCAGATAAATGAAATGACGGAAATTTTAAAACCGGGTCAACATGTAAATTATGTTCACAGTGGTGATGCGGAAGTAACGCTTGATGAAGTGTTGTTCAAAAATATTCTGATCAATCTTCTTTCGAATGCAGTAAAATTTTCAGGAGAAAGTAAACCAATTTATATTTCAAGTGAGCAAAAAAATGGTGAGTTACACTTTTCAATAAAAGATGAAGGAATGGGAATTTCAATAAAAGATCAGGAACATTTATTCCAGATATTTTATCGTGCAACCAATGCCGTAAATATTCCCGGAACGGGCCTGGGGCTTCATATTGTAGCGAGATATGTGGATATGATGCAGGGGCAAATCGAAATAAAAAGCGAATTAGATAAAGGAACCGAAGTCAATTTAATTTTTCCGCAATGACAAAAATATTATTGGTAGAAGACAACAATGAAATCAGAGAAAACACTGCTGAAATCCTCGAGATGGCTAATTATAATGTAGTAACGGCCGCCAATGGGAAAGAAGGTTATGAAACTGCTTTGAGGGAAAACCCGGAACTCATTATTTGCGATATTATGATGCCCGTTTTGGATGGTTATGGACTGCTGCATCTGATTAATAAAAATGAAAATTTGAAAAGCATTCCGTTTATTTTTCTCACTGCAAAAACAGAGCGTATTGATTTCAGAAAAGGAATGGATATGGGTGCCGATGATTATATCACCAAACCTTTCACTGACATTGAGTTGCTTAATGCAATTGAAAGCCGTTTGGAAAAAGTAAAGATTCAACAGGAGCGTGCAATAAATTCTCAAAACCTCAATAATTTTTTTGAAGAAATAAAACACGAAGACGCACTGGAAAAGTTAACGGACGCACAAATAACCAATTCTTACAAAAAAAAGCAACGCATTTATTCTGAAGGAAATCATCCGCATTGTTTGTATTATTTGAATTCCGGAAAAATAAGAACGTATAAGATAAATGAATTTGGAAAAGAACTGACCATTAGCTTGTATAATGCCGGGGATTTTTTTGGGTATAACGCCCTGTTTGAAAACTCTACTTATAAAGAAAATGCGGAAACACTTGAAGAAAGTGAAGTAAGCATTATTGGCCGCGAAGATTTTGAAATATTAGTGAACAACAATAAAAAAGTAGCGCAAAAATTTATTAAATTGCTTGCACAAAATGTTTCTGAAAAAGAAGAACAACTCATCAATCTTGCTTACAATTCTCTTAGAAAAAGGGTAGCCGACGCCATTATAACGTTATTAAAAAAATACAAGAAAGAACACAGCCCTGATTTTATTATTCACATTTCAAGAGAAGACCTGGCACATATTGCAGGTACTACAACTGAATCTTTAATCAGAACTTTGAGTGATTTTAAAAACGAAAAACTGATAGAAGCAGAAGCAGGATGGGTAAAAGTTCTAGATGAAAAAAAGCTGCTGGACATGCTCAATTAAGTTTAAGAGCTTTGCATTAGTTTTTCATTGAACTCTTTTGAAAGACCTTCATATTTTTTTTCAAAAAGGCAAATATCATTTCGCAGCTTTTCATACTTTCGGATAATTTCATCTGATTGTTTTCCTGCTTTTGTCCGATTAGAAATTTCCAGGAGTTGCTTCGTTAATTTTTTTAGCTTCTCATCTTTCAGCAACAATTCATTTTGAAAATATTCTGCGGCCTGAAGAAACGAATCGTCTTCATTATTATCCACAATTTCGCTAAGGCGATATTTTAATAAAGCATTCTCCTGCGAAAAATACTTAAGTTTTTTTTGCCAGTTAGAGATTTCCTGTTTCAATGAAACATGTAATTGGATGTTCATTTAAGTTTTTTTTTCTTCCTCGGTCCTGCCGTGAAAAGTAAAAGTCTGAAACACAAAGTTGGAGAAATGGATCGTCTGAATAAATGACTAACGGCAGAATAGCAGATGATTTAAATCATACATAAAAAACAGAAATAAATGGATTAGAAAGTAAAAATAAAAACCGTGATAGTTACTACTTCGAAGAAGTAACATTTGGTTGAATATTTTGGCGCTCTTTATGAATGGTAATTGCTATCCAGATTAAGCCGGTTCCAATAATAATAGCAGAATAAAATAGAACAATATTGGCATACGGCAATGGTTCCAGGTTCAACACCTCCAGCCCTTGCAGCATCAACGTAATTTCCTGTAGCAATACGCCAAAAACAAAAAGAAAAATCCCTGTTTTTGAAACGAGTCTTTTTTGTTCTGCAAAAATCTCGTTGATATACCCAATGATGAAAAAAGAAATAATGCCTAAAAAAGATAAATGCAGATAACCAATCACAATGGGCCGAAAGCCAAAAGCATAGTTACTGAAAAAAGGGATAATGGAAAGTGTTTGTAAAATAATTTTCAGGATGAAAGAGATAGCAGCCATGACCCATAAATATCTCGTGGTTTTAGTTAGTTTTCGCGGAATATTTTTTTTTAAGGTTGGAAATAATGTGATGAAATAAAATAAAACCAACAACTGAAGTATTCCTGAAATATTTGCCAGCAAATGCAGTGAACGCGGTAGTTTCAGCCATAGGATAGAAAGAAGAAAAGTAGGCGCTACAGTAATTGCCATGATGATAAATAAATTTTTATTGATGGCAACAGAATGCATAAGTTCTCTTTCAAATAAATAAGAAAACAATATACCGAAGCAAACAAACAGAAACCACCCATTGTATTGGAAATGAAGGAAAAAATATAAAGCAGCAAAATAATAATCCTGAACTGTGCTAAAATTTATCATCAGATAAGCAAGCGTTATTTCTCCAATTGAAGAAATGATCCAGATAATTAAAGCAGCCTTAAACCATTTATCAGCGTAAGATTTGTCGTTAACTTTATTAAGATCCATCCAAAAGCAAATGATAAAAACATAAGAAACAAGGATGGATAAAATGGAAAATGAAATAGAATAATAACCATAAGCCTGTATAATAAAAGTAACAAACATTCCGTAAGCGGCGATACAAGCAAACGCAAGGATCCAATTGTATTTTTTATAATTAGTGATTACACCATTCCGCAAAAGATAATTAACCATTAATACCATCAATACAAGTGTCACCCAACCCATAAATGCAAAATTCGAATGTGCATACAACACATGTTTTTGATTCACGGCATACAAAGGAAAATTAATTTTATATCGCATTGTAATGCCCGCCGATGCTACCACACAAAAATTTATGAGGGCTATCTGTATCCAATTTCGGGTTCTGAATAAAACATTTTCCATGTCTGATGAAGATAAATTTCTTTTTATAAGCTGCTAAAATATTTTTCTTACTTGGTATGAAGTATGATGCAAATCATCTTAAATATATTTTTTTTATGAGCAGGGTCATAAAAACGAAATAACTTCAGTCTGTAATATTGCATTAAAATTAAAACCATTATTATGAAGAAAACAATCATCATTTGTTCCTTACTTTTTTCTGTAGCTTTCTTTTTTGCTGCCTGCAATGGTTCCGGCAATAGTAACAACAACAGCGATACTGCAACTGCAGCTCGGGAACCAACCGAAGCAAAAACAGGCACCGGCACTACCGCAAATGGCAATCCATCTTATGACCCAAACAGGGGAGAAGGAAAATTTCATGATGTAAAACTTTCAGACAAACTTGATCAGCATGAAGCAGATGAAGGGCAAAAAATCTATGAATTAAAATGTAGCTCATGTCATAAACTAACCAATGAAAGATTGGTTGGTCCGGGCTGGAAAGGCGTTACCTCACGACACAAGCCCGAATGGATTATGAATTTTGTAACAAATACTGATGACATGCTGGATAAAGATCCTAAAGCCCAGGCAATGTTGGAAATTTGTATGGTGCGTATGCCAAATCAAAATCTGACAGATGAACAGGCAAGGGAAATTCTTGAATTTATGAGAAAGAATGATGGTGTAAAATAAGCATTGCATATTTTTTTTAAACCGGATATCCTGAAAATATATCCGGTTTTTTATTGGATGAAAGCGACAAAAAGGGGGAAAAGCAACGGGTTAAAAACCGCCTGTATAATTTTTTTTGGGAAATAAGACAATTATGAGATCTTCCATTTTTTATTCACTTATCTCAAATTTTTCAAAATGAATTTTAAAAGTACCGGACTTTTAATCGGTTTTTATTGTTTTTGCTCTTCGATATTTGCCCAAACAAAATCTTCTGTTTATGACTGGCGCGAGTTATTTGGACAGGATGTTTTTACGAAAAATGGAAATGAATTTCGATCTGCAAATGGGGCCCCGGGAAATAAATATTGGCAAAATCGTGCTGATTACATGCTTCACGCAACTATCGATACGGCTGAAAATACTTTAAAAGGAACTGAAACAATTCATTATTCTAATAATAGCCCTGATGAATTATCTTCTCTTTGGTTGCAATTAGACCAAAATACTTACAAAGAGGATGCTCGTTCCAATTTTTATACTTCAGGGCGAAGAGGTGGAAATGATCACACTAATGGTTATCAAATCGAAACAGTAACCATTGAATACAATGGGAAAACCGTTAAAGCGGATTATATAATTAATGATACACGAATGCAAATCCGGCTTGCGAATGGGTTATCATCAAAAGGAAAAATAAACATTCATATAAATTATCATTATAAAATTCCCGGAGCATTCGGCGGAAGAACTGATTTTTTTACGACAAAAAATGGAAAGATTTATGAGATAGCACAATGGTATCCCCGCATGTGTGTTTATGGCGACCTGGAAGGTTGGAGCACTTTGCCATTTTTAGGAAGCGGCGAATTTTACTGTGAATATGGCGATTTTGACTATACAGTTACAGTTCCATCAGGAATGATCGTTGCTGGAAGCGGTGAATTACAGAATGAAAAAGAAGTGATTTCTCCAAAACAAATTGAAAGATTGAATGCAGCGAGAAAAAGCGATAAAACAATTTTCATCCGTACTGAAGATGAAGTGAGTAATGCATCAAAAAAATCAGCGGATAAAAAGTTGGTAAGCTGGCATTTTAAAATGAACAATACCCGCGACGTGGCTTTTGGCGCTTCAGCGTCTTACATTTGGGATGCGGCACGAGTGAATTTGCCTGGAGGAAAAAAAGCTCTGGCAATGTCAGTTTACCCTGTTGAAAGCGCCGGAGAAAATGCCTGGGGAAGAGCTACAGAATATTTAAAAAAATCGATAGAATACTTCTCAGCAAAATGGTTTGTGTACCCTTATCCTGTTGCCGTTAACGAAGCGGGAAGAGCCGGAGGAATGGAATATCCGGGAATTGTGTTTGACGGAATGTATGCAAAGTCAGGTGATCTTTATTGGGTTACGGCTCACGAAATCGGACACAATTGGTTCCCGATGATTGTTGGAAGCGATGAACGCCGCTATCCATGGATGGATGAAGGGTTCAATACTTTTATAGATGTTTATGCAGCGGATGAATTTAATCATGGAGAATATGCGCCAAAGCGCGACGGAGAATATGCACCTAAAAAAGGAAATCCTGCAGATGAGATCATTCCTTTATTGCAGGATTCTATGGCCCCTTCAATGATGGCCAGGGCGGATATGCTTACAGAAAAATATCGCCATCCGCTGGCTTATTTTAAACCGGCTTTTGGATTGGTTTTGCTACGTGAAGTAATTTTAGGAAATGACCGTTTTGATTATGCTTTCAAAAAATATATTGAAAGATGGGCGTACAAACATCCTTCGCCGGATGATTTTTTTAGAACCATAAATAATGAAGCTGGTGAAGATCTTTCATGGTTTTGGAAAGAATGGTTTTACCACAACTGGCAACTTGATCTTTATGTTCAAAAAGTAACATATAACAATAACGATCCAAAAGATGGCGCGAATATTACGATTGCCAATTTGCAAAAAATGGCCATGCCATGCACATTGGAAATCGTTTTAAAAGATGGAACTGTACAGGATTTACAATTGCCTGTTGAAACATGGATGCAAAGCGATACTCACACGATTCATTTTCAAACCACACAACCGATCGCATCCGCCACCATCGATCCAAAAAATCTTTTGCCGGACAGGGACCGAAAAAATAATGTATGGAAAGAATAAGATTAATTAACACTGTTGAAAAACCCACTATTTAAGTGGGTTTTTATTTAAAATGCATTAAGAAATAAAAGGAATTCTCTTATTCTCTTTATCGAACAGATTTATCCGTTCATTGAAGTAAGGAATTCTGCATTGTCCTTTGTTCCTTTCATGTTTTTCATCAACGTATTGATAGCTTCTTCAGGGTTCATGTCAGCCATATGATTTCTTAAAACCCACATTCTCTGCAGAACATCTTTATCAAGTAACAAATCATCACGGCGTGTTGAAGAAGAAATAATATCAATTGCAGGGAAAATTCTGCGGTTAGACAATCTCCTGTCAAGTTGCAATTCCATATTACCTGTTCCCTTAAATTCTTCAAAAATTACTTCATCCATTTTACTTCCGGTGTCTACCAAAGCTGTCGCAATAATTGTGAGTGAGCCACCATTTTCAATTTTACGTGCAGCTCCAAAAAATTGTTTTGGTTTTTGCATTGCGTTCGCTTCCACACCACCAGACAAAACTTTTCCACTTGCCGGTGAAACAGTGTTATGTGCTCTTGCCAAACGAGTAATACTATCTAATAAAATAACCACATCGTGACCACATTCTACCAAACGTTTTGCTTTTTGCAAAGCCATTGTACTTACTTTTACATGTTTTTCAGCTGGTTCATCAAAAGTAGAGGCAATTACTTCTGCTTTTACGCTACGTTCCATATCGGTAACTTCTTCCGGTCTTTCATCCACTAACACAATCATTAAATAACATTCAGGATGATTCGCTGCAATTGCATTCGCAATTTCTTTCAGCAGCATGGTTTTACCTGTTTTTGGCTGTGCAACGATCAATCCGCGCTGGCCTTTCCCGATTGGCGTAAAAAGATCAATGATCCTGGTGGATAAATTATTGGATGAAGTAAATAAATTCAGCTTCTGATAAGGAAATAATGGTGTCAGGTAATCAAACGGAACACGGTCACGAACTTCGTCAGGCCCTTTTCCATTAATAGTTTCCACTTTTAATAAAGCGAAATATTTTTCACCTTCTTTTGGCGGACGAACAGAACCATAAACGGTGTCGCCGGTTTTTAAACCAAATAATTTTATTTGTGAAGGAGAAACATAAACGTCATCAGGAGAAGAAAGATAATTATAATCACTGCTTCTCAAAAAACCGTATCCATCAGGCATCATTTCCAGAACGCCTTCGGCTAAAATAATTCCGTCAAATTCAATATTGAACGCCGGCTCCTTTTTTTGAAAATTTTTTGAATGCTGCTGATGGCCGTTATTAACAGGCAAAGGTGGCATTTGCTCTTCTTCTTCCTCATCCTCGTTCTTTAATAATTCGATCAGTGCAGGTGCAATTGTTTTTGGATCAGCCAAATGTTCTACATGATCATCTTCCTCGTCTTCTGTATCAAAAAAATCAAATTCCGGTTTTACGGTAACTTCTTCTTTGGGTTTTTTGACAGGTTTTTTCTTTTCCTCAATTCTTTTAGGTTTTACTTCTTTTTCTTCTTCTACTGCCACTGGTTCTGCAACTTCTTTTTTCACAGATTTTACAATGCGTTTACGCTTAGGTCTTTCAGTAGTAGTTTCTTTTTTATCGTTAGTTGTCATTGATGCTTGTTTATCAAGAATTTTATAAATCAATTCCTGTTTTTGTAAATTTTTTGCGTCGGTTATATTTTGTTGCTCTGCAATATCAAGCAACTCCGGAACGAGCATATCGTTCAGTTGTAAGATGTCGTACATAAAGAGACGTATAGATTAATAGTCAAAACACAATTGGGGTTGTAAAAATCTAATATTTGATATTTATAATGGAATGGGATTCTGTTAATACTGATGTAATCGTAGCAAAAGGAAAACTAGTCAGCTTTAATCTGATGCAATATTACATTAAAATAATAAAAAACAATAAATTTTTTTCTTTTTATGTACAGATTCCAGAACTGAAAATACACTCCTCTGTCTCCTAAAATACAGGTAAAACAAGGATTAGACCAAAAATTTTATCTTGTTGAATTATATTTGCGTTTTTAAATAAAGCAAATGTTTAACAAAAGAGTACGTATTAAAGATGTTTTGGAAGGGGATTTAATTAACCATGAATTAACGGTAATGGGATGGGTTCGTACTTTCAGAAACAATCAATTTGTAGCATTAAACGATGGAAGCACTAATTCAACCCTTCAAATCGTTTTAGAATTAGGAAAATTTGATGAATCACTTTTAAAAAGAATTACTACAGGAGCATCTTTGAAAATTTCTGGAATTTTAGTTCCTTCTTTAGGCAAAGGCCAAAAAGTGGAATTAAAAGCACAATTGGTGGAAGTGTTGGGCGACAGTGATGCGGAAAAATTTCCACTTCAACCCAAAAAACACAGCCTGGAATTTTTGAGGGAAAAAGCTCATCTCCGTTTTCGGACCAATACATTTGGAGCAATTTTTAGAGTAAGACATTCTCTAGCTTTTGCAATTCATGAATTTTTTAATAAAAAAGGATTTGTGTATCTGCATTCGCCTATTATTACAGCTTCAGATGCCGAAGGGGCCGGCGAAACCTTTCATGTTACTTCTTTTGACCTGGAACATCCGGTGAAAAATGAAGACGGAACAATCAATTACAAAGAAGATTTTTTTGGAAAAGCTTCCAATCTTACAGTTAGCGGACAACTGGAAGCAGAACTGGCGGCAATGGCTTTGGGCGATGTTTATACGTTTGGTCCAACTTTTCGCGCTGAAAACTCTAATACTGCGCGACATCTTGCAGAATTCTGGATGATAGAGCCGGAAATGGCTTTTTCAGATCTGGAAGATGATATGAATCTGGCAGAAGAATTTATTAAATATATTATTAAATATGCTCTGGAGCATAACCGGGAAGACCTTGATTTTTTAGCTGCAAGACTAGTAGAAGAAGAAAAGCAAAAACCACAGAATGAGCGTAGCGAAATGGGATTGATTGAGAAGCTTGAATTTGTTATTAATAATGATTTTGAAAGATTAACTTATGCAGAAGCGATAGAAATTTTAAAAAATTCACCTGCCAATAAGAAAAAGAGATTTCAATATCCTGTTGATAAATGGGGAATTGATTTGCAGAGCGAACACGAGCGTTACCTGGTAGAAAAGCATTTTAAAAAACCGGTAATTCTAATCAATTACCCAAAAGAAATAAAGGCTTTTTATATGCGGCAGAATGATGATGGCAAAACTGTTGCGGCGATGGATATCCTGGCTCCCGGAATTGGAGAAATTGTTGGCGGTTCTCAACGTGAAGAAAGATTGGATGTTTTGGAAAAAAGAATGCGCGAAATGAATATTCCGGTAGAAGAAATGAACTGGTATCTTGATACCAGGAGATTTGGAAGCGCTCCTCACGCTGGTTTTGGACTTGGATTCGAAAGAATGATACAGTTTGTAACAGGAATGACGAACATACGAGACGTAATTCCGTTTCCTCGTTATCCGAAGAACGTAGAATTCTAAAAATTTTTTTCATGAAACGCTTTCTTGAATTCTTTTTGGGAATTATCCTGATTTTATTGATTTTAGGAAAATATGGTGACAAGAATCATCATCAGCAACCACTTGTTTCCTACTTAAGTACCAATTTGTTTTTGAAAATAGTCATTTACATTGTTCTGATATTTTTTGCATTCAAATTTATCGGCGGTAAGAAGAAGGATTATTCAAAATTCTTCTATAATCTTTTAGTAAAACTGTTTGGCGATCCAGAAAAAAGAAAAGGATAAATTTTTCTGTTATAGAATTTCTCAAAGAAAGAAATCTAATTATTCCTGTCCTGACTCTAATCCTGCGTTTATTAATATTTCTCCAAATAAGAAAAGCTCTTTTTCAAATACCGTAATTGAAACGAAAGGCGAAAAATATATTAATTACCTGCTTTGTTGTTGCATATCTCATTATCGCCTTATTGCCTCTTTTAGATTTTGCGCCCTACACTTTTTATGTTGCATTTCTTTCTATTCCTTTTGCGGTTCAGGCAATTCGCTATGCACAAAAATTATGATAAAACATCTGCTGATTTGATCCCAAGCAATGCCCACACTGCGATTGCACATTTGTTCACCAGACTACTTTTGGTATTTGCCTTTTTATTGACTGGCTTAAGTTTCGCGATGCCGGCTTTGTACCTGATCGCTTCATTTTTTTGTTTTGGCATTATATAAACGTCAAAGAAAAACAATGAATAATTTTCGATTGGCAATTGGGAAAAAATAAAGGAACAATTCGCACAATGATTCTTTATTGATTTTTTAAAAAACATTTAATTCTTGTTCCCACATTTTCTCTGATGTTTTCATAAAAAAGATTGTAATCAGCAATATGAAAGTTTTTTGTCTTGATAAAAACACTTCCTAGAAATTGCGGCTTATTCACCCACAAAACATTTCCATGAATCTGTGCATGAACAACACCGGGAATTACTTTATTAAAATTGCGAAGCACACCGCCTTTATTTAAAGAAGCCGGAGCAAGAGTTGTATCCATTGTCCAGGTCAAAGGGTTAATCACATAAGCTTTCAAAGTTTCTTTTTGAATGTAAGGAGCTTCGTAGCCTTCCTGAAAAGTTCGCCAGCTGACAAAACATCCTGTGGCTGTAGAATCACTACAAGGGTTTAATTTGGAAAAATAATTCGTAAAAACTGGAAGCCCGATTATGTATGCACAAACCAATTGCTTTTGCAAACGTTTTCCTTCAAAAAACTCTTTCAATAATTTTCCCGCGTGCCATGTTCCCTGGCTGTGGGATGCAATAATTATTGGCCGTCCACGATTGTAATTTTGCAGATAATATTCAAATGCATTTCTTACATCTTCGTATGCTAAGTCTAATGCTGCTTCACCAGAATCTTTATGGCTTGTATAAAAGGCATAAAGATTTGCCTGCCGATATCTTGGTACAAACACACGGCAGTATTTATTGAACACGCTTGCCTGGTAAAGGATTGACGTCTCATCAGTTTTTTTATTGATGGCTTGATCATCAATATCTGCATTCCATCCGTCAGGCATTTTCCGGTCTATATAAGAAGTGGGATAAATAAAAAAAACATCAGCAAGAGAATCTTTCGAACGATCTTTCATATCTGTTGGAATATTATCGGATGGATCATATTTGAAAGGAGACGCAGCCCAATAATTTAAATCGCTGTAATCGGGAAGATGTGTTTTACTTTTAAAAGAATAATTTATTGCCTGGCCTGAAATTTTATGTGAGCATGAAATGATGCAAACGTGGAAAAATAAAAAAAGAAAAACTATATCTTTAGATAAAAAATTTTGTTTGTAAATTGACATGTGCTAAGCTACATTCGCTTTTTTAAAAATTTAAATTTTTAATGCAATGACCATACCAGTAGTTGATCTTTCCGACTTTACCAAAGGGGATACAAAACTGAAAGAATCATTCGTGCAGCAATTGGGAAAAGCTTATGAAGAAGTTGGTTTTGTGGCAGTGAAAAATCATGGAATTCCTGATGAACTTATTGCTGACCTTTATAAATATGTTCAACAATTTTTTTCACTTCCTTCAGAAAAAAAACGTGCTTATGAAATTCCTGAACTTGCTGGTCAAAGAGGTTATACTTCCTTTGGAAAAGAACATGCAAAAGGAAGGGATGCGCCTGATCTGAAAGAATTTTTTCAATACGGACAAACGATTCCGGAAAGCCATCCGTTGAAACCTGAATATCCTGATAATGTAAGCGTGGAGGAAGTTTCAGGGTTTAATGAAACTCTTTTCAAGGCATATCGGGCTTTTGAAAAATCCGGAAAAACTTTGTTGCAGGCCATTGCGCTTTATCTTGCTTTGAATGAAAATTATTTCGATGATTTTGTTGAAGACGGAAATTCAATTGTTCGTGCCATTCATTATCCTCCAATTACCGTTGAGCCGAAAAGTGCGATTCGTGCAGAACAGCATGAAGACATTAATCTGATCACTTTATTGGTGGGCGCTTCTGCAGGCGGACTGGAAATTTTGACAAAGCAAAACGAGTGGATTGGAGTAACTTCTTTGCCAGATCAGATCGTTGTAAATGTGGGTGATATGCTGCAAAGACTTACCAACAATAAATTAAAAAGTACTACTCACAGAGTTGTAAATCCTCCGAGGGAATTGTGGCATACATCAAGATTCTCCATTCCTTTTTTCCTTCATCCAAAATCGGCAATGGATCTTTCTGCATTAGAAGAATGCGTCGATGAAAATCATCCTAAAGTGTATGAAGATATTACTGCAGGAGAATATCTTGACGAACGACTGAGAGAGATTGGGTTGAAAAAATGATAATCAGCTAATTTACCGATGAGCTGATATGCTAATTAAAACAAAATGCCTGAAGACAACAAAAGATGCGATTCTAAAAACAAATATTTTTCATGGTACTTTACAGGCATATTCCTTTTTTAAAAGCTGTCTTTTTTTATACTATTTCTGCTTTTGGTGGTCCACAAGGCCATTTGGGAATGATGATAAAAACATTTGTTGAAAGAAGGCGCGATGTTACCAAAGAAGAACTAATGGAATATGTTTCTTTTTGCCAACTCTTGCCAGGCGCATCTTCTACCCAAACGATCACGCTGATCGGTTATAAACGTGGTGGTGTTCCTCTTGCTGTTCTTACTCTGTTGATATGGATTTTTCCTGCAAGTCTATTAATGGGAATTTTTTCGTTTTTGTTTTATTATGTAAATACCTATCATGTAAGCCTCGATCTTTTTTCTTACATCCAGCCAATGGCAGTTGGATTTATTGCCTTCGCTGCTTTCAGAATGTATAAAGTTTCTATCAAAAACAATATTACGTTTATCATCATGATCGTTGGCGCTATTGGCACCTATGCTTTTTTTAAAACTCCATGGGTTTTTCCGATATTGATTGTGTTGGGTGGTGTAGTTACCAATTTCAGTGACAGAAGATTTCCTGAAAAAGAAAATATCAAACCGCGACATATAAAATGGACCAATATCTGGCTTTTCATTTTGATTTTTGTAGTGGTTGGTTTTTTGAGTGAAACTGCTCGAAAACAAAATTGGGAACACAAAAGAGCTTACAATCTTACAGAAAATGTATATCGTTATGGAAGCCTGGTCTTTGGCGGCGGAGATGTATTGATGCCAATGATGTATGAACAATATGTCACCCGTGAAAAATCAAGATATTTAACCAAAGAAGAATATTTAACCGGTTGGGGAATTGTTCGCGCCATTCCGGGACCTGTGTTTTCGGTAACCTCCTATGTTGGTGGAATGGTACTTCGTGAATATGGAACTAAGTGGCAAATATTAGGATGTTTTATTGGTTGTACCGGCGTTTTTTTGCCAAGCGCATTGTTGGTTTTATTCTTTTTTCCCGTGTGGCAAAGTTTAAAAAAATATGTGGTCGTTTACAGGTCACTTGAAGGCATTAATGCTGTCGTCGTCGGCATTATGTGGGCATCTTTTCTTTACCTCGTCAATGATATTTCTATAACGGCGCTTAATACTGTTAGTGTTGTAAATATTGTCGTGATTATTGGCACTTTTTACCTTCTTACTTTCACAAAAATTCCTGCTCCGTTTATTGTTTTAGGCTGCCTTTTAATTGGATTTATTTTTTAAGATCTTTTATAGTAAACAAGCCATAATTCGATTTTTTATTATCGAGATAGGGAAATTATAAAACAATAAAAGTATTTCTATACTTTTATTACGTGGTTTTATTAATTTTGTCTTCAATTAATATTATTTATAAAAAACATTACAGTATGGAAACAACTTTAGAGAATGAAAATATTCTCAACGTTACTTTATTAGAGCCAAGAATGAAACATCCAACCATATTTGTAAGGTTTGATGAATTAAAACCTGGCGAAAGTTTGACGATTCATAATGATCATGATCCCAAGCCCTTGTATTACCAGCTTTTAGGCGAAAGAGGAAATATTTTTACATGGGAATATTTGGAAGAAGGACCGAAATTATGGCGCGTAAAAATTTCAAAGCGCGAACAAGGCCAGGCGGGTGAAACGCTTGGAGAAATTGCTGCAAAAGATTTGCGCAAAGCTGAAGTGTTTAAAAAATATGGTTTGGATTTTTGTTGTAGAGGAAAGAAGACTGTGAAAGAAGCGTGTGCAGAAAAAGGATTGGATGTAAACAAAGTGGAGCAGGAATTACAGAACAGTGATAAAACTTCATTTGCTGCAAGGCCGTTGCCTTATAATGATTGGAACCTTGATTTTCTGGCAGATTATATTGTAAATACTCATCATAGTTATGTGAAGAAAACGATTCCTGATATTCGGATTTATGCTGAAAAAGTTGCCAAAGTTCATGGTGCTCATCATCCGGAATTGTTACGGATCAATCAGCTTGCACAGGAAGTTTGCGAGGAAATGTCTGCACATATGATGAAAGAAGAAACTGTTTTATTCCCTTTTGTAAAACAATTGATAGTAGTAAAAAATAGTGGAAATGGGAAGGCGGAATTTGGTAATCTTGAAACAGTTGAAACACCTATCAACATGATGGAAATGGAACATGAGTTAGTTGGAGCAAATATGGACGAGATCAGGAAAATAAGCAAGAATTATCAGTTGCCGGAAGATGCATGTGCCAGCTATTCTTATCTGTTCAAAACTTTAGATGAATTTGAAAATGATTTGCATATCCATGTTCACCTTGAAAACAATATCCTGTTTCCAAAGGCTTTGGGTTTGGAAAAGAATTAGTGAAAAACTAAAGCTTAATTATCGAAATGTGAAATTGCTCTTCTCCTCTGTCTAATAAGAATTAGCTGTTTTTATTAGAAATGAAACACTCGCGTTTGCTTAGTTTTTAAATTATTGGATAAACAGATCGACAGCTATCATACATACTTTAAATAAACATGACCATTAATAGCAACACAAAAATTTCCAAGATTTTAAAACAAAATCCTGATGCGCTTGAAAGAATCATCAGCATCACGCCGAGGTTTGAAAAATTAAGAAATCCTTTGTTGCGAAAACTTATGGCAGCACGAACCAGCATTGGAATGGCTTCGAATATTGCCGGAATAAGTGTTGAAAATTTTTTTGAAAAACTACAACCATTAGGGTTTGAGCCAGACAGGGAGACTGAGCCGGAATCAAACACAAGAAAATCAAAACTTCCTGCTTATTTTACTTCATTAAGGGCCGCACAAATTATTGATTTTGATGTTCGGCCCATTATTGAGGCAGGTGAGGACCCGTTGTCAGCAATAACAAAAAAAGTAAAATCAATTCGGCAAAACTGCGCTTTGAAAATTATCAATTTCTTTGAGCCAACGCCGCTAATTTCCTTATTGAAAAAGCAGGGCTTTGATTCTTTTGTCAATAAAGTGGACGAGGAAACAGTAGAGACTTATTTTTATAAAAGAAATGATGTGGAGGTTGAAATAAAAGCGGAGGAAAATAATTCTGAAGGCTGGGATGGATTAATAAAAAAATTTGAAGGAAAAATGCAAGTGGTTGATGTAAGGCAATTAGAAATGCCCCAACCAATGATGACGATTTTGTCAGCAATTGAAAAGTTGCCGGAATACGATGCCTTGTTGGTATATCATAAAAGAATTCCTGTCTTTTTATTGCCGGAATTGAAAGAAAGAAAATTCGATTATAGAATAAATGAGCTTACGGCAAATGAAGTGCGTTTGCTTATTTTTAAAGAGAATGATGATCCCCAGAAATAGTAATAGCGGTCTGACAAAAAACACTTCTTACAAAGTGGTACTGCCATTTTATTTGTATGCAGGAATCGCACTTTTAGCCGCAACAGTTTTATTAAATTTTTCTACGTCAGCTTTTCTGCAACATTATTTTCATCCTCACACTTTGGGGATTACACATGTGATGGCACTCGGTTGGGGAACGATGATGATCCTCGGCGCAAGCCATCAACTGGTGCCGGTTTTAATTGAACAAAAATTGTTTAGTAACGCTCTTGCTTACTTGTCTTTCTTTTTTGCCGGTATTGGAATTCCACTTTTAGTCGTTGGATTTTATCAATTTAATTTTGGATGGCCTACTCAGCTCGCCGCCATTTTAATCAACTGCGCCATTTTATTTTATCTAATCAACATTGGCATCAGCATGGCAAAAAGCAAGAACGAGAATATACATGCTATTTTTGTTTTTACTGCAACACTGTGGCTACTCATTACCACAATTGTTGGTTTGTTTTTAGTTTATAATTTTACCTTCAATATCTTGTCAAAAGATTCGCTTGGCTATCTTCCTCTTCACGCACATTTGGGGATAATCGGGTGGTTTTTAATGCTAGTAATTGGCGTTGGATCGCGACTAATTCCAATGTTTCTTATTTCAAAATATAGCAACAATAAATTATTGTGGCAGATATATTCTCTCATCAATTTTGCATTGATCAGTTTTATCATTTTCTTTCTGTATTTTAAAATGATTGCACTTTATCTTGTACCGTTGATTGCAATTGCTGCAGCTCTGATCATGTTCGGATTTTATTGTTATAAAAGTTACTATGAAAGAATTCGTAAGAAAGTAGATTACCAGGTAAAAATTTCTCTACTTTCTGTTTTCATGATGGCGTTGCCCTTGTTTTTTTTATTGATCGTTATTATATTGTTGGTGCTTTCCAGAAACAACGTGCATTTAATATTGACTTATGGATTTTGTATTTTTTTTGGATGGATTACTGCCATTATTTTTGGAATGACTTTTAAAACATTGCCTTTTATCATTTGGAACAAAGTATATCACACAAAAGCAGGATTGGGAAAAACGCCGAATCCAAAAGAATTATTCAATGATAAAATATTTTTAATGATGGGAATTGCTTATTTAACAGGATTTATTTTATTTGCCTCAGGAGCGCTTATTTCAAATGAAATTATCATCAAAATTGCTGCGATTCTTTTATTAATTACTGCAGCTTTATACAATGGAAATATATGGAAGGCGGTGACACATAAACAAAAAAAATCGTGAACGAAATAACCAATGATAAAGCGAAATGCGAGCTGGCTTTGGGCGCACTAAAGTTTGTGGATGATCCTGAAATCGGATTGAACGTTGTAGATCTTGGATTGATTTACCAGATTGATTTTGATGAAGACCAGAAAAAAATTTTTTGTGCTCATTCTTTAACAACACAATTTTGCCCGATGGGTGAAACAATAAATAATGGTGTCACAAATGCGCTTCAACAAACGTTTCCGCTATATATTGTTGAAACAAAAATCACCTTTGATCCGCCCTGGAATTCTTCAAAAATTTCTGACGAAGGAAGAGAGTTTTTAAACATGTAATTATGCTAAGCAAGACATGCAAAATTGCGATAAAAGCCGTCATTTATCTCTGCTCAAAATTTGAAAGCGGCGGAAATGCATCTATAAAAGAAATCGCCGAATTTATTAATTCGAGTGAACATACGGTTGGAAAAATTTTGCAAACATTGGCAAAACAAGATGTAATCAAAAGTATGAAAGGACCTACTGGCGGGTTTTTTATTTCACGTACGCAACAAAAACAACCTATCATCAATATTGTAGAAGCAGTAGACGGAAAACAAGTTTTTAGAAGTTGTGGGTTGGGATTAAGCAAATGTTCTTCATCACATCCATGTCCTATTCATCAGGATTACAAAGAAGCACGAGACCTGATGGAGAAATTATTTCGCGAAAAAAATGTACAAAATTTATGCGAGCCTGTCAGCGATGGCCTTGCTTATTTGATGGGATAATTTTTCTCTGTCAGAACTAAATCAGGTTCTCATTTTAATTTAGTAGAAAAAGTTTTATAAAATCTGTGGCATATCTTTTTATAGTTACTTTACAAATCGTAAAATAACTTTCTAAATAAAAAACGAAAGATATGTGGTGGATATACGCATTGCTAGCAGCGTTCTTTGCCGCTTTGACGGCTATTTTTGCAAAGATCGGAGTGAAAGGAGTTGATACAGATCTTGCAACTGCGATCAGAACGGTGGTGATCTTAATTCTTGCATGGTCAATAGCTTTCTTTCGTGGAGGAACTGCAACTTTTCACACACTCACCAGGCAGAATATTTTGTTTCTGTGTCTGTCAGGAGTAGCAACAGGTCTTTCGTGGATTTTTTATTTTAAAGCTTTGCAGTTGGGACGGGTCTCGCAAGTAGCTCCCGTTGATAAAATGAGTGTTGCCTTCGCACTGATTTTGTCTTTTATTTTTTTAGGAGAACCGATGAATGTAAAAACAATTATCGGTGCAGCATTAATTATTTTGGGAACATTGGTTCTGATCTTCTAACAATGTTTTTACATAAATCCATAATCCAAAACTCTTCTCAGATATTTTCTATTCTGAAATATCCAGGTTACTTCATAGCTTCCTGTTTTATCTTTACTGAAAAGATAAAGATAGATAGTATTTCCGTCCTTTGATTTGTAAACCGCGTCAGTAGTACGTTCTATGCCTTTGTCAAGATAAGTTAAGTTCAAATTGAACAGATCTGAATAGGCTGCAGGCGGAATAAAAACAGTATCATTATTGATGATCATCGTTACATTGCTAATCTCTGTTTTTGGTACCTGGCCATAATTTCCATAATAAGCTTTACGATCAATTCTTACAAGATATTTTTCATCATAAGTTAATTTATGTTTTAAAGGATCAAATGCAGAAATTTTCACCTTCGCTTTGATACCATCACCTTCAAATACAATGGAATCGTTGCCAAGTTTAGTGTAAGGAATTTTTTTTAATGGAAGCAGGCCTACGCTTTCGCTGATTCCTGCTAAAGTAAATGTAGCGAGATCTGCACGAAGATCTTTTACATGAAAACGATCAAAAGATTCTGTTTTTCTTCTTGCGTCCGGCATGTCATCATTTTGAGCATTGACTAAAGCTGCTGAAAAAATTGCAAGAGAAAAGAGAAAAAAGGGTTTTAAAAACTTCATTTTAAATTTTTTTATTCAAAATAAATCACTGTTTCATATTCGCCTGTGGATATCCTTTTGCTATCCAATCGGTTTTAATATTGTGAGGTAAATCGAGCAAATGATAATTTGTAAATTTCATTTGTTTCAATAAATCAATGGCAGGGCGAACATTTGGACAATGATCGAAAGGGCAACATCCGCAATAAATAACGATGTTCGCCTCTCTCGGCACATTGCGCAGGGAATCTTTAAAAGCTGTAAGATTTTTTTCATCGCTTGCCATTCCAATATCAATAGAATGTGGGAGTACAACGCCAGGGCCAACACAATAAATAAGCGGAACATTTTGATTTGATTCAATCGTTTTTGCCAAAGCGGCGGGCTCTACTAATTGATCTTTTGTCCAGTTCTCGGGCTTTTGAGCGCTGCAGGATTGAGCACTAATGATTGCTAAAATAAAAAATAAATAAGAAAATGTTTTTTTCATAAAAAGGTTTGTTCAAAAATAAAATAAAAAATAAGTGCTGCTTTACAATTAACTTTTTAGTTAATCATTCGATGAATCTTCTTTAGTTTTTACTTCAGCCTTTGCTTTCTTTTTAAAAAATCCGCGAAGTAAAAAATTATGCTGTGCTGCTTCCAGATCTTCATCAAGTTTTTTGCTTGCTGATTGTAAGTTTTGTAAAGTAACTTTTAAGCCCTCAGCAGTTTTTTCATCGCTAAGGAACATTCCGGCAGGAGCATTTTTATTAGTTAATCCGGTGTTTAAAGTATTTGTTGCTATTTGCAAATTGCCCATTACGTTTTTTGATTTATCTGCCACTTCCTGTAACTGAGAAATGGTAGAACGAAGCTTACTAAAAATAGCGGTATCTGTTACCAGGTCATTTGCAAAACCGCCTTTCTCATTTAATCTGGAGGTATAATTTGAAACATTAGCAGTTAGGTTTTCAAGATTTAAAGAAGCTTTTTTTAATGTCAGAACGGTTTTGTTTAATTGATCAGCAAACGTCTCATCAGAAAGTAATTTTCCTATAGAACCTTGCCCGGCAGCCATTTTAGTGCTAATCATTTTAAAATTTTCAGTGATAGCAAGAAGATTGTCATTGTTTTTTGAAAGCGTTGCCATCATTTCGTCTGTACTAAGTAGTTTATCCGTGTTCAATATATCGCCTTCCTCTATTTGAGGTGCTTTTGCTGTGCCCCCATAAATTTCGACGATTTTATTTCCAATTAATCCGTCAGTGCTCAACTTGGCTTTTGCATTTTTGCGAATGTAAGGAAGTGATTCATGTTCGATATTCATATCTACTTCTACTCTTGCATTTCCAATCAGATTGACACTTTTGATGGTGCCCACCTTTACTCCGGAAAACCATACATTATTTCCCTGCTTCAATCCGTTTACATCTTCAAAAAAAGATTTGATGACGACAGTATTAGCAAAAGTTTTTCTTTGTGAGCCAAGCGTCAGAACCGTTATAATAAAAATCGCGATGCCAAGGAAAACAAATATTCCTACAATTACTGCTCTTCTGTTGGGTGTTGCTCTCATAATTAATGAATGAAATTATATTTATAAAAATTTTGAATTCGCTCATCAGGATCGCTAAAAACTTCGTCAAACGTTCCCTTCTTAATAAATTTTCCATCAAACAACATTGCAACCTTGTCGCCGGTTGTTTTTGCACAAGTAAGATCGTGAGTGATAATGATTGAAGTAGTATTAAATTTTTCTTTCACAAGATTAATCAGTTTATTAATTTCAATACTTGTAATAGGATCAAGGCCCGACGTTGGTTCATCATACAACATGATCTTTGGTTGAAGGATCAGGGTTCGCGCAATTCCAATTCTTTTTCTTTGTCCGCCCGATAATTCGGCCGGCATTTGATTCATCGTTTGCAATAATCCTACCGCATCCAAAACTCTTTCTATTTGTTCGTTTACTTCCGTCTTTGACAAATTTTTTGAATGACGAACCAATGGGAAAGCGAGATTTTCTTTGATCGTCATGCTGTCATACAAAGCGCTGCTTTGAAAAGAAAATCCGATTTGCAAACGAAGCTGCTGCAATTCTTTATCATTCAATAATTCTACTTCTTTCCCCAGCACATTTACACTGCCACTATCCGGCATTAATAAGCCACAAATAATTTTTATCAATACTGATTTTCCGGTTCCTGATCTTCCCAACACTACCACATTTTCTTTATTCTCGACTTCCAGGTTAACTCCCCGCAATACATGATTATCACCAAAAGATTTATACAAATCCATTATTGAAATCATGATCCTATGTTCATTATTTTCATTTTCTGTTTCCATCAGGGCCTGATACTATTAGTTATTTGAACAATCAAAATTTCTTCTATAAAAATTAAAAACATGGAAAGAACTACAGATAAATTTGCCGCTTTTCCAACCCCTTCGGTTCCGTTTTTTGCATGAAAACCCTTATAACATCCGACCATTCCAATCGTGAATCCATAGACAATACTTTTTATCAAAGAAGAAAAAATATCGAGAAAAGAAATTTTATCGAAAGCCTGTTGAAAAAAAGTAATGAAACTGGTCATTTCATTTTGATGAACATTTATGAAGGCTCCCATCATCGCTACAAAACCTGTATAGCACATCAGCATTGGGATCATTAATGTGGTTGCCAAAACACGACTTACGACTAGAAATTTAAATGGATTTACAGCAGAAACTTCCATTGCATCTATTTGCTCTGTTACTTTCATAGAACCTAATTCTGCGGCAATATTAGAACCAACTTTTCCGGCACAGATCAAAGCTGTTACCAAAGGGGCCAAAGCGCGGATAATGGCAATCGCAACAAGGCTGGGTAACCATGAAGTAGCGCCAAATTCTGATAAAGAAGGACGCGATTGTTTAGTAAATACGAGTCCGGTGATAAAACCTGTAAGCGTAATCAGAAAAAGAGATTTATAACCAACTTCGTAACATTGTTTGATAATTTCTTTCACCTCATAGGGCGGCTTAAAAACCTCCTTAAAAAACCTGATTACAAATTGAAAAGCCGAGTATAGATTTATAAAAAAAGCATCTACTTTTTTTGAAATCAATTTTTTTTCAACAGGCTTAATCTTCATCATGCTGCTATGGACACTTTTTTAATTATGCAAAGCAAAGATGACACCTGAAAATTAAATTCCGGAAATTTTTATAAGAAAAGAATTGAATAACAAAAATTCAGCATGATAATTGAATACTTTTTAATTGCAGAAATTTAAAAATATTTATTTCCTATAAAACTTTATCTCATGACTCTCATTGGATTCCTTATTCTTTTATTGATAGCTGCGATTTGTGGCGGCATAGGTCAATCAATTGCAGGTTATGACCTTGGCGGTTGCCTCGTGTCTATCGTTGTTGGTTTTATCGGCGCCTATATCGGTATGTGGGTCGCAGGAAAATTTGGTCTGCCCGAAATTTTTGCTGTCGATATTCAAGGTCATCCATTTCCAATTATTTGGGCAATAATCGGTTCCGCAATATTTACATTTATTGTTGCTTTACTGCGAAGAGCATTTCTCGGGGGACGCGATTTATAAGGAATCGGGTTCTGTTTCAAAACCAAGAACAACAGAGTTAATACAATATCGTAACCCAGTCGGAGGAGGTCCATCTTCAAAGACATGTCCGAGATGAGAATGACATTTTCCGCATTCAACTTCTGTTCTTCTCATCCCAAAAGAATTATCCGGTAAATAAATTAAACTGTCCTTGCTGATTGGTTCAAAGAAACTGGGCCATCCACAACTGCTGTTGAATTTTCCATTGCTTCTGAAAAGGGGATTTCCGCAAACGGCGCAATAATAAGTTCCTACTTCGTTATGCTGATAAAACTTTCCTGTTCCGGGTCTTTCAGTGCCTTTTTCACGCGCAATATGATAAACATCTTCAGGCAAAACTTTTTCCCATTCTGCATTGCTTACTTCCGCCGGATTTTCATTTTCTTTGAAATAACCGGTAGTTTTTGAATCGTTTGCCATTTCGTTCATTTTTAAATTAATAAAAAAAATTGTTGCTTTTGTAAAATTACACAATCAAAAACGGATGTTTTGCTAAAAAATATCCTGATTTTGGGGCTTTCGTTGCTATTTAATTTTCATAAAGTATATTTGATGCTCACAAGGATTTTAAGAAGCCAATGTTCAATCTCATTTTATTTGGCCCTCCGGGCAGCGGAAAAGGAACTCAATCAGAAAAACTGATCGCTAAATATCATTT